>ERZ778027.4619-NODE-4619-length-11503-cov-3.994235_pt1 | contig 11503 bp, 9 predicted proteins | sample MGYA00375757_ERZ778027 | MGnify/ENA primary metagenome ERZ778027 (study PRJEB29350, sample SAMN05389817) | bioreactor metagenome | isolation source: Ammonium sulfate bioreactor | place: South Africa: University of Cape Town | collected 2014-02-18 ... | reverse complement strand
CGCTGCGCGTTGTCATGGAACAGCGCCCGCTGCTCGGCCGGCGAGAAGTCGCGGATGATCTCGGCGAAGGCGGTCACCATCGCGCCATAGGTCATGTTGCGCCGCGCCACCGGATAATCGGTGCCGAACAGCGCGCGGCCGGTGCCGAAGGCGTCGATGCAGCCCATCACCGTCCGGCGTAGCGCCGGCAGGCTGCGGTCGGGGTCGTAGGCGCCGAAATTGGAAACTTTGATGGCGATGTTCGGGCAGGCGGCCATGCTGGCCAGCCCGGCATGCCAGCGCGCGATCCCCGCCGCGTCGCGGTCGTTCGGGGTGCCGCAATGGTTCACCAGGATCGGCAGGTCCGGCATGTCCTGCGCCAGCCGGGTCACCTCGTCGGCCTTCATCAGCAGCTCCAGCAGCAGCCCGTGCTGCCCCAGCCGGGCGGCGCCGGCGCGGAAGCCGGTGCTGTCCACGATGCCCGCCGCCGTCCAGCGCTTGGCCGGGTCGGGGTGCCAGCGGATGGTCTCGCGCACCCCGGCCACGCGCGGATGCGCCGCCTGTGCCTCCAGCCGGCGCTCCATGCCGGTGGTGGCCAGGTCGGCGAAGGCGACGCAGCGCGCGGCGATGCCGGCCGGCGGCGCCAGCGCGTCCAGCCACTCGGTCTCCTCCACCGGGTCGCGCGCGCGGTCCCACACCGCCTCCACATGCACGCTGCCGGCCAGGTTCACGCCGGCGGCGTCGCGCAGGTAGTCGGCCGGCAGGTAGCTGTGGCGCAGGTAGCCGATATCGCCCAGCGCCGGAATGCCCTCGGCCAGCCAGCGGTGGCGTCCCATCGCGAGGTCCCACAGATGGTGGTGGGCGTCGATGATCGGACCTGCATAAATTCCATTGCTCATGGGCGTTGCTCCGGCCGTTGCGGAATTGACCAGGCGCCGGGCCGCGCCTAGCGTTCCGCATGCCTTAAAGGGGGGAACCGATCCGATGGCAACCAAAGTGGCGAAAATCTGGGCTTCCGGGAAGGCCGTGGTCAACGGCTGGCTCGCGATTCCTTCCGGCTTCTCGGCCGAGGTGATGGCGCAGTGCGGATTTGATAGCGTTACCGTGGACATGCAGCACGGCGTGCAGGACTACCAGTCCATGGTGCAGTGCTTCCAGGCCATGCAGGCCCACCCGATCACGCCGATGGTGCGGGTGCCGTGGAACGAGCCGGGGATCATCGGCAAGGTGCTGGATGGCGGCGCGATGGGCGTGATCTGCCCGATGATCAACACCAAGAAGGAGGCGGAAGCCTTCGTCTCGTACTGCAAGTACCCGCCGATGGGCAGCCGCAGCAACGGGCCGATCCGTGCGGGCATGTATGGCGAGGCCACCAGCTACCAGGCCACCGCCAACGACGAGACGCTGTGCATCCCGATGATCGAGACCAAGACGGCGATCAAGAACCTGGAAGCCATCCTGGACGTGCCCGGCGTCGCCGGCATCTATGTCGGCCCGTCCGACCTCGGCCTGTCCTACGGCCTGCCCCCGAAGCTGGACCGCAGCGAGCCGGAAATCCTGAAGATCTACGAAAAGATCATCAAGGAATGCGGCAAGCGCAACATCTTCGCCGGCATCCACACCGCCGGCGCCAAGGATGCGGCCAACTGCATCAGCATGGGCTTCCGCCTGACCACGCTGATGAACGACAGCGGCATGATGGCGACCTACGCCAAGAACGCCATCGCCGAGACCCGCAAGAATTCCAAGGGCATCGCCTGACAAGACGCAGGGCGGGGCGCTGCCCCGAACCCCGCCAGGGGCCGAGCCCCTGGACCTCATTCTGAATCGAGTTCCAAGGGCTCGGCCCTTGGTGGGGGCCAGGGGCAAGGCCCCTGGCCTTCCTTGCCTTCCCTGATGGAGACACCACCATGGCCCCGCCGCTGTTCATCCGCCTCAACGACGCCGACAACGTGGTGATCGCCCGGGCCACCCTGCTGCCCGGCACCATGGTGGACGTGGATGTCACCGTCACCGACCGCGTGCCCGCCGGCCACAAGGTCGCCACCCGCCCGATCGCGGTGGGGGAGCCGGTGCGCCGCTACGGCCAGATCATCGGCTTCGCCACCGCGCCGATCGCCCCCGGCCAGCACATCCACACGCATAATTGCGGCATGGGTGAGTTCGCCAAAGACTACGCCTGGGGCGTGGACGCGCGGCCGACGCAGTATTTCGACACCCCGGCCACCTTCCAGGGCATCCGCCGGCCGGACGGGCGGGTGGCCACGCGCAACTACATCGGCATCCTCACCAGCGTGAACTGCTCTGCCCATGTCGCCGGCATGGTGGCCGACGCCTTCCGCAAGAACCCGATCACCGGCCACAACCCGCTGGCCGACTTCCCCAATGTCGACGGCGTGGTGGCGCTCACCCACAAGACCGGCTGTGGCATGACCCAGCACGAGCCGCTGGCGCTGCTGCGCCGCACGCTCGGCGGCTACGCCCGGCACGCCAATTTCGCCGCCGTCGTGGTGCTGGGCCTGGGCTGCGAGGTCAACCAGATCGGCGGGCTGATGACCGAGCAGAAGCTTGCCGGCCGTCTGCGCGCCATGGACATCCAGGAGATGGGCGGCACCCGCAAGACGGTGGAAGCCGGCATCGCCTTCGTGCGCGAGGCGCTGGCCGAGGCCAACACCGTCCGCCGCGAGACCTGCCCGGCGAGCGAGTTGACCGTGGCGCTGCAATGCGGCGGCTCGGGCGGCTATTCCGGCATCACCGCCAACCCCGCCCTCGGCGCCGCGTCCGACCTGCTGGTGCGCCACGGCGGTACCGTTATCCTCTCCGAAACCCCCGAGACCTACGGCGCCGAGCACCTGCTCACCCGCCGCGCGGTCAGCCGCGAGGTCGGCGAGAAGCTGGTCGGCCTGATGCGTTGGTGGGAGGAGTACACCGCCCGCGAGGGGGCGGAGATGAACGCCAACCCCAGCCCCGGCAACAAGGCCGGCGGCCTGACCACCATCCTGGAGAAGTCGCTCGGCGCCATGGCCAAAGCCGGCAGCACCAATCTGGTGGACGTGGTGGGCTATGCCGAGGAGGTCACCCGGAAGGGCTTCGTGTTCATGGACACGCCGGGCTACGACCCGGTGGCCGCCACCGGCCAGGTCGCCGGCGGCGCCAACCTGGTGTGCTTCACCACCGGGCGCGGCAGCGTGTTCGGCTGCAAGCCCGCCCCCTCCATCAAGCTGGCCACCAACTCCGCCATGTACCGGCGCATGGAGGAGGACATGGACATCAACTGCGGCACCATCGCCGATGGCGACGAGAGCGTGCAGCAATGCGGCGAGCGCATTCTGGACCTGATCCTGCGCACCGCCTCCGGCGAGCCGACCAAAAGCGAGCAGTATGATTTCGGGGCCGCCGAGTTCGCGCCCTGGGTGCTCGGCGCGACAATGTAATCGGGCGCAGGGTATAGCCAGGCGCGGGGCTCTGCCTCCCCCGGCAGCAGCCGTCAGGGCGGCAGCGCGCGGCGCTCCCCCAATGGCAGCCAGATGGTGAACGTCGCCCCCCGCCCGGTGTCGCTGTCGATCGCCAGCAGTCCCCGGTGCCGGTTGACGATGTGCTTCACGATCGCCAGCCCCAGCCCGGTGCCGCCGGCCGCCCGGCTGCGGCCCTGGTCCACGCGGTAGAAGCGTTCGGTCAGTCGCGGCACCTGCGCCTTCGGAATGCCCGGCCCGTCATCGCTCACCCGCAGCACCACGCCGCGCCCCGGCCACCGGCCCCCGGCTTCGGCGAGGGCGGCCGAGACCTGCACGGTGCCGCCCTCGCGGCCGTATTTCACCGCGTTGTCGATCAGGTTGCTGGCCAGTTGCGCCATCTGGTCGGCATCCGCCGGCACCCGCGGCAGGCCGGGCGCGACCTCCACCGCCAGCGTCACCCGCCGCGCCGCCAGCCGCGGCTCGAACCCCGCCGCCACGCGGGCCAGCAGGTCGCCCAGGTCCATCCGTTCGGCCGGCGGCTGGTGTTCGGTCAGCTCGATGCGCGACAGGCTCAGCAGGTCGTCGATCAGCCGGTTCATCCGCTCGGCCTGCTCGGCCATGATGCCCAGGAAGCGCTGCTGCGCCGGCGGGTCGTCGGCGGCCGGTCCGCGCAGCGTGTCGATGAAGCCGATCAGGCTGGTCAGCGGGGTGCGCAGCTCGTGGCTGGCATTGGCGACGAAATCGGCGCGCATGCGCTCCACCGCGCGCTCGCGGGTGCGGTCGGACAGCACCACCAGCGCCTGCCCGCCATCGGCCAGCGCCGGCTCCAGCCAGATCACCGTCGCCCGCAACTCGCGCGCCACCGGGGCGGACAGGCCGAGATCGGCCGTGGCGGTGCCGCGCAGCGCCGAGGCCTGGCCGATCGCGTCGCGCAGCACCGGGTGGCGCAGCACGGCGGCGAGGTCGGCGCCGAAGGCCGCGCGCGCGGCGGCATTGGCCCGCAGCACCGCGCGGCCGGCATCCAGCACCAGCAGCGGGTCGGGCAGGCGCTCCACGATCGCCTCATTGGCGCGCAGCAGGTCCCCCACCTGGGCGGCGCGGGTGGCCAGGTTGCGGGCCAGCCGCTCAATCCCGCGCGCGACCCGCTCCACCGGCGGCAGGCGCGGCGCGGCGGCGGCATGGGCCAGGGCGGAGCTGTTCTCCAGCATCGCCTGGCGCAGCGTCTCCACCAGGTTGCCGAGGTCCGCGAGCCACAGCGCGGCCAGCGCCAGCGCGCCCAGCGCCACCACCGCCATGCCGCCCAGCCCCGGGCCGACCGCCACTGCGCCGCCCAGCAGCAGCGCCAGCAGCGTTGCCAGCGGCACCGCCGCCAGCAGCGCCCCCACCCATAGCAGGCTGCCCAGGCGCATCGCGGCGGCGCGGGTCAGTCAGATGCCGGGGGCGGAGATGCTGTCGGGCGCCGGCTCGATCATGGTCGGCCCGCCGCGCCCGAGTTCGAACAGCGCCAGCCCGCGCCGCACCTGCCCGTCCGGCTGCAGCGCCAGCACGCCGTCCACCCCCGCGAAGCCCTCCGGCCGGCACAGCGCGGCCACCGAATACCCGCCCTCCTGCGCCAGCACGGCGGCGATCGCGGCGGCGTCATAGGCGAAATCGGCCAGCCCCGGCGCCTGCGCGCCATAGGCCGCCTGGTAGCTGGCATTGAAGCCGGCGCGCGCCGCCGGGTCGGGGGCGGCGAACCAGGCGCCGTTCAGCGGCGCATCCCGCCGCGCCGTGGTGGAGGCCCAGAGCGCCGGGCCGAGCACCCGCACCGCCGGGGCGTCCAGGTCGTAGTACGACAGCAGGCTGGCCACCGCCGCGAGCTGCTCGCCGGCATCGGCCAGCAGCAGCGCGTCGAACGGCGCCGGTGGAATCGGCGCGCGCGCCAGTTCGGCGGCCCGGCGGCGGCCCTCGGCTGTGTGCAGCGCGCGGGCGGCGCGGATCTGCGCGTCCAGCGGGCCGCGCCGCCCGGCATAGTTGGACACGCTGCGCATGGTGGCATTGATGGAGGCCATGTCTGTGCCATGGAAGCGGATCTCCGGCGCCCCCAGCCCGGCCGAGACCGTCGCCTTGGCGATCGCCGCCGCCATGGCATGGCCGAAATCGTTCTCCGGCAGCACGGCGGCGAAGCGGGTCTTGCCCTGTGCCGCGGCGCTGGCCACCAGGCGGCGGACCTGCTGGCCCGGCGTGATGCCAAGCGTCCACACCCCCGGCTGCGCCTGCGCGGGGTCGGAGGTGAAGGCCAGCACCGCCACCCCCGCCTGCCGCGCCGGGGCGGCCACGGCGGCGGTCTCCTGGGAGGTCAGCGGCCCGATGATCAGCCCGGCCCCGGCCGCCAGCGCCGCCTGCGCGGCCGCGGCGGCGCCCTGCGGCGTGCCCTGGGTGTCGCGCACATCCAGCCGCGGCGCGCCTTGCAGGGAAAGCGCCAGTTTCGCCGCGTTCACCAGCGCCTCGCCGCGCGCCGCGTTCGGCCCGGTCAGCGACGCCAGGATGGCGACCGTCCGGCCCGCCGGCGCGGCGCTGGACATCGTCCCGCCCGGCATGGCGCCCAGCGGCACCGGGCCGCCGCCGCCGCGATAGGCCGGCGCAGTGGCGCAGCCGGCCACTGCCAGGGTAAAGGCAAGGAATGCCAATGTCCGACGAACCATGCGACCTGTCTCCCGTAGCGAACCACCCCGGCATGCCGCCGGACGCCGAGCACGGGGCGCCAGAGCGGCTGCCCGATGGTCTTGTGCTGGTTTCAACGCCAATCGGCAACCTCGGCGATATGTCACTGCGCGCGATATCCGCATTGAAGGCGGCGGATCTGGTGTTGTGCGAGGATACGCGCACCACCGCGCGACTGTTGCGGGAGTATGGGATTACCACACGCACGGCGCCGCTGCATGAACATAACGAGGACCGGAGCATTCCGGCGGTGCTGGACATGCTGCGGGCCGGGCGGCGGGTGGCGCTGGTGAGCGATGCCGGCACGCCGCTGGTGTCCGACCCCGGCTACCGGCTGGTGCGCGCCGCCATTGCCGCTGGCCTGCCGGTCACGGGCGTGCCGGGCCCCAATGCCGCCGTGCTCGCGCTGGTGCTCTCCGGACTGCCGCCGCAGCCCTTCCTGTTCCTGGGCTTCCCGCCGCCCCGGCAGGCCGCCCGCCGTTCGGCCTTCGGTGCCCTGCGCGCGGCGGAGCGGGCCGGGCTCTCGGCCACCCTGATCTGGCACGAGGCGCCGCATCGGCTCCCCGAGATGATCGCGGACCTGCAGGCGACATTCGGCGACCGGCAGGCAGCGGTTGCGCGGGAGCTGACCAAGCGGTTCGAAGAGGTGCGGCGCGACTCGCTCTCGGCCCTTGCCGCGGCCTATGCGGCGACGCCGGCCCGTGGCGAGCTGACCGTCCTGGTGGGGCCACCCGAACAAGACGACCCCGAGGACCTGGACGGCCGCCTGCGTGCGGCCCTGGCGACGCAGAGCGTCCGGGATGCGGCTGCGACCGTCGCCACCGCGACCGGGCTGCCGCGCAAGCTCGTCTACGCCCGGGCGCTGGAACTCGCCGAACAGGAGTGAACCCGGGCCGCCGTTCGAAGGATGACGTGACGATACGTTGGGGATCTGGAAAATCGGGAGGATCGTTCCATGCTGAAACTGATCTACGATCCGGTCGCACGCGGAGCACCGTCGCAATACGGTTCCGCCGAGGACACGCTGACGGATGGCGCCGGCTCAGTCCTCCAACGCTTTCGAAAAGCAGATCAGGACTTTGCGGCGCCGGATGCGCCCCTGTCCGATGCCGTGCGCGCCTGGCTCGCCGCGCGCGGGCCGAATGCGGGTCCCGTGATCGTGCTGGTGCACGGATACCAATACAACCCGGTCAGTGCCGACGGGCTGGCGCACGACACGCCGTTCCAGCTGGTCTATGGCGTACCGCCCACGCCCGTGGCATCGTTGAGCTGGTTGCCTCTCGTCGGCGAGTGCAGCGAGGTCGGGGCCGCCCTGGCGGATACCGCGATCGGCTTCGCCTACCGGTCGGAGGCGCCCCTGGGGGAGGTCAGCCGGGCGGGCTGGACCAACTCCTACCAGTACGCCGTCTTCGATCTTGCGCCGCTGGCCGCGCGAGCCCTCGCCGCGCTGCTGTCCTGCCTCGCCGAGCAGGGGGCGACGGTGCGCGTGCTGGCCCACAGCCTGGGGACGCGCACGTTCGCCCAGGCGATCCGGCTGCTGCGCGCGCGCGTGCCGATCCCGGTGGAACGGGCGGTGCTGCTGCACGGCGCGGAATTCTCGGTCGATGCAGGCGCGGCATTCCGCGGCTGCGACTTCGACGTCTTCAACATCGCCAACCGGAAGGACGCGGTGCTCCGGATCGGGGCCAGCCAGTTGTGCCACCCGATGCGCGCGAACGGCTCCGCGTCGGCATGCGTCATCGGGTTCGACGGGCTCGGCGGCAACCCGCGCTGGCTGGACCTGCAGGCGGACAGGCCCGACCTGGTGGCGTGGTTCGCGGCCGGCAACGCGCCGGGGGGCCGCGCCTATCGCCTGACCTCCCAGGCCGAGGATGAGCTGCATCCCGCCGCCGGGCTCGACCACTGGTGCTGCTACACCAATGCCGGCAACCGTGAATTGGTCCGAGACCTGCTGCTCGAACCGGCAATGACGGTAGACCAATTCCGCGCTCGCCATGTGCCGGACGGTGTCGGCAGCCCAAGCTACGGGCAGTTTGCGACGTTTCCGATTCCGCCGACGCCGCAGACCATGCTGGAACGACAGCGTCTCCTGCTGGAGGCCGGCTCGTTCGAAGTGGCGGGGAGCGGTTGACGCGTTCCCGTCGTCGTTCCGCCGCCGAGGCAGGGCGGCAGGGCGGCGCCGCGCCCGCTACAGCAGCAGCGCCCCCAGCAGGGCGTCGAGCCGGAGCCGGCCTTCGGCGGTGGCGACCAGACGATCGCCATCCCATGCGAGATAATCCTCCGCCTCGGCTCGGGCCAGCACCTCGGGATCGAGACTTTCGGCGATCGTGCGACCGGTGCGGCGGTGGAACCGCTCCGCCGCGACGCCCTCGGTCAGGCGAAGGCCCATGAGCAGGGCTTCCCGCGCCCGCTCCTCGGGGGAGAGGGGGGTTTCTTCCGTGGTGCCATGCCCCGCGGCTTCGACACGGTCGGCCCAGGGCTCCGGGGCCCGATGGCGGCGGATGGCAGTCAGCCGCCCGTCCAGCGTCAGCCGCCCGTGCGCGCCGGGCCCGATGCCGGCGTAGTCCTGGTAGCGCCAGTAGACCAGGTTGTGCCGGCTCTCCGCGCCAGGGCGGGCATAGTTGGACACCTCGTAGGGAAGCAGTCCGACGCGGGCCGCTTCCTCCCCCGTGACCTCGTAGAGCCGCGCGGACAGGTCCTCCTCCGGCAGCACGATCTCGCCCCGGCGGTGAAGGGTCTCGAACCGCGTGCCGGGCTCGATGGTGAGCTGGTAGAGCGACAAATGGTCTGCCGCCATCGCCAGGGCGTCACGGAGTTCGTCGCGCCAATTCGCCTCGGTCTGGCCGGGGCGCGCATAGATCAGGTCGAAGGACAGGCGCGGGAAGGTCGCGCGGGCCAGTTCCAGCGCGGCGCGGGCCTGTGCGACGGAGTGCTCGCGGCCCAGCAGGCGCAGCGCCTCCGGGTCGAGGCTCTGGACGCCGAGCGAGAGACGGTTGATGCCGGCGGCGTGGAAGTCGCGGAGGCGGGCTGCCTCCACGCTGGTCGGATTGGCCTCGAGAGTCACCTCCAGATCGGGCGCGGGATCGAACCAATTGCGCGCATCCGCCAGCAAGGCGGCGACCGTTTCCGGCTCCATCAGGCTGGGCGTGCCCCCGCCGAAGAACACCGACAGCAGCGGCCGGCGACCGATCCGCGCCGCCTCCCAGGCGAGTTCCCGACGCAGAGCCTCCCGGAACCGCGTCTGTGGGATGCGATCCCGGACGTGCGAGTTGAAGTCGCAGTAGGGGCACTTGGCCAGGCAGAACGGCCAGTGGATATAGAGCGCGAGCGGTTCCATCACGGGGGATATAGTCAATGTCGGGGTCGACAGGGGGTTCGGTCGAGCGGGTGCGGGCGGCATTGCTGGCGGCGGACCACCCGGACACGATCGTGGCCTTCCCTGCCGGGACCCGGACCGCGGCGGATGCGGCGGCCGCGATCGGCTGCGACGTCGCGCAGATCGCGAAGTCCATCGTGTTCCGGGCGGGGGATCGGGCCGTGGTGGTGGTGATCTCCGGCGCGTTGCGGGTGGACCAGGCGAAGGCCGAGGCGGCGCTGGGCGTCCAATTGGGGCGGGCGGATGCCGACTGGGTCCGGCAGGCCCCCGGCTTCGCGGTGGGTGGCGTGGCGCCGGTCGGGCATGTCGCCCCGCCGCTGCTGCTGCTCGACGAGGGGTTGCTGGCGCTCGATCCGGTGTGGGCGGCGGCGGGTTCGCCCAGCCATGTGTTCCGCACCACGGCCGACGCCCTGAGACGCATCACCGGGGCGACGGTCGCCTCCGTGTCTGCCTGATCCGGGACACAGGTCCGATCCGCGCCGGCGGGGCCTTGCCCAGCCGGTCGATCAGGTTCGGAGGTGGTCGGGAATGCGGAGCCCCAGGCGAGTGGGCACGTTCCAGATCTCACGGACCTGGCGGACCGGGCGGAAACCGGCTCGCAGGTAGGTCGGCAGGGCACGGGGATGGTCGGCGGTGCAGGTATTCACCGTCATCCCCCGCGGCTGCTGCCGCCACACCGTATCGACCGCGCAGCGCAGGAAGGCGTAGCCGATGCCGCTGCCCACGGCATGCGGCATCAGGCCGAAATAGCCGAGGTTGATGTCGGGCCGCATCCGGGCGTCGAGCTCGAAGAACCCGGCGGGCTCGCCATTGGCGTAGAGGACGTGGATGGAGATGGCCGGATCGGCCAGCAACGCCGCGAGTTCCGCATCCGGCATGGTCCGGCGGAGCCACCAGACGTAATCACCGCCCACCGTGTCGTAGAGGTAGCGGTAGAAGCCGACCGTCGGTGCGGCGAGGCGCACGACGGTGTAGCCGGGCGGCAGCACGGGGGCTGCTTCCGCCGGTGGGCGATCCATCCGCAGGAACGTCACGGTGACTGCGACACGTACGACCGGTTCCATCCGCGCTCCTCTGGCGAGCGGGTAGCCTTGAACTCTGGATTGGCACTTGGCAAGTCGCGGATGGGCCCGACGTGGTCGCCGGGGAGGCCGCACTGGTGTCCGCGGCAGCGTGCTGGTGGGGATGGCCGGCTGTGGCGGCGGGGGTCGTGCCGGTCCGGCGTGCTCCCGCGGCAGTGTGCCGGTGGGGATGGCCGGCACGAGGGCCGGCCATGACGGTGGTGGTTGTGCGCGCCCGGGACGGCGGGGTTCGTGCGCGCGCGGGACGGCGGGGGGCGTGTGCACGCAGGACGGCGGGGGCGTGCCCGTCCGGGACGTCACGGGGGCATGCGCACCCCGGGACTGCGGGGTGTCGTGCGCTCCCGGGACGCTGGAGGGCGTGCCGGTCCGGCCCGCCCCGCCCTGATGAACGCGCCCCGCCCTAGTCGTCCAGGAAGCTCCGCAGCTTCCGGCTGCGGCTCGGGTGCTTCAGCTTGCGGAGCGCCTTCGCCTCGATCTGGCGGATACGCTCGCGGGTGACGTTGAACTGCTGGCCGACCTCTTCCAGCGTGTGGTCGGTGTTCATGCCGATCCCGAAGCGCATGCGCAGCACACGCTCCTCACGCGGGGTCAGGGAGGACAGCACGCGGGTGGTGGCCTCGCGCAGGTTCGCCTGGATCGCGGCGTCCAGCGGGATGACCGCGTTCTTGTCCTCGATGAAGTCGCCCAGGTGGCTGTCTTCCTCGTCACCGATCGGGGTTTCGAGGCTGATCGGCTCCTTGGCGATCTTCAGGACCTTGCGCACCTTCTCGAGCGGCATGCCGAGCTTCTCGGCGAGTTCCTCGGGCTGGGGCTCGCGGCCGATCTCGTGCAGCATCTGGCGCGAGGTGCGGACCAGCTTGTTGATCGTCTCGATCATGTGGACCGGGATGCGGATGGTCCGCGCCTGG
>ERZ778027.4615-NODE-4615-length-11507-cov-4.238124_pt1 | contig 11507 bp, 22 predicted proteins | sample MGYA00375757_ERZ778027 | MGnify/ENA primary metagenome ERZ778027 (study PRJEB29350, sample SAMN05389817) | bioreactor metagenome | isolation source: Ammonium sulfate bioreactor | place: South Africa: University of Cape Town | collected 2014-02-18 ... | reverse complement strand
CAACGATCAGTCTCTCGATGTAGACGTTGACGTACTGCTTGTGCGATCGCAATACTGAGCGTATCGCGCTGCAGAACCTCGGCCAGCTCCTGTACGACGTATTTCTCAAGCTTGTAGTCTCTAAAGAGCCTGAGCGCAACCTCCTTGGCAGTGAGGGTTGTGTTGCCATGGACGTATTGCATAAAGAGCGGCATCGAAGACGCTGGCATATTCACTTCATCGGGGAAGTGGCCTCGAACTGCAGCACGACGTATTGATAGAGAGTCAGCATAATACGCGTAAAGGGCAGATTCGATGGAAGGTGAGTGGGTTTGTGATCCATACCATCGCGAATAGCGCTCGAGAGCTCAGCTGCTCGACGGTTCTGTTGGTCGAGTTTGAGTTGCTGCTGGCGGTAGAGTTGCTGCAGCGTTTGAGTGAGGCTCTCGCGAGTGTGCGCCTTTGCACCCGTGACAAACCGCTCGCATTCGACGCGAGTAGTCGAGTACACGGCCTCGACGGTCGCCGAGAACTCGTCAGCGAGCGTCATAATGATTTCTCGAAGCATGCGCTTGCGATTCTCGAACTCTTGATGGCGCACACGGTCGACCAGCAACGATCGCGCCAGAAGGTGTGCTGGTGTGTCGTCGGTCGTTGATTCGATCCACCTCGAGATGACCGTACGCTCTTCCGGCTGGAGCTGTTGCAAGTTGACCTCGGCGAGCGCCTTGTTGATCTGCCAGTGACGCTGGTCGTAGACCGACACCTCGCGCTTGATCTGCGCGAGATTGCTGTCGAGCGTCTCAGGTACCTTGGTGATCACGACGTCAGCGCCGTCGAGATATGATACAAGATTCGCACAACACCGACGCTTCTGTAGATCCTCGATGCGAGGGAGCTTGGCATACACGAGTGCCTTCTCGAGTCGGCTCTTGCGGCCGTGCAAGTAGGCTGTGCGCTCGTGCGATTGGAGTGCGAACTTGACGCGATCGACGACCTCGGGTGGGATCATCATACCGATCACTCGGCGGCCTGTGATTGCAAAGTCCTGGGAGGCATTCGGTGCTGGGTCTGCAGGTGCTGCAGTTGACGCCGATGCTGGCTCTGTAGGCTCTGCCGTTGAAGTCGAGGTCGAGGTCGAAGTCGAAGTCGAAGTCGCGGTCGAAGTCGTGGCTGACGTCGAAGTCGAAGTCGTGGCTGACGTCGAATCCGAATCGGAATCCGAATCCGAATCCGAACTCGAGGGGGCGAGATCTTTTCCAAGGACGAGTCGAACCGAATCATTCACTGGAGCGCAGTGTACTCGAACGATTTGGAACTTGTTTGCATCCTTGACGCGGCGTGTCTCGAGCGCCTCCATGACGACCTTGGCGACTTGAAAGATCGAGCCATACAACATTGAGTGCACGGTCAGACGTTGACCCTTGCCGGTACCGCCGAACGTCGTGTACTTGTGCTCCCACAGGGCCTTCGCTTGGTGCAGCTCCTGTGCGCGGAACTTGGAGTCGAGCTCGTAGCGTGACAATGTGTTTCGCTGCCGACCAATGTGTGGCCGTGTCACGTAGTATGTGGTAAACGCCTCTCGGCGTTGCTCGACAAGCACCACCTGGCCGCTGCGCACTTCGACGTAGAAGCCATTGGGCGGGAAGAGGTCGTCCCTATGGTTCGGGTTCTGCTCGGCGTACGCCAGTCGGCTGGCGACCGAGTCGCGCCACATCTGCTCCGCCTTCTCCCAAGGCACTCCACGGTCGGTGGCCACCCTGAGCAGGAAGGTCTGCTCACGAGCATCGTTCGGATTCTGGTACACGAGCTCCTCCGAGAGCACGTAACCCTCGACGTCATAGACGCCGTCGTCGAACGTGTGCTGCTTCTTGGCAATGTTCACGAGCTCCTCGTATTTCGCCTGGAAGAGATTGAAGACCTGCAGTTGCAGCTCGACGGGAAGGCCTGTGACGAGCGTAAGTACACCGATACATACAGATTCAGACATCCAATCTCACCGCAACAAACTGCTCAGCCAGCCAAGCATTCATACCGAGCAGCCGATTCAAGAAGCGTTTGAGCTTCGCAGCGCCATCGGTAAAGATTCCCAAGAGATTCAGTTGCTCGATGTCTCGCGGTTCAAACTTTCCCACACAATGGTCTCGAGCCTTACTGAGAGCCTCGATCGCATACGCCGGCACCAGCAGGAACTTGGACAGCGACCTTGATCAATCAGATATGAGCCTGGGATTAGTAGTGTAGGGGCTTCACAGTAGCGGCGGCAGGAAGGGATCGATGGTGCGTACTTGGAAGCTGCACCTGCACGACGATCGGCATTGGTGATAGCACCTAAGCTCGCCATTCGAGCGGCAATCGTGCTCGCCAAGCGCCACTCGCCTCCAAGGTTCGTGACGAGGAGCTTGTAGATTGGTGGTGTTCGCTGATGGCTGTGGGGATCGAGGTCAGTCGGCAAGTACGACTGGCAACGAAACCGACGGAAGGGGTAGTACAGTACCTGCGATGCGTTCGACCCAGTTGCTGTACGGCCTTGTCAGCAGCCCATGGAAGTTGCAATATGATATGCACCCGTTGGAGTTGATTCTTGCAGCACAACGAAGACTGCAACGAGATGCCCAGAGAAGCTGCCTCACTGATAATGGCCACACGCTTTTCTCCATCCATGAATGCATTTCTGATTCGTATACGCGTACGTTGTTGCACAAACAGTCAGTCAGTCAGCCAGTCAGTCAGGGCCCTTCTTGCAATCCGATGGGTGCGTCTCATACCGTTCGGAGAGGTTTTCAGACTTGGGATCGCGCGACGTCAAGATGAACATTCCATCGCCACCACGACGTAGGTAGCGCTTAGTACGCCCGGTCATCTCGGCTACGGCGCTCTCGCCACCGAGCTTGTCGATCAGTTGGTCGAGTGCATTGCCAGGGAGCGAGAGCGTATCGAGTTTGGCACGCCAGAACTGCTGCCGCTCCTTGCCCTCGGCAGTTTTGGTCGGAAAGTACCGCTCGATCAAGGCCTCGAGAATAGCTCTTGGTGCAGAGATAATATCTTCGAGCTCGCGAATACTGTTGTCGAGATGCGACTCACCGGTCGAGAACAGTCCAATCACAACAGCGCAACTCTCGCTGAGCGCCTGTTTCGCGAGGGCAGTGCAGTCTTCGACCTTGCACGCGAGTACCAGTTGCAAGAAGAAGCGCTGGTGGCTGTGGGATGGATGAGACAGTGAGATGGAGTCCTGCAACCGATGTCGGTCGTATTCGAACGAACCTTCCCCAAAACAACCGCACGTTTGCTTCCTTACCCGCGATTCGAAAGTAGTCGTGCTGAAAGCCTTGCCAGAATCTGTAGACGAAGGAAGGTGTAAGTATTGGTGGCCGGCCAACACTCAATTGCGAGTAATCGGGAAGGAAGGAATGTACGCGACGTACGCTGCTGCTCGATCGTAGATACGCCGCTCGACGGGCGTCAAGTCATGGCATTGAATGTCGAACACCGTGCCTTGGAAGCTAAGGTTGCGGCTGCAATACATTCCGCTGCGCTTCATTTCCATTGCAACCATCTCCATGGCTGCAACGCCAGCACTCTCGATTCTGTGCATCGCGGCGGTTCGCCAAATCAGTGGAACGAACTGGAGATGGTATCGAGGGCAATGACGAGGTACCGTTTGTTGAACTCTTCGAACGAAGCAAAGTTGGCATTGTTCCACAAGCCGAGGCGAGTCATGTATGCCATGTGCCGTGGCTCCGAGGCTCCAGTCGCGCTCACATACACAACTCGCGCCATTGGCAACAGATCTACGCAACGTCATCACCATCGTCTCGTTCGTTGAGTACCAATCCGGTGTCTGTCTGGGCGTCTATTCCAGCAGCTCACGGACCTTGCAATAGTTGAACCAGCTGACCGGTCTTACTGCCCTTGTTCATCTTATCGGGTTGGAGATTCTTGGCCATGTGGCCTTCGTCGAGCACGAGAACTCCCTCAAAATCACTGCGCATCACATGACAAGTAGACCCGGTCAGGCAGGAAAACATACACACGAGGAGACACAGCCAAGCGAACGAACGAACGAAACGTACGGATTCCGCGAGTTGGTATCAGCGCCGCACCAGCGCAGAATCTGACGCAAGCGCGTGCAGCCCTCATCCTTGCGGCTGCCCTTCGAGATCAAAGTGCCGTACGTCACGAACAACACGCCCTGATCGCGCTGAAGTTGGGTCCTAGGAGACTGCGGGAGATCGAACAGTGGAATGCGCCATTGCCCGCTGCTGTATCATCACAACCGTCATATTGATATGTGAGTATCAAGGGAGGTTGCCGATATGGCCCCTCGAAACGAGAAAGGAAGCGAGACATACTTGCAACCGATGTCGTAGAGATCAGCTTGTGCTGCAGCTTTGAGCGAGGTCGAAGCAGAGAACCAGATGTGCTTCTTGCGGCCCTTACCAAAGTTATCGGCAATGATTGCTATTGCACATGATGATAGCGACGTTAGATTCTGCATGTTCGCGGCAAGTCACTCGAGCTCGCCATCTACTGTACCAGCAATCTGGCGGCCCTTGCCAACGCCTGTGCCATCTCCAATAAAGTAGCCAGCTCGCTGGCCGTTTGGGAGGAGTTGGCCATGTCGCTGTCCAGCGTACATGACAGTCTCGAGCTGGATGGCCGAGAGGCGCGACTGATTTCCGAGCTTGGTACAGCACTCAGGCAATGATGCTATCAAATCAATCCATAAACTCTTGTGAGAAATGGACAAGCTCGCAATACGTGCGAAAGTGAAGGAGAGCGAGACGCCTTACGTTCATAAGTCAAATCAGGCAGCTCGGCCGTCGCCAACGTGACTGCTTCGACGATCGTGGCTGGATGAACGCAGTGAACCGCGAGCTTCTGCGGTGTGTACGAGCTGTAAATGGCCACATGTTGAGTCTCCTCCCATGCAGCATCATCCACATGTTCAGAGTCCTCCTCCTCGAGTACAGAGGTCGGCTGGTCGGATGATAGATTGATGGCGTTGGTTCCGTCCGGGATGGTTGTACTAGCGCCAGCACCTTCCAATGGTTGATATTGTTGTAGCTGCAGTTGTTGGTCGTGTGGTTGATGTGTTTGTTGGTCGTGGCGTGAGAATATCTCATCGACAATGATCATCGGATCGAACGACGAGACTGATGAGACCGATGATGGAGAGGACGACGAACGCTCGGCGGTCAATGACGGAGTATACTGTCGCGGTGTGGCGTCGTTAGATAAGTCGTAATATTGCGGTTGCTGTTGCAGGTATTGTTTAGGCTGTTGGACAGCGCGCTTCTCGCGTGCGAGCTTGTTTGGATCTGGAATGACTTTTGCCGAGCGAAATCGAACGAGGAACTTGAGATCTGCTGCTCGTGCCATGTCGAGAAACTCACGCAGTCGAGCCTGCTCGTCTTCGGTCAGTCCCTCAGCGAGAGTGAGCCAGTCGCGGGTCGGATCAGAGCGTTGCGAATCTCTATCAGAAGACCGGTGATCGGTGAGAGATGCTTCGGACTTGGTGGAGGATGCAGCAGCGACCGATGTCGAGGCCTTGGCCGAAGCTAGGGAAGGGAGGACGTGATATGGCTTAGGAGCGAGTGTGGCGAGTTTGGTGGATGATGCAGCAGCGGGAGATGTCGAGGGCGCTGGCCGTCGCTGGTGGTACAACGATTTGGCCGAAGCGAAGGCAGTGTTCGAAAGGCGCGCGAGACTGGCGGATTCGGAAGTTGCTGTACTCGAAAACGACGCGAGTGAAGCTTGGTGGTCGCCGTGGTCATCGTCCTCGTCGTCAAGAACGATGCAAATCGGCACCACCGAAGAGGCGGAGCTGGTACGCGATAGAGGTCGCTCGAGCTTGACCGGCATAGGAAGTAGGATCGAAGGTTCCGATGCAGCTTTGACCATGGTGGATGATGAAGATGATGACAACGACGACGCCGAAGACAACGAGATGTCTGATGGTGCCAATGCGGACGAAGATATCGAAGCCATTGTTGGTGCTCGAAGAAGCGGTGAAGATGGAGCTTGCGGCCCGTCAGTGGGAGCCAGGGCCGCAAAGATACTCGTCGGAGGAAAGTGCTTGAACGTCGTGCCGTGTGTCGGCTGTACTGGCCGAGATTCTTCGCTCTGCGCTTCGGATCGTGAGTTGACTTGAATGATAAAGCAATCGTCATCGGTGTTGCGGGTGCGGCCGGCCTCCTCGTCGTCGCCGTCATCGATGCCGTCAGTAACGCTGAGGCTGCTGTTGCTAACAGATGTCTGGTGAACACCATTGCCATTCGACGATGGCTTCAATGTTGCGCCCATACGATCAAAGTCGGTTGTTGATTGGGATTCGGTTTTCACTCGATGTGCTTGCTTACCGTCGTCCCTGATAGTCTCGCCAGTCGAAGCAAGCCGAAGGCCGACATCGAAGAGTCCTTCCTCGTCGTCGTCAGTGTCCTCATTGTCGTCGTCGTCATCGTCATCGTCGACATTGTAGCCGTCATAGTCTCGGTTGTTGTCACCGTCGATGTCATCGTTCGCTGGATCCTCCTCCACACCACGTTGCTTCTCAACTTTGAGCGGCGGTCGCACTTGGCTGAGACCTTGCTTGTGAACCTGCGACATGATCTCGCTGAGGTGGGTGGAAGGAGAGGTGCCATTCGAGTGCGACATCTTTTTGAGGGACGGTAATTGATGTTGCATTCTCTCTTGGAATTGGAGTTGTTGCTTCTTGAGATGTTCGACTTGGTGTTGGAGGCTTGGAACGCTCGAGCCGTGCGGCTCGCGAAGTTGATGTTGATGTTGCCATTGAAGAAGACGCTGCGCTTCTCGCTTGCTCACACACGTTGGTGCGTGTGCGCTACCAGTATCGCAGTGCAGTGAGTGTTGTTGTGGCGGGAGCTCGTCGTCCGAGTCGTGCGCTGCGAACGCGGTCTCATAGGAGGTGGGAGATTCAAGAAGAGCGACGTCAGTCGTTGCTGTCGTCGTGGGTGGTATCGGAGAGGTGGCTGGTGTGGCCAAAGATGCCGAGGTCGGCAGTGCAGGCGATGACGAGGAAGAGGTTGTTGTTGCCGGTGCTATCGTGGATGATGGCAACGAAGATGGAGCTGATGTCGTGGATGAGGATGGTGGTGATGGCGGTGATGATGACGATGTAGTTGTTGTAGCTGTTGCTGCCATCGATGTTGATGAAGAAGAAGAGTATGAGGAGGAGGAAGCTGTGGTCTTTGAGGGTGATGATGGAGACGGCAAGAAGGAGGGGGATGGAGGTGCGGCGATCAACTCGGTCCCGGTTGGAAGCAGCGATACGCTGACGACCGGCAGCGGTACCAAGGAAGCATTGGTGAAGAGGCGCAAGTAGTTGGTTGGCAAGAATACGCGCACTGTGTCGAGGCTTCCTGCTTGAATGCGCATGGCACACTCGTCTCCGTACCAAGGATGGCTCGGCACTTGGAACGGAGAGCGACGCGGTCGAATGGGAAGCTTGTGGATCGACTTGGAGAGGCGCCAGGTGAGGTTCGAGCTGCTGCTGTTCGGTGGCGCACGCAAGCCGCCCAAGTGCGGGAGGTGTAGATCGTCGCCGTGTTCGTTGTAGTCGCACTCGAGCGAGTAGACCACGACCTTGTTGGGGCCCTTGGTCGTGGGGCGTGTAGATGTCGACGACGAGGAGGAGGAGGCCGGCGTCGTGGGCTGCGACCACGTAGGAGGGAGTATCGAGACCTGCACGACGATGTGCCCTGTAACCGGCAGCAAGAGCTGGGTGGGGCTCGAGTACGAGCGCCAAACACCGTCGCTCTCAGCCGCGGTACATGTCCACTGGCGGCTGCCCGCGCACAGCCACACGCCCGGGCCGTACTCTTCGACGTGCTGATTGACGTCGGGCTTCGGCGGCCGACGCATCGGGCGCCGATGCTCGTCGCCGAGGCATCTCGAGACGAACACGCGCTGACACGCGGGCACGCTCAACGAGGGGTCCGCCTCGTCGGAGATCGATACCATCAGCTCGAAGGTGCACGACGGCATCAGAACAGTGGAAGTCGGCGGGCTGTCTATCTCGTTGGCGGCGGCGGCAGCAGTAGCAGTGGCGCGGTCGCTCGTGGGCGACTCGAGGCACTGGCGCTTGGTAGCAGACGGCATGGCTGCAACTGCTTGCAGCGCATCGTCGCCATCCGCATCCACATCCAAGGTGCACAATCTACGCTTCATCGGTGCGTTGATTTGGGCGTGTCACCGCGGATTGAGGTGCTGGGAACAGCGAGTACCGCGCACGCACACACGCGCGAACCAAAAGAGCTCGCTGCTTGCCGCGCTGGCGCTCTATCTATTCCAGCTGTGTAGAGAAACGATCGAAGAGGGCTCGAATCGATCGAATAGACGAGAGAGAGGGAGAGGTTGATACTCGCGTGTGTCTAAGTGTGAGTGTATGTGTAAGTGTGTAAACTCCTGCGCGTGTGCGTGTGCTTGTGTTGTGCGAGGAACGAAGAGAGCAAACGAAGAGCGCGAGGAGAAAAATAAGCGGGAAGAAAACCCCGAAAATCGGCCTGAGCTCCCTTCGCTTTATTGCGGTGAGCTCGTGGTTTTGCTTTCTGATGTAGGCTCGCGCTTGCTCTTCTTCGCGCTTTCGCCAAACACCGGTGATATTCGTTGTTTCGCGTTTCATCGTCATTCGCTCCGTCTCCCTCTCGCGTGTGCCAACCGCTCCGTTCGATCTCTCAATCGATCGATCAATCGAACTCTCGTGACCTTGCTGTTATATTGCCAACACTATGTTCTCACGATTGCTCAATCGCTCGGTGGCTACGACAGTAGGCCGTGTCGTTACTCGCTCGAACTCGTCGGCTTCGCACGCTGCTGCTGCTGGCGGTGCTTCTGCTGCTTCGAGCAAGTGGAGGCGCGTAGGAATGGCGGTCGTTGGTGGTGCGGTCGTTGGTCTGACGGCCTTGTATCAAGCACGAGCTCACTCGGCTGATGGAGCTGCGCCGGCTCTCTCGCCAAAGGAGTTCCGATCGTTCGTGTTGCGTGAGGTGCATACGGTACGTTCATTTCCTCACACACTCTCTCGCGTGTTGCTCGTTGATCGTGATCGCTGTTGCTCACTCGCTCGCGATGGCAGCTCAACTACAACACCAAGCTCTTCCGTTTTGGCTTGCCGTCCGAGGAACAACGACTTGATATGCCCATCACCTCGTGCCTCGTGACGCGAGCGCAGATCGATGGCGAAGAGGTCGTGCGTCCGTACACTCCAGTTTCGGAGGCCGATGCCAAAGGTCCGAGCGCATCTCAGCTCAACTTCACGCAATGATCATGTATGTGCGTATGTGCTGACATGGACGCCGTTGGTGTACGTACTCAGGCCACTTTGATCTCGTCATCAAGGACTATCCTGCTGGCAAGATGAGCCGTCATGTTACGCAGTACGTCACGATTCGCGAGTGAATCCGCTGCTCGTAGACACCAACAGCTTGTCGTGCGCCAGAATGAAGGTCGGCGAGGCGCTGGAGATGAAGGGACCGTTCCCCAAGCTGCCTTACAAGCCCAACATGCGTAAGAACATTGCCATGATCGCTGGTGGCACTGGCATCACCCCCATGTTGCAGGTCCGTCATTATCGCCATCGTCATCGTGTCGTTCTTGGACTGCGGCATCGATGCTCAATCGGCATTGTCTCTCTCGCTCCACACACAGCTGGTGCGTGAGATCCTGCGCAACAAGGAAGACCACACCAAGGTGAAGATCATCTTCGCCAACGTGACCGAGGAGGATATTCTTCTGCGTGGCGAGCTCGAGGCCATCGCTCGTGAGTCGCCTCAGGTCGAGCTCTTCTACACGCTCGAGAGGCCTCCTGCTGGCTGGTCGCAAGGCGTACGTTTGGCGCGTGCGCGTGCCTGCTCTTCCATCTCTGGCGGTGCTGCAGGCGCGCCGCTCTTCTAACACCGCCACCACCACCCAATCATGCAGGTCGGCCGCGTTGACTCCAAGATTCTCAAGGCTCAGCTGCCGCCACCGAGCGAAGACGTTCTCGTGTTGGTGTGCGGTCCGGAACCGATGCTCGCTGCCGTGTCAGGACCCAAGGGCCCCAACTACACGCAAGGCGAGGTCGGCGGTCTGTTGCAGCAGCTCGGCTACACGTCGGAGCAGGTCTACAAGTTCTGAGGGCTTGCGTGCCATGGTGCAGTCGCGATAGCTAGACACAGTATGTCGCTTTCCGGAACCTGAGCTTGAAGCTCTGCCAGAGGCTGCAGAACCACATTCATAAATATCGAATATACGCCGGTGGCTCCGTTGAATGCGCCGGTCTTGCTTCGATGTATGTGTCACGTAGTGGCGTACCTCACGTTGAGACAGATCTGCTCGCACGGTTGCTTTCATATTCATTTCGTTCATTCATGTGAGCCGCGCCACGAAATATATGTCAAGCGCCTGGGCCGGGTCGAAAGCACCAGATAGGCTCCGTATCCATCTATCTCTCTCCCTCGCAGTGGTTGTCGCAGTCACTCGGTGTTCGTGAGTTCTCGGTCATTTCATGCTCACTCACTCGTTTGAGCCAGGCCACGAAATATATGTCAAGCGCCTGGTGCGGCCGGGGTCGAGATTGTGTCCAAGCACCAGATAGGCTCCGGGTCCATCTATCTCTCGCCCTCGCAGTGGCAGCGGCTGTCGCTCGGTGTTCGCGAGTTCTCGGGAAGTTTCTCGTCCATCGCATCGGTCACCTCGCTCGTTGCTTGGCTCCTTCCTTCAGTCTTTCGCTCGCTCGCTCCTCGCCGCACCTCCACCCAACCCACCCCTTCTTCCTTCGAAGCTGAGCGAGCAGCTGCCCTTCTCCTTCCTCCTCTTTCTTCTTCCTTCTTCAAGAGAACGAGAGCGAGAGCGAGAGAACCAAACAATCCTCCGTCATCATCATGGGGCATACCACCATCATGAACCTACTCGTCGTGACGGCTGCGATGGTTCTGCTGCTGGGCACCGTGATGCCACGCGGTGCCATGGCCTCGCAGGCCAAGTGCGCTGAGGCTCTCGGCTTGCTCCAGAAACCAGTCGATAACTCGACGCTCGTGCGAGCGATCAAGAGTACGTATCAACGCCGCACGATATTCGTTGGTTGGTAGCAGCATACTGACAATCGTGTGCGTGTGTGCGTGGATACGTCGGTGTTGATCTACGTAGTGCACGCACAGAATGGACACGGCAACTACGCCTTCACTCAAGGAGGCCTTGTCGATATTGGTTCATGGCGTGGTTGTGGAGGTGCGTGAGATACTCTCATGATTTGGAGCGCGAGATGTCTAATGATATCCACATACAACTCGATGCGACACGATGCGACATGATATGATGGTGATGCGATACGATGCCGATACAGCGATCGAGAACACGCGATACTGCACGGTCTTTGATAACGTCACGAGCTTGGGTCTCGCTGCATGCGCTCCAGTGGAGTGTACCGCCGAATACCTCGAGAAGCTTCCTCGTTCGTTGGTGTGTATCGAACGATTGGATCCATCCATCCATCCATCCATCCATCCATCCATCCATCCATCCATCCA
>ERZ778027.4609-NODE-4609-length-11529-cov-6.641712_pt1 | contig 11529 bp, 5 predicted proteins | sample MGYA00375757_ERZ778027 | MGnify/ENA primary metagenome ERZ778027 (study PRJEB29350, sample SAMN05389817) | bioreactor metagenome | isolation source: Ammonium sulfate bioreactor | place: South Africa: University of Cape Town | collected 2014-02-18 ... | reverse complement strand
CTGCCGTCGCCAGTGATCTGGTCGACGCGCTGCGCCGCCTCGAATATCGCGGCTACGATTCCGCAGGCATCGCGACTGTCGAGGGCGGAAGGCTCGAGCGGCGGCGCGCCGAGGGCAAGCTCAGAAACCTCGAAAAGCGGCTTCTCGAGGAGCCTCTCGCCGGGCGCACGGGCATCGGCCACACGCGCTGGGCGACGCACGGCCGTCCGACGGAGCGCAACGCGCATCCGCACATGACGAACAAGGTCTCGGTCGTTCACAACGGCATCATCGAAAACTTCCGTGAGCTTCGCACTAAGCTGGAAGCCAAGGGACACCGCTTCGATACCGACACCGATACGGAAGCGGTCGTGCACCTGATCACGGACGAGCTCAACAAGGGCAACGATCCTGTCGCGGCGGTGGGCAGGGCGCTCGATCATTTGCAAGGCGCGTTCGCGCTCGGCATCATTTTCGCCGGTGAAGACGACCTGATGATTGCGGCGCGCAAAGGTTCTCCGCTCGCGATCGGGCACGGCACGGGCGAAATGTATCTCGGCTCGGACGCGATCGCGCTGGCGCCGTTCACCGACGCCATCACGTACCTCGAAGAAGGCGACTGGGCCGTGCTGCGCCGCTCGGGCGCGGAAATCTATGACCGGCAAGGCACGCGCACGGAACGCCCGGTCATCAAGGCGGTCGCAAGCTCGCTGCTCGTCGACAAGGGCAACTATCGTCACTTCATGGCGAAGGAGATCAACGAGCAGCCGGAAGTCGTGTCGCACACGCTCGCCAATTATCTCGATATGGCGACGGCGCAGGTTCGTTTCCCCGATCTCGGCCTCGATCTCGCGCAAATCAGCCGCGTGACGATTTCGGCGTGCGGGACGGCCTATTACGCCGGTCTCGTCGCGAAATACTGGATCGAGCGCTATGCGCGCGTGCCTGTCGATATCGATGTCGCATCCGAGATGCGCTACCGCGAGGCACCGCTTCAGGAAAACGGCCTCGCCGTCTTCGTTTCACAATCGGGCGAGACAGCGGACACGCTGGCGACGCTTCGCTACTGCAAAGCCAACAAGCAGCGGATCGCATCGATCGTCAACGTCCGGACGTCGACCATCGCGCGCGAGTCGGATGCAGCGTTGCCGACGCTCGCCGGCCCCGAGATCGGCGTCGCCTCGACCAAGGCCTTCACCTGCCAGCTGTCCGTATTGGCCTGTCTCGCAATTGCGATCGCGAAGGCGCGCGGTGCAATAACCAAGGAGCAGGAGATCGCGCTGGTTACGGCGTTGACAGAGGTTCCCCGGCACATCGCGGCGATCCTGCGCCAGGACGAAATCTATCTGTCGGTAGCTCAGGAGCTGGCGAAGGCGCGCGACGTTCTCTATCTCGGTCGCGGTTCGAGCTTCCCCATCGCGCTCGAAGGCGCGCTCAAGCTCAAAGAGATTTCCTACATTCACGCCGAGGGCTATGCGGCGGGCGAGCTGAAGCACGGACCGATCGCGCTCATCGATGAAAATGTGCCGGTCATCGTCGTCGCGCCGGAAGACGATCTCTTCGAAAAGACCGTGTCGAATCTCCAGGAGGTTGCAGCACGCGGTGGACAGATCATTCTGATTTCGGATGCGGCGCCCGAAAAGGCCGGGTGCACGCCCGCAGCGCACATTCAGATGCCGAAGATCGATTCGTTCATCGCGCCGCTGCTTTATGCCGTGCCGATTCAGCTGATTGCCTATCACACCGCAGTGCAGATCGGCACCGACGTCGATCAGCCGCGAAACCTTGCGAAATCGGTCACAGTGGAATGACGGGGGAAAACGTCATGAGAATCGGGCCCTGAAATTGCCCAGTTCGGCTGGTTGCAATAAGGGGAAGGGGGTATTGCGCCTAAAGTCGTCGGGAATGGGGAAAGAAACGCACATGACGCAAGTCCGGAAGCTCGTGCGTGGCACGGGGTTCGCCGCCGTTGCGAGCCTGTGCGCGTTTGCTTTCGCCGCCATCGGAACCCCGTCGATCGCGTCGGCGAAGAAGGCCAAGGCCGCCGCCTCGCAAAGCGGATCGCAAGGTGGCGAAGATTCGAAGCTGTCGCCCGAAGAGCAGAAAAAGAAGGCGTCCCGGCAAGCCTATGATGCCGGACTCAAGGATTTCGCGAACGGCCGCTATCAGCCCGCGATCGAGCAGCTATCGAATGCGCTGACGACTGGCGGACTTTCATCGCCGGAAATGGCGAAGGCGCTTTATACGCGCGGCGTCGCCTACAGAAAGCAAAAGCAGCCCGGGCAGGCGATTTCGGATCTGACGAGCGCGCTCTGGCTGAAGAACGGTCTCAGCACCGCTGATCGCAACACCGCGACGGCCGAACGCGCCGAGGCCTACAAGATGGCCGGCATCCAGGACACGGGCAAAGGTCCCGAGCGGGTCGTCGGCACGCCGATCGCGGCATCGACAACACCGGCTGCACCATCTGCGGCGCCAACGGCAACGCCGGCATCCGGGCCCAACGCGGGTTCGGCAGGATTGTCGGCGGCGGCGATCGCACAGGCGGCGGCAAACAACGGCTCGGGCGACGCCAGTGGTGGCCCGGTCTCGCGGCAGGACCCATCGAGCAGCGCAGCGCAGGATGCGGCTCGGGCTCGCGCAGCCTACGCGCCGGTCAATTCGCTCGCGTCGTCCTCGGTGACCTCAAGCCCAGCGCCCGCGCCTCAAACGACGGCGTCTGCGCCAGCGCAATCGGGGTCGTTCGGCTCGGGCGTGACGGGATTTTTCTCGAACATGTTCGGCGGTTCGTCTGCGGCACCGGCTGAGGCTCAGGCGCCATCCGGCGTCACGACGGCTTCGACCGGCGCGGTCGCGGAAACGTCGAGCTGGACCAATGCGACGGTCGTCAACGAAGGCAGCGCCGCGAAGTCCGGGAGCAAATCTCAAAAAGTCGCCGCCGTTTCGCCGAAACAGGGCGTCGCCACAAAGGGCAAATACAAGATCCACATTGCCGCTGTCCGGTCGCGCGCCGAGGCGGATGCGCTGGCGCAGCAACTCGTGGCACAGCATGGGGCTGACCTCGCCAATCACGTCCCGACCGTCGATGAGGCGGTTATCGGGAGCATGGGCACCTTTTATCGGGTGCGCATCAACGGCTATGCTTCGCAGGAAGAGCCGCGGGGTCTTTGCGACAAGCTTCGGAGTAGTGGCCTAGACTGCCTGGTCGTGACAAACTGAGAGAAGCCCGATCTCCGTCGGGTGGCTGGCCCGAGTAGGAGACTATGAGCGCACCCCCGCCCGATCCAAACCCGGAACGCCGCACCAGCCGCCAAAGGGATGCGGAGGCAGCGCAACTCACCGAAGGCTTGAAGCGGCTCGCAAGCAGCGAGGGCAAGACCGGCTGGCGGCTCGGCTCACGGTTCCGAAATGCGTTCTTGACTGGCCTCGTCATCGTCGGTCCGGTGACGATCACGCTGTGGATCATGTGGGGCGTGATCCACTGGGTCGATGCGTGGATCAAGCCGCTTCTTCCGACGACGTTCAATCCCGACACCTATCTGCCGTTTCCGTTGCCGGGGCTCGGCCTTGTCGTCGCGATCTTCGGACTGACCGTGATCGGAGCGCTCGCGGCCAACCTGCTCGGACGAACGCTCGTCTCGTCCGGCGAACTGATGCTGTCGCGCACGCCGATCGTGCGGAATGTCTACGGCGCGCTGAAGCAGATTTTCGAAAGCGTGATCTCGACGACAGGCCCGAACCAGAGCTTCCAGAAAGTCGGGATGATCGAATTCCCGTCGAAGGAAATCTGGAGCCTCGTCTTCGTCACCGGCGAGACGTCGGGCGAGATCAAGGATGTGGCGCCGGGCGGGACGAGCGATCTGCTCACCGTCTTCATGCCCACTGGCATCGTGCCACCGACGGGATTCATCTGCTTCGTGCCGCGCGAGAACGTCGTGTTTCTCTCGATGACCGTCGAGGAAGCGGCCAAGATCATCCTCTCGGGCGGCATCGTGATGCCGAACGTGGATGATAAAATGCGGCGCATCGGGGCGGGTTCGATGCCGGACTCACGGTTTCCGTTCGGGCGCGGAAAGAAAGCTTAAGCGGCGCGGAACAGGCGCACAGCTTCATCGCATTCGAAAACATAGAGCAGCGTGCGCAGCGCTTGCCCGCGCGGCGAGGTGAGATTGGGATCGCTGCCGAGAATCAGCGCCGCATCATCGCTCGCAGCCGCAAGCAGGGTATCGTAGCCCGGCACCTCGGCGACGCGAAAGCCTGGCGCGCCGCTCTGACGTGCGCCGAGAATTTCGCCGCCGCCGCGCAATTCCAGATCCTTTTCGGCGATCTTGAAGCCGTCTTCGGTCTCTTCCATCATTTTGAGACGTTGCGCGGCCGTCTCTCCAAGTGGCGCTTTGTAAACGAGCATGCAGAACGACTCGCGCGACCCACGCCCGACGCGGCCGCGCAGCTGATGCAATTGCGCGAGGCCGAAGCGCTCGGCGTGCTCGATCACCATGATGTTGGCGTTGGGCACGTTGACGCCGACTTCGATGACCGTCGTCGCGACGAGGATCTTGATCGCGCCTTCCGCGAAGGCGGCCATCGTCTCGTCTTTTTCCTTGGCCGAAAGCGCGCCATGCAGAAGGCCGACGCCCTCGCCGAAAATCTGCCGGAGATGGGCGAAGCGTTCTTCCGCCGCGGCAAGATCGGTCAGCTCCGAACTTTCGATCAGCGGGCAGACCCAATAGACCTGCGCGCCCTCGGCGAGTTGCGCGCGAATGCGTTCGACGAGACGTTCGAGCGATTCCAGCGGTAGCGCCTTGGTCGTGATCGGCTTTCGTCCCGCGGGTTTTTCCGTGAGCTTCGAAACGTCGAGATCGCCGTAATGCGTCATCAGCAGCGTGCGCGGGATCGGCGTCGCCGTCATGACGAGGACGTTCGTATCGTTGTTCGCGCCTTTTGCCTGCAGCGCGAGACGCTGATGCACGCCGAAGCGATGCTGCTCGTCGATGACGGCGAGGGCGAGGTCCTTGAACACGACATCGGATTGAAACAGCGCGTGCGTGCCGATCAGGATGTCGGTTTCGCCGGATGCGAGACGTTCGAGGATCGCATCGCGCACCTTGCCTTTTTCGCGGCCCGTCAGCAGCGCGATCCGCAGACCCGCGGCTTCGGCGAGCGGCGCGATGGTTTCCTGATGCTGGCGCGCGAGGACTTCCGTCGGCGCCATCAATGCCGCCTGCGCACCCGCTTCGATCGCGACCGCCATCGTCATCAGCGCGACAACCGTTTTGCCGGAGCCGACGTCGCCTTGCAGCAGGCGCAGCATGCGATGCGACGCCGCGAGATCGTCCGAGATTTCCGTCAGCGCCGTCTGTTGCGATCCGGTCAGCTTGAACGGAAGCGCGTCGGCAATTTTTTGCCGGATGTCGCCTTTGCCGGCGAGACGTCGTCCGCGCTCGGCTTTCATATTCTGACGCACGAGCGCGAACGCAAGTTGTCCGGCGAGAAGCTCGTCATAGGCAAGACGCTGCCACGGGCCTGCGCCGTTCGAAACATCCGGCGCATCGAGCGGCCGATGAATGCGATTGATCGCGGTTTTAAAGGCGGGCCAGCCTCGCGCTTCCAGCCAGCGGCTGTCCTGCCATTCGGGAAGTTCGGGAACGCGATCGACGGCCTGACGCGCGGCCTTGACCATGATCTTGCCCGACAGTCCGGCGGTCAGCGGATAGACCGGCTCGAGCATCGGCAGATCGTCGCGCGCTTCCGGCGCAACGATATAATCGGGGTGCGCCATCTGCAGGGCTTCGCCGTAGCGCTCGATCCGTCCGGAGACGAACCGTATCTCGCCCTCGGGAAGCTGCTTCTCGATGAACTTTCGTTCGGCGTGGAAGAAGACGAGATCGATGCGCCCGGTGTCGTCCTCGCAGGTGACTTTGTGCGGCGCCTTCCGGTTGCCGCGCGGCGCGGGCTTGTGCTTCAGCACACGCAGCTGCAGCGTGACGATGCTTCCCGGAACGGCCGAGGCGAGCTGTGGTTCGGCGCGCCGGTCGATGACGCCGGTCGGCATATGCCAGAGAAGGTCGATGACGCGCGGTTCGGCGACGCCCGGCGGCAGCGCCAGGCATTTCTTCAAAAGCAGGATGAACCGCGGGCCGATCCCGGAGATCGTCTGCGCCGACGCGAACAGCGGGTTGAGAAACGAGGGACGCATCGTCGACTTCGGCTTGCCATTGAGGAATTTCGCGCCCCGCCGCCGGTTTTGTGGAGAGCACGGCGATCGGAACGAAGGGTCGCGGCAATACGCACCGGCCTTCGCGCTAGGCGTCAAGGGCGGCGGGCGCTATAGGAACCCTTCGCACGGACGGCACACCGTGGCGGCTGATCGCTTTCCAGTCAAGCCGCGAGGGGCCGCACACCCATTTGCCATGCAACCCGGATTGACGATGGCGGACGATCTCGATGTGCGGCGGCGGCGCGCCTCCTACCGCGCGCATCACCGCGGCACCAAAGAGATGGACCTGCTGGTCGGGCGCTATGCCGATGCCCGGATTCCCGCGTGGTCCGAGGAAGCCGTGCAGCACTTCGAGAGGTTCCTGAACCTTCCCGATCCGCTGTTGCAGGCATGGATTTTTTCCGGCGAGCCTGAAAGCGGCGAGTTTCAGGATCTGCTGAACGATATTCGCGTTTTTCACCGGCTCGCCGCTGGTACAGACTGATACTTTGCAATGACGGATCAAGTGCAGACCTCGCGGGTGATTTTTTCCGGCGTCCCGGAAGGGTTCGACGGCCGCGTTCTTGCGGACGTCACACGCGCCGCCCGTGGTGGCGATCAGCCGGGTCTGCACCTGCACGTCGTGCGCGATGACAGGCGTCTCGAAGAATTGCAGGCGGCGGTCGCGTTCTTTGCGCCCGACATCGCCGTCGTGCCGTTTCCGGCGTGGGATACGGTTCCCTACGACCGCACGAGCCCCAATGCCGAGATCGTGGCGCGCCGCATCACGACGCTCGGACGTCTCGCGATCGGCGGACGCAAGAAGCCGACGCTCGTGCTCACGACCGTCAATGCCATTCTGCAGCGCGTGCCGCCGAGGAGCTTCATCCGGGGTGCGGTCAAGACGATCGCTCCCGGCCAGCGCATCGATCCGGCGGAGCTGATCCGCCGTCTCGAATCCTATGGCTACGACCGCTCGAGCACGGTTATGGAGCCGGGCGAATACGCCCAGCGCGGCGGCATTCTCGATCTCTATCCGCCGGGGCGCAGCAATCCGATCCGCCTCGACTTCTTCGGCGACACGCTCGAAAGCGTCAAAGCGTTCGACGCCGAAACGCAGCGCTCGATGAAGCCGGTGCCGAAGTTTTCGCTGATGCCGGTCAGCGAAGTCGCATTTGGGGAAGCGGCTACGGCGCTGTTCCGGACGCGCTACGTCGCGCTGTTCGGCGGCAACACCGGCGACGATCCACTGTATGAGGCCGTCAGCAGCGGGCGGCGCTATCAGGGCCAGGAACACTGGCTGCCGTTTTTCCATCCGGCGCTCGAAACGCTGTTCGACTATCTGCCCGGCGTCGGCATCAGTTTCGATCATATGGCGGACGAAGCCGTCAAACGCCGCTTCGAGCAGGTACGCGAGCACTACGAAGCGCGCGTGGACTCGCTCGAAGGGCAACGCTTCGGCGCACCGCCGTATAAGCCTGTTCCGCCGGATCAGATGTTCCTCGACGGCAAGGACTGGGCGTCGGCGCTCGATGCGCGCACGGTTTCGCGGCTGACGCCGTTCGACGATCCCGGCACGTCGAACGTCTACGAGATGAAAGGCCGCCGCGGCCGGACGTTCGCGGCCGAGCGCGCCGATCCCGACAACAACGTGTTCGACGCCGTCGTCGGGCATATCCGGCGCATTCACGCGGACTCGCGGCGCGTCATTCTCGCGGCATGGACGACGGGCGCACGCGAGCGCTTGATTACGCTGCTCGCCGATCACGGCCTGAAAGATGCGGAAAAGGTCGAAAGCTTCACCGAGGTTCAAGCGCTGAAGCCCAACGCGACGGCGTTCGCGGTGTTCGGCATCGAGGAAGGCTTCGAGACGCCGGACTTCGCCGTCATCGCCGAACAGGATGTGCTCGGCGATCGTCTGGTGCGCCAGAGGCGGCGCGCGCGCAAGGCGGCCGATGTTCTGACGGAGGCGACGGCGCTTTCGGTCGGCGACCTCGTCGTGCACAGCGATCACGGTATCGGCCGCTTCGCAGGTCTGCAGACGATCACCGCGCTCGGCGCGCCGCACGATTGTCTCGAACTTCACTACGCGGGCGGCGACAAGCTGTTTCTGCCCGTCGAGAACATCGAGCTTCTGTCGCGCTACGGCGCGGACGAGGGCGATGCGCAGCTCGATCGCCTGGGCGGCGTCGGCTGGCAATCGCGCAAGGCCAAGCTCAAGAAGCGGCTGCGCGAGATTGCCAACGAACTGATCAAGATCGCGGCGCTCAGAGCCTTGCGCGAAGCTCCCGCGCTCATGCCGCCGACCGGCGCTTACGACGAGTTCGTTGCGCGTTTCCCCTACGAGGAAACGGAAGATCAGGCGACGAGCATCGACACCGTGCTTACCGATCTCGCATCGGGCAGACCGATGGACCGGCTCGTCTGCGGCGATGTCGGTTTCGGCAAAACGGAAGTTGCGCTACGCGCCGCGTTCGTCGCGGCAATGAACGGTTTGCAGGTTGCCGTCGTCGTGCCGACGACGCTGCTCGCTCGGCAGCATTTCCGGACGTTCACGCAACGCTTCCAGGGATTGCCGGTCAAGATTGCGCAGGCGTCGCGCATGGTCGGCGCAAAAGGGCTGGCGGACGTGAAAGCCGGGCTCAAGTCCGGCGACATCGACATCGTCGTCGGCACGCATGCGCTGCTCGGAAAAACAATCGAGTTCCAGCGGCTCGGCCTGCTGATCATCGACGAAGAGCAGCACTTCGGCGTCAATCACAAAGAGCGTCTGAAGAAGATGCGCGAGGACGTGCACGTGCTGACGCTGTCGGCAACGCCGATCCCGCGCACGCTGCAATTGGCGCTGACGGGCGTGCGCGAGCTGTCGCTGATCACGACGCCGCCCGTCGATCGCATGGCGGTGCGCACGTTCATTTCGCCGTTCGATCCGGTCATTCTGAAAGAAGCGCTGAGGCGCGAGCGCTTCCGCGGCGGGCAAACCTATTACGTCGCGCCGCGCATTTCCGATCTCGACGACATTTCGGAATTCCTGCGCGAGGCAGTGCCCGATCTCGTGTTCGCGCGTGCGACGGGACAAATGTCGCCGACCGAACTCGAAGACGTGATGACGGCGTTCTACGAAGGCAAATACGATATCCTGCTGTCGACGGCGATCGTCGAATCCGGTCTCGACGTACCGAACGCGAATACGCTGATCGTGCATCGCGCCGATATGTTCGGTCTGGCGCAGCTTTATCAATTGCGCGGCCGCGTCGGACGATCGAAGACGCGCGCCTATGCCTACATCACGACGCCGCCGGACAAAAAACTGACCGAAGGCGCGGAGAAGCGGCTCAAGGTTCTGCAGTCGCTCGATACACTCGGCGCGGGCTTCTCGCTGGCGTCGCACGATCTCGATATTCGCGGCGCGGGCAACCTGCTCGGCGAAGAGCAGTCGGGTCATATCCGCGAAGTCGGCTTCGAGCTTTACCAGTCGATGCTGGAAGAAGCGGTCGCCGCGATGAAGGGCGGCGAAATCGAAGCCGACGACAAGTGGAGCCCGGAGATCCAGCTCGGCACCTCGATCATGATCCCGGAGGCTTACGTCACCGATCTACAACTTCGTCTTGGTCTCTACCGGCGTTTGTCGAGTCTCGAAAAGCGCTCCGACATCGACGCGTTCGCCGCCGAGCTTGTCGATCGCTTCGGCTCGCTGCCGGACGAGGTCACGCATCTGCTCGACGTCATGGAGATCAAGGGCCTTTGCCGCGCGGCCGGCATCGCGAAAGTCGACGCGGGTCCGAAGGGCGGCGTGATCACGCTGCACAAGGGACGCTTCGCAAATCCGGAGGGCCTGATCGCGTTCGTGCAGAATTCGCGCGGCGCGCTCAAAGTGCAGCCTGACCAGCGGCTCGTCTATCGCGCCGATTGGGATCTGCCGGAAGCGCGGCTCAAAGGCGTTCGCGCGCTTATCCAGAAATTCGCCGAACTTGCGAGCAAGACCAAGCAGGCGGCTTAAGACTTACCCTCGACGAGGGACGGCAACGCAAGCGCCTTGCGTTGAACCTTGCCGTTGGGCGTGCGCGGCAGACGTTCGACGAAAACGATCTCGCGGGGAATTTTGTAGGCTGCGAGATTCCTGTTCGCAAAATCCTTGATCGCTGAAGCATCGCGCGGCGCGCCGTCGGCTGCCACGACGAACGCAGCGATGATCGAGACATCGCTGCGCACGCGAATTTCCGTGCAGGCGACTTCGGCGACGCCCGGGCAGCGTGCGAGCGCCGCTTCGACTTCGAGCGGAGACACGCGATAGCCGCCCGCGTTCATCAGTTCGTTGGCGCGACCGAGGTGCGAGATGTAGCCGTCGTCATCGATCGAACCGAGATCGCCGCCTGTGAACCATTCGCCGCGCAGGACTTCGGCTTCTTCGTCGGGGCGCTTCCAATAGCCGAGCATCAGGCCCGGATCGGAGCGGTGGACGGCGATGAGGCCTTCGCGGTTCGGCGGCAACGGCTCATCGTTGCCTTCGACGGGAAGGATGGCGACGCGGCGTCCGGCTTGCGCCTTGCCGACCGTGCCCGTTTTGTGCGGCACCGACGGGCCTGTCGAAATGTAGGTCGAGATTTCGCTCATGCCGAGGGCTTCATAGAGCGGCAGGCCGGTGACGGATGTCCATTCCTCGATCAATCCGGGCGGCGGCGTCTCGCCAGCCATCAGGCCGTGACGCAATTGGCCGAGCGATCCGCGCGTCGGGCTCGCGTATTTCAGGATCTGACGATAGATGCCGGGCACGGCCGCGAACAGCGTCGCGCCGGTTTCGGCGATCACGTTTGGCCAAAGCTCCGGCGCTTTGTTCCCTATGCAGACAATCGCCGTCGCGCCGTTGGCCCAGGGATCGGTCAGGCCGACGCCGAGCGTGAACGTCCAGTTGAATGCGCCCGCGTGCAGCATGCGGTCGTCGGAGCGGATGCCGTACCAGCCTTGATACATCGGCTGGCGGCCCAGCGCCGAGCGATGCGCGTGCAGGACGCCTTTCGGCCGCGCCGTCGTGCCGGAGGTGTAGATCAGGAACGCCGGATCGTCGCGCTGGGTCGGCGCATAGTCGTCATCCGTGTCGCGCGCGATCATGGCTGCAACGTCATCACGCGACAGGGTGAGGATGCCGTCTCTTGCGACGCTGTGCGGAGAGTCGGCTGTTGCAACAGCGGCCGCGCCGCTGTCGTCGAGAAGTGCTGCAAGCTCGGAGGCGGTCAATTGATCGGACAGCGGCAGCGCGATGAAGCTGCCCGCCATCGCGGCGAAAAACATGAGGGCAGATTGCGAGGAATTGCCGAGCCGGATTCCGATGCGATCGCCGCGCCGCAAGCCTTTGG
>ERZ778027.4604-NODE-4604-length-11538-cov-10.173735_pt1 | contig 11538 bp, 11 predicted proteins | sample MGYA00375757_ERZ778027 | MGnify/ENA primary metagenome ERZ778027 (study PRJEB29350, sample SAMN05389817) | bioreactor metagenome | isolation source: Ammonium sulfate bioreactor | place: South Africa: University of Cape Town | collected 2014-02-18 ... | reverse complement strand
CTTTTGGCGGCAATCTCGGCAATCGTACTCATTACCTTGTTTAACCGAACTAATACAATAACAATATCAACATCAACTACAACTACTTCCAGCTCAACATCAACTACAACTAGTATCACTACAGTTACAACTGCTTCCAGTTCAACATCAACTACAACAGGTATATTATTGCTATATGAACATGAATAGATATTTATATTTCATATTAGTCACTTGTCCAACGGGATATAATCGATCTGCATCAGGATCCTGCGTTAATACTCGAATAGATATTAATAATTGTGGATCAATTGGTTATATTTGTCCATCGAATTATACAAGTTGTTCAGCTGGTTTATGCAGTGATAGACCAGCCGTACAACTATCTGGAGCTATTGCTGTTACTGCATGGAGTGCTCTTACCCTCAATATAGATGATTCAACCACAACAGTTAATCTTAGTATTCCTCTTACACTTTATAATTATACCAGCACAAATATCACTGTATCAACTAATGGAGTAAATTTATTAATCAATTTCAATACAAATTCATGTACTTTTCTTTTATAGGTTTTGTGCTTAGGAGCTTGTTCAAATGCATATTCAAATACGAACCTTTCAAGTTCGAGGTTTGCAGGTCCAACTGTATTTTGTTTTTGGGATGATTTAATGATTCGTGCTAATACTAGTCAAACAATTTATTATGCAACTAGTGGGTCTGCACCGAATCGAATAACAACTTTCGAATTCTATACCAGTCATTATACTTCTGCTGTAAAATATTATCATTTTCAAATGATTTTCTTTGAATATCAACCAAATATTGTTAAATGTTTATATTTCGAAATCTTTGATGCTGGTTTATCAGCAACGATTGGAGTTCAAAGTAAATTTTATTTTTTTTTACTTTATACGGGGGAAAATAATCAGAATAATGCTATTCTAGAATCAGGAACTGGACCAGCTATCAGTTACTCTTACAATCAGGCCAATGCAGTAGCTTATAACAAAACAATTGTGTTCAATACAAACACTGGAACATTTTCAACATAAGAAAAAGACAGATATCACTTGTTTTGCTTTTAATTCACACTGGAAATGTTTATTTCATATTAAATACTACAAATCAGATTCTGAGAAGGTTGAGTCAATTTGAAAAAATACGAGGCAATAGCGATTTAACAACTGACAGTAAAACCTCGAATTGTGAACGATTTTAAGAAGTCATGTGAGTGTTCACAATAGAAAGGTTTTACTGTACATGATACATTATGGATATTTCAAAGTGCAAATCTTGTTGCTAGTTCAAAAATTGCTTCATTCGATTTCCCGATTTCAATTTTTGTCTAAATATGGTTATAAAATTGTTATTTTATTTTGTGGCGAGATTTTCATTGGCTATTTAATGATGGTATCGATGTGGATCAAAATGATGAAAGTTCTCAATTTGCTGCAAACATTCCAATAAGATACTATTTACCTGAACAATAATTTTCTAATTCGTCGTCAATGAATCTATTGAAACAGTATTTTCACGTCATACAAACTGTTCAAATACCAGTTTCGGCAAATTTTGTCTGGAAATTACTCGAAGATTTCTATCAAGTTCATAAATGGCATCCACAAATATTAGTCAGTGAAATGGATAATGAACAGAATGTTTTTAAACGTCGTGTTATTTTTCAAAATGAAATGATTGATACAATAGAACAATTAGAACATTACGATCAACAGAAACGAGAATATTATTATAAAAATATCGGCGGAAATACGTATTTGAATAAAACATTTTTGAATAAACAAGGTCGACTGAATCTTTCGATTTATTGGCGACAAGAGTATAATATAAATGCAAGTACTCTTTGGAAATTAGTGGGCGTTTGAAAGGGCCAACTTAACGGTGAATTTTCGTTAGAACCTGGTTCAGAATATAGTTTTCAATTACCAGATCCGAAGCCACGAGTTTACGAAAATTTACTATTCTATGATCAAAATAATTATGAATAAAATTTAAAAAACATTCTCAACATCCTCACCCTCTGGTTCACATGAAATAAAATTTTTTCGATTTTTTTTTCGTACCGAAAAATTAGGCTTCGGCTCGCCGTTGATTTCCATATTGATAAAAAAAGAGAGAAATGATATTTTTATGGCATCGGGTATGGGAAGGGGAACATTATAATAGAATGACATAAAAATCAGACAATAATCCAAACCTCTGTTTCATTTTGAACTTACAATGGTAACTGTAAGCAATATTCCACGATGTTCTCTAAAAGTTAAGTCACGCATTAAGATTAAGAATGTTTCTCGACAAAAACGTCGACAAACATTCAATACACTAGTGAGTTAATTCATGAGTACATCGTTTTGTATTCTATATCATCTGAATTATGTTTGTAGTCACAGAGCACTTCAACAAGTAATCAATATCAACATACATTGAAAAAGCCAAACAAACAAAATGAAATGAACTCGTACAATTCATCGAACCTAAATGTAAAACTCTTTTCTCGTTGAAAATGAGAAATATTTGTTGTCGATTTCTTTTTAGAATTCTCATGCAAATGACACTCAAAAAATAGTGAATAGTACTGTGAAAAGTAAATGGTCTCGATTTCGAAAGATTCGTTTATATCTTACGTTAATTTGTGTTCTTCTTTTGACGGCAATCTTGGCAATGATATTCGTTATCTTATTTAACCGAACTAATACAACAATAATGTCAACATCAACTACAACGGGTATATTATTCCTATATAAATATGAATATATATTTATGTTTAATATTAGTCATTTGTCCAACAGGATATAATCGATCTGCATCAGGATCCTGTGTTAATATTCGAATAGATATTAATAATTGTGGATCAATTGGTTATATATGTCCATCGAATTATACAAGTTGTTCAGCTGGTTTATGCAGTGATAGACCAGCCGTACAACTATCTGGAGCTATTGCTGTTACTGCATGGAGTGCTCTTACCCTCAATATAGATGATTCAACCACAACAGTTAATCTTAGTATTCCTCTTACACTTTATAATTATACCAGCACAAATATCACTGTATCAACTAATGGAGTAAATTTATTAATCAATTTCAATACAAATTCATGTACTTTTCTTTTATAGGTTTTGTGCTTAGGAGCTTGTTCAAATGCATATTCAAATACGAACCTTTCAAGTTCGAGGTTTGCAGGTCCAACTGTATTTTGTTTTTGGGATGATTTAATGATTCGTGCTAATACTAGTCAAACAATTTATTATGCAACTAGTGGGTCTGCACCGAATCGAATAACAACTTTCGAATTCTATACCAGTCATTATACTTCTGCTGTAAAATATTATCATTTTCAAATGATTTTCTTTGAATATCAACCAAATATTGTTAAATGTTTATATTTCGAAATCTTTGATGCTGGTTTATCAGCAACGATTGGAGTTCAAAGTAAATTTTATTTTTTTTTACTTTATACGGGGGAAAATAATCAGAATAATGCTATTCTAGAATCAGGAACTGGACCAGCTATCAGTTACTCTTACAATCAGGCCAATGCAGTAGCTTATAACAAAACAATTGTGTTCAATACAAACACTGGAACATTTTCAACATAAGAAAAAGACAGATATCACTTGTTTTGCTTTTAATTCACACTGGAAATGTTTATTTCATATTAAATACTACAAATCAGATTCTGAGAAGGTTGAGTCAATTTGAAAAAATACGAGGCAATAGCGATTTAACAACTTATTTTCACTCCAATAAAGAAAGAGAAACAGGCAGCTACTAAATTCAAAGAGACGGCAACAGTACTGATGATAGAAGCTACTCCCATATACCAAGGATTCTGTGTATTAAAATAATTAATGCCCACTGCCATTCCTATAAGACCGATTGAAAAGCTCAACCAGGTTACTATTTTACCAATTACAAGAATTCCTGATTCGAATTGTTTTTTTAATAATAACATAGAGGAAACATCCAATTACGAATGGTATAACAATGCAAACCATGGTGATAAAAGCTCGTGTAGTTAACATTTTCGAGCAACCACCTTCCAATACAGTACAACCATCTTGATAAGTTGCGCAAGTATCAGATACACAGTATTTCCAAAGACCATATGTTGCAGATTTTATGATAACAGAAAAAGAGGACGTGTCCACGTCGGCATAAGAACCTTTTCCTCTAGAATCAACAGAAAGAATATAATATATTCATTGATAGATCAAAAGAACATATTTTTATATACCATGTTGGTAAAGCATTCGAAACAACGTATAAGACCCAATTAACTGTAAGTAGACATATTGTAATTATTGTTAATACTTGCGAACACGATGCCATATCAGTAGAATGAAAAAAAAACTATTGAATATTCTTTTAAATAGCTATTCTCTCAGTACTATAGATCATTGTAAACAAAAAAAACGGAAGTGCATTAATAGCATCGAGAACGACGCCTTTCTTTCTTTCGTTCTTTCATTTTATTTTATGGAAAAAAAAGTTCTTCAGGTACAAAAAAGCAAACATGACGATGAAATGTCTTATGCAGTTGTTGGATGTCGTTCATGGACATAAGTAAATCTTTGTATCACAGGTCGGCGTCGTGCTCGTTTGTTTGCTTTTTCTCGTCGAAGTCGTTCACGTTCGTGTTTAACTGGATCAATACCAAAACCATATTTAAGAATGTCCATAATAATAATGAATATAACCATAGCAACTAAAAAAATAATAGCTACATAAGCAAATGATTTTGAAACTGTTTGAAAAAGAACTGTTTTTGTTGAAGTGATTTCACAATGTCGACCTGAATAACTTTCGCCAAGACATTCGCATGTATAATTCATAAACAATGATCGACATATACCATTATTTTCACAGATAATATTTTCACAATAATTCACCATTAATTCGCAATGAAGACCTGTCCATCCTGTTTGACAAAGACATTCGAATGTGGCATTCGATGTTTCATTACATGTTCCATTATTCCAACATGTCGTTGGCTTACAAGGTCGACGATCGTATTGACAGTTATCACCATCGAAACCTTGTAGACATTGACATTTATATCCCAAATTATTGTCTGTAGAATTGGCACATGTGCCTTGATTTTGACAAGGATTGAGTAATTCACATGGACCTGCTGTAATATTGCAATCTACACCAATCATGTTGTCATGAGAACAAACTGGCGGAACAAATGTTGAATAATTGACTAAAAGATCGACAAAATTTCGAGTAGAATCAATACTTGATATTGCAGTGTTTGTTGTAGTGATAGTATCATCTAAATGAAAATAATATAGTCTCGATGAACGCTTATCTTGTTAATTTACCACATGATGTTTGAATGAGATAGACCTTTTGGATTCTATTGTTGGATTGATCGGTTACATACAGATTACCAAAAGTGTCAAACGCAAGATTTCTTGTTTTATTGAATTTGTCAGCTGTTGAACCGGATGAACCAGAACACCCAGCAATACATCGAAAACCATAGGGTCCTGAACCAACTATACGATGATTGCCATAATCTGTGATGAAAAGATATTTATTACCATCAAGTACAACACCAACTGGATAATTCAATTCTATTGTGGTAGTTATTGATGTGTTCCCTGCAACTGTTATCGCATAAGATTGTCCTGATTGAAATTTTTGTATTCGATGATTACTGTAATCAGCTACGTATAGATCAAAATTTGTATCCACAAATATTCCATTAGGTCTATTAAGCATATCGGCAGCAGAACCAGCAACACCAGTCCCAGCAATACTTGCTGATGTTGTTATATTATCACTCAACCATTTCTTGAATACTTGATGCACATCATCGACTGAGCAATATAATGTATTTGTCACGTCAATAAAAAGTCCCTGACATTGAGATGAAACGGACATGACAAGTATACTCTTGTTTGAATTCAATGTAAATTTTAATACTTGATGGTTTTTTTCACCGTCATCAACATAGATATCACCGTTCATGCTGACGAAGACAGATCTCGAACGTGTTACATTGCCATACAGAGCTACATGTGGCTTGTTAATACTGTCATTTAGCCACATATAAATTTGGCCAGTCTCTCGACTAACTGCATAGATATTATTGTTGGTGTCCACAAATAAAGCACGAGGTTCACTACCCAGTATGCTTATATTTGCTATAGTTGTTGCATTCGGATTCCAAGTTGCATTTGGACATAATTTCGGTTGATTAAGCAATAGAGTTTGAGTTTGGTTTAAACGAAGAAACTTTTGAATACGATTATTGTATTCATCCACAACATATATATTTCCATAGCTATCAAAAGCCATAGTTGTTGGTCTATCTAACGTATTTGACATTGAATTGTTTAGACCAGTACATCCAACTATACACCGAAAACCATAGGGTCCTGAGCCAATAACACGATGATTCCCGAATTCTACAATAAATACATATTTGTCTCGATCAAGCACGACTGAAACTGGATTCTTTAATGCAATTGTGATATTGATCGATCCACTTCCTGCCACGGTGATGGCATCTGAGATTCCTAATCGAAACAGTTGAATACGATTATTTCCAGAATCAGCTACATATAAATCAGAATTAACATTGACAAATAATTCTTGAGGTTTATTGAGCAGATTCGCAGCAGCTCCATTACAACCCGTGCCAGCAATCATTGTCAAAATATTTGAACTGTCGTATAACGATTTTTTCATAACTTTATGTCGATCACGAACAGAAAAGTATAAATTATTGTTGCTATCAACAAATAAACCGTAGCAATTACTATCAGCATAAGTAATAATATCATTCGAATTTGTTTGTGAATTCCATTTATTAATTTCGTATGGTGATAATCGAGTACTGGTTAATATTTCATCATTGATAGTTACAAAAATAGCCTCTTGTTGAAAAGAGCTAGTGTAGATAGTGGTTGTTGGACTAATATCGTCATTTTTCCAGATTAAAATTTCAGAGTTCTTTCGACCAGCCAAATAAATATTATTATTTCTATTGATAAAAATACCGACAGGGGTCTGACCAACAATGGTGCTATCCGCAAATGTGATTCCATTAGGATTCCAAACAGCTAATGGATCTAATTTAGGTTCGTTGTAGGACACATCTAAAATAGAATCCGTGTAGACTATTCAACATCGATTTAAAAATATACTGTTTAATGTATTAACGATTGTTAAATTTGATGAATTTGTCACTATATAATTACTAATGCTAATGGTGATGTTTAATACTGACGTTGAATCTAAAAAAGATATTTAAAAATTATATTTGAATGATTATGTTTCTTAATGAACTTACTACAAGAGTTAGAGCTAGTTATCAATGTAAATTTTTGTATGCGACTATTACCATCGTCAACAACAAAAATATTTCCAAAACTGTCAAAACCTATTGATCTTGGGTAGTTTAATTGATATAATGCTGTACCAGTACTATTACTACACCCTACTATACATCGAAAACCGTATGGTTCACTCACAACAATGCGATGATTTCCATAATCCACAATGAAGAGATACTTATTGCGATCCAAAGCAATGCTCATTGGTCTATTCAATATATTTGTTGCGATTGGAACTCCATTTCCTGCTATCGTAATTCCACCTGACTGTCCGAATGGAAAGAATTGGATCCTATTATTGGAATGATCTGCCACATATAAATCAAGGTTAGTATCTACAAAGATCCCCTTAGGACTATTTAACATATATGCAGTTGATCCATTAACACCAGTACCAGCAACAATCTGAATTGATTCAGATCCATTATCGAAAGATTTTTTGACAACTTGATGATTACCATCCATGGAACAATAAATATTATTATGTATATCGAGAAAGAGATCATAGCATATCGAACACATTGTCAAAACTGCAATGCTATTCGATAGATTTGATGTTAGTTTTTGTACTCCAGCTCCAGTCGTTGAGTTCCACGTATAATCGAAATAAACATCGTTATTTTGTATGACAAAAACACTGTTTGTACCGGATGAATTCAATGAAATAGTCTCTGTTGGATTTGTACTCGTATTAGACCAGATAAGAATTTGTTTAGTACTTCGATTGGGGATATAGATATCGTTGTTTGTTGTAATGAATATATCATAAGGATTAGCCCCAACTATAGTTTCATTAGCAAAAGTAGTACCATTCGAATCCCATGAAACATTTGCGCAGAAGATTGGCTGATTAAATGAAACAACTATAGTAGAAATGTAACTTATTAAAGACTAATTCTAAAGTGTATTATAAATAAATAGTATTTACCTAAATTCTGATTAATAAACATAACAATTAGCAATTGTTTTAAGGTACGCATTGCTATTATTGAAAACAAAATGTTCAAATAATTATTTGCTTCTTTTCTCGACTATTCTCGAAGTTTTTTTTTTATATCACGTTTTGTTTAAATGAGCAAATAAAACATGCACTTTTTATATTTTACTGAAGGAAAAAAAATAGTTCTACAGAATTTCATGATATAGAATCATCTGTAAACGGTTGCATTGTTTTGTATTGTTTCAAACCATCCTTGCATTTCACCCCAAGCCGTGAACCAATATTTAACGAGATCACAAGCCTTCAAACAATCACGTTTCCAGAATTTGTCATGCAATGCATAACTAGCATTCATATCCACCGATCTCGGCCATTGTGTATTATACATTTGTGATAATCGTGTCCAATGATAATCTCCACCATCTCGGTATGCATATTTTAACAATGATTGTTCCATAAAACTGATGAAATTTTGTCCTTGAGGTGGATTATCATAGAGAGATTGTAGATATTTCGATTGTTTTTCTGATGGATGAATGAGAAATAAGCCAGCATGAGGTATATCACCTGCATATTTATCATCTGGACCAAGAATAGGTACTGGCTGAGAATATCTTCCATATCTACGAGCTAGTGAAGAATCGTAAGTTGCAGCAAATAGATACGGTTGACCTTCTTTATCAATCGAAAACGGTGTATCGAAAATCGATGATAATGGTCGAATAGGTATGATATCTGAATCGATATATAAAATTTTAGAATATTCTGTCATTTGCCAAAGTAATAATTTTGTGTATTGATCTCTCCAACGTGCCATAGATCTGCGACGATTGATATTCTTTGGTGCTCGAATTGCCGCGACAACTTTGACAATCGCTCCATCCTGACGTAATTGACGAATTTGTTCAGGTAAGACTAATTCTGTAGCAAGAACTATCAATTGACGATTGTGAATATCTTTCGTTGATGATTTATGTAATAAACGATAGGTTAATACTCGTGTAGCTTCATAATAAAAATCAATACCATTCGTTTTTGAAGCTGTATTACGACTTTGAGGACAGAGTAATGTAGCATATACTTCACGTGTGTTGTGTGGACTTTCTGTGACTGTGGCAGGTTGAAAAGTGACTAGTCGATTGTATTTGTATTTGTAGATCGAATAGATTGTAATAAGAATAAACAATGTGGTTGCGACTTTACGCATACGCATTAGGATTAAATCTAATTCTTTTCAATTACAAAAAAAAATACTCGGAAAAAAGCGAAAACGTTTTTTTTATCGACATGGCTGATTGATTTTGTGTATTTTATTCTTTTATATCAAGGTTTACAGATGGCGCTTCATATCAGACACTCTTTGCAATTATATTTTTAAAAAAGCAGTTTTCTGCAGTAAATTTCTACAAGAAGTAAACTAATGAATACGAAAAACAAGTCAAAATAGCATTACCAGCAAGGATCATATGAAATGCTTTTTCAACGTTTGTTCCATCTATTGTTGATGTTTCAATAAATAACATACCATTCTTTTCTACGATGAAAAGCTTTTAAAAATATATTTGATCTAAATAAAAATTCATGTTACCCGCAAATGTTTCAGCTTCAATGCATGATACTGATCGACGTGCTTGTTCACGACATTTGTTACCAACAAGTAAAAGAACAATACCGTCAGACGCATGCTGATGTACTTCGCTTAACCATGCTTCAACATGCTCAAATGATTTACGTTCGTCTATCCGATAAACAATCATAAAACCATGTACAACACGATAATACCTTTAAGAGTTCGTATTTTAAATCAGGATTAGATAAAACTATGAATGAAAAAACAAACTCACGAAGAACGTAGTCTGCTGAAGCTCTCTGAGCCACCAGTGTCCCAACATTGTGCTTTGATTATTTTTTTATCAATTTGAATGGATCTGTGAAAAACTATTGATTTATTTCAAAGTAGAACTCATTTGAGCAATCAAACTTGATTTTAAAATCTACACCGATTGTACCTCTCGGACTTGAACAAAATGTACCATCAGTCCAACGCGTTAGTAAAGAAGTTTTTCCAACGCATGGATCACCGACTAACAATACTATATAAAAACAAAAGTATTATAATATTGCTCTTTTTAACAGTTCACCTTTGAACAAATGGTCACATTTTTTATCTTTTTGACTACTATTGATTGTTGTCTTAATACAATCTTCAAAGAAACCAACCGAAAATACTGATTTGATATTTTAATACATAGATATACGCACGACTTATGCTATCATAAAACGGTCTTCTTTGCGTCAAACCTATATCACTTTTTACCTGACTATTTGAATATGGCTGCTGGTTGTTGATTTTAATTTCTTTCAAATTTATTTGAAGAATAGAAATGAATGGCGTTAAATCTTCTTGAATAATAATTTTCAATGGTTCATTGATTTGAGTTTTCAATTGCTTTAACTCTGTATTACATTGATACACATATTGCTCGTCATATTTCTGCTTTTCTGAAAATGTTTGCATTTTTGTAGCTGTGTTTTTCCAACTATTTTCCATTTGTGATAGATGTTCAGTTATATAAAGCATCAATGTTTGTCTTCTGTCTTCAGCAAGTTGTTGAATTTTTAAGATCGACTTTTTTTCCCAATCATTGATTGTTTTCATTAAAGGATGCTGGTTTATATTTTCTTTGAAATGATTCATTGTCTCCCGAGTTGTATTTAGTTCATCTTGAAGAACTTGTACTTTGTTAGCAACTTCTTCACGATGAGCTTGTAAATGTGAAAAACAAAATACTTTATCACATTTTGTACATTTAAAAGTGTCTGCGGTTTCACCACACGATTCACACGAAGCTACGTTGTTCACTGTTGCTGTTGTCATACTGTAGTCGTAAAATAACGAAAATGAAAAAAAGAAATGGTGTTAGATATTGTCTTATCTTTTTCTTTTTTTCATTATCTCAAAAGTCAATATTCTGATTATATACAGAGTAATACAATACTTCTTTAGCAAATAAATTTCGTAGACAGTTATATAGGTACGGTAAAACTTCCCTTAGTGAACACCTCCCAACTCTGAACAATGAACGCTTTTTTCGGTCCCAATTAAATAAAAATCTTTTTATAGTGAACATATACGAGATAACATTCAGACGAGAAGATAGAAAAAAAACAAGAAAAGAGGCGGAAAAAGCAAGAAAAAGAGAAGACAAAAGTAATGGATGATTTTACTAAGGGACAATTTCACTGAACGG
>ERZ778027.4603-NODE-4603-length-11538-cov-11.756771_pt1 | contig 11538 bp, 7 predicted proteins | sample MGYA00375757_ERZ778027 | MGnify/ENA primary metagenome ERZ778027 (study PRJEB29350, sample SAMN05389817) | bioreactor metagenome | isolation source: Ammonium sulfate bioreactor | place: South Africa: University of Cape Town | collected 2014-02-18 ... | reverse complement strand
GAGAGAGAGAGAGAGAGAAAAGCTTCGAGATCGAAGAGTATGTATGCATTCGAGATGGTTTGATGACAATTTGGTATGCATACATGAAAGCATGTGTGTACATACAGACAGAGCATCAACATCAATAGTATACGCATGCAATGCAAGAAAGGGAGCGTTTATTTACATGAGTTAAGGCATCGATAGGCAACAGAAGAGAATGAAAAGAGAAATCTGAAGCGTTATTACTTGAAAAAAAGAAAATCATATCTCAACAGTATTGCCCATTTCTTCTTTCTTTTGAGCATAGTCTTTTTTTTCGCGTTTTTTTTATTCTTTCCCCTCTTAGATTGTAATGGTGATCATCGTGAGAATACTACGTATATTTTTTTAAAATACAAATTACAGAAAGAAAGAGAAAAAGAGAACGAGAGCAGCGAAAGGAAAAAAAATAATATGTATATAAAAGCAAAAAGAGAATACGAAAGCTCAAAAGTAATTAACGAACAGAAGATATAGCTAGTTAGTAAGTAAGTAAGTACGGCTTATTGTAAACTATATAATTAGACTAAGAATAGTATCGATTATCATCATTGTCTGTCCGTTATATATCTCTCCACATGTATATATATCCATTTATGATCATAACACTTCACTTGTAGATATTATATAGACGTACGCCTGTCTTATATACATATATATATTTTTTCCTCTTTCTCGATTCGCTTTCATCTCTATCATTTCCACGGCTCATTGAAAATAAAGGTAGGCGACAACCGGGCAGGTAGTAAACGTCACATAATATACATACCTGACCGTCGTCACATTACGAAGATTCGGATGAGCGCTTGTCATCCATCATAATTGTGCGATCAACCGTATTGACAAAGAAAGAAAAAAAGAAAACGGAGAACAATCTGCACGATATTTCGCATCGATTCTTTTGAACAAACATGACAGACGAGAAAAGTACAACGAGTAACACGACTACCGAATCAAGTACAATTACGGATGGAAAAGTTGATGCACATTCTAATCCCGCAACACCAACTGTCAGTTCACCAACCGGTTCAACTCGTATGTACACATCGCCATTAATGGGCACGTCGGCTCGTGCAGCTAAACGTCGAATCGATAGTGATTCAGGACCGATACGTATCGAAGGCACAGATACTTATAATCAGCACTTACAACATCAATATCAAAACGTACGAAACGTCTTGGACGATCAACAACAATCATTGGATTCAAATGCAACTCTACCAGCTGAAGCTCGTCAATCATTTAATGCTAAACGAGATTTTTTCGAACAAAGATTCAAAACTCCACCACCTACTTACGATGCTCCGCCAAGACAGAAAATAATTACAACAGTAACGAGTTCAAGTACAGTACCAACAACGAATGTACAAGATCGAACGAGTTCGTCATCGAATGAATCACCTTCTGTTGATCGTGTACTTGAACAAGCAGTCGAATTACAAAAATTAAGCACTCTTAATGCAACTAAACAAGAAACGAAAGCTCCGTTCATTTTCGAACGTACCGAGCAGTATCAAGTTTTTTTGGATTCAGCTAATCACGAAGTCCGTCGTACGCCAAGTATAACACGTACATCGATTATTCCAATCGGTAAAACAGGACATGCAACTGATCTTGATCAAGCACAAGCTCAAGTCAAAGCCGAACGTTTAACTGATGATCATCAAGCAATACAAGATCTAACACGAGCTTTACACGAACATAATGTTTCAACAGTAAATGAATACAAACGTCTACCATCACAAATGAATAATCAAACATCATCATCATCATCGAATGCTCTTGTCGATCGAATAAATCTACCGATTAAAAGTAACTATTCAGTTATCGATGCGTTATTAAATAATCCGATTGGATCAGTCGATGATCGATATAATGAATTAGTAAAATTACGTTCGAATGAAATTCTTACTAATCTTCGAAATCCTGAATATGTTAATTCAATAAAACAAACGACGAAACCGACGGAAAAGAAGCAGCAAACCAAAGAAAAGAAATCAAAAACAAAAACGAAATCATCGTCATCAACAACAACAACAACCGAACCTGTCGAACAGTCGTCAATTACACCACTTGTCACTACTCAACCAATAGAACCAGTACAATCAAATGAACCTATTACAACAACAAGTAATCTCAATACAAGTACAACTGAACAGACGCCTCTTATCGATCCAAAAGAAAAGAAAAAACGAGACAATGAAATTAAAAAAGAATTGAAAAAGAAATCAAAACAAAAATCAAAATCTGATGATTACAGTGTTCTCGATGCTATCATCAGTAGTCCTGTTTCAATTCGTCTACCAGAATCATATTTAACCAAATACAATGCCAATCCTCCATTATCTCAATCGGCACCATCGCCATCTGAACCCAAATCACCTTCATCTCCTCCTCCTTCTACTGATAATACAAAAACATCATCATCACCTAAAACAAAAACAAAAACAAAACCTCCGAAGAAATCATCATCGAAAGATAAAAGCAGCACACTAGTTCATCTAGCACAAATCGTCAATGATGTGAAAACTCATTATATAAGTAATTTATCACCTCCATTCGATGTTCCTACCAACGAATCGAAAGAACCAATTGTCAGTTCAACGACACCACGTGGACCTGTTGTTCCACAAGTAATTAAAAAGACAACGACAACTACGACGACGACCACCACTACAACCACAACAAACGCTTCGAATTCAAAACAAGCAGATACTCAACTAAAATCCGAGGGTGTTACACCTCGTATTATGTATCGTTATATGGACGAACAAGGAAATATTCTCAAAATTTCCTCGACACCTCCTTCACAATTACGTGAACAACCATCTCAACTCTATACAAATCGTAATACTGAACCTCCATATTTCTACGGTCGACATATAGCTATCGATGATGAACGTCGTCATCCATTATCTCAATACGAACAACGTGCTACCTGGCAAGGCGAACCGAAATTACCTACAACCGTAACACGAGAAGATTTAGAATCTCGAGATAAACGTGTACCACAATTAATCGAACAATCCATACCAGCATCACGTACAGTACCTGTTTCAGTTGATCATGAACGTTCATCAAGACCTTCATCTTCTCAACCGTATCCCAATCAACAAAATATCAAACTTGCTTGGTTACCACTAAGTTACCCATCGGATCCATGTTATCCATCAGCTGGCTACGAAACTGATTCGACAATCAGCGAACGTTCGAATACCTACCGTCCGATGGACTACGGACCAAACGAGGGTCACTATCGTTACTCAGTTCGACCGATACACAATGAATACTATACATGTTCACCAACACCTGCATTCTACCCTCCACCACCACCACTTCTCTCGCACGGTGGCCGAGGTATCTCACCTGACTATAGTAGTAACGGTATGTCACGAAACTACATCGAAGTTTTTCGTGGTGGTAATTTTCGTGAAACAAAACCAAGTGAAATCTATTCCCTACCATTCAATGAACACATGCGTACATCTCCTCTTGTGCCCACGAACAGTCGTCATTCACGTTACGATCAATATCAAACCGAACGATACGGCACAGTCTCGAATTCGACTCCATATCAACAAACCTATCACAATACAAATACTCTACCGCATACATGCTATCAAACAAACATTCCATCGCCCACTGTGCATACATCAACATATTATACACATCGAAATCCGAGTTCGAATCGAACAGTTCAAAATAGTCCCGATCCAGACTATTCGACTTATGTTCGTCAATCGAAATCATTCGATTATCGTCCATTACGTAGTAAACTTCAACGTGAATATAAAATCACGCCCAATTTATTAGTAGATGAATGGGATTATCCACAGACGTCGGAAGCAAGAAAATGTTCGACTACTACAACAGTAACGACCACCAATCGAAGTGGTCTTTCATCGCCAGATGATGTTTTTTTGTCTAATCGAAGTGTCAAGGCGTAACCTTGAAAAAATTTCATAGAAGAAAGATTTATCGAACGAGAAAACCAAAAACAAACTTATCCTCAATTAGTTGAATATCTTTCTTCTATCACTCTTTGTACATGATTACAAGCGTGTGTTTTTTTCTTCTTCATCCTCCTCTTACTACTCCTTGCCGATATGTTCATTATCGAATATTTTTTTTCTCTCAAGTAAATAGACACGAATTTGTTTTTCACTTTTCATAAGAAATACCTAAGTAAACAACGATTTTATTAGAATATAAACATACATATACGTATATTACATCGTGTTCGATAAAAAAAAACTGCTTATATAATCTCAATTCCACTAGTTTAATACTTGATGTTCAAGTGTATGAAGACGTTTGACTGATTATGTAATAGAGTATACAATGAATAAGTAAATATTAAGTTGTATTTCGAAGATGCGAAACAAGGTCACAGAATCTAATCGATCTTTTCTTCTCGTTATATTTTCAATGATTTTTATCTACCATAGAGTTTCGTTGGCATGTTGGTAAGTATATTTGATATAAAAGAAAAAGACCCTAAAAGGTAAAATCAATATCTATCGAGTTATTCTCTCTAACATAACCTAGAGCCATCGATTGGCTTTGATAAAAATCGACCTCAAAATATTGTAAATCTATCGTTATATTCTAATACTAAATCATCGATTCGTAAGTTTATATTATTCTATTAGATAAAATTGCTTAAACTAAATCGCATAAATTACTTTTATTGATTTTTCTTTCTTTCTATTTGATAGACAAATCAAATGAAAAAGATGATGAACAAATAACGTAAGAGAAATTCTAGAAATTCAAATTGATTTTTATTCATTTTCATTTCTGTAGACGAGTGAATGACTTTCAACCGATTTCGAAAGCTTTAGCCTTGCATAATTTCTATGCACAAACAAACCGGTATGACCTCAATAATAGAAAAAAACAATTTCATGAAGTTGTTTTTCTTTGTGCAGAGAATTATCTTTTAAAAAAGGTGACACTATTCTTGTTAAACGTCGAATTAATGACGATTGGCTTGAAGGTGATCATCAAGGTAAACTGGGAATATTTCCTGTTAATTATGTTGAATTATTCCCGTATGAAAATACGAATGGAGAAGCCATTGTTAAATATGATTTTCTCGCTAAACAATCGAACGAATTAACATTGAAAAAAGTTCGAAAAGATTTTTTTGTATTTTCAAAAACAAAAAGAATTTTCATTTTTTGTTTTATTAAGGATGAAAAGGTAATTCTCATTCGAAAATTAGAATATAATTGGTACGAAGGTCGAATTCATCAACGGCAAGGCATCTTTCCGGCAGATCATATCGAAATTATTCGAGAACCAGCAATAAAACCATCGAAAAATCTTCAAAAAACATCTATTGAAAAGATTAACGTTGGTCCTGAGTTAACTTTGCCACTGCAAAGGTTAATTTTCTTTTGAAAATTCTATCACTCGAAGCATAAAATGTTTTTTTCTCGCATTCAGATGTCAAGTTTTATATGATTATACGCCGAAAAATCCTGATGAACTCGAAATTCACGCTGGAGATATCATCAAAATTCTTGAAATGTGCGACGATGGTTGGTATTGCGGTATTATGGAAAAGACAAGTCATAATAATACGAATGTCTTCGGAACTTTTCCTGGCAATTATGTTAAAATTTTGCCGATGTAAATCGAGTTCATTCTTGTCTTCGAACAGTGATCTGTCTCTTATGTTTGAGTTTATTTTATGGCAATAAGTTTTCTTTTAAAATGTATATCTCTAGTCGATATGAATAAAACAACAGAATCAAATCGAGATTTATTGTTTTTTTCTTTTTGCTCGATACGCCCGAAATAAAATATCAAATCTGAATGATTAATAAAAAAAAACGTCCCTTCTTCATGCACTCGTACATGGTAAAAAAAACATATAATTATTAACATGAAGCTCAACTAGTTGAGGCAGCTGACGTAGAAAAAAAAGCTTTTAACTACTTAAAAAAGAAACGAAATCAAAACTGACTCGTATTCCGAATCCGAATATACGCCGATGTTCTTCAAAATAACAGATTAACTAAACAAATAATCGTAGTCGATGTATTTAAAAGCTAAGTCTGACGAACATATGAGTGATTTTTTTTACTAGGAAAGAAGAAAAAACAGAAAGAAAGATTAAACGAATGTTTTTTTCTTTGATCTTCTTTTCTTAATATTAATAATCCTACTTGAATACTCTTGAAACATCGATTATACATACGAATGAGAAAAACATTTTCATTCATTTAAAATTTTCGTTTTTATCGATTTGTCGAATAACTCAAACATGACAACTACAAGAAGTCCATTGACTCGTAAGTTAATTTTTATTCACTATCTAAATTTTTTGTTTTTCTAGGAGCTACACCATTGCCTTGTCTCAATCAAAAACGGCAGGGTACACCGTTAAAACCAACTCTTTCAACCGCTGTTCATTCGATTTTACCCGATCTCAAATCCCCATCGATTATTGTTAAATCATCAACGAAAAAACGTGTCCGTTTTGCATTATCATTAGATCCACTCGAAGAAAGTGAAAACGAATATTCTTCCGAACGATTATCGGCGCCAGTAACACCGGCACCAGACAGATCAAAAGGTGAACCGTGGCGAGAGAACGGATCGATATTCGGTGCCTATACCGAATATCTACAAGACACAAATGTTCTCATGTCCGATCTCACCGAAAGCATTCGACCAACAACACCAACTCCTGAATTCGAATCGTCATCGAACTTCGCTCAAACCTATCACATTCAACGTAAATCACCGATGTTAGTCGTAGACGCGATAACAATCACAACATCGGCAAATCAATTGCCTCGACTTGCTCAACCACCGAAAACTGTAAAGAAAACTGTTAAAAAATCGCCAACACCAATGCCAACATTCGATACTCTCAGTAGACCACGATTAGTGACGCCTACGCCTACGCCTGCTCGTACTACTCAAGTCAAAAAAACTGTTTGTCCAACGATTTACAAAAATCCATTTCATTCTTCGCCAACCAGTTTGAAACGAAGTGATCTTCTCTTTCCGAGAATTAAATCTTCGAATTCATCCGAACGTGTCGTTCGCGCTGATCATACGATCGGCTCGAAAATTGTCAACGAATATATTCAAGCCAAAAAAGTCACCGAAGTCATTGCAAATCCGTTACCAGGAACGAACAATCAAATCAGTTACATATGTGGACATTCGATTATTCCACGTATTCGAAAAGCATCTCCGACCTATCAAAATCACGTTACCAACGAACCGTATTTCTATCAAACACATCGCCGTGATCAACTTCCACAGATTATTCATTGAACTCTGTACATATAAACACGACTATCGTCTTATCCTTCTTTTTGTGATTTGTTTTTGCCCAGTGATTAGATTTTTCGTTTTTTTTCTAATTAAATAACAAAATGAATTGAATTTTTCGAATTGTTTTTTATGTTGACAAATGGATTACGTCTCGTTGAATTTTTAATTTTGGTATTTGAGTCGATATGCAAGATATTTCATGAGAGTCGATGAATATAACGGCCCTATGTCAAGAGTTTGAACTGGACGTACAAAAAAAAAGAATGTTGCACGTCTGATTTCTACTCCTTTCTCTCTCTCTCTCTCTCTTTTCTTTTTCTTTTCTGTCATTTTTTTTCTTCCGGTATTAAACGTCCGACGTACTACCGGTAACGAGCCTCTTTCTTTCGTTCTTCATGTTTTTTTTTGTCGATTTAATTAAAAGAGAAAATCTAACAAGTTAGTTGAGAAAAAAAACGAGAAAGAAAGAAAGAAAAGAACACTGTTCAAGACAAGTAGAAAAGAAGAGTTTTTTTTGTCAGGTTAGTTTTTATCCAAAAGGTTCGGTGCGAATGTTTATTTATACCGAACAAAACCAAAAGTCCTCATAAATCATTTACGCTTTTTTTCTTCTTATTCGTACTGACTATTTACAGAAGAAGAAAAATAAAGCAAATGACATATACCTGTAAGATACGAACTGATGCGTACAGTGATTTAAGTTTGTTGAAACAAAAAAAAATGACTAGAGATTATTTGTGAATACACTACTTCTTCTTTTCAAGCGTGTGCGTGTATGTGTGCTCTTCCTTTTGTGTGCAACTCAAGGTTGTGCATTGAAATGAATTCGTCTATACTGTATTAACTAATATACATTCCATTATATCACGTCCAACATCAAGGACATCATGACAACGTACTACTACAGCTGTCATCGATTCGCTCAGATTTGTTTTATTCGGTCATATTACATTATTGTGAATAGAATCCAGTTGATACACAATTTTCTGTTCTCTCTCTCTTTTTTTTTCTTCTTCTTTTATCTACTGATTTTTTCCTTATTCTTTGTCTAATCATGTCTGTAAATATAAAGTATTCGTCATCAAGGTAACAGAACAATTCAAAGTAATAGGTTCGTTGTTCAACATTTTCTTTTTTTCTTCAAGATGATAATAGACATATCCTCTTCACTTCTTGCCAAGCAGAAGGAAAAACACTGTGTATGAGTAATCTCCCTAACATTTTAGAACATTCTTTTACTCCATTCTGTGAATTAGAACGGGTTTTTTTCTCTCGCTCTCTCTCTCTCTCAATTCTCTTCCGATTTTTAATATAGAAGTGAAAGAAGGTGACAGAAGAAGAACGAGAAACGCATAAGTCGTGTGCGGACGCGCGCATATGCTCATAAAACAGTCATTTTGCTTGAAACTGTCGGTTATTAGTGTTGACTATCGTTCTCAACCGGCAAACGACTTTTTTTTCAGAGAAGAAAAAAGTGTCGACCGTTTTACCGCTGCTGCGACTACTATTGAAAAAAAGAAAGAGAGAATAAAGTAAGAGGAAAAAAATCTTACTTCTGTACCATTACTTATTTTACTCATACAAAACTCATTGATAAAGATAAATAAATCTGATATCGATACTTATTTGACTAATTTTTCATTACAAAATTTCTTTCTTGATTTTATTTTTTTTCAGATTAACATATATTAACAATTCGAGACAAGAAAAAAAACATTCGTTTTAAATGCCAGAATTTCAGAGACTTGTCCTTTTTGCTGGAGCAGGAATCGCTTGTCTTGCTACTTTACTTCTAATTATCAGCGTTGCTACACCATCATGGGCCAGTGATGGCAATGGCAATACAATTGGTCTATTTCGACGATGTTTTTCAACCGAATCAGCTTATTACGCTAGTGGTGCAGGCTGTCACGCTGCTAATCGTACAACTCAAGGCGGTCTATCTGTCTTCGGACTTCTATTACTTATTTTCGGTGTTTTTGCGACGATTGCTGCTGCATTCACAAGAAATGCTATGCTCTTATTAGCATCCTTAGGTTTACTTTATTTTGCATCGATGTTCGTTATGTCTGCTTACGCGACATGGGGAGTTTACTCGCGTGATCCAGATACATATTTGTTTCCAGCAAATGCAAGTAGCTACAGTTTTAGTGGTCATACATCGTTAAGTTATTCGTACAATCTATGTGTAGCAGCACATTTCTTTCTTTGGTCAGCACTTACCTTAGTGGCGTTTGGTGTCGGACATTATTGGGGTTCGGAACGAAATTCTTAAAATGAAACTTCTCTCTCTATCTTTACGAAAGAAATAACCAAAAAAACAATTCAAATTAATATATTATTTAAAAACACACTTGGTACTTTCTCTTTCTCTCTCTCTCATCATTTCTTTTAGTTTTACTTAATCCATTCTGTTCAGTTTTTTCTTTGTTTTGTTCTTCATATTCATTTAGTTAAAAATCTGAATGAATACTCCTCATATGTATAATCTGCTCTGTTCTTTTTCGTTTGTCGTCTTGTGTTACTATTTGACTAGTTAAATATGTGACACTTTGTGATATATGTCAGTGAGAATGAATTCAACTTTTTTGCTCTCTCTCTCTCTCTTTTTTTTGTTTCCAAACAAAATGTTGATTTATTCATTCTCGAAAAAAAACATACTCTCCTTTTTTTTGTACTGCATGTTATGCTGTTTCTTCTTTACTATGAAATCTTATCTTTTGAGTGAACAATAATCGTTGCTTATAACTATGAAAATACAACATAAATATTCCAGAACATGATTTTGATTTAACCAAATCAAAGAATTCAGTTTTTGTTTTTTGTTTACTACAACAATGAAGTCCGATAATCTTATCTTGAATGTTAGAAATACAAAAAAACAGTACATCAATTTTTGTCATCGTTTTTTTTTCTATCAACATACGTCTCTTCCCTCTTTTCGTTCTCTCTCGCTCTCCCTCTTATTTAGCCACACAGACATACAGTAAACTCGACAAAGCACAGATATAGCGTGACAGCAGTCTGATGCCGACATAGAGATAAGCATAAGTCAGTTTCCCTTTTCATTTTCTACCGAAGAGATGTTTCTTTTGTGTCATTTTCGTCTCTCTCGCACACACACATACACATACGAAACCTAGTCTTATCTCGTCGTTTTCTTCTTTTTTTTATTGTATTGTATTGTACTTCTTCATCAAATTCTCATTTGTCTTGATTTGCAATCTTTTCTCGTCTCATCTTGTGTTTATTCAACGGTCTATTGCAGGTATCATCATTAGCATTGAGAATAGATCGTCTTCTAAGTGAATTTTACAATCTTATATACAATTATATCATTTGTGTTTGTATATCTAGAGAAAAATAGAACTCGTTGCCTATTGAGTAATCGAATTTGTTCACAAGATAGACAAAAAAAAGAAACTAGAAAGTTGTTTCTCTCTCTTTCTTGATACTTTTTCTCAATTAGTTATCGTTATTGTTTTCTGTTATCAGTCGAATGTTTGACTTGGTTGATTGGTCGAGCTCGTACGTCTTCATCAACTCATCAACTAGGAAAATGTCAACACACTCTCAAACTTAGATACCGAGTTAAGAGAAATAGCCAACCCTTCATTCTTTATCACTTCTTCTATGTGCACAGTGGGCGAATAAACCTACATAATAATCAAGTATGTAATAATCTTTGACAAAATTCTCATTTATTATTATTATTATTATTATTATTATTATTATTCGATTTGAAGGCGAGAAAAAAAACTCGTTGAGATGAGATCTATTTTTAGAGATTTGATTTTCTTTTTTTGAAAATTCAAACAAAACTTTTGTCTAATTACGTTTTGATACGATTGTGCTGTCTCATTGGTAGAAAAAACGGCGAGGAGAAAATAAATGGCAAACGACTTATATCGATGCTCGTTTGCAAGCGAACGAATGATAACGATTGTCAAGTCATTCTGTGTGTATATCCTCAAGCTAACTGTATATAGGAGATAAACAATCTATCACATGACGATGATGAGTCTTCCTCTCTTCCTTGCTGATGATAGTGGGACGAACGAACGAGCGAATAAGAGAAAAAAAAGAAAGAGAAAATCGACTGGCTCACGATGTGTGCCAATCGTTTTGCTTTTTTTCTATAATATTTCTCTTATGTGCGAACGAACCGAACAATTGCTATCACCTTATCATTTCTCTTTTTCTTCTCTCTCTCTCTCT
>ERZ778027.4601-NODE-4601-length-11550-cov-3.168595_pt1 | contig 11550 bp, 12 predicted proteins | sample MGYA00375757_ERZ778027 | MGnify/ENA primary metagenome ERZ778027 (study PRJEB29350, sample SAMN05389817) | bioreactor metagenome | isolation source: Ammonium sulfate bioreactor | place: South Africa: University of Cape Town | collected 2014-02-18 ... | reverse complement strand
CACTCGAGCGTCTGCTCATCGTCGTCCTGGCGCTCTCGGCACACGATGCCGCAGCCCCATAGCACGGCGAGTGATGGCGGAAGACGTGAGCCTGGTGCGAGTGCCAAGTCGGCGAGCGTCTTCTTCGTCGAGCAGCTAGGTACCGCGCGCAAGTGAGCATACGATGCGTGCGCGCATATGACCGCTCACACAATGCTGCACAGAGGAGCCGCTCGAGCGCCGCGGCCGTAAAGATGACGACCTCGCGTTGCGGTTGCGCTTCGTGGCAGCTCGACGCGCCACCTTGATCGCGCACATGTTCTGCCCTTCGCTTCGACCCGCGAACTCGAACTCAGACTCCGACGCCGACGCGGCTGCCACAAGCACGAGTACAAGCACGAGCTCGGCACTCGGCGAGCATCGACAAGAACCATTGGTGGACTTTGCCGAGCTGGAACTCGATGAGCAACAGCGCCGCCTGTCGGAGGTGCTGTGCTCGCGAGGCCCGGCTGCCGCGACACTGGCGCGCTTGTTCGAGCACGTTCGCGTACAAAAGATGATCGAGAGCTCGCTCATGGAGCTCGAGGACTCGCACACATTGCACTCCCAACCACAAAGCGACCATGATGATACTAGTACGTTCGGCAACCGTGACGGCGAGCACATGGAGGTGCCATTCGTGAGCGTCGACTCGCTGGCAGCGATGCTCGATGGCGACGACGACGACGACGATCCCGCCGCAGCGAGCGTGCTCGACCACACGCCATTCGGTGAGTGGGATGCGTCTCTTGCTCTCGGTATCTCGTCTGCCCACGACTTGAACACATGCGCGACCACTACGACAAGCACCGACGAAAGTGGCACTCCTCCCGTCGCTGGTGCAACGGCGGCGGCGGCAGCTATCGATGCCAGTCAGACGTCAGAGTCGCTCGATTCTCAGCCAAGGACTCGGCACAAGAACGTGTTCGAGGAGGAGTTGACCGAGGAAGAGCAGCGCATCATCGAGCAGCGCGTGCGCGAGCAGCAGCTCAAGGTATGCGCTCGAGCGAGAGAGCGAGAGTGCGCGAGTGCGCGCCATTCGTTTCGTGCTCGGTAACTCGTGCGATATCCCATCATTGCCGAGCGTAGTTTCAAGAGTACGAGAAGCGTCTCCAGCGCAAGCAGCTCGAGAAGATTCGCAACATACATCCATATCTGACCGACAGCGAGATCGAAGCCGCGATACAAATGTGCGGCGAGGACGAGGTACGGCAAGTGCTCGTGCACTCGCTATTGTGAGTGAGTGAGATAGTGAGTGAGTGAGTGTAAAACGGCCTCACCAACACGGTGTGCGTAATATGCGCGACAGGAAGAGGCGATCGTCAAGTTGACCAAGTTCTCGTTCGTGCAAGAGGTTCGCAAGCACCTCGCCAAGACCCACGTGCCGAACGCCGCCGCCGTGGTCTTTGAGGGCGTCACCAGCAAGCGCACTCGTCCGGCAGACGGTCGCAAGAAGAAATAGTACGTACTCGGTGCTTGATACTACGCCAGCGGGCCTGTGAGAGCGGCATGAGAGCGGTGCTAGCCAGCTAGTGCTAGATGTGCAAGATTCGCGAGCAGCACGCTGCCGCCGCTTCGCGTTACGAACCTTCCTGACACCGCTTCTTGGTGCTCGCTCTCTCCTATCTCTCCTAACTGTCGACTGTGCCATTCGCCACCGCGGCCGTGGTGAGTAGTACGCTCAAGAAGCTCCGGCTCGATGATGCACTCGCACGGCCCAACATGGAGGGCTGGTCCGAAGCACGCATCCGTGCCTATCAGCTCATCGACAAGAACCCCAACGCCTACTACTATCGCTTCAATGCGCCCGATTGTCCGCAGCGCAATGGAAAGTGGAGCAAGGAGGAGAAGGACCTCTTCTACAAGCGAATGGCTGAGGTCGGAGTCAATGGGCAGGTATGGAGTTGCTACTACGCGTACGGCTGTGACCTTGTGTCGGCGCGCTGATCATCTCTCTCTCTCTCTCTCTCTCTCTCTCTCGCGGCACACCACAAAGTGGGGCCTCTTCTCGATGGCGATACCTGGCCGAGTCGGCTACCAATGCGCCAACTTTTATCGGTGCGTTACGCGTCGCGCAGCGGCGGCAGCCAGGGTTGCGGCAGCTGCTTACTGATTTCCGGCCGTGCCTTGTATCAAGGTCGCTACTGGCACGTGGCGAGATTATCGACTCGAACTACCAGATTGACGAGAGCGGCAAGTGGTTTTACGTGCGTCCACGAACCAAAGGCAACCCCATCAAGGCCCAGTTCGTCAGTACGTTGTGCGCCGAGTCTCGTTCTCTGTCGTGGTGGCATGTGCAGCTGACGTGCCGCAATCCCTCGCGTGAACGCGCACGGCAGGCGATGACCAAACGAGTACCGTTCGTGCCGTTGTAGCGACCGACACACCTGCTCCTGCAGGAGTCGGCCGTTTGCAGCCCAAGGTGCTCGTGGCCGTGTCGAAAGACTCTCCCGCAACCGCTGTACCGCTACAGTCGCTCTCAAGCTCCGACTCGGAGCCTGATGGGCACGACCAATCCAGCAAGAGCAAGAAGGACAAACAACACAAGGCGACGGCACACGAGCCTTGCGACGAGAAGCAGCACAAGAACAAACACAAAAAGAGCACAAGCGACAAGAAGAAGAACAAGAACAAGAAGCATCAACACGGTAACGGCACCGCAGCCGACGAGCATGCCATCGAACTCACCGATCACAAGCCAAAGAAGAAGAAGAAAAAGAAGCACAACAAGGACAACAAGGACAACAAGGACAAGAAGAACAAGAAGAACAAGAAGAAGCTGCTCGACGGCACGAATGCATCCGGCGCCGAGAGTGACAACGACTCGCCAAGTAGCAAGCTGCCTACGAACGGTGTCGCCAACGGCACGGCGAAGCGAGGCCGCAAGCGTAAACGTGTCGGCAACGACGACGATGACGACGACGATGCGTTCGACGACGACTACGAACCACCGTGTGCCAAGCGCTTCATGGCGCCGCAACCAACGGCCGAGTTCCTCAAGGCTGCCAACCCGCTGCCGGGCTTCATCGACTGCATGTCGATGGAGGAGATCATCGAGCCGGCCATATCACCGTTCGGTCACGTGATGGGGTACGATGAGGCTTGCTCTTGCGCCTTGCTCTCGAGACTGCGGCATGCGCTCGCTCACACTCGCTGTTTTGCTTGTCGTCGATGAAATGTGCCCGGCCTACAGCCGCGAGAACTGGGCGCGCTGCCTGGTGAACGGAGTGTGCCCGTTCACAAAGAAGCAGCTGCGAAAGCGAGACCTGGTATCGCTGACGCTCGACAACATTGAGCAGTACCGCGACAAGATCGTCAACTGGCTCGACAAGGACTCTTCGAATCGCCCAGCCACGCAAAACACACTCGCCGCTTCGACGCAGTGATCAGCAGCAGCAGCAGCAGCATCGCGCTCGCTGTCATGCTTCTTCTGAATGAATGCGCATATCGCGAGGTCTATTTATTCCACTCGAGAGAACGGGAGAACGAGAGGTAGCGAGCGAGTCGGGGCCCTCGAGATGAGAGACTGATATCGAGCAGCGCAACCAGTGGCGTATCGATATCGAGTGAGCGAGCGAGCAGGAGCGAGCGCGAGAGCGAGGATTTGCGCGGGAACGGCTTGGTTCCTCAGGAGGAAGCAGTGGTTCGTCTTCGTCTTCTTCGTCTTTGTTGTTGTTGTCTCCTGCTCGCGCACACACACACAAGCACACGCGCACTCGCACTCGCTGCTCCTCCCCTCGTGCGCGTGCCTCACTCACCCCACTCACTCACTCTCACTCACTCTCCAGAGATGGCGCAGCTCACAAAGTCCACTTCGCCTTTGGCTGTCGATATCAGCGTGTTTACGCAGCCCAACAACCCGGTGTCGTTGAAGCCAGTGCCGCTGCCTTCACCGTCGCACGGCAAGACGCCCAGCAGCGGTGGCACGGCGCATCTGCTGCCAGCGGAGCGTGCGCGCGCTACGTTCGATGTCGAGAAGATGACGAACGCGCTCGATGGTGGTCCCAAGCGTACGGCGCGTCGCCGCTTCATCATCAGCCCCACCGAGGACACCGACATGTTCGACAAGTACTTTTGGTCGCGCGGCGAGCACATTGCCGAGCACGTGCGCTTCTTCTTGCAGGTCGGTACACGATGAGACGAGAGAGTGCGAGACGAGAGTGAGTGAGTGAGTAGGTAGGTGGCAATGTGCGAGACTGACTGGGTGGGTCGGTCGGTCGGTCGGTCGGGACCTTTGTGCAGGCACACGAGGAGTTCATGGGCAAGATCATTCCGACGCGCGAGGATGGCTCGTTCATGACCGACAACAGCATGATGAGTGGCGGCTTCATCAACCACTACGGCTTGTTCCTGCCGACGCTCCTGGGCCAGGCGAGTGCCGAGCAACAATCGTGGTGGGTTCCTCGCGCCATTACCTTCAAGGTTCGCGCTCGTTACTCGACGACAGACGCCTCGCCTCACTCGCCTCACTCACTCGTTCGTTCTTCTCTCGTGTCGTGTCGTGTCGTGTCGTGATGATATGACAACAACAACAACGATAGATGATTGGTGTTTATGCGCAAACCGAGTTGGGACACGGTAGCAACGTGCGTGGCCTCAACACGACGGCGCACTACGACAAGGCGACGCAAGAGTTTGTGCTGCACTCGCCGTCGTTGCAAGCCATCAAGTGGTGGGTGTCGGGCCTCGGCAAGGTGGCGACGCACGCTCTCGTGTACGCGCAGCTGATCCTCGACGGCAAGGAGCACGGCGTGCACATCTTTATGACGCAGCTGCGCGACGAGCACCACCGACCGCTGCCGGGCATCGAGGTCGGCGACGTGGGCCCGAAGCTCGGCGACCACGCGAACGACACGGGCTTCCTGCGGCTCGACCATGTGCGCGTGCCGCGCGAGCACATGCTCTCGCGCTGGCAGCACGTGACGGCCGACGGCGAGTACGTCAAGTCCGAGCGCAAGACCAACCCCAAGGTGCACTACGCGACGATGGTGTTTGCGCGCGGTGGCATGATCAAGGGCGCCGGCGGCTTCCTGGCGCGCTCGGTCACGATCGCCATGCGCTACAGCTGCGTGCGCCACCAGGGCTTCGTCAACACCAAGGACACGCCGTCGTACACGGCGCCCGAGCTGCCGGTCATCGAGTACCGCGTGCAGCGCTACCGGCTCTTCAAGCAGCTGGCGCTCGCGTACGCCATCCGCTTCATCGGCAACTGGATGCTGTCGCAGTTCGCCAACATCGACTCGCTCGAGGACCTCTCGTCGCTGCCCGAGATCGCTGCCACGGCCGCCGGCCTCAAGGGCCTCACGACCTTCCTCGCGGCGCAGGGCATGGAGGACCTGCGCAAGTGCTGCGGCGGCCACGGCTACCTCATGGCCTCGGGCGTCGCGGCGCACGCGGTCGACTACGTGTGGCAGACGACGGCCGAGGGCGACTACATTGTCATGATGCTGCAGTGCGCACGCTTCCTCATGAAGTCGCTGCGCGCCGCCAAGGCCGGCAAGCCGACGCCCGGCCCGTGCTCGTACCTCACGGTGCTGCAGAACCCGGCCGTCGACCTCGCGGCCCTCGCGCCCAAGCCGGCGGCGTCGCTCGAGCAAGCGTGCGACCCGACGCACCTGCTGGCGCTCTACAAGTACCGCTCGCTCGTCGCCGTCGCGTCGGTCGGCGACGAGCTCGACAAGAAGTTCGCCGCCGGCGTGTCGTTCGACGAGGCGTGGAACGACTGCGCGCTCGAGCTCGTGAACGCCGTACGCGCGCACTGCCTCGGCTTCATGCTCGAGATGTTCCACCAGGAGGCGCAGGCCATCGAGGACCTGCCGTGCCGTACCGCGTGCACCAAGCTCTGCGCTGTCTACGCCATCTCGAACATTCTCGACGATCAGTGGGATGGCTTGATCTCGCACTCGCAGCTGCACTTGTTGCGTCTCGCCATGCGCAAGCTCACCGACGATTTGCGCCCTGATGCCGTCACGCTCGTCGATGCCTTTGATATTCCAGGTATGAACACCACCAGCCATCCTACCACTCACGATATCTCACTCACGATATCTCACTCACGATATCTCACTCACGATATCTCACTCACTCACCTGGTGTACGCTACAGACCGCGTGCTGCAATCTGCTCTCGGCCGCTACGACGGTAACGTCTACGAGGCGCTCTACGAGGCGGCTCTCAAGAGCGAGCTCAACCGCACCGATCCGTTCGAGGGCTACAACGAGTACCTGCGCCGATTTTTGGACCTCGATATGATTCGCGCTGGCAACGTCGTGTTGCCTGAGGCGCGTCTCTAATCATTACTCACATCGCGGCGCTCTCGTTGACTTTATCAAGCTATCTATCATCTCTCTCGCGCGCAATTTGTCTGTCTATCTATCTATCTATCTATCTATCTATCATTCATCCATCAGGCTTTCCGCTGCATTGCTTCGCACGATATCGCATTCTCTCTCGCACTCGCACTCTCACTCTCTCTCTCTCTTCCACGTCATTCGTATCCTTATCTCACTATCGATCTGAGTACAACAAATACCAAACAATCTATCGATCGATTAAACCTGCCATATCGTCATCATAGTCGATGCCGTCGTTGTTCTGTTGTTGAGGATGATGCAGATTCACACAAGCTGTCGATTCACTCGCGAAGCTGGCTGGCTGGCTGGCTGGCTGGCTGATTGATCGATCTACTCGCCTTGTGCTTGACGCACGTTGGCACCAGCCACCGCCATCATGTGCGCAGAGCCCGACGAGCCCAGATCGGCCGTCGCGGCCTCGTACTCTGCCAACGCCTGCGTCATGTGCTCGGCGAGGAACGCCTCCTCTTGCGGCGTCAGCTGCTCGCCGAGCTTCTTCAAGGCTGTCAGGATCTCGACGCCTTGCTGTAGCATCTGCTCGCGCGTCATGCGCTTGAGCTTCACTTGGCCCTGCACACGTACACACACGCACACACACGCACACGTATGATACATTCCCGCTCAGCTGAGCATACGTGCGCTCTGGGCAGCGAGCCGACGGCGCACATGGCCCAGACCCGTACCTTGAGATCCTCCAATCGCTGGCGCAGCTGGCCCGGCTCGCGCTTGGCGAATAGCTTCAGCACCTCGGTGTTCTTGAACGACTGACTGATGGCGGCCTGGATCGCCAGCTGCATGCTGCCGATCTTGTTGACGAGGCCAGCGTCACCCGACATCATCCTGCGCAGCGTGGTCTCGAACTCCTTGAGCTGCTCGAGCGTCTCCTGCTTGGTCTCCTCGTACTCGTCCTCCTCAAAGTCGTCTCTGTACCCATCGGGCATCATGTGAGTCACTGCAGGCATTGCGACGCGACGCGAGGCCAGGCGAGGCGAGGCGAGCACCTACTTGAGCTCCTCGAGGTCCTCGAGCTGCATCAGCAAGCGATTGAGTTGATCCTCGACGTTCTTGATGAGCTTCTCGGTCTCGAACTTGCCGCGACTTGCCATGATGGTGGTAGTGTTGGTGGTGGTGGTAGTGCTGAGGAGGAGACGATTACGAGAGAGAGATGCGCGAGCGACACCGAAACGAACGAACGAATGCACCAAGGCACCGCGGCGCCTCCTTCGACGACGTTGTTGTGGTTGTGGTTGTGGTTGAGAGATCTATCTATCTATCTATCAATCTATCGAATATCCATTATCGAGTATCGTTGTAGGTGCGTAGTACGAGAGAATGACGGCCGTTTACTACAACGGCGACTCCGACGCGTGGCCACGCATACTCACTCCCTCTCGCATACACTCGCTCGCTCGCTCTCTCAGAGATTCGATACCAGCGGGAGCGGCTTCATGGTGGTGGTGGTCGTGGTGGTAGTGTGCATCGAGGTTGCAGCGGTAGTTGGCGCCTTGGCGAGCGACTCGCTCGTATCGACCTCGTACTGCTGGCTCTCGTGGTCGCTTCGCTCTCGATCGGCCTGCTCCCTGGCTTCGAGGCGCTCCTTCTCTCGTAGCATCGTGGCGCGCGTGACCGCTGGATCGACTGGCAACGCGAGCTGCAGCTCTGGATTCTTGGCGATCACGTCGCGGAATGGCAGTTGCAGGTTGTAGGTGTCGCGCACCAGGTCGTCGGTGAGCTCGTACGCCGGGCCGAAGCTCAGCACGCGACGGCCGTAGTCGAAGATCACCGGCACGACCGGCACGTCGGCGCCGCGCGCAATGTACCAGAAGCCGCTCTTCCAGTTGGTGACGACGTCGCGCGTGCCCTCGACCATGATGGCGCAGCAAAAGTGCGAGCGCCGCGCGAACTCGCGCACCGTCGCGGCCGTGACGTCGTTCTTGCACGTTCGGTCGATCGGCAGGCCGCCGAGCCACCGCAGCAGCGAGCCGAACGGCCACGCGAACATGGTGTGCTTGCCCATCCAGTTGATGTTCATGCGCAGCGACAGAATCAACAGCACGGTCATGATGAACTCCCAGTTGGACGTGTGCGGCGCGCCGACCACCACCATCTTGGGTATGTTGGGCAAGCGCGAGACATCGATGCGCCAGCCCAGCACGTACAGCACCACGCGCCCGATCAGCTGCGTGAACCAGTTGCCGCGTCGTGGCACACGATCGCCAATCGCGCACGTGTTCCACGCCATTTGCAACTCACGCCCTGTGCTACACACGCACACCCGGGAAGAGCTAGGAGATACACAGGAGCGGCAGTAACAGCAAGCGAACGAAGAGAATGGCGGAGAAGAAGGAACAGCAACCACCACCAAGAGCTCGCTCCCGCTCGCTTAGCCATATTTCCTTTCTTGGCGCTGCATCCTTGAAAACCCTTGCCGCCCATCCTTGCTGCCGGGCAGGCGATGATGCGGCTTGTTCTCTCTCCTCTCCCCGCACCGCTGCTGCTCTACCTCGGCGGGCGCATCACTCGCACGTGCGCCTACATACCTCGCTCCCTCTCCTCTGCTCCCGCTCCCTGCTCCTTAGCTCGATCTCACCTGCCATACCATGCGGACGACGTGGTTGCTTCGATACGCTGTGGCGTTCCTGAGTATGGCGCTCTTGTGTGCGCGAATGAGCGACGCGCAGTGCGCTGTGCCTGTTTCGGGCGAGACAGGGTACGAATCGCACTCCTAGGAGCTCGCTTGTCGCTCGATGATGATTAACACGGCATCGCTGTGGTGTTGGTGGCGCATCGCACTTATGATCTACAGTGGCGATGGGTACTTGGCGACCTTTTCGTCAAACTTGCGTATCTACAACGTCTATCATCACACGGTATGTAGCGAGATCGGCTAGGCCAACTCACACACTCACTCTCTCTCTCTCTCTCTCTCTCGCGACGCACCCACAGGAAGCGCAAGTCGTTTGTACGTCAAATCAGTCATTTGCTGCTCGGCATCCACTCGCCGGCACACTCACGGCCCAAAATACACTACGCAGGTCTCGATCCGATTGCTGGCACAATTTGTGCAAACACGCCGGTCACAGCGGTCACGAGCTGCCCCGGAGCCAGTATCTTCTACACCATCCAAACGCCTCCAGACTTTGAGGGACAGCTGATGCTCAACGAGCGTTATCTCTTCTTCACAGCCACGGGCTTAAACAATGCCGCGTCACGTAATCCCACGTGGTGCATCGTACGTGTCTGCCTCGGTCGGCCGGTCGTTCGTTCGTTCGTTCGTTCGTTCGTTCGTTCGATACTGATCTATCTATTCTTCATTTGCTTGGCGCGCGTAGTTCTCCTTCGACACCCAATCTGGCGTCTCAGGCCAATATGTACAAATGCTTCAGGTTGGCAGCGCGCCAACAGTCACGGTACCGTGGTCGATCTATGACGGCTCCATCCCCGGCACCTACTGCGGCTCTTTGATTGCGTTCCCCGGCGGTGTTCCGAATCACTATCTCACCGTGGGTACGTGAGAACGAGCAGGACAGATCGACTGATGGCGATGGCGATGATGATGATGAAGCTCACGTAAGACACTCACGCAATGCCAATTGTGCTCCAGGCGGAGACCTCTCATTGTATTGCGTCGTTCTCGATGGAACCAATGGCGCCATGTCCCTTTGCCCCGGTCCCACTCCCTATCCTCTGACGCCATCGCTCGGAATGACGAGTTTCTTCCAACCGCTGCTGCGTACCGTCGGCACTCGAGTGTACATGCTCTACCAGGACCAAATGAACACGTACCTCACGTGCTACGACTTTAGCAACCTCGCGCCGTACCCGTGTACGGGCTTCACCGGGCCAGCAATGATGTGGCCCGGCTCGCCGGTCTCGATCTACAACTTGTTCTTCACCTACACGACGACCATGGTGCCGACGCATTTGTGCACGTCGTTCTACGACCAATCCATGGCGCCGGTCATTTGCGTCGACATCACCACCGGCCAAGTAATCACGGGTTTGCCATCATACGTCAGCGCCTCGGCAGTCGGCGTCTTCAACGACTACTTCTCGAGTCCTGCCGTGGCGTCGTCTCGCTCGTTCTTTAGCGTCATTAACCAGAATCTCGTACGCTGCTGGGACTGGTCAACGAACGCCGCGTGCGGCTCGCTCGTTCCTAACTCCATGGCCAACTATTACTACGAGCTCGAGGTCGATCCCGACGGCTGCATCTGGGGCCTGTCGGACAACCATATCTCGCTGAACTTTGACGTCAACTTGAACTCGCCTTGCCAAGCCGCCCCACACGGCATCGCCAATCCCGACTTTTCGCTCTTCAACGCCGCGTTGCCGTGTGGCACCGTCGTGACCGGCGACGTGCTCGCCAACGACGCCAACATCTTCCCGTCGTCCCTGGCTTCCCTCGACCTTCAGGCGGTCGCGACCGGGAGCGCGCCGTACGAGCTGCAGTGGACGCCGCCTATGTGCCCATTCGTCGGCGAGTACACCGTGCAGTATCGCGTTTGTTCGAACGCGTGGGCCACCTCGAGCGTCTTCTCCTATTGGTACATTGTCGTCAACCCGGGCCCGATCGTCAAGCCGACCATCAACTACAACGTCGTCGACTTTCAGTCGACCACCGTCATGCTCAGCGACTGGATCACGGCCGGCGTGTTTCCGATCGACTATTCGTCGTTCCAGGTGCTCACTCCCGTGCCGCCGCAGATCGGCTGGGTCGTGTACGACCAAGCGACGCAGCAGCTGTCCTTCCTGCCGAACCGCAATCTCGACGCGCCGCTCTCGATCACCACTCAGATCTGCGACGACCCAGGCACGATCGGCACGCCTCCCATCACGATCCCTCGCGTCTGCAAAACCACGGTTATCACCTTCGTGCCGTATTACGTGCATTGGGTCACACCCAACCTCGACCCCTACACCTACTGGTACATGTACTGGCCAGCGTTTATCCAGTGGACGTGTACGTTGCTGACCCGCTCACGGAATCTCTCTCTCTCTCTCTCTCTCTCTCTCACGATATCTCACTCACTCACTCACTCACGATATCTCACTGGAATCCGCTCGTTTTCACACACACACACAGCCAACTTGCCTGACGACTTTCAACTCCAATTCGCTCTCACCAAGTATCCCTCGGGATCGTACGTCACGAACTTTGTGTTGCCCCTGTCGGAAG
>ERZ778027.4599-NODE-4599-length-11551-cov-4.926496_pt1 | contig 11551 bp, 11 predicted proteins | sample MGYA00375757_ERZ778027 | MGnify/ENA primary metagenome ERZ778027 (study PRJEB29350, sample SAMN05389817) | bioreactor metagenome | isolation source: Ammonium sulfate bioreactor | place: South Africa: University of Cape Town | collected 2014-02-18 ... | reverse complement strand
GGGCTCCGCGTTCGACTTGACGGTCACGCCACCGGACGCGGCATCGGCCATGCGGACGACCGGATCGGCGACGACCGCGGCGGCAGGATCGATCCAGGCCACCTCGACTTCGCCGACGGTCGCGATGTCGTCCTTGAAAAGCTGCGTTTGCACGAGCGCCGCGCTCGCGGGTAACGGCGCCAAGAGCACAACCAATGCGGTCATAGGGAGGCGTCCCGCCCGCACGAATGCGTCGGCCGTTTTCTTCTTAGAAACGGCTGGTTGCCCCGATTTCATAACACCGCCTTGTAAGTCCATTACGAGCTAAGCACACCACGGCGCTCGCAGCCAATACGGGTCTGGAATTGTATGAGCCGCTGTACCTCATCGGCCACCACCGGATTTGCGCCGCACATCCGGCCGCGCCCGGAAAATGCCTCCATTGAGGAGCCGCGATGCTCTGGTGACGGGGGCACCGGCTTCTTAGATTAAGATCATCGATGACAAAAAACGGAATACGAATGAATGAAATTTTGAAACCGACGGTGGATACGTCCGCCGCCAAAAAGCTTGTTGTGCCTTCTCCCGTCCAAGGCGTCTGCGTCTACTGCGGCTCCGGGAAGGGTCTTAATCCGGCTTATGCCGTCGCCGCGCGAAAGCTCGGGAAGGCGCTGGCCGATCACAACCTCCGTCTCGTGTACGGCGGCGGCAGCCTCGGCCTAATGGGTGAAGTTGCCCGCGCGACGCTCGGCGGCGGCGGCAAGGTGACCGGCATCATCCCCGACTTTCTCGGGGCGCGTGAAATGATGCTCAAGGATGTCGACGAGCTGATCGTCGTCGAGAGCATGCACGTTCGCAAACAGCTGATGTTCGATCGTGCCGACGCGTTCGTGGCGCTACCGGGCGGAATAGGTACGCTTGAAGAACTGGTCGAGCAGCTGACCTGGTCGCAGCTCGGACGGCACAGGAAGCCGATCGTGATCGCCAATATCGAAGGTTTCTGGGACCCGTTCCTCAAACTGCTCGAGCACATGAAGGGCGATACCTTCATCCGTTCCGGCCTCGACGTGCATTTCAACGTCGTCGACCGGATCGAGGACGTGGTGCCCACCATTCTCGCGAGCGCTCCGGCCAAGGTGCCCCAGCGCGAGGACACGATCGCCGAGAAATTCTAGCGAGCGGCTGTTTTTGTGTAGCCACAGGCCCCAGCGGACAGGTTCGGGCCCGGCGTTCCGTGTGGTTAAATCCCAAGCATTAAGCCGCAACTTCGGCTCAGCCGTTGCGCTCGCCCGGCTTCCCACTTATCAGCCGTATGATGAAGACGGATGAGAAAACACGGGCGCCCGTCGCGCGCATTCCGGACGCCGACGTGCCGGGCACGGTCGAGCGCATGCGCAAGGGCGAGCGGCGCGCCATCGCCAGCGTCATCACGGAACTCGAACGGTTGTCGGCGGCAGCCCCTGCCCTGCTCCGGTCGCTGCAGCCGCATCTCGGCCACGCCCTCGTCGTAGGCTTCACGGGACCGCCGGGAGCCGGCAAGTCGACGCTCGTCAACGCCATCATCGCGCAGCTCAGGCAGCAAGGGCGCACAGTCGGCGTCATCGCGGTCGATCCGTCGAGCCCGGTTTCGGGCGGCGCGATTTTGGGCGATCGCATTCGCATGACGGCAGCGCTCGACGACGACGGCGTGTTCGTGCGCTCGCTGGCGTCGCGCGGCTATCTTGGCGGCTTGTCGCCGGCCGCGGTGCGCATCATCGATGCGCTCGACGGCGCGGGCTACGACGTCGTGCTGCTGGAGACGGTCGGCACGGGACAGAACGAAATCGACGTGGCGGAAGTCGCCGACATTCGCGTCGTCATCGCGGCCCCTGGGCTTGGCGACGACATCCAGGCGATGAAGTCCGGCCTGCTCGAAATCGCCGACGTCATCGTCGTCAACAAGGCCGACCGGCCGGGCGCTGAGCAGACGCTACAGCAGCTCGTCGGGGCGCTTTCGATCCGCGCGACGATGAGCGACAAAGTTCCGGTGCTGAAGACGTCCGCCATCAACGGCGAAGGCGTTCCGAAGCTGATCGAGACGCTGGATCAACTCGGCGGCAAGGTGCGCGCGGAAGATGCGGTCAGCCGCAGGCGCCGCCGGGCGCGATATCTGATCGCGCGGGCAGCGTCCGACATCGTCGCCAACCGCATCAAGGCGGGCAGCAAGGGCGGGCTCGATACGCTTGCCGACTCGGTCCTCTCCGGGACGATGTCGCCGCACGCGGCGGCGACACGCCTGCTGGAAGACTGACGGCTCAGTCACCTCGTTCGCCGCTGGCGCGCCGCTCGCGAGGCTCAAGCCACCGCGAGCTTGCTGCGCCGGACCGAGTATCCGAAGTAGATTACCAGCCCCAGCGCAAGCCAGGCAATGAAGCGCAGATGCGTTTCATACGGCAGGAACGCGATCAGCGATCCGCACGAGAGAATGCCCAGAACCGGCAGCACGATCCCGCCCGGCGTCTTGAACGGGCGCGGCATGTCGGGGTGTGAAAAGCGCAGGGCGATGACGCCGCCGCAGACGAGCACGAATGCCGCCAGCGTGCCGATGTTGACGAGTTCGGCCAGAACGCCCAGCGGGATGAAGCCCGCCATGATCGCCATGACGGTACCGGCGATGACGGTCGTCCGGACAGGCGTCTGCGTGCGCGGATTGACGGCCTCGAAGAACGAAGGCAGCAGGCCGTCGCGCGAAACACCGACGATGATGCGCGTCAGGGCATAATAAAGCACCAGCATAACCGTCGTGAGACCGGCGACGACGCCCGTTGCGACGAGCCCGGCTGCCGTATTGTGCCCGATGCGCAGCAGCGCCTCCGACGCCGGAGAAGGCACGTTCAGCGCGTGATACGGCACGATGCCGGTCATCAGCGCAGAGACGATCACGTAAATGACCGTGCAAAAGACCAGCGCCGCGAGGATACCGATCGGCACGTCGCGTTGCGGGTCATAAGCCTCCTCGACCGCCGTCGAAACGGCGTCGAAGCCGACGTAGGCGAAAAAGACGATCGACGCACCGGCCAGGACGCCGATGGGGCGGCTCCCATCGTGGCTGAACCATCCAAACGGCAGGAATGGCGACCAGTTGTCGGGATTGACGTTGAAAACCGCGACGCCGATAAAAATCGCGATGGCAATCAGTTTGATCACGACCGCCGCGGCGTTGATGCGGGCGCTTTCCTTGACGCCCGCGATGAGCAAAAGCATCAGCATCAGAATGACGCCCGCAGCAGGCAGATTGATGAAGCCGCCGCGGCCTGCCTCCTTCACTCCCGGCGCGTTCGGATCGAAGCCGAACCATTGGAGAGCACCGCCGAGATGCTCGTTCCACGCGAGCGCGCTTGGTCCCCGGACCAGGGTGTCCGGCAGTCCGATCCCCATCGCCGTCAGGGCGTTGTTCAAATACCCCGACCAGCCGTTGGCGACGGCGGCGACCGATACGCCATATTCGAGGATCAGGTCCCAGGCGATGATCCAGGCTATCAGTTCGCCGAAGGCCGCATAGCTGTAGCCGTAGGCGCTGCCACAGCCCCCGACGCTCGAGGCCAATTCAGCATAAGAAAGCGCCGCAAACCCGCATGCGACGCCCGCGACGACAAACGAGAGCACGACTCCCGGCCCCGACTGGACCGCGGCGGCGTGGCCGGTCAGCACAAAAATGCCGGTTCCGATGATCGCGCCGACGCCAAGCAGGGTGAGATCCAGCGCGCTCAGGCAGCGCTTCAACCCGAATTCGGAGTTGTCGTAGGCGACCGCTTTTTTTCTGAAGAGATTGGGCATGGTTGCGCGTCTCCTGGTGCCGTTTGCCTGCCTGATGCCGATAGCGCCCTGGCGCCCACCTCCCGGTAGTGCGTCCCCCGGCATCCCCCCGGAGATTCTGCGCGGGCCGAGCTTGGAGCAGGCATTTAGAGATGTCTACAATTCGCGTGCCTCTGGACCCGGTCATGCCCAAAATACGGGCTGCGCACTCAATCCGTGTGCTGTCGGTTTACCGCGCTTGGGCTGGCCGCCGGATGCTGGGGGGCAGCCCACCCACCCACTTGCCCGATGTGGCTAAACCCGTTAGCGACTTTGGAAGAATTCAAAAATATGCGTACGTCAAGGCGCGTTCGAATGCGGCAGGAGGTTCATTGATGTCGGATGAGGCGGTTATCGCTCAAACAGGGCCGTTCCAGGTCGAGCTGACGGAAGGTCAGGAATACTGGTACTGCCGATGCGGACGCTCGAAAACGCAGCCGTTCTGCGACGGCTCGCACGAGGGGACGAGTTTTGTCCCGCTCCAGTTCACCGTCGATCATACTGGCGTCTTCAACATCTGCGGCTGCAAGGCAACCGACGACGAGCCGTTCTGCGACGGCACTCATAACGTTCTGTAATTGCTCAAATATATTACGCGATTACCGCTACCCTGCCCTTCGTCTCCGGGTCTTCGTCACGGCAACCCTCAACGGTTGCCATGATCCCTGAAATCGAGACACGTGGCAGGTGATGCTCAGCCGAGCCGAGCTTAGTTATTATCCGCGCGCGACGGAGTTCGATCTGGATAACTCAGCGGCCCTGCGAGGCGTGCATGCATTCCGTCGCGAGGCTTTTTTCCAATCTCGACAATTCGTCCGGCACTGCTTTCCCCGAGCGCCGGAATTCCGTGATGCGTCTCTTAACGAGCGCGTAGCATTGGCGAGGATCGTCGTCCGACTGTTCCATCTGGTGGACCAGCTCGGCAAAGTCGCCGCTGCCCATCTGTTGTGCCATAGCAGTAGTGTCTCCCGCTCCGTTTTAAAAAGGATTCCGAGGTTCCCACGCCTCGTCATTCCTTTCGACTCAGTAGCTTTCCATTTAGGGCGCCGATCGCTGAATTAAATGAAGTATAAGAAAGCATGATCGACGAATTAGACGACTGTGGACTAGCTGCAGTGAATACAAGCTGAACAACAACGTCCGTCGCCTGCGCCCAACACGCGCATCTGGTCATGTGATCGTGGCGGAGGACTGGCGAGAAATAGGCTCAGGTTTCACAAATTATTGCAGAGCATTAGCTGCAGGGCAGCGAACGTGCTCCGTTGCAGTCAAATCCTAATAATTCACTGAAAAAGCGCGCGATTGATTGATGCACCGTTGCTGCTCTGCTACGCCTCCCGCGCTGCATCAAGGATTTGCCCATAATGATCCCTCGCTATTCACGTAAAGAAATGACCTCGATCTGGGAGCCGGAAACGCGCTTTCGGATATGGTTCGAAATTGAAGCGCACGCTGCAACGGCGAGCGCTGAAATCGGACTCATTCCGAAGGATGCGGCGAAAAAGATTTGGGAAAAGGGTTCGGCCGCTTCATTCGACGTGGCGCGAATTGACGAAATCGAATCCGTCACCAAACACGACGTTATTGCATTTTTGACGCACCTTGCGGAATTCGTCGGTCCGGAAGCCCGCTTCGTGCACCAGGGCATGACGTCGTCGGATGTTCTCGACACCTGCCTCAATGTGCAGCTCGTGCGCGCCGCCGATCTCATCATTGGCGATATCGACCGCCTGCTCGCAGCGCTGAAGGCGCGCGCCTATGAGTTCAAGGACACGGTCACGATCGGGCGCAGCCACGGCATCCACGCCGAGCCGACGACGTTCGGCCTGAAACTCGCCTTCGCCTACGCCGAGTTCGAGCGCGCCCGCGAACGCGTGGTCGCCGCACGCAAGGAAGTCGCGACGTGCGCCATCTCCGGCGCCGTCGGGACGTTCGCGAACATCGACCCGCGCATCGAAGCGTACGTCGCGGAGAAGATGGGTCTGACGCCGGAGCCCGTCTCGACGCAGATCATTCCGCGCGACCGGCACGCGATGTACTTCGCGGTGCTCGGCGTCGTCGCCTCCAGCATCGAGCGGCTCGCGATCGAGATCCGTCATCTGCAACGGACCGAAGTTCTGGAAGCGGAAGAGTATTTCTCGCCGGGCCAAAAGGGCTCGTCGGCGATGCCGCACAACCGCAACCCTGTGCTGTCCGAGAACGTGACCGGGCTTGCGCGCCTCGTGCGCGGCTATTCGATCCCGGCGATGGAGAACGTGGCGCTCTGGCACGAACGCGACATCTCGCATTCGAGCGTCGAGCGCATGATCGGTCCCGACGCGACCGTGACGCTGGATTTTGCGCTGAACCGGCTCGCCGGAATCATCGAGAAGCTGGTGGTCTATCCCGGCAACATGAAAAAGAACCTCGACAAGCTCGGCGGCCTGCACAATTCGCAGCGCGTGCTGCTGGCGCTGACGCAGGCCGGTGTCAGCCGCGAGGACGCCTACGCGCTCGTCCAGCGCAACGCCATGAAGACGTGGGAACAGGGCAAGGACTTTCTCGCCGAGCTCAAGGGCGACGCGGACGTCACGGCGAAGGTTCCGGCGGCGAAGCTCGAGGCGATGTTCGATCTCGACTATCACACCGCCCAGGTCGACACGATCTTCAAGCGGGTTTTTGGCGCGCACTGAAGAGACAGCAGTGCGCGATCCGCTCCGTGTGCGCTGCTTATACACTCCTCATGCGCTCTTCCGGCCACGTCAACTGACGTTTACAGAACTGTAGTGGAAGCGACACAGCGATGTCATGCCGTCTGACGACTTTGCAGCCCGATTTGGGCTGTGGGGTTGTTCGCGATGTGGTCGCCGGAAGTCAGCTTCGGACCGAAACGCCATTGGGACGTCGATGGCGCGGATGAGCGGCCAGGGGTTTCCGCTCACGCGATGATCAAGGCTGCTTTGGCAACCGGAGCCATTGCCTTTCTGCTGTTTCAATTGCTGCCCGGCCTCGACATGGCCGTTGCGCAAGCCTTTTACGAAGGCAACAGCACCTTCGCCGGCATCACCTCGCCGCTGGTCTGGGCCGTCCGCGACGGCTTCAGCTTTGCGTTTTATTTCATCTGCGCGGCGACGGTCGTCGGACTTGTCGTTGCGGGCCGGCCGTCGAGAAGCTTTCTCGGGCTTGCTTTCAATAAGTGGCTGTTTCTGACGCTCTGTCTGGTCATCGGACCGCTCGTCGTCACCAACATCGGCTTCAAGGATCATTGGGGTCGCGCGCGGCCGCGCGACGTCATCGAGTTCGGTGGCGCGAAGACGTTCACGCCAGTGTTTCCGCCGTCCGACCAATGCGGCCGGAACTGCTCATTCGTCTCGGGCGAAGCCTCGGCGATTTACATCGTATTTTTCGCGGCGGCGTTTTTGCTGCGGCGGCACGGTCGGCGCTTGATTTTGCTCGGCATTATTCTCGGCAGCATCGCCGGTCTGACCCGTATCGCGCAAGGCGGGCATTTCCTATCCGACGTTATATTCGCGGGCGTCCTGATGGCGCTGACGGCTGCGAGCCTGCAGCTTCTTTTCGACACGATCCGGGCCTCCGATCTCGCCGAACAGCATGAAGCCCCGGCCTAGGCCAAACCGCCGACGCCGCTCAACTGATCAGCCTGCTGTCCATTGCGCTCCCGGGCATGCATACATGCCGGGGACTCGACTGAAAGACCACGACCGATGAATGCGATTACCGCGGCTCAACCGAAAGACTTTCTGTACGGCCGGGCGGCGGCTCAGGCGCGGCCGCGCGTTTCGATCATCGTGCCAACGTATCGCGAAGCGGAGAACGTCGCGCCGACGGTTGCCGCAATCGAACGCGCGCTCGGCGACATCGCGTGGGAAATCATTTTCGTCGACGACGACAGTCCCGACGGCACAGTTGCGGCCGTCAGGTCTCTCGGAGAACGCGACGGGCGCGTGCGCGTGATCCGGCGTGTCGGCCGTCGTGGTCTTGCGGGCGCGGTCATCGAGGGCATGATGGCATCCGCCGCCGATATCGTTGCCGTCATCGACGCCGATCTGCAGCATGACGAAGCGCTGCTGCCGAAGATGCTCGGCGCCATCGAAGCCGGAAACGCCGATCTCGTCATTGCGACGCGCTACGCGCAATCGGGCGACGCGCAAGGCGGCTTCTCAACGCTCAGGCGTAACGCCAGCACGTTGGCAACGCGCGTGTCGAACTTGCTGCTCAAGACCAACGTCAGCGATCCGATGAGCGGATTTTTCATGATCCGCCGGGATGCCATCGATGGCATCGCGCCGAACCTCGCGACGGGCGGCTTCAAACTGCTGCTCGACATTCTGGCATCGGCTCCGGAAAGTCTCAAAATCGTAGAGATGCCTTATCAATTCCGGCCGCGTCAGCTCGGGACATCGAAGCTCGACGCGCTCGTGATTGCCGATTTCCTTGGGCTGCTCTTGTCGAAGCTTTCGGGCAACACGATCTCGCCGCGCTTCTTCCTGTTCGCGCTCGTCGGCGCAACCGGCCTTGTCGTGCACCTTGCGACGCTCCGGACTGTTCTGACCACGACGCACATCCCGTTCAACGCCGCGCAGTTCATCGCCGCGCTGGTTGCGATGACGTCGAATTTCTTCCTCAACAACGCTCTGACGTTCCGCGACCGCCGGTTGACGGGTTCTGCCGTTTTCAAGGGCCTGCTGACGTTCTATCTCGTCTGCAGCATCGGCACGCTCGCAAACGTCGGCGTTGCCGAGCTGATCTACCTGCGTGATGCCAGCTGGTGGCGCGCGGGCATTGCGGGCGCGGTGATGGCAGCCGTCTTCAACTATGCCGTCAGCTCCATGCTGACGTGGAGAAAATAGTGCGCGATCTGCCAGACGCACCGCCTGTCATTGCTACGGCGGAGATCCCGCGCGTCGAGCGCGGCGAGGTCATTCTGATCGTCGCGGCGATCGCGTTGTTCGCGCTTCGTCTCGTGATGGCGGCCGCAACGGGTTTCGTCGATGATGAAGCCTATTACCGGCTCTGGTCGCTGGCGCCGTCGCTCTCCTACTACGATCATCCGCCGATGATCGCGTGGATGATCGCAATAGGCCGTGTGCTGATCGGCGATACGACCTTCGGCGTGCGATTCATCGCGCCGTTGTGTCACTTGCTCGGCGCCGTTCTGTTGTGGCGAACCGCCTTCCTGCTCTACGGGCGCGAAACGGCGCGAGCCGCTGTCTGGCTTTTGCTCGCCATGCCTCTGCTTGGGATCGGCGGCATTCTCGTGACGCCCGATCTGCCGTCGGTGCTGTTTGCCGGGCTCGTGCTGTGGGCGCTCGCGGAACTCGATCACTCGAAGAACCCGAACTGGTGGCTTGCGATCGGTGCGTTCGCGGGTCTTGGCCTTCTGTCGAAATACACGAACCTGTTTCTCGGCGCGACGATCGCGATCTGGCTTATCGCATCGCCTGAAAATCGCCGCTGGTTCCGGGCGCCGCAACTTTGGATCGGCGGCGTTATCGCGATGGTCGCAACGCTTCCCGTCATCGTGTGGAACGCCGAACACGACTGGGCGTCGTTCACCAAACAGTTCGGACGCGTCGGCCACAGCGGCACGCTCAGCGGACCGCTCTACTTCGTCGAATTCATCGGAACGCTCCTGGCGCTGGCAAGCCCCGTCATCGCCGTGCTCGCGGCGCTCGGGCTCGTCCAAGTGGTGCGATCCGCCATTCGGCATCGCCGGAGCAACGACATCCTGCTCGCCGCAGCCGTGCTGCCGATGCTGACGTATTTCGCCGTTCACGCGCTGCATGACCGCGTTCAAGGCAACTGGCCTGCGCCGCTCTACCCGCCGCTTGCCATCTGCGCGGCGCTCGCGATTGGTGCGATCACTCCGGAGCGACGACGTTCAGCCGTATTCACGACGGCGCTTGGGTTGGGCTTTTTCGTAACGGCTGCAATCTACGCCGATGCGCTTCATCCCATCGCGGCTGCCGCGCAGATGAAAGCTCCAACCGAGCAGATGTACGGATGGACGGAGCTTGGCGACGCTGTCGAGAAGAAACGCATTGAAGCGGGAGCGGCATGGGTCGCGACGTCGAGCTACGCTTCGACGGGTCAGCTGGCGTTCGCTCTGAAGGGCAAGAGCGACGTTGCGCAGCTCGATCAGCGCATTCGCTATGAATTTCTGCCGCCTTTGTCTTCGGACGTTTTGCGCAAACCGGCGCTTTACGTCGAACTCGACCGGCGCGTGGACGTCGACTTGCTCAAATCGAAATTCCGGACCGTGACCGCACTCGGCAGCCTCGCCCGCACGAACGGCAGCGCGACAGGAGCGATATACAAAGTGTATCTCGTCTCCGATCCCGTCGCGCCGCTGCTGTGAGTTTGAAAGTTACGCCGCTTCCTTGTTGAGGCGGCTTTCGGCGAGCTTGGTCAGCTTGTCGTCGGCGCCGTATTCCTCTTTCAGCGTCTTTTCGAGGATCGTCGCAACGTCCTTGTGGCCGAGCAGCTTCGCCCAGGAGACGAGCGTGCCGTAGCGCGTAATTTCGTAGTGCTCCGCAGCCTGGCCGGCGGCGATCATCGCGGCGTCGCGTGTGTCGGGGTCCTTGATTTCCGACATCAGCTCTTCGCCCTCCTCAAGGATGCCCTTGATGGCCGGACACTCTGTCGCCTTCGACTTACGACCCATAGCTTTGAAGACTTCGTCGAGCCGCGTGATGTGCTCCTTGGTTTCCTCGCAATGGCCCATGAATGCCTTCGCCAACGCAGAGGAGTCGCAAGCCTTCGCCATTTTCGGAAGCGCTTTCACCAGCTTGTTCTCGGCGTAATAGATGTCTTCAAGCGTGTGATTGAACAGGTCTTCGAGGTTCTCGATTTTCATTGGGTTCTCCTGGGGCGGCCGGGGGTTCGATGCCCTGAGCAACGCGACCTGACGCGTCCGGTTCCCGCTTACGGTCTTCAAACCGCGCCTGGAGGCTTTTCTCCGCACGAGGCGTCGGCTAAGCACGTCGCCGATGAAAACATCCGAAATCGACATTCTCCTCGTGCCGGGCTGGCAGAATTCAGGTCCCGACCATTGGCAATCCCGCTGGGAGCGCAACCTCAAAACCGCGCGCAGGGTGATCCAGGAAGACTGGGACAATCCGGACGTCGAAGCGTGGGGCGACCGCATGGCGAAATTCGCGAGCGGCGCGACGCAGCCTGTCGTCGCGGTCGCGCATTCGCTCGGGGTGCCTGCGCTCATCTTCGCGGCCGACAAACTGAAGCGCAGCGGCGTCATCGGCGCGTTTCTCGTGGCGCCCGCCGACGTCGACTACGCGCACTACTGGCCCGACACGGGCGGCAGACGCTGGCCTCCGGACAAGGGGCCGCGCGGATTCGAGACAATGCCGGAACGCCGGTTGCCCTTCCCGGCGCATCTCGTCGTCGCCAACAACGATCTCTACTGCAGCTACGCGCGGGCCGAACATTTTGCGAAGGCATGGGGCGCGACGCTGAGCGACGCCGGCGAGAGCGGACACATCAACATCACGTCCGGCCACGGACCTTGGCCTGAAGGCCTGCTGCAGTTCGGGCAGTTTTTGAAGTCGCTCGGGTGATTGAGCTAGGGACTAGGTTTTAGGGATTTGGGATTGGGTTTTAGGGATTAGGTGTGCGGAAGCGCGCTTGAGGTTTCCACTCCCAACGGCAGCCAAGCGCTGACGTGGTTCGAGCAAGGCGCGCAAAAAAATCATCCCCGGGACGAGCCCGAGGATGATGATAA
>ERZ778027.4588-NODE-4588-length-11584-cov-4.273484_pt1 | contig 11584 bp, 19 predicted proteins | sample MGYA00375757_ERZ778027 | MGnify/ENA primary metagenome ERZ778027 (study PRJEB29350, sample SAMN05389817) | bioreactor metagenome | isolation source: Ammonium sulfate bioreactor | place: South Africa: University of Cape Town | collected 2014-02-18 ... | reverse complement strand
AATTTTGACGCTTGTTTCCTCGTCCCCCGGAATTAGACGCTGTTCCATTCGTTTGGGTGTGGTTTTGCGGGGATACGGCGATATCCCAGGGTCTAGCCGCTGAGCGAGAGAGGGAAGGAGGCAGCCGCAACGTCATGAGAGGCAGCCGAGTAACGAGAGGGTCTTTTGGTGTGGAGCGGGATAGAACTCTTGGGCTCGTGAGGACAGGTGGCACCAGATATTGGATATTCCCGACGTCGGAAGAACAGTAACTCCACTGCGATCGGTGGCTCTCGCTCGTTCTTGCGCAGGAGTAATAAAGCCCGCGCTGTTGACGAAAGGAACACCAGCAACACGTCCAGAGAGTGAGACAGGGAGATCACCGAGATCGATGGACCTTGGGTTTGGAGTATGATGTGAGTTGGAGTGAGAGTGGCTGCCATTCATTCGTTTGCTCGCCGTCCACCGCACGCATCAACACACAACGCTCTAGCAACACCAACTCTCGCTCATCCTCACCTCCTGCTCGCCTTGCTCCCTCACTCCCCCGTTCTTCCACCCCACGACAGCCACCATGGTATCGGGAGGCAAGACCACCGCCACCACATCCTCCTCCAACACAACGACCACCTCACACAAACCATCATCGTCGTCGTCGTCGTCGACCTCCTCGAGGTCCCACGCATCATCCACTGCCGCAGCTGCCAAGCCACCTCTCGAGTCCTCAGACGACTACAGCAGCGAGGAGGATGACGTAGTGAGCGCCAGCAATGTTCGACGATCGTATGATGCGTCCTACCAGCTGGTCGGCGTATCGGACGCGTCGCTGACGTCGAGCTCAGCGAGCATCTCGTCGGTTACCTCGTCGCTAACGTCGAGCCTCGTCCTCGAAGGAGGCAGCGACACGAGCTCCAGCAGTGGTGGCAGTGGTAGCAGTTCGACCTCGAGCAAGGCCGTACGTTCGCATGGTTTCAAGCACTACGATCGACCGTCGCTGCTATCGAGCGAGGCCTCAGCGAACTCGTATCGAGGTCTGATCAATCTCCTGGTGATTCTGCTGGTACGATCCATCGATTCGACTCGATTCGAAGCAAGCACCAGCGTTGGTGGGGTGGCTGATTGCTTGCGTGCACGTGTGATAGTTTGTGACGAACTTCCGTCTCGTGGTCGAGAATGCCCTCAAGTACGGCTCGCTGCTATCGATGCCACAACGACCCGATTGGCATCGTTGGCCTGCAACCACCATCACTCTCGGTACCACCCGCACCATTCCATGCCACTCCATTCCAATCAACGAATCAAACCCATGCATTGACTCACACTCACATTCACGTTGATTGCGTGTGCGTGTGTGTCAGGCATGAATGTGTTCATCTTGCTCGCTGTCGGTATCGAGAAGATTGCCGCCAAGCAATGGATCTCATCGGGCACCGCGTTGAAGTTGGCGTTCTTGAACGTGGCGGCCACCATGTTCGCACCGTGTGCTGCGGTTATCATGTGGCGACCAATCGCTCTCGGCTCGGTACGATTCAATATCCGAATCTCTCGTTCTCGTTTTTGCCATGATTCTCACGATGATGATGATAATGATGATTGACCATTGTGCAGTCGATGACGGTCATGACGTTGATGACCATCACGATGATGAAGCTCTTCTCGTACGCGCACATCAACTACATCTATCGCGAAAAGTTCCTCAAGAAGCAACGTCGAAGGCTGGCTGCTGTCTCGTCTCCTACCATGCGATCCAAGTCCAACGCGCCGCCTGCTACTCCTCGAAACTTTTCGATCGTTGGCGGCGACTTGGTGTACCCGTTCAACATTTCGATCTCGAGTAAGTGCATTCGCGAACCTTCGACAGTTGATTGGCGATGGATGGATGTATCATTGCAATGCCATGAACTCACACGATGGATTGAATGCTTGGCTGGTTGGCAGATATGTACATGTTCCTTTGCCTGCCTACGCTGGTGTATCAACTCTCCTACCCTCGTTCGAACCGTCCGATTCATTGGGCATACGTTGGCCGCCGTGTCGCAGAGCTGGTACGTCGTCGTGTATCAGAGACTTGTGCGCTGAGTGCGATGCTCACATGCAATTCACGACATGGGCAGATCTTCTTCTCGGCCTTGGCGTTGCTGATCGTCGAGCAGTACATTCTACCGCTGCTAACCAATGCCCTGCCGCCGTTGGAAGCAAACAACGTCCCATTGATCCTCGAGCGCCTCTTGAAGCTGGTACTGCCATTTGTATTCGATGCATCGTGTGGATTGTCGTTCGATCACGATCGCGAGCGCGCGTTCACCCCTGCTGATGGAACCGATGATCCATCGTAGGCCATTCCGAACCTCTACGTGTGGCTGCTCGGCTTCTACTGCTTCTTCCACTTGTGGTTGAACATCGTGGCCGAGCTCCTGCACTTTGCTGATCGCAAGTTCTATGGAGATTGGTGGAATGCCACCTCACTGGCGCAGTTCTGGCGCAACTGGAACTTGCCCGTGCATCATTGGATTGCCGTGCACGTCTTCAAGCCTTCGATGGAGCTCGTACGTCGGCTTCCTTGCTCTCGAGAATGATGGGAGGCCCTGTGTTGACTGGCTAACTCTCTCGCTCTTGGTCGCTTGCACAGGGTTTGAGTCAGACCGGCGCCTTCATGCTGTCGTTCTTCATCTCGGCTGTCTTCCACGAGGTCATCATCTCGGTGCCCTTCCGTGCCTTCCGTCTGTGGGCCTTCTGGGGAATGGTGATGCAAGTGCCGCTCGTGTACCTCACCAAGAGTCTGCAAGGCAACCAAATCGGCAACGTCATCTTCTGGGTCTCGATCTCTCTCGGCCAGCCGTTCTCCGTGCTCATGTACTACAAGGACTTTATCTTGCTCCAGGCTGCTGAGGCATAGGCGAGTACCGAGTATCGACTCGAGTATGCTAGCTTGCTAGATGCGTGTCCCGTATCGATTGCATCGAAACGAGCACAACCCATCTCGTGCTTCGCTACGACTTGAGTCCTATGCCTGACTCTCTCTCAGTCTCTCTCTCTCTCTCTTGCTCTCACTCTTGATACCCTCTCTTTTGATTGCACCTCACGTTTCCTCTCTTACTCAAGTTCCCATCAAGAAATCTCTGTTCTCATGGTTGTTCGTTTGTTTGTGTCGTCGATATATTATTGAATTGTTGCCATTACCCAACGTATCTTTGCACATGGCCGCTGCAACTCACATCGATTCGGCAGCTTGCATACATTCCTCCACTCTACCGTGAGCAATCGTGTTGGTTGGCAATCAATCACTCGTCGTTCGCGTGTCGTGCAACGAATCCACGAACATCGAACGGCGCATCGGGAGCTCTAGAGATCACACCGACCTCAGTGATGATGCCCGAGATCAACGAGTAAGGCGTCACGTCGAACGCAGGGTTCCAGACATGAATGCCGTGAGGAGTGATCTGGACGCCATTCATGTGAGTGACTTCGGTCGGCGAGCGCTGTTCGATCACGATCTGATCGCCAGTCTCGGTAACCATATCCAATGTCGATCGAGGTGCTGCGATGAAGAACGGAATGCCATGGAAGCTCGCCAATACAGCGAGAGAATAGGTGCCTGGACGATCGATCGATCGATTGGTTGGTTGGTCAATTGATTGGTTGGTTGATGCGATATGGCACCAATCGAGACGGACAGCCATCAGGAGTGGACGACGTACCAATCTTGTTGGCCGTGTCGCCATTTGCCACGATACGATCGGCACCGACGACCACTGCATCGACCTTGCCCGAGCGCATCAAAGCGGCTGCCATCGAGTCGGTGATCAAGGTCGCTGGAATGCCATCTTCGACGAGCTCGGTTGCTGTCAGTCGTCCTCCCTACACGAGCGATTGATGCCTCGCACGCGTCAAGATTCATTCGATCGTCAGCCATCGTCCCGCTGGTACGTACTTGATTGTACGGTCGAGTCTCGGTGCAGTAAGCTCGCTCGAGCTTGGTACTCGCAAAGAGCGATCGAATCACGCCCAAGGCAGTGCCATATCCTATGCACTCGATCGTGAGCGTAGCCACTCTCTCATATGGCGATCATCATGGAGGTAGACGAAGGATACCAGCGGTAGCGAGAGAGCCCGTGTTGCAGTGTGTCAGGACATTGAGAGCTCGAGCGGTCGAGTCGGGCTTGCGATCGAGTACCGCTCGCTCCAAGGCAACGGCGCCAAACTCGCCCATCGCTCGATTGGCAGCCACATCGATACGCAGCATGTCTTCCGCTGTGGCAATGATCGCTTCGACGATTGCGTCATTGGTGTTCGACGACGATTGCTGCTCTGCAGTCTACACTCGCAGCGTGTGAGCCTCATTCCACGAGATATCGATGCCACGCGCTCAGTGGATCGATCGAACGACTCGAGACCTTGGTGGTAAGGTCACGCAACGCATCTGTTGCTTGCGATAGGTTGACGGCCGTGGGTCGTGCGTCGCGCAGCAGTTGCAGTCGCTCCTCGATGAAGCGCACCAGCTCCGAGAGCGAGTGCGTCAACAGATGTTGCTTGAGGTTCGCGAGCTCGACTGCAAGCGAGAGCGCCGCTGTGATGGCGATGGCTGGAGCTCCACGAACGACCATCTTGATGATGGCCTCGCGCCCTTGAGCAGCAGTGGCGATATCGAGCCACACATGGTGCAGCGGCTGCGGTGCGATTGAGTTTAGCCATCGCATCGATCACGAATTGCAAGCATCAATCGCAATCAATCCATCACGCACCAGTTGCGTTTGGTCGAGCAGAGAAAGCGAGCCACGCTTGTATCGAATGGCCTCCAGCATCGTTGCTAGGCACACAGTACAACTCAAACACGAGAGCGACGAACGAAATGAACGGAACAGCGAACACACTCCCCTTGCCTTCCTCCACGTTCGAGCCCACCATCACATCAAACCTCCCAAACGCTCCTGTCATGAATCCCGCTGGGAACTAGGAGCACGCCGAACATGGCACATCGATCCATTCAAGAGAGAATCAGAGAGAGCGGGCTCAACTTGTATCGCGCAATTACAGCAGCGACACAAACAAAGGAGGTGCTCTAAAAATAGATCCATTCAAACTCCTCCTCTTTCCCTCTGCGTGTGCGATCGACATGCGATACGTGTGGGAAACCCTGTGCTGTTGTATGGCCTGGGTGTGTAGAGTAGCAGGTAAGGTGCGGGGAAGGGAGCTCGAGGGAGGAACGAGCTCCAGGATCAGGGAACGACTCACTACACGAGGCAGAGAGCCGCACGTGTAACGGACGAGGAGCGACCTGAGGTGTACCTTGAATGGCCACCTTGCGCGGCGCTGAAGAGCGTGGCCTCCAACCGTTCTCTCGTCCGGATCGCCTCGCGCGCGAACCTCCTCACCCGCTTGCCTCGCCTTGGCTTCTCTCCCCTCTCCCCTCTCCTCAGACGCGCGCGAAAGAAGAAACGGGGCGCGAACACGCGCACTGGCGGACCCGAAACTCCGTTGAACTCCGCCTCACTTGAAGTAGGCGAATCACAGCGTAAAGCGGAAGAGCCTAGGGATTTATTCGCCTTTCTCAGGCTTTGTTGTTGTTTACCTCTCTTGCTCACCGCACACCACACCACACACGCACGCACACGCTCCAGCACTGAGCACCTTGCATTCACGATAGGCGCGTATCTCTCGCGCGCTCCCACCACCACTACCCTCCACCACCACCTCACCTACACGCGAGGTGATACCGCATCGAACGAGAGTCAGAGAGAGTGAGTTTGATAGAGATTCGCGCTCCTCGCTTGCGTCGTTCGTTGGCTTGTTTACCGCGGCCGCGTCATCCGCCGACTACTCGCCGAGCATAGCAGTAGAGACTGCGCGTTACCACCAACCCCCGCAGCCCTCGTGATCCTGATCACCACCACCGCCACCGCAGCGCCAATCACCTCATCGATGGCGTTCCCCAATGCTCGACCAGCGAGTACGTCGCCCACCCTCTATTATTAGTTGGAGTTTGTATTTTCGATAGCGCTGGCGCTCGCGCTATCCATCTATCCATCTATCGTATCCCTCGATCCACCCGTCTAGCTGTCGCGACCTTGGAGTTCAAGTACTCGAGCGGTAATCTCGTTTATCGATCGAGCATTGATCCAGATATCCTCCCTCTTCGCTCTCGCTCTATCACACGCACGCGCAACCAACACCAAGAGAAGGAAGGAAGGAGGGAAGGAGCTTCTCGCATATTTTTTCGTATTTTATCTGTTGGCTGGCTCTCTTGCTAGCTAGAGTCCTTTATTATTATTATTCTTATTTTCTATACGCTCTCGCTCTTGAGATCATGCATGGTATCGATGAGAAGACGACGATGAGGACGAGGAGGAGCAGTAGCAGTAGTAGTTCGAGCTAACGATCTGCCAATGCTCGTGAGCGAGGATGGTTACTAATCAACCAACCAACCTGCGAATGTGTGTGATCGTGCGTGTGTGTGATATCGATGCTGCCTACCGATCATCGCTTGGGAATGTGATCGCGTCACAGTTAATCGCGACGAGTTCGTCTTCAAGCTGGGAGATTACTTGGTATCGGATAAGAGTCTCGGACAAGGAAGCTACGCCAAGGTACGTTCGATCGATCGATCCCGTGCGCCGTAGAACGATCGCTCGCTCGAGCCATTCACTCACGACCTTGCTCTCTCGCTGCGTTGTATCTCGCTCGTTGTACATGTGCCTATCTCTCGCTCGATGCCATGTGCTTTACTAGGTTCGCCTGGCCACTGACAAGACACGAGAGGAACTCTTTGCAATCAAAATCATCAAGAAACCAGAGGTACTTATCGATCAGCTCGCATCGATAGATTTGCGCAAAATCAGTAGCATACGAGATACGAGGGGATAGGGGACTCATGGATTGATGGTTGCGTCACACACACAGGTCGACCAGGAGAAGCACTACACACGCATCAAGCGCGAGGTCGAATGTCTCAAAGGCCTGAGGCATCCCAACATCATTCAACTGCACGATGTCTTCCAAACCAAACGATTCATCTGCATCGTCACCGAGTATGCCACCGGCGGAGACCTCTTTGACTTTATCAAGGCGCAGGTACGCACACACGCACAAGAGAGAGAGAGAGTGAGTACACGCGGGTGTTATTGGCACAAGCACCGAGATATTGATCGATGATTTCTTGGTGATATCTTGATGATTACGATGATGACAGCCCACACATCGACTAAGAGAATCAGAGGCCATGCGATTATTCTGGCAGATGGTCGATGCCGTGGCACATTGTCATTCACAGCGAATCGTACACCGAGGTACCAATTCCATTCAATCATTCTTGTGTGCCGCCTTTGAGCAAGATTCGTTGCGTGCGCCTTGATCTCTGACATGAACTCGGTCTCGGACATCGTGTTCGTGTGGCAGATCTTAAGCCAGAGAACGTACTGCTCGACGAGAACACCAACGTCAAGATTGCCGACTTTGGCTTTAGTCGCACGTATGTTGACGTGCATGCGCTATCGCTAGCGAGGACAGCACTCTCATACCCATACTCCTTGCTCACTCGCGTCGAACACACGCAGATACGATCCCGATAACGCCCTGCTTTCGACGTGTTGCGGTAGCTTGGGCTACGCGGCACCGGAGCTACTCGCTGGGCAGAAATACGTCGGCCAACAAGCTGACATTTGGAGTCTAGGTGCGTTGGGTCATCGAGCACTCACTCGATCGTGTGCGTGGTCGAACAAGAGAGACTGACTGGCTGGCTGGCTCGGTCGTTGCCATAATACTGTATAGGCGTGATCTTGTACACGATGCTATGCGGCGTGGGCCCGTTCGGTATCGAGGAGGGCATGAACATCGACGCCGAGCACCGAATGATGAATGGCACGTTCAAGGACAGCGAGTATCTGAGCGACTATGCGCGCCGCATGATCGAGAAGATGCTCCAGCCCGAGCCGACGAATCGCATCGATATCGAGGGACTTCGCGAGTTCCAGGCCAACTGGCCAGGCGAGGAGCTGTCGTCTCACACCATCACCGAGGCGCCAGGCGATGCATACGACAGCGACGGCAGCACGGGCGACTACTACAGCACCAACGACAGCGCCGACTCGGACGACAACGACGACTCGGACGACGACGCGAGCGACAGCGATGACAGCGTCGCCAAGAGTCCGCCGAGCTCCTCGTACTCGCCAGCGCCCAAGCGATCGAACCTCGCCACTTCGCCGACGATCTCGAACCGTGCCATGAGCAAGGATGCGACCGCCATCGAGGCAGGAAGCGGTGGTGGCTCACGCTCGGCTGCTTCGCCGCCGCAGTCCGTGTCCTCGTCGGCTTCGGCCTCTTCTTCCACGGCATCTTCGTCCTCTTCCTCGTCGTCGTCTTCGTCATCGTCACGAAAGAGCGACAAGAAGAACAAGAAGAAGCGCAGCTCCGTGACGTCGAACAGCTCGTCGTCCTCGAAGCGATCGTCAAAGTCCTCGTCGAAGCGCAATCGAAAGCGCTTGGCCGAAGGAGACTCGGGCATTACCTCGAGCGATCCTACATCGAACAGCCTCGCCGGCTCGCCACTGCCCAAACGAGTACGCAGCCGCAGTGCCAACTCGGGCAAGGACGGCAAGGACGGTAAGGAGGGCAAGGAAGGCAAGGAAGGCAAGAAGAAGCGTGGCACGATCATGAGCAAGATCCGCAAGATCAAGAACGCCGTGCGCAACAGCAGCTCGAGCAATCATGGCGGTGAGGAAGAGGAGGTACTCACTCGCAAACGCTCGAGCACCGACGAGGACATTGCCATTCGACGCGAGAAGGCCGCTGCCGAGGCGCAAGCGACCCAAGCGGCCGAGAGCAGCGATAGCGGCGAGGCGTCGCCGGGCGGCCTCAAGAAGCAGCGCTCTCGTACGCTGTAGGAGGAGGCCGAGGCTGAGGAGTTTGTGCTCCTTGCGTCATGTGTTGTGTCGTGTAAGTGGTGAAGATGCCTTGTGAGTGTATATTCAAGTCGACGATGATGTGATGATGTGAGATAAGTTATATAGAGTGGTTTGTGGTTGTGGTTTGGCTCGTTAGTTCATTCGTTCGTTCGTTCGTTGATTGCTGTGTACGATATTGATACAAATGAAATACACATGCGTGTATCTCTGCGTGCGCGTGCATTCGTCGTTGATGGCAGCAGCACTCCTGAATTCAAACTCCCTGGGTTGAGAGAGAGAGAGAGAGAGAGAGAGAGAGAGAGAGAGAGATGAGCGGCCTTGCTTGTAGGATGATGCATGCATTCATTCAATGATTCATATCTACTCGTGTTGTTGGAGTACAGCGACAAATAGCCTCACAACTCCAACAACAGCCCAACAACAACTTCCTCCTCTCTTTCTATCTCTCATTCGGGCTACGCTGCTGTACAAACAAAAACCTTTCTCCACACAGCTCCGATCACTCGGTTCCGAAAGCAAGACCTTGTCCGGAATCGTCCCAGCGATGGAGAGGGGAGGAAGAGTCAAGGGCAGTCGAGGTCCGAGAGAGTTCTCGCTCGCGCACAATGGCGGTGGTCGGCAGTGTGCTTGATTGATCGGATGTGTGATGGTGGCACGCAGTGGTGGCGGCGGCGGCGGCAGTGGCGTTTACGTGCTCTTGGGGCGAGAACCAAGGCCCTTGAAGAACGAGTTGACGGTCGAGATGCCCTGGAGCTCGGCATTCACGCGGTAGAGCTGGTTGTACTTGCGAATGAAGAGCGCGATCGAGTCTCCGACACCGAGCGACTCGAGATAGTCGTACACGCGATGCTGCAACGAGGTCGATACACGCTCGAGCGATACCGTTCTAGGTGGTAGAGCGATTGATAGATTGCGCGGAGGAGGAGCAGCAGCATTCAATCGTCGTTTCGAGTTGAGTTGCGTCGAATCGAGCCACACACACAAACGGTTTGCTGTATGTTAGAGCAAGATAACGAGGAGAGAGGGAGAGAGGCAGCAATGTGACATACCGATCGGAGGACGGCAGCGTCAACTGATAGACGTACAACAAGCAGTCCTCAGCGACGGCGCAGTGCGCCACGAGGGTCTTGTTCTGCGCCTCGACGCGGACCTCGATCTCAAGGTCGCCAGCGACCTTCTCGTCAGCGGCACCCTCATCGTACTCGCCTTCCTCGTCGTTGGCGTCGCCTTCGTTGTTGCCGTCGGCCTGCTGATCGGCCGACTCGTCCTCTTGATCCTCACCGAGCGCGTCGGGGTCGAGGTGGTCGTGCGCAGCGACCTCGATGCTCGGGTCCCAGGTCAAGGTGATGTTGCGGTCCTCGAAACGGCGGGTGAGGATCGCCTTACCCTCACGCTCCTTCAACTGTTGCAGGTGATGATGGAGCAGATAGAGATGAGATTAGACTCAGTTGATTGGTTGATTTGTTGGATTGGATTGGATTGAATTCGCAACCAACTGTCAAGATATCGACATCGTGCAATAATATCTCGAGGTGACAGTTGGACTGATTGCACTCTCGTTGCAGTCTGATTTGTGGCATTGGAATTGCGCTGCGTTGGATTGGATTGGAATGGTATGGTGTGGAGGGACGTACGACGAAGCCCGTGCGAGCGAGGGTCTCCTTGAGAGCGTTGAACTCGAGCTGCTGCGCCTCGAGGCGATCGATCTCGGCGCTGAACAACGAGTGGAGATCTCGCTCGATATCGGCCACCGGCTCGACGGCCTTCGGATGGAAGGTCTGCACCGACATGGCTGCGCCAGAGTTCAATCGATGGGTCGTTGAGAATCATCAGATAGAGAAGCGAGAGAGCAATGGGACGGCGCGCGCGTGCGTGGGTGCGTGCGCGTGGGCACACACGGTGGAGGCTGTCGGTACCTCGGAAGGGGAAGACGGCCGTGGCGTTGGGGTAGCAGCGCGCCGGCGATCCGACAGGCCACGCAGCTCGACGCAACGCGGTCGACGAGGTCGAGCTCGAGGTAGAGCTCGAGCTCGAGGCAGCGCGAGCCGCCGCAGCACCGCTCATCATCAGCCGCGTTTGCAAGGTCGAACGATGCAGCACCAACGGTGTGGCGTTGGCGCTGGTCGACGCACTCAGACGACGACCGAACGACAGAATCGAACGGCTGGCCATTTGCTTGACGAAAAAGCGAATGAACGGAGAGAGAGAGAGAGACACGAGGCAGAAGGTCTCGAGCTTGAGGCACGAGCGAGGAGGTGAGGGGGAGAGGGTGGATGTGTGGTGGAGGTGTGCTCTGCTGCTGTTGTATCGATCGATCGCGCGTTCGTTGGAGCGGGCCGGTTCCTCGAAATATCGTGCCCCGTTTCTTCGCTCTCAGCCTCCTTCTCCTTGCGAGATCGACGAGCAACGAGATATCAACCAGTAAATCATCACTAGCTGCTTGCTTCTTCTCGAATCAATCAATCAACAACAACGAGATCAACGAGTAAATCATCACTAGCTGCTTGCTTCCTCTCGAATCAATCAACAACAACAAGAGATCAACGAGTAAATCATCACTAGCTGCTTGCTTCTTCTCGAATCAATCAACAACAAGATATCAACGAGTAAATCATCACTAGCTGCTTGCTTCCTCTCGAATCGATCAACCACAACAAGAGAACAATCAAGATGCTTGTTGCCATTCGGCAAGTGTACGCGAGGTC
>ERZ778027.4584-NODE-4584-length-11598-cov-3.595946_pt1 | contig 11598 bp, 24 predicted proteins | sample MGYA00375757_ERZ778027 | MGnify/ENA primary metagenome ERZ778027 (study PRJEB29350, sample SAMN05389817) | bioreactor metagenome | isolation source: Ammonium sulfate bioreactor | place: South Africa: University of Cape Town | collected 2014-02-18 ... | reverse complement strand
CAAGTGCTGCGATCACTTCGATGCTTCTCGGGCTCATGGGTTCGCGACTCTTCCCTCCTCATCGATGGCGGGCCCCCTCCCTTGATATTGACTGATCTTGCTTGTGATTGTGATGGAATGGGATGGGATGTCAGGTTCGAGCTCGAGCAGGAGATCCGCGACGATCATCGGGGTCTCTTCTGGCGCAAGTGTTCGTTGCCAACGACACGAGCAACGACCACGACACGACTGCATGGTTAAGTCCGTTGTTGATGCACCGACTTGGATTGCGAGAGGGCGATGCAGTCGATCTCGAGGCCACCGAGACGTTCCAGCACTCCCAGCCACGCACCAGTAACAGTAATGCCGATCGCCCTCCTTGTCCTGCAGCCGAGAGCGTCGTGCTGCAGCGCATAATGGCACCAAACCACGATCTGTTGATGCCGTTCCCGCCGACGTCGATCATCGATCAGCTGCAGATGGCATCGATCCGCGACTTCTTCCTCGCAACTCCACGCGTCGTGGCCGTTGACGACATTCTTGCCATTCCCGTGAGGACCTCTCGCTTCTATCCGATTGAACGCCACCTTGCAGACGAGACATCCGATGCTCCCAAGCACACGAGCGACACCGAACCCGAACAACTGCCGTTCAAGAGCTACCCAGACGACCACAACGAGCACGAGCAGCTGATGTACTTTTGGGTGGCTCGGTGCGAGGTCGCCAACGCCGACGAAGGCTCGCACGAGGTCCAAACCGACGTGTTTGTCGACACCACCGTGACGCAGCTGCTGCGACAAGGCTCGGTGCAGATGGGTCTGCCTCCGTTCTTCCAGTCGTTCCATTCGTGGCGTTCGGGCGACCACCGATCGGCTGCCCGCAGATGGATCGAGCACACGGAGCTGTTCCAGCAGCTGCACACGGCGTTGCAGCCATTCACTCTCGCAGCATCGCGACCGTTTGTGTCGCGGCTCAAGGGAGGCGTGTTGGTTCATGGCCAGCGGCAGAGCGGCAAGCGCAGCACGATATACCGCGTAGCCGATGCCCTCGGCGTTCACGTTATCGAGGTACTACCCCATATTGCCTTGACTATTGAGAGCGCGAGGCTCACTCGATGTCATTCAGATCAACTGCCACGGCATCATCACGCCAACCGAGAACAAGACTGCTCAGTTCCGTACGTGTTAGCGAGCACCTCCTTACCTACTCCTACTCATTCAATGTCTTGCTGTATCGACAGTTCAAGAGTGCATCAACGAAGCGATGAGTGTGACTCCTTGCATTCTACTTCTGAGACACTTTGGGGCGCTGTTCAAGACCGACGTCGCGATGCAACACACCCAAGAGAGCCAAGAGTCCCGCATATCGATTGCACTGCAACACGCCCTCGATGGCGCTCTCAAACAGCAACAATCCGAGCAGCCACTGCCTCTTCTCCTCGTCGCCACAGTCGAGAGTCTCGACAGCCTATCGGGTCGAGTACGCTCGGCATGTTTCTATCGCGAGCTCGAGAGCAAGGCGCCCGACCAAGAGTTGCGAGCAGAGATCCTCGAGGCTCTGTGTGATGGGCAGCATCTTGCATTCGACGTGTCACTCGAGGACCTTGCTGCTAGAACGGCATCGTTCGTACGTCGCGTTGGCTCGTTCAATCGATCGTGAGCTCGAATCTGATTGGCGTTGTGTGGCAGGTGTTTGGCGATCTCGATTCGCTGGTGTGCCGTGCGGGATTGACTGCTCTCGCTCGAGTGAGAGAGCGCTCGGCAGGCGGACTGAGCGAGGCAACGATGATCGCGCTGGGCGTTGTGATCTCGGGCGACGACTTTGAGAAGGCCCTCGATCACATGCATCATCTGCAGGCCGAAAACCTCGGCACTCCCAAGGTACTCCTCCTGCTCGTTGCTCGGTTGGCTATGCGACTCGATGATGACTTGGTGTGAGCAGATTCCGAACGTGTCGTGGGAGGACGTCGGAGGACTGGCTCACGCCAAGAAGGAAATTCTCGACACGATACAGCTGCCTCTGACGCATCCGCACCTGTTTGCATCGGGGCTCAAGCCTCGCTCGGGAGTGCTGCTTTACGGCCCCCCAGGCACCGGCAAGGTATGGCGCACTCGCTCGAAACACGAGTCAAAGATGCGGCCTTGTTGACGAGCTTCCGTTGTCATCGGATTACAGACGCTGCTGGCCAAGGCGGTGGCGACCGAGTGCTCGCTCAACTTCTTCAGCGTCAAGGGCCCGGAGCTGATCAACATGTACGTGGGCGAGAGCGAGAAGAACGTACGCGACGTGTTCAAGAAGGCGCGAGCGGCGCAGCCGTGCGTCATCTTCTTCGACGAGCTGGACTCGCTGGCGCCCAACCGCGGTGCGGGAGCCGACAGCGGCGGCGTGATGGACCGCGTGGTGTCGCAGCTGCTGGCCGAGCTCAACGGGCTGCAGCAGAACAACCAAGTGTTCGTGATCGGCGCGACGAACCGGCCGGATTTGCTGGACCCGGCGCTGCTGGTGCCGGGTCGGCTCGACCGCTTGATCTACCTGGGCATCGCCGAGGATCGCGAGTCACAGCTCAAGGTCATGCAGGCGCTGACGCGCAAGTACGTTGGCGGCAACAGCTCGTGCGTTCGGAACAGAAGCTCACCGTATGTACGGCGACAGATTCAACCTGAGCGCCGACGTGGAGCTCCAGAGAGGTACGCTGAATGATGAACTCAGTGATACGAGTCTCGAGAGCTAACTGGCGAGAGTTCGTGTGTTGTGTAGTGGTCGAAGCGTGCCCGCTGACGTTCACGGGAGCCGACTTCTATGCGCTGTGCAGCGACGCGCTGCTGTGCGCCATGAAGGAGGAGATCGACCGGCTGGAGAGCCTGCCGGCACACGAGCGCGAGCTCGAGATGGAGCGCTCGAACGCGCAGGCGGTGGTGGTCGAGCAGCGGCACTTCTTCGAGGCGCTGAAGGGCATCACGCCGTCAGTGTCCGAGGCAGACATGGAGCGGTACCGGCGAGTGCAGGCGCAGTACGCCAACACTGCCACGACGAGATAGACCAGAATAACACATGGTGAGCCCACGAGGGGGCGTCTGTTTACTGGGATTATCGTGGGAGGGATGGATCGGGATTGCCATCGCGAGGAAGGCACGGCGGGGGAGCTCAGATACGACACGAACAGAGAGGGGAGGGCGAGCTATCACGAGAGAGGGAGAGAGTCGAGGGGAGAATACAAACGAGAGCGCGGTGCGAGGAGCGCGATCGATAGATACGAACGAGATGCGAGCAGGGGCAGGGCAGGGCAGCGCGGCGCGACGGCGCCTTACAGAATGATACAGCAGCCCTGGTTGGTCTCGCGCAGGAAGGTCTTGGACTGGAAGCTGAGGTCCTCCGAGCGCTCCATCAACGACTCGAGCCTGCGACACAACAACGACACCTGGTGAGTATGTGGCTGGCAAGCAGGCAACGACTATGACTATGACAACGTACTTCTCGCCACGCGCCAGGAGCGTATCAATGTTCTTGATCATGGTCTCGCGCACGTCCTCGAGCTCGCGCTGCGTGCGCATGAGGGCGTCGGCCTCGTGCGGGTCTTGGTACTTGACGATGAGCGCCTCGACCTCGGGCAGCGAGCGCGTGGTGTCGGCCTGCACGGCGGCCCAGGCGTCGGCGGGCACGGCGGCCTGGTAGTCGGCGAGCGTCTTGAGGATGAAGGAGAAGGCGACGCGCACCGGGTACTCCTCGTCGGTGACGACCGCGGCGCCGAGGCCGTTGGGGTAGATGAGCAGGTGGCACACGTGGCCCTGGTGGCCGACCGACACGCGGTCGCCGGCCTTGGCGCGCGACACGACCTCGCGCGTCACGAAGATGCACACCTCCTTGGCCGAGCCACGCTGCCAGAACGAGAACTGAGCGAGATGGAAGAACTGGGCGAGGAAGATGGGCTGCACGCCCTCGCGCCAGCGGAAGACGATCGACGAGAGCAGCTGCATCGAGGAGAGACGATGTGGTGTGGTGTGGTGGATAGGGGATGGAACAGAAGGATCGGGGGAGGTTGTGATGGGTTGGTGCGGGTTGGTGCGGGTGGTGTGGGTGTGGATGCGGAGCAGGGATGGTATCGAGAGCGGGTCCCTCCTTGGTGATAGATACGCGAGGGTGCGTTGGTGGTGCGGCGGCGATGGAGATGCGACGAGACGATAGGTCGCTGATGTGGCGGCGACGACAGAAAAAGCGATCTCGCGAAAGAGAAGCCACCACTGCTTTCTCTCTGCTCGCTCGCAGAATCCAAACCCGCGAAAGCACCAGCGAATCACTCATCCACTCTCGCTCACGCACCCGCACTCTCTCACCCGCAATGACGCAAGCTTCTTGTCGCATCGAGTTCTCGGAGCTCCAGTTCGAGCCTGAGGTCGAAGGGAACACTCATGGTGGTGCGTTTGGCGAGATTCGCTTCGCCAGGTTGCGTGGCCAGGATGTGGCCGTCAAGCGCATTCGAAGGCAGATGACCGAGCGCGAGCTCCAGAAGGTCGGCATCGAGGTCGAGCTGCTCACGTACGTCTGGCGGCGATCGCCGTGGCGCTGGCAATGGTGCGGTCGGGTTGCTGACGGTGGCACATCACGGACGAGACAGGCAACTGCGCCATCCGCACGTGAACCTCTTCATGGGCGTGTGCTACGACGACCAGGGCCGCTTGCTGATCATCGCCGAGCGCCTGAAGGAGGACATGGAGGCCGTGCTGCGCCGCATCCGCACCAACCTCTACCAGCACCACCCGGAGCTCGTGGGCCAGGTGGTGATCCCCACCGAGCCGCCGTTGTCGGCACGAATGACGTGGGCGCGCGATGTCGTCAAGGGCCTCAACTGGCTCCATCGCAACCCGTCGCCCGTCATCCATCGCGACATCAAGCCCGCCAACATGCTGGTACCCTCCTTTGCGCGGCATCGCCGCCTTCGCTCGTATGATGCGAGTTGGCTCATGCATACGGTGGTACCGGCACGCGAGTGTAGTTTGATTACCATGGCGGCGTGAAGGTGTGCGACTTTGGCCTGTCGCGCTTCGAGGAGGAGCTGCAGGAGGAGATGAACCCCGTCGGCACGGTGCGCTGCCTGCTGCTGCTGTCTATTGGAGTGCGCGTAGATCGCTGACCAACATTGGTCGTGAGAGCAGCCCATCTACATGGCTCCCGAGATCCTCGAACGAAACTCCAAGGACCGCTCGTACGACGAGACGACCGACGTGTACGCGTTCGGCATCGCGCTCTGGGAGATGCTCACGTGCCTCGATGTACGACTCCACCCACCACCATCCGCATCGTCGATTGCCGCGATTACTCACTATGGGTCTCACACAGGCACTCCGCCACCAAGGCTACAGGACCATGTCTCAGCTGCGAGCGGCGATTCGTCGCAACGCTCGACCTCCCATTCCCGCTGAGACGCCGCTTCGGTGCGTGTGCCACCTCGTTGCACGCAGGCCGGCGCTCACCTCGGCTGACTCGATACTGGTTGCTTGCACAGCATCCGCACCTTGCTGGAATCTTGCTGGGCCGTGACACCGAGCATCAGGCCGACGTTCGACGAGCTGCTGGTCGAGCTGGAGCTCATCATCACCGAGTGCAAGGAGATCGAGGACCGTGCCAAGATCTTTGATGCCACCAACGATGTTGTCGCCACTGTACGAGGTGTCCTGGCGACACATTGATCGATGCACCACGTGACTGACATGCGAATCTCGCAGGACTTTTGGCATGAGATGGCGCGTGCCGAGAATGCCGTGCCGTGGGAGCAGTTCATGACTGCCTTCGGTCCGTATGCCGTCGGTGCCACCGAGGGCAGGCTCAAGGCGCTGCACGACGTCGTGGTCGAGAATGGCGAGGTGACGCTCAAGCGATTCGGCCAGATGGTCGGTTGGTTCGGACCCATGGAGCTCGGTGCTGGTGTCATTACTCGAGTACGCGCTCACCTTGCTGGCAACGATTGTTGTCGTGATGATGGTGATGGCATACTGATCGGAGTTCGGGTTGTAGATTAGCGAGCTCATGTCGCAAGAGTACTTTCACGGCCACATGACGGCGACCGCGGCAGCCGACAAGCTCATCGCCACCAAGGTGCAGGGCACGTATCTGGTGCGCTTCAGCGCCAGCAGCTTCGGCAGCTTCGTCGTGTCGGTGCTCGACGACAACGTGGCCAAGAACTACACGATCTACCGTCGAGACGGCAAGTACGGCCTGCAGCCGACCGGACAGCAGTACGGCTCGATCCCGGAGCTGCTCGCCAACGAGGGCGTCAAGATGTGCGCCAGCCAGTTCCTGCCGGTGCAGAGGCCGCCAGGCCCGCCGGTGTACTTGTAAGCTCCACACACGACCCGCACACACTCCACCATCACTACTACGTGGGCGCCCACGTGTTCGTCTCTCATGACGCACAGATAGAAGATGCACTGTTGCATACTAGACTAGCACAATACACTATGATATGACTTATTACAATCAACCAAACCTTTTTGATATCGATTGAGATTGATTGAGATAGATTGAGTGAGTGGGCATTCCTTCATTCGCTTCGTTGCTTCGTTGTTCGTGCATCAACCAACGCCACCAATCGTCGCTCGTCGCTCACCATGTCTGACTCGGACGATCCCGAAGCGTGGCGTACGCAACACTCGTGGGATGATCTGGTACCTATCGAGCAGAACGATGGGCCCAATCCCGTGTGCGCCATCGCCTACACGCCACAGTGTACGAGAGACCTCGCGCTCGCTCACCTGCCTCACTCGCTCGCTCGCTCGGGGGCTGACTCGCTCCTGCATGTGCGATAGTCAAGGAGACGATGGACTACTTTCGAGCCATCATCCAGAAGGATGAGCGCTCGCAGCGTGCGCTCGATCTCACGACGGCCGTGTTGCAGCAGAACGCCGCCAACTACACGGCGTGGTACTATCGCGCGCTGCTGATCAAGGACCTCGACGTCGACGCGGCGAGCGAGCTCGAGTTCGTGGCGTCGATCGCCGACGACAACGCCAAGAACTACCAGATCTGGCACCATCGACGATTGATACTCGAGCGCCTCGGTGACAAGGCCGACGGCGCGGCCGAGCTCGCCTTCACGACCTCGGTGCTGGAGGACGACGAGGACCAGAAGAACTACCACGCGTGGGCGCACCGACAGTGGGTGCTGCAGACCTACCAGCTGTGGGACGGCGAGCTCGACTACATCGTCAAGCTGCTGCAGCAGGACCGTCGCAACAACTCGGCGTGGAACCAGCGCTACTTTGTGCTGCGGCACACGCGCGACCTCAACGACGCGGAGCTGATCGAGGCCGAGATCGCGTTCGCCTTCACGTACATTGCCAAGGCGCCCAACAACCAGAGCCCGTGGAACTACGTGCGCGGCATCTCGCGCAGGCGCTTCGCCGAGTTCCCGGCGCTGCTCGAGCGCACGAAGGCCGTCACCGAGAAGGCGCCCACGTGCGCCAACGCCTACTCGTTGCTGGTCGACATTTATCTGAGCCAACATACGCCTGATGCTACGGCTCTCGCGCTTGAGGTGCGTCAGTGCTGCTCTATACCAACCCACTCCACTCGCTCGCTCACTCGCTGTATCTTGTGTATGCAGGCTTGCAATCGCCTTCCCGAACTCGATCCATTGCGAAAGAAGTACTGGATCTACCGTGCGCATGAGATCCAAAAGCTGTTGACTACCACGACGACAGCAGCGTGAGATTCGACTCGTTCTATATCCATCAAGTCGCGTGGCATTGTTTACAAGCTCTTGATTCGTTGGCGTGGACCTATGCACGAAGCACATCTCATACACCACTGGCAGCGAGCCAGAACCACGACTTGAAGCGTTCATCTGCTCGAGCACTCTCGTCAGCAAGCACACCACCAGGTAGTGTTGCAGCCGACGCAAACGCGACGTACATGATGCAATGGCGATGGCGCAGCCAGGCGCGATCCACATGACTCGTGGCAGCAGGCCCGACAGCAAGGCTCGCGGTCCTTCGTTGCGCATCAGCTCGGTGAAGGCGTGCCAGCCGCTGCGGTACACCGTGCCCTGCACCTGTACGCGCGTCTTGATGACGTCGAGCGGGCACGTGATGGCGGCCGCCATTCCGCCGGCCGAGGCGCCGCTCAGCAGCGAGACGGCGAACGGCAGCTGCTCCTCGCTCGTGAGGCCGTAGTGGCGCAGCGCCGTGCTCTTGAGGTGCTCGTAGGTCATAAAGTAGATGCCGACGAACGGGCAGTAGGTCGCGAGGCCCGGTCCGAGGCCGCGCCACAGACCCAGCACGCCGTCGGCCTTGATGATCGCGCGCACGGTCTTCCACGGGCTCTTGCGCTCGGCCGTGTGCACCTGCAGCCGCTGTTTGATGACGTCCTGCGGCGTCCAGATCGTGGCGCCAAAGATCTCGGCCACGACGCCCGAGAAGAAGTGCACGACGGGCTGCGCGGCTCGCGATACGTCAGCCGAGAGACCGAGGTGCCATCATATGTGCGTGTGCTCTCGTACGTACTCCCTTCTCGTCGATCGGCGTGTTGGGCATGATGTAGCGCTTGCCGGCCTCGTAGCCAAAGAAGTACAGCGCATGCGCCGGCACCGTGAAGGTCGCCACGACCGAGAAGCCGCGATAGAAGCCGCGCACGCCCTCGAGCCTCGTGCGCACGAACGCGTCCCATGTGCCACGGTAGGCGCCGACCGTGTGGCGGTTCTGCACCTGGAGCCGTGTGCGGAGGGTGTCGATCGGATGCGTGCACGCGTCAGCCGTGAGACCTGCGGCCGAGCCCGACAGGATGGCTGCGAGACCCTGCCATGCGGCGCTGTCCTTACGAGTGACAATCGACGATGTCGCCGATGATGTTGAGGATGAAGATGAAGTGACCATCGAGTGTGGCTCGTGTGGTGTCGATGGCGCAGCGGCAGCAAAGAACAGCCACGCGATCGACATCGAGCGACAGCGACATCTCGTTCATTCGCTCGCTGGCTGCCTCGCTCTCGCTGCTCGTGTCCGATCTGCCCGCCACCATCACGAGCTACTCGCGCGGCATCTCGTGACACCCACGTGAGTGTGGGCGAGTGAGCGAGAGCGTGCGTGTGTATGATGCAGCCCGCCGCACGATGGCAGGCGAACCGGCCGTACCTGTCGCCTGCCATCGTCGCCTTCGTGCTGCTGGCCTTCTATCTGACCGGCTCGCCTGACTCGATCGGGTACCCGCGAGCCACGTACGCCGTCTCGACCATGCTGCTCGGCATCTACGTCATGCTCCAGAGACAGCTGCACGCCAAGGGCTTCCTGTCGACCAACACCAACGCGCTCGAGACCGCCATCGAGTACCTGTCGCTGTGGGGCATCACGACCGTCGCCGCGTGGGTGCTGGCGCTCTCGGCGCAGTGGGTCGTCATGTTGCTGATGGCGTCGTCGATCTCGTTCATCGTCACGCAATGGAGTCGAGCGCGAGGTCGGGTCCTGCACATTCCGTTCGTCAGTGCGCGAGAGGCGCTGCTGGCCGTCGTCGTGTGTTGTACAGTAACGTTTTGGACCGGTACGCTCGAATGACGATGGCGACGACGACAAGCAGGAGCTGCGCTCACATCAATCTCTATCGGGGACGCGTAGGACCCATCGTGTGGCAGAGCTTGTTGTATTCAGGCTATCTGCCCGGCATCCAGGCCAACCACCTCGTGGCGCTGTTGTATATGGGAGCGACTCTCTTCTACTGCGCACGCAAGTACGTCGAGCATCGCATCGATCGTCATCGAGACGAGCATCCGCCAACGTGCATCGTGGCGTTGTTGTGTATGTGTGTATGGTACAGGGTTGCACATGTACTTGTATCGAATTCGTACAGCGTCATCAAGGACAAGAGTATCGAGATGGCCGAGAGTCCCGACGACCTCGTGTGAGCGAGCGAACGCTCGAGCATCCGTGTGATAAACTGCCCGTCGCTCTGCGCTACGACGGATGGTTGTACTTGATGACCTCCTCGGTGGCGACGTTGTGCTTGGCGAAGCGCACTTGAGGCGGTAGCAGCAGCTCGCGACTGGGTGCCGAGCTCGACTTGGGCGCTGCGCTCGAGGCACGAAGCACCGCGGCGCTGCTGGCGTGGCGCTTGCTCGCAGGCTGCAGGTCGCTGAGATCCGGTGGCGGCAGCAACGATGCTGCGGTCGCGGCAGTGCTGGAAGATTGTTGTGGTGCTCTGGCAGGTGGCGAGGCAGAGGTTGGCACGAGTGAGAGCCTCTCTGATGTCGGTGTCGTCGTTGTTGTGGTTGTGGGCTTCGAGGTCGAGGGCGTCGCGGGAGGATCGAGATCGGCCTCGTCACGCGGCCGCTTGCGTAGTGCAGTGGATCGCTCGGCAACCTCATCATGGAGCTCATCGTTATCATCCTCGTCATCCGAGTAAGCGAGTAGGCTATCCATGATCGATCCTGAGATGTGTCCGTCGGTCTGTCGTCGGTCGTGTGAGCGAGAGCGAGGCAGCGAGCGAATGAAGCATCGACGCCATCGTTCACTGCTGCTGTCTGCTTGCTGCCTCGCTCTCGCTCACCACACCCATCCAACCTCACACTCAGTAGTCCACCTCCGCCCCTCCCTCTCCATTCCACCCGTGCGATCGGATGGGCGACGAGTACTTTGCAACCAGCGGCAAGCTGAAGCTCAAGGGCGCCGCGTTGCCGAGCAAGGGCAAGCGTCGGCGCAAGGAGCAGCAGCTCAAGCAGCTCGAGCAGGGCCTCATGCACGACCTCAATGCTCCACCCGCCGCTGCCGCTGGCGCGGCTCCGTCGCCACCAGTCGAGATCGTGCTGCCAGAAGACCCGCGTACCGAGGCCGAGAAGAAGTTCGAGGAGGTCCAGCGCAAGCGAGTACGTTGCTGAGATGCGATGCGATGCTGCATCAAGACTTGGTAGCTTACTCGCCATCGAACAGCTCGCTGAGAAGGCCAAGAAGTTCGCCGAGAAGTCGCATCGTGAGAAGATCATGGAGCTGAACGCCAAGCTCGACAGCTTGAGCGAGCACTTTGATATCCCCAAGGTCGGACCGGGATAGTGCGCCATCGACATCGACATCGATATGGCGGGTATCTCGCTACTGCCTGCGATGGCTCGTTCGTGGCTCGACTGCTGCCATCGCCACCACCACCATCTCTACATCTATGTATCATCGTCTCCATAGTTGAATGAAGGCCCCAAGAGGGCGCCCGAGTGTACCATCATCGTTCACGATCGTCGTCATGTGAGCGGCGACATCGACGTCGAGCTCGTTCATTTGCTGTTGCCTTCGTGTCGCTCGCGTGTCGCTGCCCAAGCCCGCCTCATCCGCCTCCCGCATCAGCTCGTACTCGTGTGACCCACATGGCTCGAGACAAGCAGCAGCAACAACAACACAAGGCCAAGGCCTCCAAGCAGGTCGTCGACCCGCGCTTCCAGGCGTCGTTCAGCAGCGACGACGAGGACGACGATGACGGGGCACTGCAGGACGACGATGAAGATGACGACGACGACAACGACCACGACGATGATCAATCTGAGGACGACGACGAGGACGATGAAGACGATGACGCTGAGGATGAGCCCGATCACGATGACAATGATGACGATGAGGATGCTGATGAGGACGACAACGATGCCGCGGATGCCGACGA
>ERZ778027.4581-NODE-4581-length-11603-cov-5.739695_pt1 | contig 11603 bp, 9 predicted proteins | sample MGYA00375757_ERZ778027 | MGnify/ENA primary metagenome ERZ778027 (study PRJEB29350, sample SAMN05389817) | bioreactor metagenome | isolation source: Ammonium sulfate bioreactor | place: South Africa: University of Cape Town | collected 2014-02-18 ... | reverse complement strand
TCTCGATGCACAGCGGGAGCAGAAAGACTACGTCGTCATCTTTGACGCCCTGAAGAGGTTTGCGCGCGATACCGAGTTCCATATCCAGCTGCGGCGCGCGTTCCAAAGACGCCGCGCGCGCGTCGAGTGCCTGAACTTCCGCTTCGATGACACGCCGGAAGGCAAGTTCGTCGAAACAATCTTCGCCGCGCAGGGCGAGCTCGAGCGTGAGCAGAACCGCCGCCAGGTGATCCAGAAGATGCAGGCACGTGCGGCTCGAGGTTATTGGGTGTTTTATCCACCGATCGGCTATCGTTACGAACGGGTCTCGGGCCACGGCAAGCTGCTGGTACGCGTCGAGCCCCTGGCAACGATCGTCAAGCAAGCGCTCGAGGCCTATGCCAGCGGCAGGCTCGAGACTCAATCCGAGGTGCAGCGGTTTCTTGAGGCTCAGCCGGAATGGCCCAAGGATCGGCACGGCGGCGTACATCCCGAGCGTGTCGCCGAATTGCTCGGGCGCCCTGTCTACGCCGGCTACATCGACTACCCGAAATGGGGACTGAACTACGTCCCCGCCCATCACGAGCCGATCATCTCATTCAAGACGTGGCAGGCCATCCAGGATCGGCGGCGTGGCGCGGCACGAGCACCAGCGCGCAAGGACCTCAGTCACGACTTTCCTCTTCGGGGCTTCGTTGCCTGCGCCTGCTGCGGCGAGGCAATGACCGCGTGCTGGTCCAAGGGGCGGAGCCGCAGCTACGGGTACTACCTGTGTGATACGAAGGGGTGTCCTGAATCCCGGAAGTCTTTTCGTAAGGAGGCCGTCGAGGGCGAGTTCGAGGCCCTGCTGACGACACTCGTCCCGACGAAGCGGCTGCTGGATCTGTCTCTGTCGATGCTGCGCAAGTGCTGGGACGCGCGCGTCGCCAGGGGACGGCAGCAGTTCGCGTCGCTACAGGAGAGCTTGCACGACATCGAGCGCAAGGTCGAACAACTGCTCGATCGGCTGATGCAGGCGAGTGGCGCATCCGTGATCACCGCTTATGAGCGCCGCGTGCGAGAGTTGGAAACACAGAAGGCGACGATCAACGAGCGCATCGCGGCTTGCGGAAAGCCACAGGCCTCGTTCGATGAGACTTATCGAACCGCACTGAGCTTCCTAAGAAATCCCTGGAAACTCTGGCATTCCGAGCGCATTGAGGACCGCCGAGCGCTCCTGCGGCTCGTGTTTGCCGAGCGCCCGGTCTATGCTCGTGACGAAGGCTATCGAACCGCCAGAATCTCTATACCGTTCAAGCTATTAGGCGCGCATAATTTGGGCAAAACTGGAGTGGTGGAGCCGAGGGGAATCGAACCCCTGACCTCTGCAGTGCGATTGCAGCGCTCTCCCATCTGAGCTACGGCCCCGAACGGGCGCATTTAGGTGGCGGGGCTCGGCGTTGTCAAGGAAGCCGCGCAGCCTCAGGCGCGACGCAAAGGCAGCGAAGGTGACACGGGCCAACCTTGTTTGCAGAGGGGCAGCCAACGATTTTGCCGTGGCGGCCTTGGTCGGCGTGCCGTTTACAGCCTTAAGAGTGCAGACCAAGCCGCCAGCCACTTGCGACCGCAGCCCCGACGGGGCTACATGACGCCCGCGGCAGCCTCACATCTGGATCAACGATGCTCGAACTTCTCAGTTTTATCAGCTACCTCATCACGCTCTATACTTACATCGTGATCGCGGTCGTGATCGTTTCCTGGCTGATGGCGTTCGGCGTCATCAATGCCTACAACCCGATGGTCCGATCCATCTGGCAGGCGCTGAATGCGGTCACTGAACCGCTGCTCGCGCCGATCCGCAACATCATGCCGAACTTGGGCGGCATCGACATCTCGCCGGTGATCCTGCTGCTGGCGTGCTATTTCATCCAAAGCGTCTTGCTTCCGAATATTGCCAAGGCCGTGGCTTGAGCGCCGGGTCTGAGGCCTCTACCCCGGATCGTAAACCTTGGCGGCACGGCGACGCGTGCATTCTTGTCCACTTTCGGCTGACGCCGAAATCCTCCAAGGACGCCATCGAAGGCGTGACTTCCACAAGCGACGGCCCGGCATTTCAGGCCAGGGTGCGCGCTGTTCCCGAACATGGTGCGGCTAACGCGGCGCTCGAACAGCTCGTCGCGCGCTGGCTCGATTTGCCGAAGCGTTCCGTTTCGCTGGCAAAGGGTGGGAAATCGCGCCTCAAGGCATTGCAGATCGATGGTGAGCCTGAAGAGCTCGACCGATTATTGGAGATTAAAGCCAGAGAATTACAGCGCTAGTGGACCAGGGAGAATAGGGATGTCCGAAGCGAAAATCATAGACGGTAAGCAAATTGCCGCGAGTGTTCGTGCCGACGTGGCGGCCGAAGTCGCGCGGTTGCAGAAGGAGCATGGCCTGAAGCCGGGGCTTGCCGTCGTGCTTGTCGGTGAAGATCCGGCAAGCAAAGTGTACGTGGCGAACAAAGCCAAGCAGACCGTCGAAGTCGGTATGAATTCGTGGGAGCATCGGCTTCCCGCGGAAACCAGCGAAGCCGATGTTCTTGCGGTCGTCGACAAGTTGAACAACGACCCGGCATGCCACGGCATTCTGGTGCAGTTGCCGCTGCCCAAGCATATCAATGCCGAGAAGGTTTTGAATTCGATCAATCCCGACAAGGACGTCGACGGCTTCCATCCGGTCAACGTCGGGCGGCTCTGGGTCGGCGAGCGCGCGCTCGTTCCGTGCACGCCGACGGGTTCAGTCATTCTTGCCAAGAGCGTGCTGCCGAGTCTTTCCGGGCTCGATGCCGTCGTGATCGGCCGCTCGAACATCGTCGGCAAGCCGGTGGCTGCGTTGTTGCTGCGTGAAAACTGCAGCGTGACGATTGCGCATTCGCGTACCAAAAATATCGAAGACGTCGTCAAGCGCGCCGATCTCGTCGTTGCGGCGGTCGGTATTCCGGAAATGGTCAAGGCGAGCTGGATCAAGCCCGGCGCCACGATCATCGACGTCGGCATCAACCGCGTGCCGTCGGAGAACGGAAAGACCAAGCTTGTCGGCGACGTCGCCTACGACGAGTGCGCGAAAGTGGCGGGCGCCATCACGCCGGTTCCCGGCGGCGTCGGGCCGATGACGATCGCGTGCCTGTTGCGCAATGCCGCGCAAGCTGCGGCGATGATCGCGGGCGTGAAGTCAGCGTTCGCGTGAGCAAGGCGACAACTCGCAAATTTTCAACGCCGGAGCTATCAGCTCCGGCGTTTTTATTTGTCCCGTGACGGCGTGGATGGCCGCCTGCGCGGCCATGACGGCGAAAATAACGATTGTCCAGCGTTCTCCGCCTTAGCTTGCTCAAGCGGCGCGGGATTGGCGCATGGTTTCGCCGCGATAGCTGAGCGCTTCAGCGACGTGCGCACGGCCCACGATTTCGGAGCCTTCGAGATCGGCAATGGTCCGCGCAACCTTCATCGTGCGATGGAATCCGCGCGCCGAAAGGCCCAGCGTCTCGGCGGCATGACGGAGCAACGCAACGCCGGCTTCATCCGGCGTTGCGGTTTTTTCGAGAAGCGTCGTCGAACAATCGGCGTTAGTTCGAATGCCTTTGGCGCCGAGTGCAGCGAATCTCGATCGCTGGCGTTCGCGGGCCGCAGTGACGCGGGCGCGAACATCCTCGCTGCCTTCGCTCGGAGGCGGCAGCACGAGATCAGCTGCCGATATCGCCGGGACTTCGATCTGCAGATCAATCCGATCGAGTAGAGGACCGGATACGCGTGCCTGGTAATCGGCGGCGCAGCGCGGGCCACGGCGGCAGCTTTCGCCGGGAGACGCCCCGCCGCATTTGCACGGGTTCATCGCGGCAATGAGCTGAATGCGCGAGGGGTACGAAATCCGGTGATTGGCGCGCGCGATGACCGTCTCACCGGCTTCCAGCGGCTGACGCAGCGCGTCGAGCACGTTGGGCTGAAATTCCGGGAGCTCGTCGAGAAACAAGACGCCGTGATGCGCGAGCGAAACTTCTCCCGGACGCGGGCGCGAACCGCCGCCGACGAGCGAGGCCATGCTGGCGGAATGATGCGGAGATCGGAACGGGCGCTCGATCGTCAACTTGCCGCCGACAAGCTCGCCCGCCAGCGAATGCACCATCGAGACTTCCAGAATTTCTTCAGGCGAGAGCGGCGGCAGGATCGAAGGCATTCGCGAGGCCAACATCGACTTGCCAGAGCCGGGCGGACCGATCATCAAAAGATTGTGGCTTCCGGCGGCTGCGATTTCGAGCGCACGCTTAGCGGTTTCCTGCCCCTTGATGTCTCGCAGATCCGCGAGCGAGGTTTGAGCCGGCAGAATGTTCGGCTTCGGGCGCGACAACGTCTGCGTGCCCTTGAAGTGATTGACGAGCGACAGCAGATGCGGAGCCGCCAGGATATCGAGGTCTTCGCTCGCCCAGGCGGCCTCCGGTCCCGACGCGGCGGAGCAGATCAGGCCTTTTCCCATCTGATTGGCGCCGATGGCGGCGGGAAGCGTCCCGGGAACGGCGCGGATCGATCCGTCTAATGCCAATTCACCGATCGCGGCGTAATTCGCGATTGCATCAGGCGCGATGGCTTCCATCGCCGACATCATCGCCAGCACGATCGGCAGGTCGAAATGACTGCCTTCCTTCGGCAGATCGGCGGGGGCGAGATTGACGGTGATGTGCTTGAACGGGAGCCCGAGGCCGACGGCGTGGAGCGCATTGCGGACGCGCTCGCGGCTTTCGGCAACGGCCTTGTCCGGCAAGCCGACGATGGCGAATGCGGCTGCTCCGGGCGTCACCCGCACCTGGACTTCGACGGGCCGAGCTTCAATTCCAATAAACGCCAGAGTCGAAATCTGCCCGTACATGCGATGCCCCCACTCCGAGGCAACCCTATCGTATCCCGATCAGGCTGTAAAGAACAAACAAAGAACGACTGCGTCAGAGGAGAAAGACAGCGGCGAGCAAACCAGAGAGGGCGAGTGCGAACAGATAGTCGAGCCACCGCTTATCAATCCAAGCCGGAACCTCACGGTAGCGCGGCACCTTTCGGATCAGCCAGACCATGCCGTAGGCGATCCAGGTGAGCATGAAGAGCGTAGCAAGCGCCGCTTTCGTGGGCGGCTGGGGACCGTCGGCCGATTGAATCAGGATGGCGATACCAACGGCGATGTAGAGCGCGTAGACGCCCATCCATTTGAGCGTTTGCCAAAAGCCTTTTCGATCCCGGCGATACTGCTCGACGGCAGGTGGGATCGACATCGCAAACGAGAGAGCGGCGGTCAGGATTGCAAAGAGTGGCCCCATCGCTTCCGAACCGATGTTGCGTCAGCCCTTTTTCATCGCCATCGACAGGCCGACGAGGGACGAGTTGACGAACTGAATTTCGACGGCCTGCAGCGTTCCGCGCACGATGATGTCCATGTTCGCCGTGATGTCGGCGCCCTTGACGATGATGCGAAATCCTTTCGGCGTGACTTCGCCCGTCAGGTCGCCTTCGAAATTATGGATCGTTTCCTTCCAGTGGCCGGTGAGCTTGCCGGCGTCTTCCTTGAGATTGCTGATGACCTCGACGGCGCCCGACGAGGTCGCGCAACGAATGGTCTGCTTCAACTCGTTCTGCGCGGCGGGATCGAGCAGATAGGTCGCGCGGCATTTGACGCGCTCGGGCTTGCTCTCCTTGAAGCCCAGGATGCCGTCGCCGGTCCAACGTCCGATGAGTGCATCGAACGGCGACGTTGCGATCGCGTCGGCGCTTCGCGACGCGAGACTTCCTGCGGCGAAGAAAAGCGCCGCGAGAGCAACGCGCGATGCAGTCCGGTATCCGAAGTTTCGTGGCATCATGGATTGTCCAACCTTCCGATTGCGATTGGGCGCGCGTCTTCCGGTTGGAACGTCACGCAGCATAGGCTCTTTTCTTTTCGATAACGTCCCAGATCATGGCGGCGATATCGTTGCCACCGAACGCCTTGACCTGGCGAATTCCTGTCGGCGACGTGACATTAATTTCGGTCAGATACGGACCGATGACATCGATGCCAGTGAAGATCAGTCCGCGCTTCTTGAGTTCGGGTTTCAGCCGGGCGCAGATTTCCTCGTCACGCTTCGTCAGCTTTGCGGCGACGGCTGTTCCGCCGACGTGAAGATTCGAGCGCGTTTCGCCGACTTGCGGCACACGATTGAGCGCGCCTGCGACTTCGCCGTCGACAAGGATGATGCGCTTGTCGCCGTCCTTCACTTCGGGGCGGAATTCCTGAACCATGAACGGTTCGCGGAAAACGGTCTGAAAGAGTTCGACCAGAGACGCGAGGTTCCCGTCGTCCGGCTTGATGCGGAACACGGCTGCGCCGCCGTTGCCGTACAGCGGCTTGATGATGATGTCCTTGTATTCTTTCCGGAACGCCTGAACGTCGGCGAGCGAGCGCGTGACGAGCGTCGGCGGCATCAGATCGAGGAAGTCCAGCACGAACAGCTTTTCCGGCGCGTTGCGCACGTGCGCGGGGTCGTTGACGACGAGCGTCTTCGGATGGATGCGCTCGAGAAGATGCGTGGTCGTGATGTAGGCCATATCGAATGGCGGGTCCTGCCGCAGCAAGACAACGTCGAGGTTCCCAAGATTTTCAACACGCGCATTCGAAAGCGCGAAGTGCGCGCCGTGCTTGTCTTCGACGTTCAGGCTTTGGCCGCGCGCCAGAAGCTTGTCGCCGTGCAGCGAGAGATCGGCGGGCGTGTAATAGAAAATGTCGTGCCCGCGCTTTTGCGCTTCAAGCAGGATCGCGAACGTCGAATCGCCCTTGATGTCGATGCGATCAATCGGGTCCATTTGCACGGCAATGCGTAGGGGCATGGAGGTCTTTCGAATGCGTAAGGGTCGCTGATTTCGTGCCGCCCTGATGCCGCGACACCCGCTCGTCGTTTAGCCGATTTGCTGTGCCTGCGAAACGCCGCTTGCTGCGGTCTCTGGGGCTGGCCGCCGCCTATGGCAAACATGCCGCATTTGACCGCTGCTAAGCGAGCACCGTCAGAGGAAATTATAGGGGTCGATATCGACGGTTATTCGGACGTCGCTTTTCAGTTTTGGAATGGTTCCAGCCCAGGCGCGGAGATATGCCTGCAGATCAACCTCGCGCGGGGCCTTGACCAGCAGCCGCCAACGGTGGCGTCCGCGCACGACGGCAATCGGCGCTTCGACGGGTCCCAAGACCGAGATCACCTCGGATCGCGGCGCACGGCGTGCGATGTCGCGTGCGGTGACTTCGGTCAGGGCTTTGTCGCGCGCCGAGATGACGATTGCAGCCAAGCGTCCGTAGGGCGGGAGCAAACCGGACTGGCGCGTCTTCATCTCGTAATTCAGAAACGCGTCGCGGTCGCCGGCGACGATCGCCTGCATCACGGGATGATCGGTCGAATAGGTCTGCACGAAACCGCGGCCGACGAAGCTCGTGCGGCCGGCGCGGCCCGTCACCTGGTGAAGCAATTGGAACGTGCGTTCTGCCGAGCGTGGATCGGCACCGTGCGCGAGGCCCAAGTCGCCGTCAACGACGCCGACCAGCGCAAGGCCCGGAAAGTTATGACCCTTGGCGACGATCTGCGTACCGATGATGATGTCGAATTCGCGCGCTTCGATGCCGCGAATGATTTCGCGCATTTCCGCCAGCCCAGGAATGAGATCCGATGACAGTAGCGCGACGCGTGCGTCGGGAAAGCGTTCTTTCACTTCCTCCTGCACGCGCTCGACGCCGGGACCGCACGCGACGAGTGTTCCGGGCTCGCCGCACTTCGGGCACTTCTCAGGGAGCGACAGCGAAAAGCCGCAGTGGTGGCAGGTCAGCTTTTTCTTGAAGCGATGCTCGACGAGCCACGCGGTACACTGCGGACATTCGAGGCGATGGCCGCAGGCGCGGCAGAGCGTCAACGGCGCATAGCCGCGACGATTGAGAAAGAGCAGCGTTTGCTGGTCTTTTTCGAGCGTTTCGGTGATTGCGCCGACGAGGCGCTGCGCCAGCCATTTGCCCGGTTCGAGCTTCTCGGCCTTGAGGTCGATCAGCGACACGTCCGGCATCGCGACGCCGGAGAAGCGTCCGGGCAGCACAGCATGGCGATAGCGTCCGACGAGCGCGTTGACGTGGCTTTCGATCGACGGCGTCGCGGACGCGAGCACGATCGGAAACTTGCCGAGATTGCCGCGCACGACCGCCATGTCGCGCGCCTGATAGTGGACGCGGTCTTCCTGTTTGAAGCCCTGGTCGTGCTCTTCGTCGATGACGATCAGACCGAGTTGCACGAAGGGGAGAAACAGCGCCGAACGCGCGCCGACGACACAACGCACGTCGCCGCGCGCGACGCCTTTCCAGATGCGTCCGCGCTCGGCCGGGCTCAACGCCGAATGCCATTCGACCGGCGGCGCGCCGAAGCGTTGCGCGAAACGGTCGAGGAACTGGCTCGTCAGCGCGATTTCGGGGAGCATGATCAGCGCTTGATCACCCACGTCGAGCGCGCGCGCGACGGCTTCGAAATAGACTTCGGTCTTGCCTGATCCCGTCACGCCGTCGAGCAGAGTGACGGAGAAATTCTTCGCATCCACAGCGCTAACGAGCGTTGCGACGGCTTGCGCCTGCTTGTCGGTGAAGTCGGTCGTCGCGTGCGCTGGCTGCGGGCGCGGAAAGACGCGCTCCGGAATCGCGACTTCGACGAGGTTGCCGGAGGCCGCCAATCCATCGATCACGCCCGTCGAGCACGCCGCGAGATTTGCGAGGTCCGATTTCACACGAATGAGACCGTCGGCGGCGATCTCGAGAACGCGCGTGCGCGCTTGCGTCATCTTCGGCGGCAACGGCGCGCCTTCCACCAGCCTGACACCGAAGCGATGTTTCGGCGGCTCGAAGGCGGCGTCGGCGCTCATCATCATGCGCGCGACCATGCCGAGCGGGGCCAGCGTGTAGCGCGCCACCCATTCCGCAAAGCGCATCGAGATTTCGGGAAGCCGCGGTGCGTCGATCAGGCTGGTCAGGGATTTCAGCTTCTTCGGGTCGACGGCCTTGCCGTCGCCACGTTGGCCGTCCCATACAATGCCGATGCGCGTTTGCGGCCCGAATGGGACGAGCACGAACGAACCTGGGGGCACCTCGACGCCGTCCGGCACCAGATAGTCGTACGTCTGATCGAGCGCGACCGGCATCAGCACGGGCACGCTGCGGGCGCCTGAAAGGGCGCCGTTATCCAGGATTTCGAGCAGACTATCCAAAGGGACGTTCAACGGACTAGAAGCTTCTCCCGAGAATCGAGCGTGCTAGGTTTGCCTTAAGTTGCGGCGCACCGAAGGCAAGCCGAAAAGTTAAGAGACGAACCAGGAGCAGGATATGAAATTTTTCGTCGATACCGCCGACGTGGCCGAGATCAAGGAGTTAGCCGCCACCGGCCTGCTCGACGGCGTGACGACGAACCCGACGCTGGTCGCCAAGGCCGGGCGCGATTTCAAGGATATCATCAAGGAAATCTGCGCCGTCGTTCCGGGCCCGGTTTCGGCGGAAGTCGCGGCAACCGACTATGCGGGCATGATGCGCGAAGCGGAAGTGCTGCGGAAGATCGCCAAGAACGTGACGATCAAGGTGCCGCTGACGATGGACGGCCTCAAAGCGTGCAAGGCGCTGACCAGCGACGGCACGATGGTCAACGTGACGTTGTGCTTCTCGGCCAATCAGGCGCTGCTGGCGGCGAAGGCCGGCGCGACGTTCGTCTCGCCGTTCATCGGGCGGCTCGACGACATCGGATTGAACGGCATGGACGTCATCCGCGAGATCCGGACGATCTACGACAACTATCCCGATCTTTCGACGGATATTCTCGCAGCCTCGATCCGCACCGTGAACCACGTCCGGGAAGCGGCGATGATCGGCGCCGACGTCGCGACCATTCCGCCCGCGATCCTGAAAGCGCTGGTTAAGCATCCGCTGACGGATGCGGGACTGACTGCCTTCGTCAACGACTGGAAGAAGACGGGTCAGACAATCGTGTGATCGCGGCGTCGGCCGCTGTTTCGGATCAACGCGCGTGGCAACGAAGATCTTTTCTCCCGAATTGATTTCACGCTTCGCCGACATCGTCGGCGCGGCGAACGCGTTGACCGGCACGGACGACAAGGCGCCGTATCTCCGCGAATGGCGTGACCGCTATACGGGCAAGACGCCGGTTGTGCTGCGCCCCCAGACGACGGACGAAGTCTCGCGCATTCTGGCTCTCGCGCACGACGAAGGAATCGGCATCGTCGCGCAGGGTGGGAATACGGGGCTCGTCGGCGGCCAGATTCCATCGCCTGCCGGCGATCAGATCGTGCTGTCGCTGACCCGCATGAAAAAGGTTCGTGACGTCGACGCGGCGGGCGGCACGATGATCGTCGAAGCAGGCGTGACGCTGGCCGAGGCGCAACATGCGGCCGAGGGCGCGGGGCGGCTGTTTCCGCTCAGTCTGGCGTCGGAAGGCAGCGCAACGATCGGCGGCGTGCTGGCGACGAATGCCGGCGGCACCGCCGTTCTCGCCTACGGCAACGCACGCAATCTCGCGCTCGGACTCGAAGCCGTGCTTGCGGACGGACGCGTTTGGCACGGGTTGCGGCGCTTGAAGAAAGACAACACCGGTTACGACCTGCGCGACCTGCTGATCGGATCGGAAGGAACGCTCGGCGTCATCACGGCGGCGTGCTTGAAGCTCTTTCCCATACCGGCGGAACGCGAGACGGCAATCGTGGCGCTCGAATCCCCGGCGGCTGCGCTGAAGCTATTCCGGATCGCGGAAGCCGAAGCTGGATCAGCGCTGACGGCGTTCGAGCTGTGGGCGCATCAGGCTCAGGACTTTGCGCTGCGTTACATGCCGAATACGCGCGACGCGTTCGCCGATGCGCATCCGTGGTATGTGCTGATCGAGCTTTCGCATGGCGGCGATGGCGGGCGTTCCAGCAGCGCACTCGAACAGCTTTTGACTATTGCGCATGCGCAGGAGCTTATCCGCGACGCCGCGTTGGCTCGATCTCTCAACCAGGCACAAGATTTCTGGCGTTTGCGAGAGGCTTTCTCCGAAGCGCAGAAAGGCGCGGGCGGGAGCATCAAGCACGACATCTCGGTGCCGATCGCGCGCATTCCGGAATTTCTTTTGCACGCGACGGAGATCGTCGAGCAGGTTGCGCCGGGCGCGCGACCCGTGCCGTTCGGACACTTCGGCGACGGCAATCTGCATTACAACATCAGTCAGCCAGAGGGCGGCGACAAAGCGCAATTCCTATCGCTGTGGGAGACGATGTCGGATGCGATCTTCGAGCTTGTCTCGGAGCTTGGCGGCTCGATTTCAGCAGAGCACGGCATTGGCCAGATGAAGCGCGAGGCGCTGCGGCAGCACAAATCCGCGACCGAGCTCGACATGATGCGCGCGATCAAACAGGCGCTCGATCCCAAGGGCATTCTGAATCCGGGCAAAGTGCTGTAGGGATTGCGTCCGTTAACGGTTCGTTAACCGCGTCGGAGAAGGCTCAATCCGACAAGAGGGCGCTGCCGGTGACTTCACTCGACGAAATCCTGACGACGGATGCGGAGTTACCGCTCGGCGGCGACCTCAAGCGCGCGGTCGA
>ERZ778027.4578-NODE-4578-length-11611-cov-4.453704_pt1 | contig 11611 bp, 8 predicted proteins | sample MGYA00375757_ERZ778027 | MGnify/ENA primary metagenome ERZ778027 (study PRJEB29350, sample SAMN05389817) | bioreactor metagenome | isolation source: Ammonium sulfate bioreactor | place: South Africa: University of Cape Town | collected 2014-02-18 ... | reverse complement strand
TTGGATGAGCCATTCCCATAAGTCTGGCCTCGGTCGTTCAAATAGTGCTTTAAGGAGTAGGTTACAAATAATCATGCCGCCCATCACAATTATGATGAATGTCACAAGTTTATAGCGTTTTTTTACAAGTGAACTCGCTAGCAATAACAGAGTTACTATCGTCACGAAAATTGCACTGCCCAAATTTGTCACCGTAAGAAACAGGCTATCGAGATGGTGTGTTGCGTGGCTATTAATTGCCCTAAGTACCGCCTGATCAGCAGGCAAAAGCCAGCCCATAGAGACAAGTGTCGCGACGCACACAAAAAGGACGGAAGAAAAAATACCGATACCAAGAAAAAGTTTACGTCGATGCATCTACTATTTACTATACCCGATGAGGTGAGGCTGAAATTGAATAAAATCTCAATATAAAATGCGAAGCGCTTATGGTACAATTACTTCATGATAAATCGGAGGGGATTTACACTTGTCGAGCTGATCGTCGTCATTGTGGTGATTGCGATTCTGGCGACATTAGCCACACTCGGGTTCAACCGATATCTTGAAGACGGCCGCGATAACCGCCGCACCGCCAACGCAACCACCATTGCCGAAGCGCTCGAAAAATACTATGACAAAAACGGCGAATACCCAAGCTGTGCAGCCATTACCGCCGCGGGCTCAATCGTCACGTCATCAACTCTAAAGGGTGTCGACCAGTCTGCGTTGCTCGTACCAGACGCTGATTCAAGCGTCACAAACTCGATTAAGTGTGGAACAAACCTCACTCCAGGTGGCACGACAAATGACTTTATTCAATATGTAGGGGATGGCAGTGCAGATTGTAACGGATCAGGGTCATGTCTTTCGTACACACTTCGTTTCCGCAGCGAAGGTGATAGCAGCGTGTCTGAAATCACAAGTCGTCGCACCGCAAACATCGCAACCTCGGGTGCAATTAAAAACCTCGCCGCAACACCAGTCTGTTTCACGGGCATTAACCTCACATGGTCATCAATCGCTAACACCACCAGCTACGCATTACAGCGCGCAACCGACGAAAACTTCACCGCCAACCTCTCATCAAGCAGTCCAACCACTAATAGCAGTTCCGTTACCGGCCTTACGCCAGGAACCGATTACTACTTCCGCGTAAAGCCAGAAGGAAACGGACAATCTGGTGTGTGGTCAAACGTTGCAACAACTTCACCACTCGAACTTGGTGCGCCAACTATCAGTGCGACCGTTAACTCGACTTCGCAAATTACGACCAACTGGACAACGTCAGCCAACGCAGGATGCGGCGGCTCAAGCACTACCTACACGGTACAGCGCGCAACAAACAGTGCCTTTAGCGCAGGGCTCGCAAGCTTTGCTGGTCAAACGGGAACGAGCTATGTCCACACCGGCCTTACCGTGGGACAAACCTACTACTTCCGCGTCCAAGGCGTCACTACTGGCGACACAAGCAACTGGTCAAACACCGCCGCAACCTCTACCGTACCGAACGCACCGACTGGGCTAAGCGCCAGTGCGGCATCATCAACGCAGTTCAATCTGTCATGGAACGCCTCAGCCGGTGCGACAAGCTATGTAATACGCTACGGCCAGAACTCGAATGCTAATAGCTGGAGTACGACCTCAACCGGAACGAGCCTCTCGTTTGGTGGACACGCACAGGGTACCCAGTACTGGTTCCAAGTATTTGCCGTATCTGGCGGGGTTGAAAGCTCAGGTTCTAACATTGCGAGTGCAACCACCCCAATCGATGCACCGGGTGCCTACAACATGGGCGGCTCAACCGACGGTACATGGGTCAACGGATCGTCTCCTGTAAGCTGTCCGAGCGGTACGACTGCTGAGTTCTACTGGAATGCAAATGGCGGCTTCTGGGTACAGGGTACGCAGCACCGAAACGTTGGCTATTACCTCAACCCAGGTCAAGGCGTGACAATTCAGGTTGCAACGCGCTGCTACAAGGGAAGTGTCTATAGTGGCTGGACCTGGTCTAGCAACGCCTACGGCTACACACGTCCTGGCATGAACCTTTGGATGTCACTTGGGGCCGACGGCTGTTCAGGTGGATTCTGTGGTCGCGTCGTGAACTCGGGCTGGAACAACATGTGTGGTACTGGTTCACCGACTATTTACGCCCACCAGTACTCGGCCTACACAAGCTGGGTGGCCGACTCATCAACAGGCGACTCGATCCGCTGGAAGGGTGCTTCGGGTGCAGGCGTCTGGGTATATTACGACAATATTAATATTGGATGTACGTCATCATCGGGTGCCATCCAAGTACCAAGCGCATATAAATGTACGGGGTGTAGTTAGATATGAAGAAACTCAACAAGAAAACCAAGCTGAGAATTGGCATCATTAGCGCGACTGTACTCATCGTGGTCGCAGGAGTCATCGCATACTTCTTACTTGCACCGAAAGAAGATACTTCATCAAATGGTGCTAGCGAAGTACCGCTCTCCGAAACACCAAACCTTGGCGCATGTTCGCTCACTACGCCAGAAAAACTCAAGAACTCTGAGCTTGCAGGTGGCAATATTATTTCCGTTAGCGAAGGGACTCGCGTGGGCATTAAAAGCCCAGATGGATCAACTGCTGATGCCTGCCGCTATAGCTTTACTACAAAAGCTTCAGAAGATAACACTATTACTATTGCAGCCTACGCAGCAGTCGTAAGGACTGATACAAATCCAACCAACTCTGCAGACTATAGTTGGTCGCAGGCTGCAGGTACTTCACCGCAAATGTACTTCGCTGAAAAGAAAAACGATGATGAGAAGCGCGTCATCGACATCGTCCAACAACCACTTGGTGGAACTGTCCTGCTGCTTACTATCGATCAGCCGACGGATGCACTGACATTCCCTAAGGGTGCCGCGCAGTGGTATCTTGCCGACATCGCAAAAAGCGCCGATATTGAAGCCCTCGAGAAAGCAGCAAATAAGTCAGCCGGTACCGATACTTCAGATGGCCCAGGTACGCCACCAAGCTCTACAAAAGTCGAGACGCTAAAGCCAGAAAACTAGCTCGTCATAATACGACGATAGCTAAACTTCGCATGAGGGCGCCACCCACCGGTGGCGTCGCTGTCATATTGATAGATAATGCCATTTTTGACTTCACGAATCAAAATAAGCGCAGGGCTGTACGGGGCAAGTGTTTTATAGAACGCAATATCCTGATCGTTGACAACCTTGCGGCCAGGAAAGATTTCCTGAAACTTTGCCGTTCCAACTTCATCAAAGTAATGCACTTGGCCTTTAGGCGGCATATACATTTCAGGTTGCAAACCAACCCGAGATACGATTTTTTGAATGTCTGAAAGGTAAAGGCGCGCCTCACCATCAACATAAAGATAGAGCTGCTTTTTGCCAGTCAAAAACAAGGTCGCCTCGACGCTCCGCCCCACAGGGAAGTGACGCGCAATCACTGAATCAATTTCGGCCGTAACACCAAATTTCTCTTTAATCTGACGCTCTAGGGCAACATCGTCGTACAGCTGGTCGTTCATAGGCTATATTGTACCACCGAATGGCCGAAATACAACTCGCCACCCCTGTAAAACATATTGACTTTTTTATGCATAAGTGGTATAATGCATGAATGCAGCACCGTGCTGCAACGAGAGGAAGTGTCATGACAGGCAAGACGCTGGATCTGGTTCGGATCCGTCCGAACGAGGCCTACCTGATCACCACCGAGCAGGGAACCGTCTACTACGTGCGACTCGATACGGTCGCAGAGCGCAGCAAGACGCGCATGGAGAAGGTGCACGTGCTGATCGCCACGATGGGCCGAGAGCCCTTCATCGAAACACCTCACGAGGTGCAGCGAACCGTGACGGTCGGCGAGCCCTGGCGACAGGACCCGTACGACCCGCCCAACCCGGGACGCGCCACCAGCGCAATCCGCTCGATCGAGCGCACCGCGATGCTGGCGGCCTGAATGGCGAACGAATTCGCAACCGTTCGAGAAGCCCTCGAGGCCCGCGTGGTCACCGAGACATTCGACCTGATGAATCTCGAGCCTGGACAGGTGGTCGTCATTCGGACGCCCGCTTCGCACTGGTGGATTCGGCCCGCTGGAGACCGTTTCGTCATCGACGAGAAGGACTCGACCAGGGTTCGCGGACTGTGGGTCATGACCGACTCGCAGCGTGCCCATGCGCCCAACATCAATCCGCACACACTGCTCGCCAAGCGAGTCATCGTACGCGGTGAGAGCTGGGGTGTCGGAGGCCGCGCCACCGATCGAGTCATTTCGATCAAGGTGGAAAGCCCGTAGTGCGCCTCGCGGGCCTCGTCACGTGCCTGATAGCACGCTATGGCGAGGCCCGCGGCCTGCACTTCCTTTCACATTCGTTCCATAAGTGTATATCTTATGCTGATGAGCTGAACACAGCGAAAACGAATGGGGTATACTAGATAAGTAATGAGTTTTTCCGATCGCTATCACTCGCTCAATAGTGCCCAAAAACAAGCCGTCGATACCATCGAAGGTCCTGTCATGGTCGTGGCGGGGCCGGGAACAGGAAAAACCGAGTTGCTTAGTGTGCGCGTGGCGAACATCCTCTCAAAGACCGACACGCTGCCAGAAAACATCCTTTGTCTAACATTTACCGAAAGTGGTCAGGCTGCGATGCGCGAGCGCCTCGTGGGTATTATTGGTAAAGACGCCTACAAAGTAGCGATCCACACCTTCCACAGCTTCGGCAGTGAAGTCATGAGCCATAACCGTGAATACTTTTACCGTAATGCACTTTTTGAACCAGCCGACGACATCAAGCAATACGAAATTCTTCGCGGCATTTTTGAAGAACTTGAATTCTCGAACCCACTTTCGAGCATGATGAATGGCGAATACACGCACCTGTCTGATGCGAAGCGTGTCATTTCGGAGCTCAAACGTAGTAGCGCCCTCACAAGCGACGAATTACTCGCAGTCATTCAGCAAAGTGAAGCTTCGCTTGATGCTATCGAGCGTATTCTTATGCCAATTTTAAGCGAACGCGTAGGAAAGTCGACAGGTGCGGCCCTTCACGACGCCCTTGATGAAATCCGAGACCATGCACTAACTACCGAATCGCTTTACCAAGTTCGCCCGCTAGCGCATGTCATTACCGACTCGCTTGAAGCAATGCTCGAAGAAACGGAAACCATCCACCCGACCAAGCCGATTTCAGCTTGGAAATCGAGCTGGTTAGAACGCAGTGATCAAAAAACACTCGTCTTCAAAGATCGCAAACGCCTCACAAAGCTCAAGGCACTGTCATTTATTTACTACGAGTACCTCAGCCGCATGGAAAAGGCGAGCCTGTTTGACTATGACGATATGATTATGCAGGTGGTGCACGCAGTAGAAGTACACGACGACCTTAAGTTTAATCTTCAAGAAAAATATCTTTATATTATGGTCGACGAATTCCAGGACACCAACCTGGCGCAGCTTCGCATCCTTCACAACCTCACCGATAACCCGGTGAATGAAGGTAACCCAAATATTTTGGTCGTGGGCGACGACGACCAGGCCGTGTACGGATTCCAGGGTGCCGATATCAGTAATATTCTTAACTTCTCGGAAAGCTACCCGGCGCGAAAGCTGATCGTGCTGACCGATAATTACCGTTCGGGCGCAAGTATCCTTGAAGCATCACGAGCGGTCATTACCCAAGGGACCGACCGTCTCGAAGAACGCATCCCCGAGCTTGATAAAAAGCTTGCCGCAAAAAAGCCCGAAGCGGGTAGCGTCGCCGTATGGGAAACACCTTCGATTGATGGTGAGCGGTTCGAGATTGTGCGTCGCATTAACGAAAAAATTCAAAAGGGTGCCGACCCATCTTCAATTGCCGTCCTTGCCAGGCGTCACGCCGACATTCAATCGCTTCTACCATTCTTTAACCATGCGGGTATCGCAGTCCGCTACGAACGCGAGGAAAGCGTGCTCGATACCGCGCCAATTCGAGCCCTCGAGCAAGTTGCACGCGTCGTACTCGCACTTGAAGAAGGTAACCATGCGCTCGTCAATATACTGCTACCCGAACTCCTTACGCACCCTGCCTGGAAACTTAAAGCAAAAGACATCTGGCGCCTGAGCCTTGACGCCTACACCAATCGACAACAGTGGATGGAAGTCATGGCGACCACACCGCAGTTTGCGCCCATTCTTGAATGGCTCGTAACACGCGCAAAAGACGCAGCGGTACTTAACCTCGAGCCAATGATCGATTCGCTTATCGGCAAGTCGGCGGACGAAAAAAGCGAAAGCCCATTATTTAGTTACTTCTTCTCGCCCGACGCACTTGAAGCTGACCCAGCGCGCTACATCGAATACCTTGGAGCACTCCGTGCCATTCGCGCCAAGCTTCGCGAGTATAAACCAGGTGAAACGCTTAATCTACGTGCCTTCGTTGAGTTTATCGAGCTCCACCGACGCCTCGAAATCGGCATCTCGCTCAATCGCTACTCACTCGCGAGTGACGTACCAGCCGTCCAGCTATTAACCGCCCACAAATCAAAGGGCCTCGAGTTTGATACCGTATTTGTATTCAACTCGGTCGACTCAGTGTGGGGGCAGAGCGCGCGCAGCATGAGCCGCTCAATTAGCTACCCAGAAAACCTTCCTCTCGCACCAACCGGCAACACCGCCGACGAACGCTTGCGCCTTTTTTACGTGGCGATGACACGTGCAAAAAATGAACTCATCATTACCCACGCAGGGGCAAACGATACCGACAAGCAAACACTCCCTGCCGATTTCTTGCTAAACGTTGAGGCGCCAAGGCTTGAGACTACCGAGCAATCGCGCCAAGAAACGCTCGAGACTGCTGAGCTTGCGTGGTACGAACCACTAGTAGAAACAACCCCTGAATTAAAGCAGCTTTTAGCGCCGCAAATTGAAAAGTTCAAACTCAGCGCCACATCGCTTAACAGTTTTCTTGACGTAAGTCGCGGGGGACCACAGCATTTCCTACTTAACAATTTGCTGCACTTCCCGCAAACAAAACCTGCACCGGCGTCATACGGTACCGCCGTGCACTGGACCTTACAGCAAGCACATACGCATGTGGCGGCAACCAAGACGCCGAAGCCACTTGAAGATTCACTGCACGATTTTGAAACAGCACTTGCCAAAGAGCGGCTCAGTGAAAGTGACTTCCAACATTACCTGCTACAAGGTAGCCAGCATATTCCGCAATTCTTTGAATCAAGCGTACTGCCGATGAGCGTCACCCAAAAGGCCGAAGTGACCTTTAGTCATCAAGATGTACGCGTAGGCGATGCACGCATCACAGGGTCACTCGACATGATTGATGTTGATAAAGAGGATAAAACACTCGTCGTCACCGATTACAAAACAGGCCACCCTTCGCTTGCATGGGACAAGGGTGATGACGGCACAAAACTGAAGCTCCATAAGTACAAGCAACAGCTCGTGTTCTATAAGATTTTGGCCGAAAGCTCAGCTGAATACGGTAACTATACCGTCACTCGTGGCCAACTTGCGTTCATCGAACCAACCAAGGGAGGGGAGAGTATCGTGCTGTCTCTCGACCTAAGCGCCGAAGACGTCGAGCGCACCAAGCGCCTTATTGAAGCAGTCTGGAAACGCATCGCAACACTTTCGCTACCTGACACTTCAGGCTATTCACCAGACTACAAGGGCGTACTCGCATTTGAGCAAGACCTCATTGACGATTTAGCATAAATCATGCTATAATAATAGTAATAGACACGATTGAGCTGCGGCATGCCGACAGCTTTTCTTACGAGAAGAGACGTTCGCATGCCCTAGCTCTCGATGTCTATGCAATTTGACAGACAGAGATTTAGTGCAAAAAAGGTACGTGAGAGCCTGCCCAGGGCGAGGTTGCGAAAACCCCTCCCCCAGAGAAGCAACCCTCACGGCTCGGTCACCCCCATGGTGATCGAGGCCACTGATAAAACGGTTTCCGAGCGAATGTAACGTTCGCTTGATGTCCGGCCAGATTCCACCTGGCTCAGTGGCACTATTCTTTCAATGAGTTCCGGGTCCCTCGAGGGGATGCTTAAGGGCTCCGGAATACGAGTGGTTCGGCCACTCATCTGGAGCCCGCCATGCTCCAGAAAACAGGGGTGGCCCCGCTCGGGTGCCTTGGAACACCACGCGAACAGAGTCGTTCGACCGAGTGGGGCCACCTCGCCCAAACCATTGCAAGACGTTCCACCCATCCACCGATCCACGACAGGAAGAGAGATCACGATGGCAACCGACGCCGACTACATGCGAGCAGCCGAGACGCCGCCGAAGGACCGCTCGGATGAGCAGAAGCGGCTCGTCAACGACGCGCACGCCAACGGCATGACCACGGTCAAGAACGCCGACCATGAGGCGCGTCGCAAGGCCCAGTACGGCGGCTAGGCATCATGCCTGCCAAGAGTGGACGCCCTCATTACGGCGCAAAACCAGACTACGCACTATCTCTGTCTGTCCATTCACTTTTCACCACAACACTCCCATCAATTCGGTGGGCAACCACCACCGTTGTGATAAAGAGCGAATGGGTACTTTCTGGAATAATCTACCAAAACCTTTCTTCATCCTCGCTCCTATGGAAGCGGTGACGGATGTCGTGTTTCGTCATGTCGTCTTGAAAGCCGGTCGTCCTGACATTTTCTTTACCGAATTCGTCAGCACTGATGGCTACTGTAGCCCGAAGGGTCGACACAGTACTGCGAGTCGCTTAGCGTTTGCTGATGACGAGCACCCAATGGTCGTACAAATCTGGGGCGACAAGCCTGAGCACTTCCGCGAAATGGCACTTGGCATGAAAGAGCTCGGTTTTAAGGGCATTGATATTAACATGGGCTGTCCCGCAAAGGATGTCGTAAAGAAAGGGGCGGGGAGTGGCCTTATTCGGACCCCCGAGCTTGCTGCTGAAATTATTGCCGCCGCAAAAGAAGCCGGCTTGCCAGTCAGCGTCAAAACTCGTCTTGGCGATGTACGCATTGACGAATGGCGCGAATGGTTGACCCACATTTTAAAGCAAGATATTCCAAACCTTACCATTCACCTTCGTACGCGCAAGGAAATGAGTAAGGTCGACGCACACTATGAGCTTATTCCCGAAATCAAAGCACTTCGCGATGAAATCGCCCCACATACACTCCTTACCATTAATGGTGATATCCGCGACCGCGCACACGGCATGGAGCTTGTTGAAAAGTACGGAGTCGATGGCGTAATGATTGGCCGTGGTATTTTTTCTAACCCGTACGCGTTCACTGAAAGCTACCAACCAAGCCGCGAAGAAATGCTCGACCTTCTTCATTACCACCTCGACCTATACGATAAGTTCTCAGCTACTCTTGAGCACGCGCCGTTTGACCCACTGAAGCGATTCTTTAAGATTTATGTGCGCGACATGCCCGGCGCCGCTGAACTTCGCGATAAGCTCATGCACACCAAGACAACTGCGGAAGTGCGCGAAATTCTCGCGACTATTCCTCAAGATCACGATGCTTCTTAAGCACCGCCTTTTTACCAGTTCGACTAATATTTAATAATCCAGCGACGCGTGCCTCTGCGGTACTCGTGATTCGTCGCACACGCTCTTTGCTCGTAATGCGCTCTTGCTCGCGTGCTTCAGCAGCCTCGGATGACAACACAACGTCAGGATCGGGAAGGCTCGAGAAGTCAACCGGCATGACCGGCTCGCCATATTTAATAACAACTGGAGTCTTCTTGAAGCGACCTTCAGATTCTCCATATTGAAGTGATACTGGCACAAGTGGCTTACGACTCGTGAGTGCAATCAAACCTACGCCGTCGTTAAAGCGAGGCAGACCCTCCGATTCATCGATACGCGTACCACCCGGGTGAATACCGACTGATTCACCGCGCTGCAGTGCAGCTTGGGCAAGACGGACCATGCGCATTGCCGAGGCGCCGCCATCCTTCGCCTCGCGGTCAACAGGAATCTGCCATGTGTGCTGCATGAACCACTTTGTTGAACGACCAAGTTTGCCTTTATTATCTAAACCGCCACCTTCGATGTATTCCTGCTTAATGACAAATCGCATCGGTGCACCCGTATGCTCGGTGTGAATCGCCGACATTAAAAGCGAGTCGGCAAATTGCACATGATTTGCCGCGTAAATCGCCGGCTCATCAAGGATATTTTCTTCACCCTCGATCTGTACATCAAATGTGCGATTTAAGACAAAACGCGAAAGGACGTACAGCTGCCGATAATAATCAGCAGGGGGGTCGTCCTTTTCAGGTGCCTTTGCGACAGTTCGCTCAGTTGGGGTAGGCTCAAATTCACTCATAGGTTTAGTGGTGACGGCGACGGTGGTGCAATTCGGCCACGCGGAGGCGTACCTGCGCACGGTCAATCAACTGTGTCGCTTTCTCAATCTCCACCTGGTTCTTAGCTTCACCCTTCATCTTCTGGGCACGGTCAAGTGCGGCCTTGACTTCAGCTTCAGTGATTTCATCGCCACGGTCAGCTTCGTCCACAAGTACTCGTACGGCAGTAGGGGCGATCTCAATCACGCCACCACTGACGGCAAAGTATTCAAGCTCGTCGTCTTTGTCACCCTTTTCGTAGCGTACCGCGAGTGCACCAGGAGCGGCCAACGTCACGAGCGGTTCGTGACCAGGGAACACCGCAATATCACCCGCAGCCGTCGGGGCCATAAGCTCGTAAATGTCAGTGTCGACACTTACTCCTTGAAGGGTGATAAGTTGCAAGTGCATAAACTACTTCGCTTCCTTTGCAGGATTCTTGCCTTCATTAGCCGCCTTGTTCGCAAGCGTACCATCAACCATGTAGAACCAGTCTTCAGGCTTGTCGTCGTACTTACCGGCAAGAATGTCGCCGAAGTCCTTCACGGTGTCTTCAAGCTTCACGTAGACACCCTTGTTACCGGTGAACTTTTCAGCCACGAAGAAGGCTTGAGACAGGTAGCGCTGGACGCGACGTGCACGGTTTACAGTTTGCTTTTGGTTGTCAGAAAGCTCTTCCATACCAAGGATCGCAATGATGTCTTGGAGTTCCTTGTATTCCTGAAGAATACGTTGCACTTCACGAGCCACACGGTAGTGTTCTTCACCCACGATTTCTGGGTCGAGGCTGGTAGAAGTCGACGCGAGCACGTCAACTGCAGGATAGATACCAATTTCAGTCAGCGCACGACTCATCACGATAGTTGCATCGAGGTGGGCGAAAGTTGTTGCTGGCGCTGGGTCAGTAAAGTCGTCGGCAGGTACGTAGACGGCTTGCACTGAAGTAATTGAGCCCCTCTTAGTAGAGGTAATACGCTCTTGGAGTGCACCCATTTCCTCTTGGAGGTTAGGCTGATACCCCACTGCAGACGGAAGGCGACCAAGGAGTGCAGAAACCTCAGCACCAGCCTGGGTGTAGCGGAAGATGTTGTCAATGAAGAGCAGCACGTCTTTACCTTCGTCGCGGAAAGATTCTGCCATAGTAAGACCAGAAAGTGCAACGCGAAGACGCGCTCCAGGCGGCTCATTCATTTGCCCAAAGACGAGTGATGTCTTGTCGAGCACGCCCGCTTCTTCCATTTCGTAGTAGAGGTCGTTACCTTCACGAGTACGCTCACCAACA
>ERZ778027.4566-NODE-4566-length-11640-cov-3.347173_pt1 | contig 11640 bp, 9 predicted proteins | sample MGYA00375757_ERZ778027 | MGnify/ENA primary metagenome ERZ778027 (study PRJEB29350, sample SAMN05389817) | bioreactor metagenome | isolation source: Ammonium sulfate bioreactor | place: South Africa: University of Cape Town | collected 2014-02-18 ... | reverse complement strand
TGTAGCCCAACGATATCGACAAGCCCGTGACTTCAAGGAAGCGATAGATGACTGCAGGAGCTCTCCACTAGTGACCCACACACGCGCGATTGCGTACATCCACCATGCAATCAGCCAGGCAGCAATATCGCGAGCCAGCCATCGATCTTCAGCGAACCTCTGCGAGTTTGAGCAGGAAGAAGAACACCAGCCATGCTGTCGCGGTGTAAAGTACAGTCGCCAGCAAGGCCATGTGTGTGTGTGCGTGTGTGATAGTAGCGTTCGTGTGGTAGTGGCGAGGCTCTAGGACATGATAGCGGCGCGAGCAGAGGCACAAAGAACAGCAACACACGCGCGACGCCAACAAGACCCGTTCGTCTCTGGAATGCGCAGTGTATTCAATCAATCAATGGGGTGGATGTGGATGTGGGGTTTCAGCTTCAACAATACGTGAGATCTGGGGGAGCATTCAAGCAAACAATCAAACAATCACTAACTGGACGGTCGGTCATATGAGCGGGCTGTCTCGTTAGGCCGAGAAGTGCTCAATCTCGGGCGCGGTGGCAGCCTGAATGGCTTGCGGCGTGAGCGGCAAGTCGAGCGGCACAAAGTCCGTGAGACCACGGTCGGCGCGCGAGGCCGAGATGGCATGTCGCACGGCGGTGGCGACCGAGATGGCGAGCACGAGCGGCGGCTCACCGGACGACTTGCTGTTGAGGATGCCCTTGGACAAGTCGTTGTTGACGAGGAAGTCGACGTTGAAGCGCAGCGGCACGTCCTTGACACCGGGCGGCTTGTACTCCCAGGTGCCGTCGGAGATGAGCGCACCGTCGTGCTCGTCGAAGAGCACCTTCTCGCGCAGCACGTGGCCGACGCCCATCATGAAGGCGCCTTCGCACTGGCCAATGTCGATCGCCGGGTTGAGCGACTTGCCGCAGTCGTACAGCATGTCGGCCGAGAGGATGTTGGCCTCGCCGGTGATGGCGTCGAGCTCGACGACCGACAGGCAGGCGCCGTAGTTGTGGTAGGTGAGCGCCGTCTCGCCGGTGCCGGTCCACGCGTCCTGCGCCGAGAGGTTGACGGACTGAGCGCGCGCCGCCGAGATGGCGTCGGTCCACGAGACGGCGATCGACTTGTCGTCGCGTGCCGCGAGCTTGGCAGCAGCGATGGCGGCTTCGTCGGCGTCGGGCGTCGCAGCCTTGAGTGCCTCGACGGCCTTGGTCTCGCGCACCGAGGCGATGACGGGCGCGAGACGCGCGTTGATGGTCTGGCAGCAACGGCGCGCGGCCTCGGCCGAGCCCTCGGAGCCGGTCGAGCCGCCGGTGAACATGCCGTTGGGGTTGACGTTGGTGTCCATGTCGCCGAAGCGCACGAGGCCAATGTCGACGCCGCCGTCGACGAGCTTCGAGAACTCGTACGCGACCACCTGCGCCACCTTGGTGTGCATGCCCTGGCCGATCTCGGCGCCCGTGTGCGTGACGAGCACCGAGCCGTCGGCGTACACGTTCACCAGCGCCTCCTTGGGCCACACCGACACCTCGTAGCGCACGGGCGTCATCGAGATGCCGCGCTTCTTCCAGCGGTTGTCGCGGTTGAAGTCGCGCACGGCCGCGAGCTTGGCCTCGTACTCGGCCTCGGCCTTGAGCTGCTCCCAGAGGCGCGGCACCGTGTAGGGCGCGAGGCTCGTGCCGTTCGGCGCCTTGAGAGCCTGCTCGCCGTCGGTGGCGGCATCGAAAAAGTTGACGCGGCGCACGAGCTCGGCATCGAGACCGGTGGCGTGCGCCACGTGCTCGAGCACGGTCTCGATGACGTACGAGGCGGCGATCTCGCCCGGTCCACGAACGGCCGTACGCGTCGGGAGGTTGGTGAGCAGCGCCTCGCTCGAGACACGCAGGTGCGGCAGACGGTACGCTTGCGAGAGCGCCGACACGAAGGCGTTGTTGACGAAGCCCGAGAGGTCGGGCGTGAAGCCGCAGTTGAGGTAGCCGTCGACCTTGAGCGCCACGACGCGACCGTCGCGCTCGAACGCCACCTCGTACGTGGCGTCGGTCTCCTCGCGGCCGCCGAACATGCCCGAGTCGGTGTGGCGGTCGAGCGCCAGGCGCACGGGTCGTTGCAGCCGATGGGCGGCGACGGCCGCCAGCGCCGCCACGTGCGCCGAGTGCGTGATCTTGCCACCGAAGCCGCCTCCGGCACGGCGGTGCACGATGCGCACCTTGTGGAGCGGCAGCTTCAGCGAGCTCGCGACGCCGCCCTGTACGGCGGCCGGCCACTGGTGCGGCGAGTGCACGGCGATGCCGCCGTCCTCGTCCGGCACGGCGTACGCCACGTGCGGCTCCATGTAAAAGTGCTGCTGCGAGCCGACGTGCACCGTGCCACGCACGCGTCGCTCGGCCGGCACGGCCGCCAGTGCCGCCTCGACAGCGGCGGCCTCTTGGCCGACCGAGTTCACGACGCCGCTCTTGTACTGCTCGTGGTGCTGCAGCGCCTGCTGCGTCGTAAAGACCACCGGCAGCGCGGCCGACGCCTCGTCGTCGTAGTGCACGACGACAGCCTGCGCCGCGGCGGTCGCGTGCAGCTCCGTGTCGGCGAGCACGAGTGCCACCGGCTGGCCGTGGTGCTTGACCTCGGTGTCGGCGAGCACCGGGTGCGTCTGACCGATGGCGCTGCAGTTGTTGTGCGGCACGTCGGCCGCCGTCAGCACGGCGACCACACCCGGCAAGGCGCGCGCCGCCGCCGAGTCGATCGACTTGAGAATGGCGTGCGGACGCTTGGCGGTCACCAGCACGCCAAACACCGTGTCGCGGTGCAGCGGCAGGTCGTCGACGTACACGGCCTCGCCCGAGGCCTGCAGCGTGGCACCGAGCTTGGCGATCGGCTTCGAGACTGGCGTGTGCTCGTCCGAGACGCTCTCGCGGTAGCGCTGGCGGCCGTGCGACACGGGGCGCTGTGAGACATCACGCGCGGCCGACGCCGCCACGGGCGCGAGCGCCTGCGGTGCGATGGCCGTAAAGTTCTTGAAGAAGAAGCCGGTCACGAGGCGATGGCGGAAGGCGTGCTCGTCGTCGGAGCTCGGGCGCAACTCGGCCTTGAGGCTCGCGAGTGCGGCCGCCAGCGTCTCGCCGTTGAGCTCGCGTCCGTGCAGCAGCTGCTCGGTGGCGAGCGCTCGCACGGCGTGTGTGCCCGGCTGGTCGTCGGCGCCGATGCCGCCGAACGCCAGCGTGCAATCGAGCACACGGCGCGACTCGTGGTCGAGCTCAAAGTAGAAGGCGGCGTTGACGTAGGCGTGCGAGTTCTGCGCACGCAGCGCCGTCTTGAACGTGTGGAAGTGCACGTTGGCGTCGGCCTTGGTGAACGGCACCGTGATCGAGTGCACGAGCTCGCCGGCCGGCAGCGTCGGAGTCGCGAGGAACTCGTCGATGCTCACCGTGTGGCGGTGGCCGCCGGCGGCCGCCAGCGTCACGGTGGCGCGCGCGCCCAGCAGAATGAAGCCGCGGCTCTTGGCGAGCATCAGGTTGCCGGCGACGCTGCCGGCGTTGCGCACGTGCACGTTGGCGACGCGGCGGACATGCTTGGCGAGCGCCGAGAACGACCTCACGCGCTCGGCGGCGCCCGAGGCCGCGTGCTCCAGCAGCGTCTGCTCGAGACGCGCGATCGAGACCGACGCGCCGACGCGCACGCCGACCTCGGCCTCGACCTCGATGCGCAGCAGGTCGGCCACCGAGCCGAGGTCCACCAGCACCTGTGCCTGCTCCTGCTTGTAGATGCCGACGCCCGTGTTGCCGACGACGACGCGCGCCGCCGCGCCGTGGCGCGCGAGGTCCTCGAACGCCTGCTCGAGCGAGCTCGGGCGCAGCCACACGTACGGCGTCTGCGCGGCGCCGCGCGCGCCCACGAACGCCAGACGGCGCGAGTAGTCGTGCGCCGCCAAGAAGCTCGGGAACTCGGGGCCCTGGCTCGCGGCCGCCTGCTGCTCGTGGCGGTGCTCGAGCGCCTTGCCGCAGCCGACGAGGTCCTCAATGTCCGAGTCGGTCGCGAACGACTTGCACGCGTCGAGGATCGGACGGTAGCCCGTGCAGCGACACAGGTTGCCGTCGAAGCGGCTCTCGACCTGCTCCATCGTGACCTCGGGCGTCGCTCGCAGCGTCGAGTACAAGGTCATCACCATGCCGGGCGTGCAGAAGCCGCACTGCGAGCCGTGAAAGTTGGCGATGCGCTCCTGGATCGGATGGTGTCCGGTGCGCGACGACCCGATGCCCTCGGTGGTCGTCACGGCCCAGCCGTCGAGCGCCGCCAGCGGACGCAGGCACGAGTTGACCGACAGATGCACCTCGCGACCACTCACGGGGTCGATGCGCGACAGATCGACGGCACACGCGCCACAACCACCCTCGCCGCACGAGAGCTTGGTGCCCTTGTAGCGAGTCTGTCGGCGCAAGAAGCTGTTGAGCGTCACATTCGGATCGACCGACGCTGCCGGCAACACGAACTCCTCGCCGTTGATGGCGAATCGCAACTCTCCTTCAGCCTGTACACCTGCCATATCGACACACAAGAGAGAGGCACAGACACGCACACAAGCAAGCAAGCGAGCGAGAGAGGGCAGCGAAGCGACTGGCTCCAACTGCGAGATCGAGAGATCGAGAGATCGAGATTTTCCGTGCTGCTTCCGCGTGCCGCGGGTAATATTGGTCCGCTCGACGCGTCAAATCAACCAATCAATCGTCAATATGGCAGATTCATGCAGAGATATCAACCATATGCAATAACCGAGCATGGTGGCTTCGATGATGGTCGACGAGGTTTGTATTCTAGTGTTTGGTTTGGGGTTGGGGTTGGGGTTGGGGTTTGGTACGCTCACTGACTAATGGTTGATGTTTCGCTATGCCTGGCTGGTTTGGCTGGCTGGCTGGAATCGGCGTAGCTCCCGCGACTCGAGAGCTGCGGGGTGGCTTGTTTGCGTTCGGCTCACTCGCTGTACGGTGCTTCCGTATGCGACCGGGGGTGGTTTGTAGAATGAGGCGCTGCTTGGCTCGGGCGCCTTGCTTACTCAAAATCCTCGGGCGCTCCTCCAGGCGGAGCACCTCCTTCGCCACCGGCTCCCTTGCCCTTGCTGATGCCCGAGAGAATATCATCGACACGCAACAACAGGCATGCGTTCTACTCGTAGTAATACCAGAGTACGTGAGACAGAGGCAGGCAATGACGAGAGCGCGTGAGAGAGCGAGAGAGGGCGAGCACTTGAGTAACGCACCTCGACAGCCGACTTAATGACTTGCGATCGAACGCTGTACGCATCCCAAACGCCAAGCTCTCGCATATCAGCCAACTTACCACTCTCACCGTCGACGCCCCAATACGCGTTCTTCAACGGGTCTTGGGCGTGTTTTGCCTGCACCAACGAGAGAGCGAGCCGCGCACGTTAATAACTCAATGCAGTCAGGCAGTGTGTGTTTGAAGCAATCACGCGTACACGAAGCTCGGTCATGGTGCGCACGGTCTTGGCTCCACAGTTTTGCGCGAGGGTTCGAGGGATGATCTCGAACGCCACAGCGAGCGAATGGAAAGGCCACTGCTGCACGCCCTCGATCGACTTGCTCTTCTGTTAAACCGCAATCCACAAATGATCCATCCATCGACATGGTTAGCTTCGCGCAAGCACCCAGCTGCGCGAGGTACGCATGCACGCACCTCCATCAGCGCGTTCGAGATACTCATCTCGGTCGCGCCACCGCCAGGCAACAATCGCGGCTCGAGGATGACATTCTTGGCCACGGCCATGGCGTCCTGAAGGTTTCGGTCAATCTCCGACAGCACGTCCTTGGTGGCACCTCGCAGCAAAATGGTGCACGCCGAAGGATTCTCGCACTCCTCGATGAACGAAAAGTACTCGTCGCCAATCTTGCGGATCTCGAACAAGCCGCACTTGCCAATGTCGCTGTCCTGGATCTCGTCCGTGCGGCTGACGATCGTGGCGCCGGTGGCTCGGGCAATGCGGTTGTTGTCGGTCTTGCGCAGACGACGAAGGGCCGTCACGTTGGCGCGCACCAGATAATGTTGCGCGAGGTCTACGAGCAGCAGGTTCGGCGATTCGTTAGCAGCAGGTTGAGCCGCAGCCACCTCGCTCGCTCACTCGCTCGAACCACGTACCCGAGAGGCCCTTCTCTGTGATGACGAGGTCGGGCTTGTGCGCCAGGATCTCGTCGCACATCTTCTTGATGTACTCCTCCTCGAGCTTCAGGGCCTTGGTGAAGTCCTCCTCGTTGGAGAACTCCATCGCCGCCTGGTTCTCGAGCTTCTTGTACTCGAGCGGGCAGTCCAGCAGCAGCACGCGAGCATTCTCGATGCGTCGGCGCATCTTGGCGTGCGTGACGTCCTTGTTCAAGATGCAACCGCGCACCACCTTGGAATCCTCCATGTTGCCTCCCGGAATCTGTGTGTGCCAGGAGGTGAGTACATCACGGTGAGAGCAAGCAGGCAACCAAGCAGGCAGGCACGTACACGCTCGATGCGGACGTAGCGCTTGATGTCGACCTCCTTCTGCGCGTTCAAGTCTCGCGTAACGATGCGCACGGCCTCGAGAGCCATCTTGCACATGGGCTCAGCCCAGCGCGAGATGAACTTGGTGCCGATGCAGCTGCGGATGATGCCGAGGATCTCGTCGTCCTTGGCCGGATCGACCTGCACCACCGAGAGGGAGCGAGAGAGCGAGAGAGCTCCGAGCGTCAGGTACTGATTAATAGCCACCGTTCACTCGCACACAAACGTACGTTCATCGCAATACGCTCAATGTGTTGCAGTGCAAAGTCGAGTGCCTTTGTGTACGCGGAGATGATGACGGTCGGATGCATCTTCTTCTCGATCCACGGCTCGGCGACCGCGAGTACCTCGCCGGCTGCTCACTGTCGTCAGTCGCCGTCGCTGGCGCCACACCACGAGCAGCCAAAGCACGTACCCAACACAATGACCGATGTGGTGCCGTCGCCAGTCTCCTCGTCCTGTGCACGCGAGAGCTCGAGCATGCTCTTGGCGGCCGGGTGCGAGACCTCGATCTCGCGCAGGATCGCGTGGCCGTCGTTGGTGAGCACGATGCCGCCCATCGGGTCCAGCATCATCTTGAGCATGGCGCGCGGGCCCAAGCACGTTCGAATCACATCGGCCACGGCCTGTATATGATACACACGCATGAGTGGCTCGAGCACGACGAGGAGCGAGGGGCGCCACGTATGCGCGTACCTTGGCGGCAGCGATGTTGCCGAGCTGTGCGGTGCGACCGCTCTCGCGCTTGGTGTTCGCATCTACCCAGCCACACAAGTCGTCAAAATCGCGTCGGCATAACCCCATACCCACCACCACCGCCACCAGCACCATCGCTGCGCTCGAGTACGACGTACTGAGAACGACGATCGGGGCCTGCATATCGCGATAGATCGAGCGAGAGCCAGCCACCAAACAACAACAAGAACGACGAAGACGAAGACGATCAAACAACAAGACGGGACTTTCGCTCTTTCGCTGTTTCGCGTTATCGTCATCGTCGTTGTTGTATTTATCGCTCTTTCGCTCTTTCGCTACCGTTCGCTTCCGCCCCACAAGCTCGCAATGTTGAGCGACTGCGCGTCCTTCCACAGATCGCTCGCGCCTTCGGGCTTCGGCGGCCGGTAGACGCTATCGACCAGCGCATAGAACGACGCCGCCTTCTTGCCACGCACCGCTGGCGTGTCGGCGCCCTGCAGCTGTCCGAAGAACTGCTTGTAGAGCTTGCGCTGCTGCTTGAGGCGCGACTCGCCGAGCAACGCCTGCTCGAACGCCACGATGGCACTCTCGGGCGTGTTGGGTATCTGCAGCAGCACTTGGCGTTGCAGATCGCGGTTCGGCAGCGAGTAGATTTGCTGTATGATCGACAGCAGGTCTCCGAACAGCCGCTCGTCGGCCGACGTCACGGCGTTGATCACGGCCTGGAAGAGCTGCGTGGCGACGATCGGATAGAAGCGTGCGTTGTCCGCAATGACCGGCAGAATGTGCGAGCACAGCAGCAGCGCCGACGCCAGCGCCTGCGAATCGGGCCACGCGAACGTGCTCGTGAGCGTGAACAAGAGCGCTTGCATCGCTTGCTCGTTCGTGCACAGGTAATGCAGCATGGTCGACGGCGGCTGCTTGGCCGTGAGCTTCGTGGTGCCTGGCGCTCGGAGAATGACCTTGATGAACTCATAGTACTCGTGCGTCACGTCTCGCAGCAGCTTGTCGTGCACCATCTCAGCCTGCTCCTGCCCCGTTCCTCCGATACCACTACGAGAGAGAACAACGTGACGACGCGTCACGTGGTTAGCCGGATGGTGGGAGAGAGATGTGCGGCGGCGGTTCGCTCGCTCGCGTACGCTTGGTCGCGCAACACCATATCGCGCCAGTTCGAGTGCAGGATATGAAACACCTGCTCCAACAGTACTGGCAGCAGTCGCCCAAACACAGGTTCCAAACGCTCTGTTGGGCAATTCAACACTAACTCGGTCGCAAACAAGCCTGCCGATATCGAACCGTCGTCACGCACAAGTGAGTGAGTGAGTGAACGAGTGAGTGAGTGAGTGGCTGGCACCGTACGAAGCAGCAGACGGATATGCCACAAGGCTGTCGTGTGAAGATGCGAAAAGATCGACGAGAACAGCATCTCCGGCAACGTCGGCAGCTGGTACATGTTCGGCACGACCTTGGTCGCAAGGCCTAGGAGGCTGTAGCACGCCTGCCGCACCTCAAACAACCAAGTGCGAATGCTTCGGATCTGTGGGCCACCGTCAATATTGTCATCAACAACTCCATCCTCCTCCACGACTACTTTGCATACCGCAGGAGGAATGGAGGAGCTGCTGCTATCGGGGGTTTGGCCTGCATTCCCAGCAACACACATATGGTTCATCATTCGTAAGTGCACACCACTCCAAATCGGTTACGGCACAGAGAGAGAGAGAGAAGAACGTACGCAGCACGATCGCAATAAAGTGCTCATCGATGTCAAAAATGCCCTGGGCACCCAAGCAGCCGACGTCAATATCCTGCTCGTTCCCTGCCGAATCGGCAGAGCGGAAGGCCAGCAAGCGGCGTACGTGTGCTTCCGGTGGCACTGCACTTCGTGTGTCGGGATACCACAACGAGTGCAAGACTCGGGCGAGCTCCAGCAGGTTCGGCATCATCTCTTGCAGAAACGCGGTACACGGCGTCTGCACACCCATCGGCGTGACGTATCCGCCAGCTTGGAGAGCAGCCTACACCCATCACCATCACCGTAGACCGCGAGTTGGTACCGTGTCGTGCACGTTGTGAATCGCAAGTGGTGTGCTTGTCATACCACGTCGCTTGGCAGCCATGCAGCTCGCTTGAAGATTCCGTTGCACGAGCGGAGTATCTCGAGAAACTGGCTCCGTTGCTGGCTCGTGTCGTTCGTTGACGGCAGCACGCCTGCGAGTTCGAGGAAGGTTGCCGGACCTTGCAGCGGCTGCGCTGTGGCGGGCGAGCACCACTGATCGACGTCGGCACGCACCAAGAAGCCGAGGAAACGCTGGCGTTCGGCAAACTGCGGCATGGCGTTGCTCGCTTCCACGAGTGCTTCGCACAGAAGCATACGCTCCATAGCCGACACGAAGCCACCCGAGTTGAGGCGCATTACCTCGGCCACGAGTTGCTCGAGGTGCGCGAGAATCAACTGCGGCGAGTTGTGCGCAATGTGCACCAGTCCCGTGCACGCCTTCTTGCGCATGCTGACCACTTGCGACGGCACCTGCTGCGACGCGAGGTGCAACTGCAACACGCTCAAGCACTACGCCGCCAAAACACCACACCGAGACCGAATATGAGAGCCTCGTACACTCGTGCACCTTGATAGAGAGAGCCTCACCACGTACACGCTGGAGCACCGAGTTGATGTACGCCGGACGGTGGCAGTAGAAGGGCGACAGCGCCTTGAAGGCCGACAGCACCGCCTCCTGAACCACAAAATCCTGTCGATCAATCAGCCGAGTAGATGCCCGTGAGTGAAACAATACAAGTTCGCGCAGCGGTTGACGCTCATGATACCGTTGGTGTCAGCGATTCGAGTGCAGCAAAGATGCGGTCAAAGTGAGGCAACAGCTCGACCTGCTCGACCACACAACGCACCAGCAGCGTCAGTAAAGCGACGTAACTCACTCACTCACTCACTCCCTCCCTCACTCACTCACGTACAATATCCACGCTCTTGGACACGACTCCTTCGACCGAACACTTGAGAAACACCGCCAAGGCAGTCATCTCCTGTGGGTCTTGCACTGCCGCGCCAGCAAGCCGCGTGAACTGCACCTCGGCGAACCCGAACACCTTTTGTGGCTGTTCCTCAAATAGCAGCATCAGCAACCGCCCTGATCGAGCCCGCTGCTCCGGCTGCAGGCCACGTGTCGTTGCGCGCATCGTACCGCGAGTGCTGCGAGATGCTTGACGAACTCCATGCGGCTGCCGACCACGAGCGAGTAGTGGCCCTGAAAGTCGTCCTTCGAGCCAAAGTCCAGGAGCGAGTACTCGAGTCGGACGTCGGTGACCTTGCTGGCATCTTCGACATACTCGAGTGATCGAAGATTCGACGCTGCCACCGAGATGATGCGCTCGAGGTTGTCCTTGATCGCAGGCGTCTACCAGCATTCGAGAGTGAGACGGAGCTCCAGTTGGCGATAGAGCGTGTGCGTGGTGTCTCGCAAGTACCTCACTGACCATAGAATGAGACACCAGCAAGTTCCAGCAGGTCTGCACCGAGCCGCTCAGAAGCAAGCTGTTGTGTGCCAACACCTGAATCAACAGCTCGACGAAACTGCACACAGCGCCTGTGTAAGCTGGCATCCACTAACGAACGAGCGAGCAACAGCAGACGACACACATACAGCCCTAGTGAACTCGGCAAGTGCTCGATCGATGGCAACGCGGCAGCGAACGCTGATCCGAGAGCAGCCAATGCTCGCGCCAGAGCCTTGTGGTAGGTGTAGTCGTCGGTGTGCGAGCCAGACGAGATGGAGAGCGCCGAAGCGAGATCCTGCAAGCCGTAGAAGCCCTCGGTCACCGTTGGCACGAGGAGCTCGAGTTCGCCTGGTCTGCGTTGATACAGCGTCTCGAGGCCTGTAGCAGCAATCTGTTCACGCCCATACGATCAGATTCGTGTCGATTCGATTCGATTCGATTCGATTCGAGTCGATTCGATGCAAGCACGCACCAATCGCAATGGAATCGAGTGCAGCAACGACATGAGGAAGGGAATGACGTGGCCCTTGGCGATCAACGAGTAGTTCATCAACTCGGCGATCGACAAGAAGGTCGTGAGGGCCAACTTGGCTCGCGCCTCGGCCTCAGGCGACGCCGTGTGCTGGCCGATGAAGATCGTGCACAGCTGGAAGACGCCGCCAGCGAGCGTCTCGGCGCACAGGTAGATGCCTTGGCAGTAGTCGTGCTGCACCACTCGTGCAACGTCAGCACATACACACGCCACGTGTGCGCTGTCTCTCTCTCCTTCTCTCTCTCGGCTGCATGACGTGCCTTGCGTTGAGACGGCATATCGTGCTCGCCGTGCACGACCTCCATCAGGCCGCGAGTGACGATGAGCATCATCTCGGCGTGTAGCTCACCGATGGTCGCGATGCGACACAGCTGCTC
>ERZ778027.4565-NODE-4565-length-11642-cov-7.160956_pt1 | contig 11642 bp, 11 predicted proteins | sample MGYA00375757_ERZ778027 | MGnify/ENA primary metagenome ERZ778027 (study PRJEB29350, sample SAMN05389817) | bioreactor metagenome | isolation source: Ammonium sulfate bioreactor | place: South Africa: University of Cape Town | collected 2014-02-18 ... | reverse complement strand
CGGGCCGGCGAGGCCCAGTCTTTCGACGACTTGGAACGCAAGCTGAAAGACGCTCTCGCAGAGATCCGCGGTGCTTTCGACCGTCTGATCGTCTGATCGCCGCGGCAGCGACGGATCGCGCCGCCTATGGCGTTCCTATCATCGAATGATGCAAACTGGCGCCGAACCTTAACCTTGTGCGCCGAGCGGCAGTCGAAAGCCAGGTAGGCAGCGAAAAGCATGTCGAGGGGATACGTGGCGGCGATCAAGACCGACGGCAGCCCAGCCCGTCCGCGACCTGCGGGCGAAACCCGAAACGACGAGGCTGTCCTCGTCGCCGGGGCCGGTCAGGGCGACAGCCAAGCATTCGGTGTGCTGATGGAAAGGCACCTCGGAACGATGGTGTCGGTGGCGCGGCGGATGCTTCGCGACGATGCCGAAGCCGAAGATGTTGCGCAGGAGGCGTTCTTGCGGCTTTGGCGTTCGGGCGCGACGTTGGAGATCGGGCCAGCAGGCATCAGGCCGTGGCTGCGCCGTGTCGTTTCGAATTTGTGCCTTGACCGCGTTCGCGGACAGGGGCGCGTGAAGGTGGTTGATGAATTGCCGGAGGTGCCGGAGCCGGCCAAGCAATTGGCAGCTCTCGAAAGTCAGGACGTTCAGCATCGCGTCGGCGACGCCATGCAGAAGCTTCCCGAAAGGCAACGTCTGGCGCTGACGCTCTTTCACTTCGAAGGGCTCAGCCAGATCGAGATTGGAAATATCCTCGGCGTTTCGGATGAGGCGGTGGAGTCGCTGCTGAGCCGGGCACGCAGGCAATTGAAGGCTGATTTGAAATCGGATTGGGAATCGCTGCGCAATGACAGCGAGCCCTGATATGCGGGAGACGGTGAGACAATGACACGGAACCTGAAGCCTGCAGGGCTTGACGGATTGGAGGCGGCGCTCGACACGTACGGCGCTGATCGCACGCGTTGGCCTGCGCCTCTCCGGCACGAATTGTCTGCCCTGATCGCCGACAGCAGCGAGGCACGAAAGATGCTTCGCGATGCGGAGCTTTTCGACACGCTCCTCGATCGTGCGCCGCAGTATGACGCCTCGCGTCTCGACGGTCTCAAGCAGCGGATTGTTTCGGCTGCCGTGCATCAACCGCGCCTGGTTGCCACCCAGCCCCAGGCGTCATTACCCCGGCCGGTTCCGCACCATCGTCAGGGTTGGGCCGTGACGGCGCTGGCGGCGTCGCTTGTTCTTGGCGTTCTGGCAGGACAGTCGAGTGTCGTCAGTTCGCTTCTTGGAACGAATTCAGCGTACGCGTCGCGTCAGGTCGCCCAAACCGATGATGCCGACTTCTTGCTCGACGAGGATATGCTGTGACGGTCGACGGAAATGCGAGTGCTTCCAGACGTTCGCGTCTGGTCTATCCCGCGCTGATTGTATCGCTGGCGCTGAATCTGCTTTTCATTGGCGGAATGGCCGCGGCGGCCTGGCACTTCAATAAGCGTCACGCGCGCGGCGAATTCGGCCTGCTGGCTTTTGCGCGGCAGTTGCCGCCGGAGCACCAGGACGCTTTTCGTAAGCAAGTTCTGGAGGCTCGCGCCTCACTGAAGGACGAACGCGAAGCCGTTCGCGGTGCCTGGCTCGACGTCAATGCCATGCTGACCAGCGAACCCTTCGACAAGGAAAAGCTGAAGACTGCGTTGGTGAAGCTCAGGGAGACTGAAAGTCAGTTCAGAGCCGGTCTCAACAACTCGTTCGCGGAGATTGCCGAGAGCGTCACGCCCGAAGAACGCAAGCTCCTGCAGGCATGGCGCGACAAGCGCAAGCCCAACTTTCTGAGGCGCGGCGATGTCGAACCTCACAAGGCTGATGGCGACATAAAACCTGACTGAAATCGCACTTAAGCGGACGCCGTCTCGAAGAGCTTGCGTGCGGTCAGACGCGTCCCGAGAACAGGTCATTCTGGGTCGCTGCAATGAATTGCACGGACCACGAGCGAACGCCTTCAGGCGTGTTGCCGACCCGAAGCTCGGCATTCGAAAGCTCGCACAGCGTCCGTGCGAGGATCATGGGAAAGTCGTCATCGATCGCGGCGCTGGTGCATTCCTGACCGGACAATTTGATTGAGAGTTCGGCGGTGTCGTTCGTGGTTCGCACATCGATGCGGACGACGGCGCCCGAGCAGGCATTGCGCGATACTTGAGCCAAAAGGTTGATCAGCATCTGCCGAACGGCCTGAGGGTCGCCGATGATCGCGAGGTCGGCATTGACATCACAATCGATCGTGATGGCGCGGGCTTCGAGATCGCAGGCGGCGAATGCGCAGGCCTCATCGACGATGCATTTGAGCTGGCAGGACTGCGGCGCTCCCTTGCGAGATGGGGCCGTCAGCAGGGCTGTGATCGCCAGGGCGTCTTCCGCCGATTTCAACAGCACACGGCCGCTGGCATGGATGTCGCGGGCATAGTCGCCGTAGGCGCTCGATCCGAGCGGCCCGAAGACTTCCTTCGACATCAGTTCGGAAAAGCCGAGAACCGCATTCAGGGGGGTGCGAAGTTCGTGGCTCATGTGTGCGGTCAGTTTCGCCCAGGCAGCGCGGTCGAGGCCAGCGCTTGACTGGGGCTCGGCAAGGAGTTCAGTGAATCGGGTAGCTTCGGGTTGGTGCGCGGCTTTGATCTGGCCCGTCGAGGCGTCCGAGTTCTCTCCCGAACACAGGATAAGAGCGCCAGCCAGCCCCGCGCCAGCTACGAGCAGTATCGTTCCCAACGATTGCGAATCAATATTCAGGACGGCAATGCCGATCACCGTCAGCAGAGCGGACACCATCAGCAGCGGGGCGCGCCGGATATCGCGGCGGCTTGCCTGTAGCAGTGTCCGGGACAGCGCGTGTGCGCGCGTCCGGTCTGCGGTCAAGCTGGCAAAGTTCCCCCGTTGAGGAACGGACCAAGTCCGCGCCATCTTCCAATTCCCCTGCCGAATTTTGTAAGTGCCCCAATCCTGGCCGGAACCGAATCGGTGCCGCGTGCCATTGATTCGACAATCACCGATTTGCGACTCACCTGTCGAGGGAGAAAAAATCGGCAGAGAATCAAATCTCGAAAGCGTGGCATTGAGCAAAATCATGACGCCACGTTTGGCGTCGCGAGTTAGTCCTCAAGCATGCGGGAGACGATCTCGCGACAGTCACGTGAGAGGTGCGTGGCGTCTGCAACTCGCTTCAAGGCCGCTTTCGCCCGGCTTTTGCGTTTTGGCTCGAGCGAGCGGTAGCTTCGGAATGCCCCGAGCATGCGCGATGCGACCTGCGGATTGAGGGCGTCGATCGCTAAAACCTTCTCGGCGAGGAAATCGTATCCTGCGCCGTCGGCCCTGTTGAATTGCAACGGATTGCCCATCGCGAACGCGCCGATCAACGCTCTGACCTTGTTCGGGGTCGTGATCTTGAAAAGCGGATGCGTGCAGAGAGCTTTGACGTCATCCAGCGTTTCGGCGCGGGGCGACTGCGCCTGCGCTGAGAACCACGTGTCGATCACGAGATGATCGTCTTTCCAGCGCTCGAAGAAGTGCTGAATGACGCTCTCGCGCGCCGGCGCATCCACCCCGGCGATGAGGACGAGAGCGTGCGCCGCGTCCGTCATGTTCGAGGATTTGCGATAGTGCGTTTCGAGGCGAGCGTAGTCTTTGTCCGTTCCGCGCATCGTCATCAGCGACAGTGCAGCGTTTCTCAGTGCACGCCGTCCGGCACTTTTGGCGTCGGGTGAAAATTTTCGCCCGTTCGAGGTGCGGGCGTAAACGTCATCCAGCGTGTCGGCGAGCTTTTCGGCAACCGCGCCGCTGAAGGCGCGATGCGCTTCGAAAATCGCCGCATGATCGACGCGGACGGATTTCTCGCGCGATACGTCGGAAACGGAGGGAAATTTCAGGAGCTCGGCCTTGTAGGCGTCGTCGAGGTCAGGATTGCGAAGCGCGTGCTCCAGCGCTGCGGCGAACTTCGCTGCCTTGGAGGCGACCAGCGGCTTTGGCCGTTTCGCGTCGAGCAAGGTCAGGATGCTGCGCGACGCGTATTTGTTGCTCGCCTGCCAGCGATTGAAGAGGTCGCTGTCGTGATGCATCGTGAAAGCGAGATCGTCGTCCGACAGCGCGATCGTGACATTGACCGGCGCCGAGAAATTCCTAAGCAGCGAAGGAACGGGCCGCGAGGTGACGTTGCCGAAACGGAACTTGGTCGTGCGGTCGGTGACGGCGAGAACGCCTGGACGAATTTCCTTACCCTCTTCGACGGTAAAATCCATTTCGTTGCCGTTTTCGCCGAGGAGGGCGATTGCAAGCGGCACGAACTGCGGCTGTTTCTTTGCCTTGCCGTGCGACGGCTTCAGCGTCTGATGCACGGTAAGTTCGGCGGCTTTCTTGCGCCGGTCGAACGTCAGATCGCAGACAAGTTCGGGCGTGCCGCTTTGCGTGTACCAGCGCATGAATTGTGAAAAATCGAAGTCGCTCACGTCGGCGAAGCACGCGACGAAATCTTCGATGGTGACGGCCTGTCCGTCGTGGCGCTCGAAATAGAGATCCATGCCGGCGCGGAATTTTTCACGCCCGAGGATCGTCTCGATCATGCGCACGACTTCGGCGCCTTTTTCGTAGACGGTCGCCGTATAGAAATTGTTGATCTCGATGTAGGTGTCCGGCCGCACGGGATGCGAGAGCGGGCCTTGATCCTCAGGGAATTGCAGGGCGCGCAGTTGGCGAACGTCGGTGATGCGCTGAACTGTGCGGCTGCGGCTTTCGGCGGAAAATTCCTGATCGCGATAGACGGTCAGGCCTTCCTTGAGGCAGAGCTGGAACCAGTCGCGGCAGGTGATGCGATTGCCGGTCCAGTTGTGAAAATACTCGTGCGCGACGACGCTTTCGATCGATTCGTAAGTCGTGTCCGTCGCTGTTTCAGCGGACGCGAGGATCAGGCGGTCGTTGAAGATGTTGAGGCCCTTGTTCTCCATCGCGCCCATGTTGAAATCGGACACGGCGACGATGTTGAAGACGTCGAGATCGTATTCGCGGCCGAAGCGCGTCTCATCCCACCGCATCGAGCGCTTGAGAGAATCCATCGCCCAATGCGCGCGCGCTTCCTTGCCATGCTCAACGTAGATGCCGAGATCGACCTTGCGGCCCGACTTGGTCGTGAAGGTCGAATCCAAAAGAGCGAGATCGCCACCGACGATCGCGAACAGATAGGATGGCTTAGGATGCGGATCGTGCCAAACGGCGTAGTGACGCTTGCGGCCAGGCAGCGTGCCACGCGCTATCGGATTGCCGTTGGCGAGAAGGACCGGAGCCGTTGCGACGTCGGCTTCCAGGCGCACTGTATAACGCGCGAGAACATCCGGCCGGTCTAGAAAATAGGTGATGCGGCGGAAGCCTTGCGCTTCGCATTGTGAGCAATAGACGCCGCGCGACAGATAGATTCCCTGTAGCGCCGTATTTTTCTCGGGATTTACGACCGTCGTCATTTCGAGCGTAAACGGATCTTTCGGCGGCGACGCAATCGTCAGGCCGGTGTCGTCGATTGCATAGGCGGGACGACGCAGCTTCTTGCCGTTGAGCGAAATGCTTTCGAGATGCAGCAATTCGCCGTCGAGTCTCAGCGGCGCTTTAGCGGCGCTTTTCGACTGCGGATGGCGGCGGATCGACAGTTTCGAGACGACGCGCGTCTTTGTCGGATCGAGCGCGATGTCGAGGTTGACGGTATCGATCAGGTATTCGGGCGCGCGGTAATCAGCGAGAAGAACTGGCTTAGGATGTTCTGATTTCATGTGCGCCCCGGCGCCGGCAATTGCTTCGGATTGGGTTCGCCGGACGATCGAGGCGACAATAACTAATCGTCCGGCGGATGGCTATCCCGCGAACTCAGCCGAGGCGGCGACGGAATTCATCGTAGCCGAATGCGCGGAGCACGGTGCACGTGTTGTCTTCGTTCAATACGGCGAGGTCCGGCAAAGGCACGCCGTTGAACGTGTTATTCTTGACGAAGGAATATTGCATCATGTCGGTGAAGACGAGCCGATCGCCGGTCTTCAGCGGCCGGTCGAAGGAATATTCGCCGATGATGTCTCCGGTCATGCAGGTTTTGCCGCCGAGAATATAGGAGTGCGGTTTTTCGCCGGGTGCGCCGGCACCGACGATCGAGGGCGTGTAGGGAACTTCGAGTACGTCCGGCATATGCGTTGACGCCGAAGCGTCGAGGATCGCGATGTCTTTCTCGTTGTGATGAAGATCGAGAACGGTCGCGACGAGATAGCCCGCATCGACGACGTGACCTGCGCCGGGCTCAAGAATGACCTCGACATTGAACTCGCGCCGGAATGCCTTGATCGCCGCGATCAGTTTCTGGATGTCGTATCCCGGCTTGTTGATGAAATGGCCGCCGCCGAAGTTCACCGCATCGACACGGCGGATATAGTCCGGGAACGCGCGGGCGACGTGCTCGATGAGACCGACCGATCCGGCGTCGCCGGATTCGCAGAGCGAATGCGCGTGCAGGATACCGACGTGCTCCCACGGCACGCGGTCGAGCATCTCGCGCGTTGCGCCGAAGCGCGAGTAGGGCGCGCACGGATCGTAAAGCGCGCCCCCGAGCGTGGCGTTAGAGTAGCCGGGATTGATGCGGAGGCCGATACTGACATTCGGATGCGCTTTCAAAGTCGCGAGATTTTTTTCGATCTGCTCCGGCGAGTTGAAATAGACGTGCTTCGCCAGCTTTGTCAGACGTTCGACTTCGCCCGGTGCATAGGCCGGCGAATAGACGTGCACTTCCTTGCCGAATTCCTCGTGGCCGAGGCGGGCTTCGTACTCGCCGCTGGCCGTCGTGCCGTCGAGTACCTCACGCATCACGGGAAAGGCTGCCGGCAGCGCGAACGCCTTCGTCGCGAGCAAAATCTTGCAACCGGCTTCGCGCTTGATCTCGGCCGCGCGCGCGAGGTTGCGCTTGAGCGCCGCCATGTCGAGCACGTACGACGGCGTTGCGATGCTCTGCACCCAATCCGACGACTGCACCAGAAGCTCTGAGGTCTCTGCCAATCCTGCCACCAATTCGAGTTCGAACTCGCGCTAATTCGTAACGCGAACGGGGCCGGCGGTCGTGCCGGGCCATTTGTAGACGAACGTCAGATACGCAAGCGCGATATAGATCGCGCCGAATGCCAACGCACCGAGCCCGGCGGAAGCTTCGTAAAGACTGAAGCCATATAGCCAGGGCGGCCGGACATCGCCAAAATTGTCGATGTCCGTAGCGCGCGCCGCCAACTTCGCCCAGGCGTGATCGGTGCCGATCAGGAGACCGTTCAAGCCTGCCGTTACGGCGCCCATGAACGCCAAGCCGCACGACAGCAGCGCGAACGCGAGAAGCCGCAGCGACAACGGCGCTTCGCGCAGAAACAACCAGAGCCCGGCAATATAAGCCGAAATCATTCCGAAGCTAACGGACACGACCGAGATGACGAGCCCGGTCAGGTCGTTGCGAACGCTGAGAATGTCGGCTTCGCTCATCAGGTCTCGACGGCAAAGAGCTTCTTCTGATCGGATTTTTCGATCTCTTCCACGTGCCACGGCAGGCCCTGCTTGCCAAGCTCCTCGAGGAACGGCACGGGTGGCAGCTGCTCGACGTTGAAGACGCCTTTGCCCTTCCATTCCTTACGGAACATCATGATGGCGCCGACGACGGGCGGCACGCCGGTCGTGTACGACACGGCCTGCGCGCCGACTTCCTTGTTGGTCTCGGCGTGGTCGCAGACGTTCCAGATCATGTAGCGCTTTTTCTTGCCCTTCTTTTCGCCTTTCAGCACGACGCCGATCGACGTTTTGCCGGTGTAGTTCTCGGCAAGCGACGACGGCTCCGGCAGGAGCGATTTCAGGAATTCCATCGGAATGACGGGGTTGCCCTTGTACATGACGGGATCGATGCGCGTCATGCCGACGTTCTCGAGCACTTCGAGGTGCTTGATGTAGTTGTCGGAGAACGTCATCCAGAAGCGGATCTGCTCCAGGCCCTTGATGTTCTCGACGAGGCTTTCCTCTTCCTCATGATAGATCAGGTAAGACTTGACCGGGCCGACTTCCGGATAGTCGATCATCGTCGAAATCGACAGCGGGTCGATCTCGATCCATTCGCCGTTCTTCCAGTATTTGCCGCGCTGGGTCACTTCGCGGAGATTGATCTCCGGATTGAAATTGGTCGCGAAGGCCTTCCCGTGGCTGCCGGCATTGCAGTCGATGATGTCGATGGTGTGAATCTCGTCGAAGAGCTTCTCCTGCGCATAGGCGCAGAAGATGTTCGTGACGCCGGGATCGAAACCGCAGCCGAGAACGGCCATCAGGCCCTTGGCCTTGAACTTATCGTGGTACGGCCACTGATATTTGTACGTGAATTTCGCTTCTTCCCGCGGCTCGTAGTTCGCCGTGTCCATGTAGTTGACGCCGGCTTCAAGGCAGGCGTCCATGATCGGCAGATCCTGGTAGGGAAGGGCCATGTTGATGACGAGGTCAGGCTTGACCTTGTTGAGAAGCTCAACCGTCTCTGCGACGTTGTCGGCGTCGACCTGCGAGATATCGATCGGCGAGACGCACTCGGCCTTGACCTTCTTGCAGCTCTCGATGCGGCGCGAGGCGAGATGGATCTTCTTGAAAACGTCGCGGTTCATCGCGCATTTTTTCGCAACGACCGAACCCGCCGCGCCAGCCCCGATGATGAGTACGTTGTCCACTCGCCCGCTCCTGTTTTGATCCGCCGCCTGGGCGGCATCGCTGGGGGCCGGAAATAGGGCACGTCGGCGGGTATTTCAATACTAATTCAAAGACGTTAGCCGATTGGGCGAGAGCTGCGGGAGCGTTCCGGCGCGGCGGGCGCCGATTATGACAGTGCAAATGCTTTCGGCGGCTCACTTCTTGGCGTCGATGGGGACGAAACCATTTCGGTTCGGCATCTCAACCTTCGGTAAAGAGAGTGCATCCATTTCATCGCTTTCGGCGATGATCTTATTGGCCGCGAGAAGATAAGCCGTCAGCGCATACAGTTCATCGGACGACAGCGAGCCCGGCGCCGAAGGCGGCATCGCGCGCCGGAGATAATCGAAGATCGTCGTTGCGTAGGGCCAGTAGGATCCGATGGCCTTGTTCGGATGGCCAGCCGTCGGCGGCGTCGGGCCGCTGACGAGGTCTTCCGCAGTTGCGCCTTGACCTTGGTCGCCGTGACAGCTTGCACATTTTTGCACGTAGATGGCTCGGCCCTCTTTCGCCGTGCCGTGGCCGGAAGGCAGGCCGCGACCATCCGGAAAGACTGTAATGTCCCATTTGGCAACGTCAGCCTTCGACATCGGCGTTCCGAGCTGCGGCGCTTGCGCGCGACTTTGAGCTTGCGCGTCGGTCGCGATGACCACGCATGCAAGACACATGAAGAGCTTTGTGAGCTTAGGCGTAGACATGGGTGACTGCCCCGTCCTCGTCGACGGCCCAGCTTACGATGGCATTGTAGTGGAAATACCCGTTGCGACCGCGTTCCTTGATAAGAACGTCGCGCTCGGGCTGCACGTAGCCGGTTTCATCGGTTGCCCTGCTCTTGAGAATTGCGGGCTGTCCGCTCCAATGCCAAGGCATGCGGAAGCGCGTGAAGCAGCGTGTCATCACCGGCTCATCGAGAAGGGCTTCCGCCCATGACTTGCCAGCGTCCGCCGAGACTTCGACTTTGACGATCTTACCACGTCCGCTCCATGCGAAACCGCGGATCTGATAGACGTTCGGACCCTCGAGGGTTTGGCCGTGCGACGGTGATGTGATCAGCGATTTTGCGTCCATCACGAACGTGAACATTCGCGCGATGCCCGATGGAAGCAACTCGGTGTACTTCGCGGTTTCGTTGCGCGTCATGGAGGGCTGATCGGTGACGTGCAATCGCCGAAGCCATTTGACGTTCGTGATGCCCTCCCAGCCCGGTACGATAAGACGGACAGGATAGCCATTCTCTGGCCGCAGACGCTCACCGTTTTGATAGAGCCCGACGATGGCATCATCCATGAGCTTCGATAGCGGCAGGCTGACGTTTAAAAGATTGGCGTCGGCGCCCTCCGCGATGACCCAGGACGCAGCTTCTTCGACGCCCGCTTCGTCAAGGAGAATTGAAAGCGGTACGCCGGTCCATTCCGAGCACGAGACGAGACCGTGAAACGATCCGACGGGGCGCTGTATCGGTTCCTCGTGCCAGCCGGCGTTGCTGTTGCCTCCGCACTCGATGAACAAAAACTGCGACCGCATCGGATAGCGGAGAAGTTTTTCGATCGTGAACATAAGTTCGCGACGGACGCGGCCGTGGATCACGAGGCGGTGCTGTTTCGGGTCGATATCAGGCACGCCGTTATGGTGGCGCTCGAAATGCAATCCGCTCGGCGTGACGATGCCTTCGAGATCTTCGAGCGGCGTCCAAGAGACGCCATCGCCAGCGGGTTCGCGATTGCCGCCGATGTTGCGTACGACGTATTTTTCGTACTTTGACGGCGTGCCGTAGCTGGTGAACGGGCCACCTGTCCGGTGCAGCCAAGCCGGATCGGCCAAGTCCTCAGCATGCGCCGGTTTCGCGGCATCGCCTCGCGCAGGTTCGGCGATCGCCGCCGCGGCGACCGCAAAGAGTGCGCCGCGCTTAAGCAAAAGGCGGCGGTCTAAAAGACCACCGCCTGCAATTGGCGTCAGATCACTATCTGAAAATTTACCGGTCATGGACCGTGGGCGCGAAAGCTACGATTGGCTCGGTGCGGACTTGCCATTGAAGGCCATGCCCTCGGAATCTTCCGCGTGCACGCTCATGACGTCGGTCGGATTGCCCTGATACGAAAACCGGAAGTGCGGATTTTCGCTGATCGAAATCCCACCCGTCATCGCGAAGACGAGTTTGTCTCCGGTGCGAACCTCGATCTTGTCGACAAAATGCGCCGGCGTGTAGAGGCCCGTCACCTGATCCATTTGCAGTCCGGAATTGTTGGGATGCCGGATCATGACCTCGGCTTCCTGGACGGCTGCGGCATCAGGATCTTTGAATGCCGTTCGGATTTTCATCTTGCCCATCGACTTGGCAGCTTCCTCGGCATCTTTCGAAGCCGGAGCTGAGCAGCCGCCCGAGGCCTTCACAAAGCTCGACGTCATGTAGAGCTTGCCGTCGGCCGTTTCGGCGATGGCGCGCACGTCGGAATATTGATCGATACGGACGCGCGTCGCGAGCACACGTTCGCCGGTCCCGGCCGCATCGCCGTAGCTGAATGTCGCGACGATGGGCGAAGGATTCTTGTCGATGACCAACGTCAGCGATTTGACGTCCTTCGCAAACTCGGCGGGGAGGCGGATTGTGATCGGCACCGTCGAGGCGTCTTCGGCGCGATAAGGTGCCTCGAGCTTCACTTTTCCGGCGCCGTCAAGGAGATCGCGGCTGCCGAAGGTGGCGCTTTTAATTCCGTCCCAAATGGCTGTGTCGTCGGCAGCGCGCGAGTTCGGCGCTGCAAACGCCAACGCCATGCCAAGCAGTGCCAATGTTGCCGACCGGATCGCTATGCTGCGCATGCTACCTCTTTGTCCAGGATAGAGATCGCCAAGCAAACGGTCCTTGGCGTTTGCCAAATCTTCCCAATTCTACACCAGCATGT
>ERZ778027.4564-NODE-4564-length-11642-cov-180.933460_pt1 | contig 11642 bp, 7 predicted proteins | sample MGYA00375757_ERZ778027 | MGnify/ENA primary metagenome ERZ778027 (study PRJEB29350, sample SAMN05389817) | bioreactor metagenome | isolation source: Ammonium sulfate bioreactor | place: South Africa: University of Cape Town | collected 2014-02-18 ... | reverse complement strand
CGCGCAGCAACGGCTACCAGATCTCCGACGACATGAGCCAGGTCATTGCCTCGCGATATGCCGAAATGGCCGCAAGCCCTGAGTTCCGCGATCTGGGCGCGCCATCACTCACCAACACCACACCATCCCCCCATCAGCGCGAAGTCCGCAACATGATCGTTGGGCGAATTCTTGAGCAATATGCGGCCGAGGGTTTGGCGCCGGTTCGGGCGGGTCTGGTGGATCCCGCGACAACGATGGGTACTGTGCCAGCACCCGCTGAGTTTTCCATGCCGTCGGCAGCGCCACGGCCGCAGGGCCGCCGCAGCGCAGGATTAGCGCCCGGCCGCACACCTCGTGGGTCAAATGCTGATTCGGGAACGGGCCATCATGCGCCGGGCGATGAGGCGGCCAGAGCGGCGATCCAGCGTGGGGCGGCACAAGTGGCTGGAGATGATGCGGCGGCCAGACGGGAGTTTGGAGCAAGGGCGACGTCTGCAAACGCCGACGGAACTAAAATTCGTGATGACCTCAAACCCTAATGTGCAGTAGGCTATTTCTGGGCTTGAAAAGCGGGATCTGCCTGGAAGGCAGAATGGACCCGATCAAGCCTCTCGGCGATTTCTTGACGTTGCTGATGGTCCCGAAAGGCATAAAGCCCCCCGAAAATCGCGACCGCAATCAAGATGAACGGCACAACAATCATGACCGCTGTGGCAATCTTCCTCTGCCACGCAATGGCCTGCTGGCTCTTCATGAACGTCGGGATGCGGTCATACTCGAGCGCCATCAGCGCTTCGGCCTTCGACCCACGGAAGCCAGCCTCGCGCAAGGCTGCGTTCTCAGCCGTCAGTTGGTCGACCTGAGCCTTGAGCTGGGCGATTTCGTCTATTTCTGGCATAGCAATAGAATAATCGAAGACGGAACATATTGCAAACAAAACTCTGCATCGATCGATTAGCGAGTGACGCTAGGTGCCCCATCGACAAACCTCAGATCCCTTGAACCAGTGCGCTATCAGAAAGAATATTCTCTGCAAGCGCAGGCAAACTGTTTTCATCGAGACGAACCGCCAATACGTCGATCTCGAGCAACGCTTTTGAAAGATAGGGGTGGAATTTTTCCGTCATCAAATTTGCATTACCCGCAAACAGCTTGGCATCGGCACCGTCTGCGAGGTCTTTCAGTGCAGCTTCCAGAGGCTGCGTGCTCTTCGCGATCAAAACCTCAAGAAAGCCATCGAAGATTTGGACGGTAAAGCCCCGCGCCCTCAACGCAAAGGCGAGGGTGGTTGTTTTGACCGTACCGCGGCCGGTAGCGACGATCCATTCTCCTTCGCCGATTTGTGCGATCCTTCCATGAGAGAAGTGCATCTGGGCGAAGTTTGAGCGCGCTTCCGACAGTAGGTCCCGGGCCGTAGCGTCCATATAGGTGGGGCTGTCATTCCGCTTTAGGACCGAAAACATCCTTTCAATCACGACGTCATGGATGATGCCGGCATCACCGCCAAAAATCGGTGGGGTGCCGGCCTTGGCGGGCGTGACAAGAATGACCTTGGCACGATCATCTACCTCTTGGACCAACCAGCGCCGCCCTGAAAATATGAGCATCATGCCCGGTGCGACCATATTGTCGACTGGCAGAGTGCCCAACTCCTTTCCATCCGAAATCAGCCGGTATTCTTCCGGTGTCTGGAACACGGCATAGAAGCTGTAATGGGAAACCAAAGTTTCCCCCATTGGCCCCAACAACAATAGGCCGTCCTTGGCCTGTTCAATCAGAGCGGGATCTGCCTGCCCCATGGCGCGCAAGACCTCGGCAAAAATGGCTGAACTGACCTGGCGGAACGGTCCGTCCTGACAGAGCACACGATAGAGCCGAGGGGCATGGGCGCCACCTTTTTCGGCAATGATCGACAATATCTGATGCACCAGAGTCGAAAGGTGCAAAGCCCCCGATTGCGCAGGCTCGCACCATTTTTCGAGTAGCAATTCGATCATGGCGGTTGACCGGATGAGGCCTAGCCTGAGCCTGTCCGCAAAGCTGCTTTTCGAATCGAGCATGGCTTCAACGGCATATTGGCGAAGGATGGCCGGCTTGCCAGCGCGGCGCCCAGATCTCCCGAGGCGCTGCCTGAGAGAGGCAACGCTGAATGGGGCGCCAATCTGCGCCACACAGCTTACATCCCCGATGTCGATCCCAAGCTCCAGTGTGGAGGTGCAAATCGCAGTAGTAGGCAATTTGCCATCCTTGAGCCTCCGCTCGACTAGGTCGCGATGATCACGGGAAAGGCTGGCATGGTGAGGATAAAATTCCTGCGGGAGGCGGGCGTCCTCGCACATAGTCCGCAGCCGATCAGCGTAGATTTCAACTGATTGGCGTGAACCTGCAAAGACCAAGTTATCGGTGCCACGCAGGTGATCGAAAATATGCTTCGCAATGAGCTCTGTTGGCGCCGGGATGCTTTTGTCAGAACCGCCTGCGACGTAACCACGCAGTTGCAATCGAAGCTCGGCCTCTCCCCCGTTCGCTTCAATCACTTGAACATGAGCAGCGTCATCAGGGCGCAGATAAACACAAGCCTGTGCCATATCGCCCAAGGTCGCTGAAAGCCCTATTCGCCTGACTGGCCGGCCGATGGCCAGTTCCAGACGCGTGAGCAGTGAGCGCAGTTGAACGCCGCGCTCACTGTCGAGCATGGTGTGGACTTCGTCGAGTACGACCGCGCGTACAGAACGGAAAAGCCGCGGAACATCAAGTCCACGGCGAATGAATAAAGCTTCCAGCGATTCAGGCGTGATCAGCAAAATGCCGCGCGGGCGCTTGGTCGCCCGGGTCTTGATCGAAGCAGCAACGTCACCGTGCCAAGGCACAACTGGAAGTTCCGCCTCTTGGCAGATTGCCTCCAGTCTGTTTGCCTGATCGGTTATCAGCGCCTTGAGCGGCGCTATGTAGAGTAGATCAAACCCTCCAATTCCGCCTACCTCCGCTTCAAGGACTTCGGAAATCAAGGGCAGGAAAGCAGCCTCGGTCTTGCCTCCCGCTGTCGATACGGCAACGATCACATCGGCCTGGCTGTCCCTGATGACATGAATCGCCCTCGTCTGAATATCGCGCAATTCTCGCCAGCCCTGCGCCCGGATCCATCGCTGGACTGGCCTGGCGAGTTTATCGAATGCGGACGTCACAAACGGAAAGCGGCGAGGTCATCGTCGACTGGTGCAGCACCGACTTGTTCGTCGATGTCAGCCATGTCATCGCCCCGGTCCTCCATGACCTCAATCTTCTCGATCAGGTCGGTCCATTCAATGCCCGGGTTTTGCTGCAAGACTGCCACCATGTTGACGAAAGCCGTCACGGTGTTTCTGGGCGTGCGGAAATAAGCCTCCCCGATCCGCGAAGAGCAATGCGCCATGAATGCCTCCAAACTGGCATCGGGCAATGCATCGTCCTCCCCCTGCATGATCGCGCGAATGTTGGACAGAAGGACGAACAGGTCTTCCGGCGTTAGACTGGCAAGGCGAATGACTGGCCCTGACAAATCGATCAGGCCGTCACGAGCGAACGTGTTTTCAGCCAGTCGGGATTGCAATGCCTCGTAGCTGTACAAGCCGCGGCGGGTGTTCATCAGGAACTCCGGCGTGCCTCCCAATAGAAAACCCAGATGTTCGGCGCTGCCCTGAAGCACGTCATTGAGAATCCGCAGAATCTGCTCATAATTGGCATTTCGAGCCTGCGCCGAGCTTAGCTTGAAGAGGTTCACCATTTCATCCAGGCCGACGAGCAAGCCCTTGTATCCCGCCTCGCAGACGAAGGCAGACATCAACTTCAGATGATCATAAACGCTCGCATCATCAACGATCGTGCGGACGCCAAGCGCTTTGCGGGCATCGGTCTTGGTTGAGAATTCGCCACGCAGCCAACGCAGAGCGGCGGATTTCAGATCCTCATCGCCTGCCTCATGCCCCTCCCAATACCGCCGAATCACCTCCGCGAAATCGAAGCCACCCGTCATTTCCTCAAAGTGGGAAAGGCGCTCCCGGATCACACTTCCAGTCAACTGATCTTTGGCTTCCGCCTCCTGCTGCACCTGACTGACAAAGCGCTCAACCACGCTGGTCAAGGCTCCGCCATCAGGCTTGGAGCGCGTGGCGAGATTCCGGGCCATTTCGGCATAGAGGCTGCGCGCCTGTCCGCTCGTCGCATGTAATCGGCGGTCCGGCGCGAGATCTGCAAACATGACAACCAGCCCCTTTTCCAGCGCCACCAGCCGGATGAGGTTCATGAAGAAGGTTTTGCCAGAGCCATATTCGCCGATGATAAACCGAATGGCAGAACCGCCATCAGCTATCCGATCAATATCCTTGACGAGTTCCTCGATCTCGTGCGCCCGCCCGACCTGGAGATGCCTCAAGCCCAGCTTCGGGACAACGCCTGCGCGGAGCGCCTGAACGATGGCGTCACGTTCGCGGGGTTTAAGCTTCGACATCAGGCTACCTCTTTCTCAAATTGCGTTTTCAGCGCTTGCGCGATGTCATCCGTGACGTCGTAACCGTCATGCTCATCCAGCAAGGCTTCGTCATAGGTCGCAAACGACCATTCGTTAATGGCCTCAAGCGCGCCCAAACGCATCAGGCCGTGCCGCTTGGCCAGATCTGCGAAATCGTCCTCGCTCCAATAGTCCTTCGCTATAAGATCGCGGACCAAAGCGGCGCATTTTGCATCAAGGCCAGCAATGGGTGACACTGAGGTGCTGGGCTCTGGCTCGACATCCGGCTCACTCTGGAAAATTTGTCCAAGCACGGAAGAAACTCGGGCCGTATCAGAGCGTATGGCAGCGATCCGGTTCGGATCAAGCTGCGACTCTGAAGTCGAAGGTTCGTCTGGAATGGCCTCTCCTGGCGCGCCCGGTTCTGCCGCCTTCACGCGCACCGGGGCGTCGGAGACTTCGCCGGCATGCAAATCAGAGTAGACGGTTGAGGGGTCAAGCCCAAGAATGCGATAGATCCTTTCGATTCCGGCCACCTCCTCGGTCTTGATCAAGCCGTCGGCATGAGCAATCGCAATCATTGCAGATCGCAAGGCCATCTTCTGATCGCCATCGACATCCTTGAGTCGGCTTCGCAAGGTCGCAATATCGGCCGGAACAGCCAGAAACCAATCCAAATTGGCCTTAAGCAACCTGCACTCGAGCGCAGAAACGTCCCTCACTCGTGCTATCCGGTTGAACAGAGCATGCCGCTCACTCTCGCTCACTTGGCCATCGGCTTGTGCAATAAAGGCGCCAAGCGCCAACTCGATCAAGGCTTTGCGATATGCGGTGGACGCGGATTCGGCATCCCAGGATCCATCCCATTCAAAAAGGACGACAGGCTCCCCTTCTTTCGGCATGCGAAGCCCATATCGGGGATCGGGTGCCAATCCGAACCCAAGACTGCCCAACGCGTCGGCCAAGTCGGTTAGCTGGCGCTTGGTTATTTTTCCTACTGCTTGATTCCCAATCTGGCCGAACACCTCGCCCACGGGAACCAAACCTCCCGCTTCGATGCGAATCTTGACCCAATTGATCAGATCCTGACGCTGCTCGGATGGGAACTGGTCCCAAAGGCAGGTTGGCAACAAGGCATGGGCCTCAAAACTCCCTTTGCGTTCCGGGTTGCGCCCCAGAAAGCGACTGAGCTTATCCAACTCGTCCATCGCCTCATCGGCTATGGCCTGTGCCAGAGTGACTGGCTTGGTTAGACCCGAAACATCCAGCACAGGCCGCCCGTTTGCCGTCACTGGCAGATCTCTACTGAACTCGCCGGAAGCAGCGCGATAGCTACATTTCAGTTGTTTTTTGGATTTTGCGACCTTCAAACCCTTGGGATACCTCTGGTCAAATTTTTTACAAAAGAGCGCTTTAAACTCATCCTCGCAGCGGTGCGCTGGTGTGCGAAGCCGCTTTTCGCCGTGGCAAAGGAACCAACTCAGCAGCCATTCGGCGCTCAACGGAATGTCATTGGCGATCATACCCCCAAGCGTGACCTTCAAAGAGAGCGGAAGCTCCCAGGTCCAACTCTTGAACACGGGCGCTTTGAGATCGTCGGCACTGAGGACGAGGCCGGCGACGTCAATGAAATCGCCAAGGTAGCGCTGGACAGAATGGTTCGCACTGAACAGCTCTCGCAGGCGCTGAACCTCAGCGAGAATCTCTCGTTTTTCATCCTCAGGTGGATTGTCGACGAGAAAGCGGCGCTCTAATCCATAAAAATAGAGAAACATATAGCCGGGGTTAATGGTGGGATCCGTGGCACCATCTGCCAGCCAGTCGAGATAATTTGCCCGACAAGCAGCCGAAATACTGGAATACCCAGGCCAATACGGCATGTAATCGTCGCTCTTGCCTGCACCGACGGACGATACCTGCTGTTTCTGATCGATATAGGCACGGCAACACTCGCCATAGCCTCCACCGATCACACTTGGAGCTACCCCAACGTAGACCATCCCCGGCAAGACCCGACCGGCGACAAGAACCGTCTGGCCCTTTGGCACCCAGCCTTGCGAATGGCTGGCCTGCTGGATTTTCTGGACTGATGCTGTTCTGCGCTGTGCAGCGTCTGCCAACGCAGAACGAGCCTCACGCCCAGCCTGAATAAGCTGCGCGTTGTCCTGATTGGGCCGATAAACTGGCAACGGCGGACGGACTTTAGGCGCTCGAACAGCGTCTCCACGAGGCTCACAGAAATTTGCGTCCGACACCAGTGGTTTGCTTTCTTCACGGGCGAGACGTTCGGCCCTCTCCCGGGAAGACTTTATAAGATCGGCATTATTTTGTTTGGGCCGATAAGGTATCAAAGAAGAATGCCCGCCACCCTGAGGTCTCAAGGTATCGCCAGAAGTGCCAGTGACGCTCAGGCTTTGCACACCATCTGCCGACTCACGGGCAATTCTTTCCGCTCTCGCCCGCGATGCCTTGATGAGCTCGGCATTATCTTGTCTTGAATGGTATGAAGGACGATTTGTGATCTTTTTTTCAGACACTGATCGCCTCCACCAAACCACGCCTCCTGGCACACCAAACGCAAACAATATCTGCATGCCCGCCGGCCAGCTTTGCAGCGCAGTGGCCACAACAAACATGCAGGCAATGAAAGCCAGAACATAGGTCAAGACCGCCTTGAATAATTTCAAGTCCAATTCCTTCTGGTGACTGCTTCCGCACAATACCCTGCGGGCGCTATGCCGCAAGTGGCGCAACGCGCGAGAAGCAGGCAATTTAAGGAACTTATCAGAAAACCTATTCGGTTACGGAATGCCGACCGACCTGAACATTCCGATATATTCGCGCCTGATGGACTGGTCGCCCGCTTGCGGCAGATGCCGCAACTGGCCTAGTGATCGCCCATGAACGCCGTTGAAATTGAACAAGCCATCACCGATCTTGCCGCCGCCCCGTTTGATGCGGCGGAATTTCCGTATGCCTTTCTGGAAGCCTTTGGAAACAAGGCCACTACGATCAAGAAGCTGCGCACTGGCGCTTCGAATGGCTCGGACGTTCCGGGCGGCGTCCTTCAGCGCAGCAACATCCACATTGCCACCTGCCCAGCGGGCGAGGTCGACGCCACGCTTCAAGCCTTGCGCGCCAGCCCCAAGACCACCGCCGCCAAGGCCAAGTTCATTCTCGCAACCGATGGCGCGGATTTTCAGGCTGAGGAACTGGCCAGCGGCGAAACCGTCGCCTGCAAGTATGCCGACTTCCCCAATCACTTCGGCCTGTTTCTGCCCTTGGCCGGCATCACCACGGTCAAGCAGATCCGGGAGAGCACGTTTGACATCCGGGCGACGAGCCGCCTCAACAAGCTCTATGTCGAGCTGCTGAAGGACAATCCCGACTGGGCGGCTGCCGAGCGGCGCGCCGACATGAACCATTTCATGGCGCGGCTGATCTTCTGCTTCTTTGCCGAGGATACCGACATCTTCAACGGTCAAGGGCTGTTCACAGCCACGGTCGACCGCATGTCGGAGCGCGATTCCAGCAACACGCATGACGTCATCAGCACGATCTTCAAAGCGATGGACACGCCAACGCGCCATGAAGGCAAACTGGATGACCGCTATCGCAAGGCTGCTGGCACGCCGCGCTGGGCCGACGTGTTCCCCTATGTCAACGGCCAGCTCTTTTCGGGCAGCACCGAGGTGCCGCGCTTCAGCCGCATTGCCCGGTCTTACCTGATCCAGATCGGCAATCTGGACTGGCAGAAGATCAACCCCGACATCTTCGGCAGCATGATCCAGGCCGTGGCTGACGATGACGAGCGCAGCGCACTGGGCATGCATTACACCAGCGTGCCCAACATCCTGAAGGTGCTGAACCCGCTGTTCCTCGACGATCTGCGGGCGGCGCTGGAAGAGGCGGGCGACAATCCGCGCAAGCTGCTCAACCTGCGCAACCGGATGGCGCGCATTCGCGTGTTTGACCCGGCCTGCGGCAGCGGCAATTTTCTGGTAATCGCCTACAAGCAGATGCGCGAGATCGAGGCGGTCATCAACGCCCGGCGCGGCGAGGCGGACCGCAAGAGTGTGATCCCCGCCACCAATTTCCGTGGCATCGAACTGCGCCCCTTCCCCGCCGAAATCGCCCGCCTTGCACTGATCATCGCTGAATTCCAGTGCGATGTGCTCTATCGCGGTCAGAAGGAGGCGCTGGCCGATTTCCTGCCGCTTGACAGCCAGAACTGGATCACCTGCGGGAATGCGCTTCGGCTGGATTGGCTAAGCTTGTGCCCGCCCACAGGGACCGGGGTGAAAGTGCATGGCGATGATCTGTTCAACACGCCTCTGAACCAGACCGAGATCGATTTCGAGAACGAGGGCGGCGAGACCTATATTTGCGGGAATCCGCCCTATCTGGGCAGCAAATGGCAGTCCGAGGAAAATAAATCCGATCTTCGCAGCATCTTCGATCACCGCGTTAAAAATTGGAAATCGCTCGACTACGTTGCAGGCTGGTTCATGAAAGCTGCTGATTATGGCACAGCGACTACTGCCACCACGGCCCTCGTGTCTACAAATAGCATCTGCCAAGGATTACAGGTTTCGATTTTGTGGCCCCTGATTTTCAATACCGGCCATGTAATCACTTTTGCGCAAAATTCATTCAAATGGTCCAATCTCGCCAGCAATAAGGCTGGCGTTACCGTTTCCATTATCGGAATGTCAAACAACCCACAAAAAACAAGAACACTATTTTCTTCGACCGATGACGGAACCGTCGTCGCCAAGCAGGTCGACAACATCAATGCATATCTGGTTGCGGGCATTTCTCGGGAAGTAGAGGCCTCAAGCAAGCCGCTAACCGAGGTTACCGAGATGCAGGTTGGCAATCACCCATATTATGGCGCGGCCTTAATTTTCACAAAGGCCGAAGGCCAAGACATCATCCGAAAATACCCCGAGGCATCACGGTTTGTGCGCCCGCTATACGGGTCGCAGGAGTTCATAAATGGTGCTCCACGTGCATGCCTTTGGATAAGTGATGCAGACATAAAAACTGCGACCAACATTCCGTTAATTGCAGATCGGCTTCTCGCTTCTGCTAAAGCACGGAGAGATGCCAAGCAGGATAAAACTGCTCAAAAACTTGCAGACACACCTCATCGATTCCGGGAACAATTTTCATCGCAAAAGCGCACACTAATTGTTCCCAAAGTCAGTTCAGAGAATAGGCCCTATCTGCCCGTTGGCGTTCTTGAACCAGAAGCAGTCATTCAGGAAAAAGCTTTTGCCCTCTATGACGCCCCCCTGTGGAACATGGCATTGATCGCCTCACGTCTGCACTGGGTCTGGATCGGCACAGTCTGCGTGCGTATGCGCACTGACTTTTCCTACTCAAACACCCTTGGCTGGAACACCTTCCCCGTGCCCAAGTTGACCGAGCAGAACAAGGCCGACCTCACCTGCTGCGCCGAGGATATCCTGCTGGCGCGCGAGGCGCATTTCCCGGCCACTATCGCGGATCTCTATGATCCCGACACCATGCCGGAAAACCTGCGCCACGCGCATGAACGCAATGACGAGGTGCTGGAGCGCATCTACATCGGCCGACGGTTCAAAAACGACACGGAACGCCTGGAAAAGCTGTTCGACCTCTACACCAAGATGACCGGCGGCCCAAAATGAACACATTGGGCAGCCGCATGACTGCCGCTTGGTTGACTTTTGGCGCTTTTGGCATATCTCTCATTTGAGATACAGGAGCCCCAAATGAACGCACCCCATGTGCCGTCTCAAAGCTCCATGCTGCATATACGCATGGACAATGAACTGAAGGCCAAGGCCACCGAAGCGCTGGCAGCCATGGGGCTGACGGCGTCTGATGCCGTGCGCCTGCTGTTTCACCGCATCGCGGTCGATCAGGCGTTCCCACTGGAGCTGAAGGTGCCCAACGCCGAAACCCGAGCCGCGCTGGATGAGGCGCGTGCCATCATCGCCGAGCGCCGCGCCCGCTTTGCCAATCCTGATGCCATGTTTGCCGAACTCGATGGCAAAGAAGGATAAAGCGGCGACGCTGCCGCGCACGTTCGATCTGGCCAAGGCTTTCAGGAAGGATTGGGAGCGCCTCTCTCGCTCTGGCCGCTACGACATGCGCCAGCTCAAGGAGGCGATGCTGCTGCTGATTGCGAACGATGCCCCGCTGCCTCCTGAATGGCGGGACCACGCGCTGAAAGGCGAATGGGCAGGCACACGAGAATGCCACATCGGCGGGGATTTCCTGCTGATCTACGAAGTGGACGACACAGCGGGACCGGGCGGCACGCTCGTTTTCGTGCGCGCCGGAACCCATAGCGAGTTGTTCAAATGACCCAGAATGCCGACATCATCCCCACCGTCACCTTCCGCCCCGCCGGCACTGGCGCGACCGCCAAGGCGAATGAGCTGGGGATGCGCCCGATGCAGGCGCGGGCCTATGACAAGCGTGGCGAACAATATCTGCTGATCAAGTCGCCTCCGGCTTCGGGCAAGTCGCGCGCGCTGATGTTCATCGCCCTGGACAAGCTGACCAACCAAGGCGTGAAGAAGGCCATCGTCTGCGTGCCGGAACGCTCGATCGGCGCCAGCTTCAACAGCGAGCCGCTGAGCAAGCATGGCTTCTGGGCTGACTGGGAAGTCGCACCGCAATGGAACCTGTGCAACACGCCCGGCGCCGATGATCCGAAGGTGGCCAAGTCCAAGGTCAAGGCTGTCGGCGAATTTTTGGCCAGCGATGCCAGGGTGCTGGTCTGCACGCATGCGACTTTCCGCTTTGCCTTTGACGAAATGGGGGTCGAGGCTTTCGACACCGCGCTCATCGCCATTGACGAATTCCATCATGTCTCTGCCGATGCCGGCAACCGTTTGGGCGCGCAGCTTGCCCAACTGATCGAGCGCGACAAGGCGCATATCGTGGCGATGACTGGCAGCTATTTCCGGGGCGACGCCATCCCCGTGCTGGCACCCGATGACGAAGCCAAGTTCGAGACGGTCACCTACACCTATTACGAGCAGCTCAACGGCTATCAGTACCTCAAGGTGCTGGACATCGGCTACAGCTTCTACACCGGCCCCTACACCGAGAAGATCTCGGCCCTGCTCGACCCGACAGTCAAGACCATCGTCCACATCCCCTCGGTCAATTCGCG
>ERZ778027.4556-NODE-4556-length-11664-cov-2.423120_pt1 | contig 11664 bp, 8 predicted proteins | sample MGYA00375757_ERZ778027 | MGnify/ENA primary metagenome ERZ778027 (study PRJEB29350, sample SAMN05389817) | bioreactor metagenome | isolation source: Ammonium sulfate bioreactor | place: South Africa: University of Cape Town | collected 2014-02-18 ... | reverse complement strand
CGAAGAAGCGGTCCTCGGCCGGCCGCTCCGCCTGGCCGATGGGTCGCGCATCGGCCCAGGCGCGGTAGAAGAGCTGCAGGAAGCGTGTCGAGACGATATCGACGAAACGGGCGAAGGAGGGATCGCGCTGCGACCAGCGATAGGTTTCTTCCGTCACATGAAGCGGCAGCGCCCCCTGCGGCCCGAACATGCCGAGAAAGCGGGTATGCAGGCGCGGCACGCCATGCGGCGTCTGCGAAACGCATGATATATTGGCGGCGGGAAAGGCGAGGAACGGATCCTGCGACAACGCCACCACCTCCTCGGCCAAGGTCGAGCTGTCGCCGATGCGCGGCTTGCCCGGCGTCTCGCGCTCCAGCTGTCGCAGCAGGCTGAAGAGGTTGAAGCGATACGGCTCGGTTTCCAGCTCCTTCGGCAGGGTCATAGCGCGGCCCTTTCGCCCATTTCCGGCGGCCAGCGTTTCAGCAGGTCCCGCTGCTTGGAGACGATCACGGTTTCGACGAAACTGTTGAGGCCGGCATATTCGTTAAGGAAACGGCTGAGCACCATGCCCATCAGGAAAGCGCCCTGCCCCTCGAAGGCGTTTTCGTCCAGCGTCACCGTCACTTCCAGCCCGCGCGCCACCGCATAGCGATCCTGCAGGCGCACCTTGCGCACCGCCGGCTGCACGGCGACATCGAGGATGCCTCTGATCTGGCGTTCGATGAAGGCATTGGCGGTGTCGGAAAACACCATCAGCAATTCCTGCAGCGCATTGACCGGCTGCTTGCCGGGGCGCGAGGCAAGGCCGAGATGATTGAACTGCAGCAGGCTGACCAGCTTCCAGAGGAGTGCGCCGGTGGACTCGCTGCTCTTGCCGCGCCGCGCCCCGACCAGCACGGATTCGCGCGGCGGCGTCGGCCCGGCGATGCAATCGAACTGGATGGTGGTGTCGTCGAGCAGGAAGAAATCCGGGCTGCCGCGCCGAACCGGCAACTGGTCGGTCAGATGGCGGTTGGTGACCAGCGCCCGCACGTTCAGCGTGCGCACATGTTCGCCGTCGATGCCGCCGGGCGGCTCGCGCAGCGACAAAAAGGTTTCTGTGCCGAGATAGGTGCTGCGCATGCCGAAGCGGCGTTCGCGATTGGTGCGCTGCCGCTCCAGTCGCCGCACCGAATAATAGGGCGCATGCGCCAGCGGCACATTGTCTGTCGGGGCGGAATAGAGCGGGAAGGCCCGGACCGCTTCCTTGCTGCGCGGCAATTGCGCCGTGACGTCGAGGATCTTGTAGACCTCGTAATCCAGCGTGCGGCTGCGGTCGGGAATGACCGGAAATTCGTCCTCCTGGCTGCGCACCGGCACGGGCGCGCAGACCATGTCGAACAGATTGGTCACCGGCGCCGCATAGAGCGCGAACCAGGCCCCCTTCACCATCGATGCAAGGCGCGGCACGACATCGGAAAAGGCCAAGAGCAGCGAGACGCCCGAGGCATCGACGTTTTTCAGCAGCCGCTCCAGCCCGCAAATGCGAAAGCCCAGATATTTGGCCGGAAACGCGAAATATTCGCGCAACTGGTTGAAGCCGCCGAAAAAGCGGTTGTCATGGGAAAACAGCGATTCCCCGCGCCGGAAGCCAACCGGCTCGATGCTTGCGGGATCGACAAGGATGAAACGCGGGTCGCCCGCCGCGTTGAGATAGCGGATCGCCACCTTTTCCAGCCGCGAAAACACCTGCTCGCACAGCGACACCGCATCACTCATCGGCCCGGTGAGGTGGAAGGTGAATTCGTCGGCCGGCGAGGCGGAAACCTTGAGATCGGCCGCGCGCGGCTGGCCCTCGGCATTGTCGCGCAGTTCGAGATCGATCTGCAGCCCCGAGGCGACCGTCGGGCCGCAATCGAAGCCCTGCGCCTGCAGCGGCGCGGCGGAGGGATGGTAACTGGCCGAGGCAACCGCATAGGGCCAGAGATGGATATCCGACACCAGCCGATAACGGCAGGCGACGCGGCGCTCGCGCTCCATGAAGGCGGTCTCGATATATTGCCCGGCCTTGAGACGCATGCCGTTCTTCAGCGCCGGATTGGCATAATCCGGCCGCGCCTGGGCAATGGCGAACGAGGGCGTCGGCGCGAGGAAGCCGGGCAGCAGCTGCTCGATCAGCTCGACGGTGAAGGTGTCGAATTCGCTTTTCAGCTTCAGCTGCACGCGCGCGGCCATGAAGGCGGCGCCTTCCAGCAAGCCGCCGATGGCGGGGTCGATCTTCTCTTCGGTCAGCGCTCCCAGCCGCTTGCCGACGCCCGGAAATTCCTCGGCGAATTCCTGCGAGCGCTCATAGAGGATTTTCAGTTCGCGGTCGTAGAATTCCAGGAATTCGCGGTTCATTTTCGCTCCGCCCCTCGCGCGATCACGGCGGTGCAGGCGCTGAGATCGACTTCCGCCGTGAAATCGACGGGTATGTTCACCGGGCGGCTGTCGACTTCGGCGGAAATGCTGAGCCGGATTTTCTGCTGCACGTCGTCGATGCGCTGCGACCATTCCACCTGCAGGCTGTCGCGGCGGATGCGCGGCTCGTAGCACAGAAGGGCGGCGACAATGTTGCGCTCGATTTCCGAGACCCGCGAGTCCTCGCTGGTCAGATGCATGGTGTCGTAAAGGCCGAAATTGAGGATCGAGCGCGAGACATGCGGCAGGTCGTCGATCTCGACGGCCGATTGCAGGTCGACGGTCGACAGGATGGCGCCGATATCCTCGAGCACAGTATCGCGGATCTGCGTCTCGCTGAGGCCGCGTCGACGCACCGCCTCGGCTTCGGACGGGGCGCGATCCTCGCCGTCGTCACGCGGCGAACGGCGGGAATCGCCCTTGCGGTAGGCATCGCGAAAGGCGTGCATCAGCGGCACATGATACCGGACCTCTTCCGCCATGACCTCGGCCTTTCGTCTTTTTCCACACCCTCGAACGCATTCTTTCCCGACAGCGCGGGACCTGCCCGATACGGCACGCGGATGCCGCAAACACCTTCTCCCAGCGGAGAGAAGGAAATAGGCGGCAACCGCTTTCCTGGCTTCACAAACGTCCCGCGGCATCGCGCCTGCCCGCCGCATCGTCCGACGCGGCGGCAGCCTTGCCTCTTGAACCCGCTGAAAACTCAGGCTGCGGCTGCGTTCTGCGCGATGTTCCAGCCGTGGGTGACGTCGGAACCGGCGGTGCCCTCAGCCTCCTGCTGCTTATAGGTGAAGACGTATTCGGCGAAGTTCAGCGCCACTTGCACCAGCCCCTCGTCGCCGTCCTCGGCGCCGCTGATGGTATGGTTGGTGACCAGAACCTGCTTGAAAACGAACTTGACGTATTCGACCGGATCCTCGCCGCCCGCCTTTTCGGCGTAGAGCGTGATTTCCGGAATGTGCTTGCCGTTGCAGCAATGCTTCATCAGCGCCGAATCCGCCTTGCAGAGATATTTCGTCACGACGAGATCGTGAACCTTGACGCGGCCGGCGCCCGAGCCGTGGCCATGGCCGACGGAGGCCTGCTGGTCCATGCCGAAGGACCAGCTCAGAAGCTCGATCTGGTCGTCATGGCCCTTCTTGCGCGATTCTCCCGGAATGCTGTCGATTTTCAGATGCATGTTTGTCGGCATGACACGTCCCTCACCTGGTCGGTTTGAACACCGCGAAAAATCGATGATCGGTGAAGCGGACGCGTTCGCGTCGCATTATCGTGAGAGGACCGCTTCCGTCAGGGCATTTCCCGGCATCCGGTTGCAATTCACCGCTGCGAACCATCCGCAGCGGGCATGATCGCGTCGCATCATTTCTCCGCCGGCAGTTTCGAGACCAGGCTGAGCCCGATATCCATGCCTTCGAGCTGGTAATGCGGCCGCAGGAAAAACTTCGCCGCGTAGTAGCCGGGATTTTCCGGATCTTCGTAGACATCCACCTTGGCGCCGGCCAACGGCTTCTTGGCCTTGACGATCGAGGTGGAGTTGCGCGGATCGCCATCGACATAGCGGTTAATCCACCCCTGCAGCCAGCGCTGCAGATCCTCGCGTTCCTTGGTGTCGCCGACGGCGTCGCGCACCATGCATTTGAGGTAATGGGCAAAGCGCGAGCAGGCGAACATATAGGGCAGGCGCGAGGACAGGTTTTCCGAGGCTGTCGCCTCGTCCGTCGTCATCTTCTTGGGCCTGTAGAGCGATTGCGCGCCGATGAAGGCGGCCTTGTCGCTGTTCTTGCGGTGGACGAGCGGCAGCACGCCGGCCTTGGACAACTCCGCCTCGCGCCGGTCGGTGATCGAGATCTCGGTCGGGCACTTCATGTCGACGGTGCCGTCGTCGGTCGGGAAGGTGTGCAGCGGCAGGTTGATGACCTCGCCGCCCGACTGAACGCCGCGAATGCGCACCGTCCAGCCATATTCCTTGTGCGCCCGGTTGATGTTGACCGCCATGGCATAGGCGGCGTTCATCCAGGCGTAATTGCCGGCATTGTGGCCGCTGGTCTCCTCCTCGAAGGCGAATTCCTCGACCTTGATCGATTTCTCGCCATAGGGCTCGCGCGCCAGCACCCGCGGCATGCACAGGGCCACGTAACGGGAATTCTCCGAATCGCGAAGCGAGCGCCAGGCGGCATAATCCGGCGCATCGAAAATCTCGCCGAGATCGCGCGGATTGACCAGCTCGCTCCATTCGTCGAAGCCGAACAGCGTCGGGTCGGCGGCCGAGATGAACGGGCAATGGGCGGCGGCGGCGATCTTGCCGAGATCGCGCAGCAGCGACACGCTCTGCGCCGTATGGTCGAAATTGTAGTCGCCGACCAGCGCGCCGTAGGGCTCGCCGCCGAGCACGCCGTATTCATATTCGTAGAGCTTCTTGAACAGCGGGCTCTGGTCCCACTTGGCGCCGGCGAAGCGCTTGAAATCCGAAAGCAATTCGCTGCGCGAGACGTTCATCACCTTGATCTTCAGCGTGCTGTCGGTCTCGGAATTGCTGGTCAGGTAGTTGAGGCCGCGCCACGCGCTCTCGATCGACTGGAACTCCTTGGCATGCATGATCTCGTTGATCTGGGCCGAAAGCTTTTCGTCGAGCCGGGCGATGATCTCGTTGATCGTGTCGAGCACGTCGTCCTTGATGACGTCGGCATCGGCCAGCGCCTGCTGCACCAGCGTGCCGATGGCGTTGTCGACCTCGGTCGCCGCCCGCTCGGTGCGCGTCTTGAAGCTCTGCTTGAGGATCGCGGCGAATTCATCGACCTCGCTGGTCGCCTGCTCCGCCGGCTGATTGAGACTTGCCGTTTCCCCGACCATCTGACCGTTCCCTCTCGAAATCACCGGCCGCCGTCATCGGCGGCGGGCTCGTCCTGCCGCGTCGCCGCCTGCCGGTCGTTCAAGGCCCGCATCAGCTCGGGATTGGACAGCAATTCCCGCAGCTTGTTTTCCGCATCGACGCGACCGTTCATGTAGCGCTGCAGGTTGGCGAGTTGTTCGCGCGCCTCCAGGAGCGCGCGCAACGCCGGCACCTGCCGGGCGACCGCCGCCGGCTCGAAATCGGCCATCTGGCGGAAGGTGAGGTTGACGCCGATCTTCTCGTTCTGTCCGTCCGGATCGAGACGGTTCTTGACCCGCATGGCGATGGCCGGCTCGACGCTGCGCATGTAATCGTCGAAATTGTCCATGCTGACGGCAGAGAATTTCCGGTCGGCCATCGGCGGCTTTTCCACCTGCGAGGCATTGCCGGAGAGATCGGAGAGCACGCCCATCACGAAGGGCAGCTCGACCAGCCGCTCGGCATTGGTCGGATCTTCATAGGAAATCTGCACACGAGGCGGGCGGTTACGCTTGATGAAGCGCTGGCCATTGTCAGAACTCATGTCTTCCTCCATTCGCCTCTTGATAGAAGCTCAGAATGCGTTCCGTTTGTCAAATAATCCAATAGAGCAGGCATCAGGATTTCTTCTCCTCCTGAAGCAATTCCCGAAGCAATGCCGGAAAGTTGCTGCCCATCATGGCGCGTGCACGCGAAAGAAGCATGGTGACCGGGCTGGACGGCTCCCTTGCCGCCAGAAACTCTTCGATGCCGAGCATGGCCGCCAGCGCCTCGCCCCGGTCGCGCATCCCCGGCTCCGGCCCCGCCAGTCGCCTCAGGATGCCGGGGCCGGCGCCGTCCTCGGCGGGAACGGCGACGGTCAGTTGCTTCATCCGTTCCATGTCGAGGCAGAAGCCGGAGGCGGGATCGACCATCAGCATCGCGCCGCCGGCCTGCGCCGGCGCCAGCGCCGCAAGCGCCTCGACCAGCGGCCGGCCGATCAGCAGCCGCGCCTGGTGAACGAGGATCAGCGCCGGAGAAGACGGCTCGTTTTCGGCGAAATAGGTTTCCAGTGCCGAAAGCGCGGCGCGCGCCTCGCGATGGCTCTGGATGCCCGCTGCGGATGGCGGCCGGACGGGAGCTGGGAATGCCGCCGGCGCGACGGCCGTTTCCGCCGGGGAAGGCTCGGGCGACGGCTCCGGCGCAGCCGCGGCAACCGCCTGCAGATGCGGGGCATTGTCGAGCAGCAGCTTGCCAATATCGGCAAGGGTCGTCAGGAGTTCGTCGAAAACCGGCGCCTGTTCGAAGGCGCCCTCGCTCTGGAAGCGGCCGCGGATCTCGCCAAGCCGCCGATTGGCGCCATTGACGGCCTCGAAGGCAGCATCGACGCCGGCGCGGTTTTCGACGACGGAAAACGCTTCGCGCAACAGCGCGGGATTCGGCTTTTCCTCGTCCTTGTAGGCAATTTCCGGCCTCTGGGCCACCTGCCAGGCGCGCAGCGAGACGGGGCCGGCACGGCGATCGGCGAAAAGCTGCGCATGGATGAGCGGCATCACCACCTTGGCGCGATCGTTCAGCCCTTCCAGCGCCACGCGCCGCATTTCCAGATCGCCATCCTGCGCCTGCGGATGGACGTCGAGCCAGTATCTGGAAAGCAGCCCCGCGACCGTGTCGATTGTCCGGCAAAATCCGAAAAAATCGCCGGCGCTGGCATAAAACTGCGCCATCAGCACCAGAAGACGCAGGTCGCGCGAGCGGCCGAGCAATTCGTTGAGCTTGCGCCTTTCGTCGTCCAGCTTGATGGTGGTCCGGTCGAAGATCTTCTCGGTCTTGAAATTGAAGAAGGTTTCCGGCAGGCGGCTTTCTGCGGCAAGGGTGTAGTTGAAATAATCGTTGTCGCCGTCGCCATCGAGGTCGGGCCCGCAAGGAGCCTCGTCATTGATCGGGGAAAGAAGACCGTCGATATCCATGGCCGGCTCGTTTCGCACGCGGAGAAACACACATTCGCCGCGTCCTTTGTGGCTGACGCGGTCTTCATCATCATCTCCCAACGCGCAGCCGGGAGCGCATATCGATGCCGCTCCTTGCCTTCTGCCCCGAGGGAGAAGGTGTTTTGGGGCAAAGCCTCATTCCAAAAACATTCGGCGGCGCCTGTTCAAATCACTCCGTCGACAGCTTCAGCTCCACCCGGCGGTTTTCCGGGTCGAAGGGGTTGCTGGTGCGGGGCACGCTCTTGCCGAAGCCGATGGCCTGCAGGCGGTCGGCGGGAACCTGCTTCTTCTCCAGATAGCTCACCACCGCATCGGCGCGCTCGGTCGAGAGCGTCATGTTGTACTTGTCGCCGCCACGGGCGTCGGTATGACCTTCGACGCGGAATTTCGCGGCTTTGAGGCGGCCGTCGATCAGCGCCTGCGAGATGATGTCGAGGTTCTTCTGCGCCGCTTCGCTGAGCCTGGCCGAATCCAGGTCGAAGGTCAGCAGCATGTCGAAACCCTTGGGCTTCGTCTTGGCCGCGCATTCGGATTTCGTACCCATGCACACGGCACGCGATTGGCCGAGATCGGCCTGCTCGATCAGGAAGTTGACGACATCGTCGCGGGAATAGCCGGCCGTCTTCGCCGATTGCGCAAAGCCGACCTGCGGAACGGAAAATAGTCCTAACACTGCGAGACAGTATAGCCATTGACGCATAGCAACACCCTCCAGGCACTTGATCCCAAACCTACCGGTCTGCCTTGTTTCAGTCAAGATTCATATTCTGCCCGACCTGGTATCCGCTGCTCGAAGTGGCCGGTTTTACTCACCCGTTCGGGTGATTACTTTACAACGACCGGTTTAAATTCCATGGCGAACTGCTTGGCCTTGCGCGAGGCGCTTTTGCCAAGTGACTTCGCCAGCGCATCCGCCGGTTCGCCGGCCTTCTCCAATCCGTTCGCCCGAGCGAGCGTGAACCAGTTGAGCGCGGCGGCCGGATCCTTCTTCACGCCGACACCATCTTTATAGAGCGTGCCGAGCCGATATTGCGCCTCGTTATAGCCCTGGCGGGCGGCCTGGGTGATCCAGCGCAGGCCGGCATCGGGATCGCGCTTGAGCAGATTGCCGTCGACATAGAGATTGCCGAGCTGGTATTCGGCATAGATATGGCCCATTTCCGAGGCGCCCTGCAGCAGAAGTTCGGCCTGCACAGGGTCTTTGGCCAGCACCTTGCCATCGAGATAATAGGCGGAGAGCTTTTCCATGGCCGGGGCAAAGCCCTGTTTGGCGGCGCGCCACAGCCAATAGGCCGCCTTCTGCGGATTGGCCTCGACGCCCATGCCGTTCTCATAGATGACCGCGAGGTTGAATTCGGCGAACACGTTCTTCTTTGCAGCGCCCAGCACATACCAGTAGCGGGCCTCGTTGAGGTTCTTCTCGATGCCGCGCCCGTCGCGATAGACGTCGCCGAGCGAGCGGAAGGCGATGGGGAAACCGGCGGCGGCGCCCGATTTGTAGATCTCGCGCGCCTCGTCATGGCGACCGGCGGCATCGATCGCCCGGCCGTAATTCATCAGGATGCGCAGGCTGTCGGGATATTGTTTCAGGGCGCTCAGGCAGGCCGGCACCGCTCGCTCAGGCACGATCTGCTTGAAATAGACACCCACCGAGGGATCGGCGATTTCCTGCACATGCCCGGCCTCGCGGTCGCAATCGGTGATTTCGGGATAGAGCGGATTTTCCGCGAACTCTTCGTAATTCGGTGTGATCTTGGTGGTGATGCCGGTCACTTCCGAGAGATTGGAGCGCGAGACGTCTTCCAGCCGCAGCCGCGCCAGCTTGGAAAACACGCCGTCCGGAAATTTTTCGAGATAGTCGCGATATTGCTCCGGCCGGCCCTTTTCGGGAATGGCGTTCCAGGTGGTGAGGTCGTCGGCGGCGTTGATCTTGCGGTCGCGGGTGAGCGACGCCACCTGCTGCTCCGCCTTCGGCTTGACGTCCTGGCGGAAGGAATCGAGCCGCATCTGCGCCAGATCGGCAAACAGCCCTTGCGGATAGGATTTCAGGTAGGTTTCGTAGGAGGCGGCGATGTCCTCGTTGGCGGCCACCTGCCAGGCCTGGGCGTCGGCGCTGGCCTCCGGGTTGAATTTCGGCAGGCCGGCAAAGGCCTCGACGAAGAAGAAGTCGCGGGTCAGCGAGGAATTGTCCCAGGGCACCTGCTTGCCGAAGGTCTGGTCGATCACGCGCTCGCGCACCCGCTTGAACACCTGCTCGATGGGCAGACCAGGGGCGGTCATCAGGTCGGCCAATGCCCGTGTGAAGGGGCTGTTTCCCTTGGCGCCATCGGTCGCCACCTGGCCGGGGGCGGTGGCGAAGGCGATGAAGGTGCCGAGCGGCCCCGTCGCCTTGGCAAGACCGGGCGCCGGCTGGTCCTCGCCGGCGCGCGCCGCGCCTTTCCGTTTCAAGGGATTGTTGCGGCAGGCATCGAGCACGAGAATGGCAATGCGCGGATGGGCGCGCTCGAGTTGTTCGGTGATCATGCGCAGCGAAAAGGCTTCCAGCGGCAGGTCGGAGGCCGAGGATAGCTGGCTGTCGGTGGGGATCAGGTAATTCTCCTCGCCGAACTGGATGCCGTGTCCGGCATAATAGACCAGCACGCTGGTCTCCGGCGTCACCGCCTCCATGAAGGTCTTCATGGATTGCACCATCTGCTGGCGGGTGCCATCGGTGATGAGGATGGTCTTTAAGCCGACCGAGGTCAGCGACTTGTCGATCAGTTGCGCATCGCTGACCGCATTCGGCAGGCGCGCGAGTTGCTGGTATCCGCCATTGCCGATGACCAGCGCAATGCGGTTTTCCGCCCGGAGCGGGCCGGCGAGGAAGACAAGACAGGCGGCAAGAACGATCGATCGAAGCATGTCCCACGCCTTTCAGCAGATTGGAACCGGGCCTTTTCTTTCCAGCCATCAAGTCTTGCGACCAGTTTGCCGGAAATTCAAGGCAATTGTCCTGGCCGTTCACGCCGGAACCGCAAAATCCTTCAGACGCGCATCGACGGCGCAGAGCTGCCGGAACAGGCCGGCCTCCTTGCGCGCCGCCTCGAAAGCGGCGATGGCGTGGGCCGATTGCGAGAGCAGCGCCGGATCGGGCCTCACCTCGCGCTTGCGATGGTGCAGCAGCACGTCATAGACGCTGCCGAGCAGCCCCTCATGATCATGGCGCAGGATCCATGTCATCCAACGGTCCGACCAGTCGCGCGCCACCGCCGGCGGCAGGGCATCGACGGCGAGGTAATAATTGATGCGGCGCGGCGCCATCAGCTTGGCCGTCGTCTCCAGCCGCCGCTCCACGGAAAACTGCATGAGATCGCCGAGATACAGCAGGCCGAGCGAGGTGACTGTGACATCCAGCGTCAGCCGGATGGCCGGCACCTCGCGCGTGAGATCGCGCAGGGTATCGACATGGCGGACGAAAGTCTCGGTGCGGAAGCCGCTGCGGATATATTCGCCGGCCTTGCCGAGACCGTCGACCGATGCCTGCACATGCACGGAGCGGAAGCGCGGCCACAGGTCTTCCACGCCCTGCCCCTTGAAGGAGAGCAGGGTGAGATTGCTGTTATAGGCGACATCGACATTCTGCGCATGGCCGCCCTCGACAAGCGCGTTCATTACCTCCCAATGGGTGGCATCGAACAGCGGTTCGCCGCCGGCCCAATAAAGCTGGCGGATGCGTCCTTGCCGGGCGGCGGCGACCAGCTCGTTGCGAGCGCTGTCATGGCCGGCGTCGCGCTTGGCGCGATAGGCCTGGTCCCAGCGACCGGCATCGCGCTCGATGGCGCCGATGGCCTCGACGGCACGGGCCTCGGCCTCGGAGGTGGTGGAGGAATGCGGGCCGCAGGTGCGGCATTTGAGATTGCAGACGGAGTTGCGGTAATCGAAGGTGAAGGGGCGTAGCATCGTGCTGCCGTCTTCCGCCGTCTCGCCGACGACGATCTCGGCCCAATCCGGCCAGCGGGCGGTCACCTCGTCCTTGAGGCTCAACGCCCGGTTGCCGTCGCCCTTGCAGGCCGCGCAACGCGGCGGCAGGCGCCCTGATATCATCTGCCGGCGGATCGCCCGCATCTCCTCGCCATTCCAGTAATCCTCGACGGAATGGTTATGCACGGGGCCATCGAAGCGACGCATGTCCATGCAGCAGAGGCCACGCAGGCCCTGCGCATCCACATGCGCGTGGATCCAGGGCATCAGACAGAGGCTGTCCGGCAATGGCATGTATCTTTTCTCCGCCTCCTGTTCCAGACATCGATGCAGCAACCTCCCTCCCAACGGCAGGACAGTCGCAAATCGATTTAAGACGCCGTTCCCCCTTCGCCCCCAAGGCGAGCAGGGGATTGCGGCAGGGCTTCATTTCACGGG
>ERZ778027.4554-NODE-4554-length-11667-cov-4.320789_pt1 | contig 11667 bp, 13 predicted proteins | sample MGYA00375757_ERZ778027 | MGnify/ENA primary metagenome ERZ778027 (study PRJEB29350, sample SAMN05389817) | bioreactor metagenome | isolation source: Ammonium sulfate bioreactor | place: South Africa: University of Cape Town | collected 2014-02-18 ... | reverse complement strand
TCGTCGCTGCTGACCTCCCGAGGCCTCGCTCGTTCTCTTACGTGCCGCCGCTGCCGCCGTTGCTGCTGCTGCTGCTGCTCGTCGTATCGGCGCGGCGGTGTTGCGAGGAGGCAACGGGAGGAGCTGGTGGCGCTGCTGCCCGCTGCCACGCCGGTACGCCGACATGGACAACACCGATCGCCTGCGGTCGTTCTCTTCGCCCACCGGGCCCAGGCCCTCGAAGCCCTCGACCCCCGGATCGGGCTCGTCGTCCTCCTCGACGGCCCACGTGCAGCACTCGGGCGCCGCCAAGAGCGGCCTGTACGCGGTCGAGATCTCGCCGGCGCTGCTGGCCAAGTCGCCGCCCAAGACGCCGGCGCCGCCGCCGCCCTCGTCGCCCTCGCCCTCGCGCCCCACCACCCCCACCACTCCCACCACCACGCCCTCGGCGCTGTCTCTCTCGCTGGCCTCGGCACGCACCTCCTCCAAGCTCGCCACATCACGGAGCGGTTCGCCAGCGACGGGGCTGGTGAGCCGCGTGGGCCCGAGCGGCGCCTACTGGACGCCGCCGCCATCCACTGCATCATCATCGGCATCGGCATCGGCATCGGCATCCATCACGTCGCCTTCGTCGGCAACCATGGTGCAGCAGGTGGCCAAGCCGCGGCAGATCAACCAGGACCGCATGGAGGACGCGTCGATCGGCAACTCGCCCATGTACTCGAACCTGCACGAGGTGATGCTGCGCCACTCGGTCGGCGCCGCGAGCTCCGCCTCGCTGCAGCTGCGCGACGCCGACCTCCTGCTCGACGACGCCGACCTCGACTCCTCGCTGCTGGCGCTCTCGAGCGACTCGTCCACTCCCACGGCCGCGACCACCGATCCGTACGTGCTCGCCACCGAGCGGCTGCTGGCGACGATCGAGCGCGTCGAAGCGCTGCAGCACCACTCGGTCGAACGCAACCTCCTCATGATGCAAGTGCGCGGTACGCGAGGCGCCAACCTCTGCCGGTCCCGGCCCCACGCGCACTCTTCAGTGTGCTGCCTCCACTCGCTCGCTCACTCACTCATCGACTGTCGCTCGCTCGCACCAGAACAAAAGCATCGTTCGGCAGCGTTTCTGGAAGCAGTGCGCACCGGAGACGTGAGCGCCGTGCGCCGTTCGATCACGTACGGAGTCGACGTCAACCTCAAGGACCAGTTCTCGGTCTCGGCCCTGCATCACGCTGGTACCGCCGCTGCAAGCATCCGCGCACTCGCTGCCTCGTGAACTGGCACTCATTCCTCTGGCGATGATGGCGATGCTGCTCCAGCCTCGAGCAACATGGTCGATCTTGGCACGGTGCTGCTGGACCACGGAGCCGACATCAACTCGCGCGACAGCAACCACTGGACGCCGTTGCATGCGGCATCGATCGGCGGCCATCTCGAGATGTGCATGTTGCTATTGAACCGCGGCGCCGACGTGCCCGCGCAGTCGCAAGACGCCAGCCTGCCGCTGCCCTATCTGGCTCCCTGTCCGAGCCTTGCTTCGCTGCAGCCTGAAATGTATCTACGGGTATGCCGACGGGCACAGCGGCGAGAGCATGAGCAGAGCACCTCGTTTGTCGACGGTGCTGCTGCTGGTGATAGAGTTGGCTCTACCTTGCTTACAGAATCGTTGATTGGCGCCCAGGTGCTGCTTGGCATGCTTCGACTGGGAGCCAATATCAACCAGCAAAACCGACAAGGAGGTTCGTTGCCTCGGTTATCAGGCACGAGGGCTTCCCCTCCTAACGCTCCGATTCCTGGCTGGCCTCCAGAAACGCCGCTGCATGAGGCGAGCTTCCGTGGCACGGTCGACTGCGTCCGATTCTTTATCAAGTACAGTACTGCCGATGTAAATATGCGAACCAGGTTTGTTGTTGATGTTGTGTGTGATTGCGAATTCCACCATCGAGTGCTGCGGCTAACACATCCATCGCTCGCTTGATTTCAGCACTGGTGAAACTCCATTGCACTATGCCGTTCGTGCAGGAAACAGGCCCGTTGTACAGTTATTGCTCGACATGGGTGCCGATCAAGATATCGCTGGTCTGCAAGGCACGGCTCAGCAAGTGGCAGTGCGAGAGGGCCACGCTCACTTGATCGAGCACCTGAGCGCTCCCAACCCGAAAAACCGTCGAATGAGGTTCGTGCCATTCATTGCAATCAATCAGCACCTGTCCATCTGTCTGTTTGCATAGCTGTCACGTCGGTGAGCTTATTCGAGAGCGCCATCCAGCGTCCCATTGAATACCGAGTTGAGAGGCAACCTGGAGCAGCTTGTGCGCGATGTTCCTTCGGGCAGCTCGGTTGCTGAACGGTATGGAACCAACGAACCAACGCACGCACCCACGCCGCACGCGTATGATCTTATCTCATTGTACCTCGTCCAATCGTTCTCAGATCGTGGGACCGGTATGGATTCTTGATCGACAACGATCTCGTTCTTGAGCACGATGCAATTGCAAAGAAGATGCGTCCTGTTCTCGAGGAGCGACAGCGAGTGTGGGTCAAGTATCTCGGCAGCTCGGATCTCGAGGCTGAGATCAAGCAATTCTCCACCAGTCTGCGTAAGATGGTGCGGAAAGGCATTCCTCATCAATACCGAGGCGATGTACGTTCGTGCCATCCTCTTCCTCTTCCTCCTCCTCTGCGAGAGTACCTCCCCGTCTGACAAGCTCTCCGTCATCGTGGTGGTCACATGCTCTGTAGTTGTGGTTCAAGTTCGCCGTTGCAAGGAAGGGTCCACGTACGCACTTGATCAATCGATCAATCAATCAATCATTCATTCGTTTGCACGTTCGAACGATCGAGTGAACCTCTCTAACTTCCTCCTCCTCTGCCTCGTGTTCGATTCTCGATGATATGACAGTGAACACTGAGTACTATCGCGATCTCACAACCAAGACCTCTCCAGTGGCTGAAGAGATTGAAAAGGTTCGTGGGCAAGAGAGAGAGAGAGAGAGAGAGAGAGCGTCGTGTGCTATTGCTTGCTTCTTGATGTGTATTTGATTCTGATTCTCATGTGATAACGACGCTCTGCAGGACATTCACCGCACCTTCCCAGGCCATCAGTACTTTATGAGTGAATCGGGAAGACAGGCACTGCGCGACGTCTTGCGTGCGTACTCGTTACGCAATCCAGCGCTTGGATACTGTCAGGTACGGCAACGATGCTGCAGTACCTAATGCAAGTCGAATCGAGTCGAGTCGAGTATCTCACCGCCTGCAAATTTGTAGTCGATGAACTTCTTGGTGGGCCTGCTACTGTTAGTCATGCCCGAGGAGCGTGCATTCTGGGTCTTGTGCTTCATCGTCGAGGACCTGTTGCAGGATTACTTTGTGCGCAGGTATGAGCTCGCTCTGGCTCGTTGTCGACGAGGAGGAGCTTGCATTTGCTCTGGCATCGCAGCACCGCACATATGGCCGTGGTGGTGACGAACTCGCAACTGTGCAGTATGCGTGGTCTGACAGTGGACCAGCGCGTACTCGAGTACATGCTGGAGAAGAAGATGCCCAAGGTGCACAAGCAAGCGCTCGACCTCGGCTTCCCGTTGTCGGTCATCACGACGCGCTGGCACATGTGCGTGTTCTTGAACTCTCTACCAACCGAGGTTCGTGGCAAGCTCCATTACTACTCGGCGGCGGCATCGACGATAGCGATTGTAGCGCGCCAGACATTGTACTCATCGCGGTGGTGCGGCGTTCGTTTCGCTGGTTGCAGTCGGTGCTTCGCGTGTGGGATTGCTTCTTGCTCGAAGGCGGCGAGTTTGTGCTCGTTGTCAGCTTTTGGCTCATCAAGATGAACGAAATGCCAATCAACAACGCCCAGTCGATGGCCGAACTCATGTCGCTGTTCAGTACTGTTCCGAGGCGGCTGTTCGATAGCGACCGTCTCATCAAGGGAGCCATCAAATATGCGGCACTCTTTGAAGATAAGCAAGAGATCTCGAGTCTGTACGTGTGCGCCACTCGGTTCGTCGCTCGCTTGATTACATGCTCTCCTCACCGCTATTTCGTCACGTAGACGCGTGGATTTTTGGACACAGATCGAGCTCGAAGCTGCAAACAAACGGCGAGAGCTCATGTTGCTCCAACGGGACCGTTCATGTGCGTTCGCTCGCTACCAACCATTCTACCAACACAAACGAGCTCTCCACACTCATACACACATACACATATGTGCCAACTGCCAGTTTTCCCTGTTGGTGGGAGTGGAGCGCGTGAGCCCGAAACGCCAAATGCCTATGCACCTACCGCGCTCACAAGCAACAACAGCGGCAGCGACCGCGGCCGCAGCGAAGACAAACAACAGCTGGAGACTTCCGACTTGGAGAACCTGGTCGATACCTACACCTCGACCGATAGCACCACGAACGAGCAGGCAGTCTCGTCCATGTCATCGAGTAGCGAGTCGTGCTCCATTCCGACTCTGTCAATCTCTTCGTCGATGGACTCGTCTCCACGCCGTTCGTCTCCAACACTACCAACTGCACCGGCAGCAGTGCCGTACTCGCCTGCGGCGCTGCTCTCTGAGCGTGCGCCTCCACCGCCACCGCATCTCCGGCACAATGCCTGATCGAATGCCATTCCTTGTATCAATGAACCTCGCACTCACTCTGCGGTTAACTTAACCATCCAACAAACGATGGTACCAGCTCAAGACCGCCACTCCGGTCCAATTGGGTCGAGAGGAACGCGCACACATGTAGCTGTTGTTCGTTGGGTGGTTGGTAAATCAATCGCGTTGCGAACAGGCGTACCGACCGCTCACACACGCTCGGCGGATCTCAAGCTCGCTTTTCCTCCGCCTCGTCCTTCGCATGAGAAGCAGTCTTGGTCGAGCCAAGCCACCGATGAATACCGATGGCGATGGAGAGAGATAGAGAGAGAACTTGGGCTAGGTCAAGCAAGGCTCACACCCTTCCTTCCAAGGCTGACGTTGAGCGAGAGAGCGAGCGGGAGAGCCGAGGCGGCGCTGCATTGATTCATCGTCATTCGCTCACTCGCTCACTCGCTGCTGCTGCTGCTGCTGCTGCTGCTGCTGGTGGCGCACTACCTTTCCCTCACGACGAGAGCTGAGGCCGCTCCCTCGTTCGCTGTTACAAACAATATCCTTTGCGACACGCAAGCGACTCGTCAGTGTCGGTAGCGGTAGCACGCGGCGACGCGATGGCGACCTCGATCTCGCGGCAGAACTCGCTGGCGCGCACGCCGACCAAGGTGCTGTACGCCAACCTCGAGCGCACGAGCGACAAGCTGTGCCAGGTCATGCGCATGGTGGTCGAGGCGGCGGCGCTCGCGCACACGGCCAAGAACGACCTCGAGCAGCAGTACCAGCAGCAGTCGTTCACGCTCGCGGTGCGCGAGATCAAGGGCACGCTGTCGCAGGCGCTCAACTACGCCAACGAGTGCCAGAAGCGCATCAACCTCGCCACCACCTATCGCTCGGGGCCCTCCAAGTCCGGCCTGATCCTGCAGCTGTTTCGAAAGGTACACCTGACGTCTAGCGAGGTGTCGAACCGCCTCGTATCGCGCGAGATTCGCTGACACACTCGCACGCACGCTCGCGCATCAACAGGTGTACGAGAAGATCCAGGCGCTGGTCGACGCCTCTGCGCAGCCAGTATCGGGCGACGAGGCAGCGCGGCGCGAGCGGTTCACGACGCTGGTGGTGCTGCTCAAGGCGGCGAGCGAGGAGGTGCTGGGCTTCGAGCTGCTGCTGCTGCGGTACAAGGTCGAGTACCTGCGCTCGCCGACCTTCACCAGGGACCTCGTGCAGGAGGGCGCCCCGGCTCCCTCCTCGTCCTCGTCGTCGTCCTCGTCGTCATCACTATCAGCCTCGCCGGCGCCGGTACCGGCACTCGCTGACTCTCTCGCACCGCTGGCCGCTGCCACGTCCTCCTTGGGGAGCTCTCCGGGGAGCAGCAGGCGTGTGGTGCAGCCGTCGAGCGCCGGCACCAATCCCTCCTCGACCCCGACCCCGACCCCGACCCCGACCCCCACCGCCAACAACAACAACGCCAACCACCACCACGACGACGCCAGCAGTCGGTTGCAGGATGCCAGCGATGTGGAGTACTACGAGGATGCGGAGTACGTTGCCAGTGCCTCGAGCGCGGCAGCTCCCGCGTCGCAGGCGTCTCCGTCCATTCCGCACGGCGCCGCTGCCGCCACTGCCGCCGCCGACGCTCACCGGCCCTCCCCCTCCCCCTCCTCCTCTCCCTCCTCCGCACCACTGACGGCTACCTCGACGGCGACCCCGACGGCGACCCCGACGGCGACCCCACCCAATGCTGCTGTCGTCGCTGTTGCCAAGACTCCAGTGTCAACATCGACGACGACAACAGCAACAACAACAACAGCAACAACAGCAACAACACCAGCACCGGCGCCAACGGCATCGCCAACGCCCGAGCCGTCAAAGGCTGGAGAGCCACCGGTCGCTGCTGCTGCTGCAACGACGGCGAGTGCTTCTGCGCCCCGCACTGTCACGTCATCGTCGCCTTCGGTCCTGTCACCAGCACGAGGCGAGGCAGGCATGCAACTACCCTCGTTGCGCCTCGAGTCGCTCTCGGCGAGCAGCGAGCCGCACTCTCCGTCTCGGCCCTCGTGGTCCAGCAGCGTCTCGAGCGGCGGCGCATCGGTTGCGACACCGAGGCCCTCCTCTCCGCTCGTCATCGGTTCATCGTCATCGACAGTCGCCACTGCGCCGATCTCTATCGGGCGCCAGGGTTCATCGGCGACACCAATCTCGACCAGCGTTCCGCGGCAACCATTCACTGGAGCTCCGGCTGCATCGACGCCGCTGTCGTCCTCGTACTCGGTGTCCTCGAGCAAGATGCCCCAACAACAGCAGCAGCAGCAGCAACCCGGTGGGACTTCAAGTTCCGCCGCTCGTAACCCGCGTGGATTGTCGCCGAACTCGGGTCCCAAGCGCCAGATGGAGCTGCCGATCTGGAAGGTCGACGCCATGGGTCGCGAGACCTCGGTCGTGATCGACAAGAGCAACATCGAGTCACAGCAGGCCAAGCCGCCTCCCGACGAGTCGATGCCTGACATTGAGCCTTCGTTCGAGTTCGACACCACGTCCAAGATGGGTTGCGTGCCCGGAGGTGGCGGTGTCCCGCGAGCTCGCGTCTTGCAAGCGACCAACAGCAGCGGCAGTGCTGCAAGCGATTCAAGCAGCAGCAACAGCACCAACTCCAATGCTACCAGCAACGTCACAATACGTGCGGCTTCAGCCGGCTCCACAGCAAGCGGCTCGTGGAAGTCACCACTGCCAGGCGTTCGGTCTTCGGAATCGCGAGCAATCTTGGGCAATCGCAGCTTCTCGACCGGTGGGATGCTGCCCACGCTCTCTGGCATGTCGTCCTCCTCATCTCCGTCTCTGCTGAGTACCGACACGCAAGACCAAGACTCCAAACGCGTCACTATCATCGAGCCCTCATCGTCACCATCTTCTTCACCATCTTCGCCTTCGCCGACAACAACAACAACAACAACAACAACAACAACAACATCGCCATCATCGCCGACAATCGAGCTACCCGAGGATGAGGAAGAGCCTGAGGTTCCGAACGAAGTCGTCGTCGTCAACGAGATGACACGTCTCATCAACATGCTTCACGAGCTGGCGTCTGAGCCACAACCTGACAAGGTACAGTGACCGGCGCAGTGCACGCCAAGAGAGTCGATTTGGCAACGCTTACACGCGAGAGGGAGCAGGTGTCGATCGCACGAGCAGCGAAGCAAGCGTTGGAACAACTGTCGGCTCTCGAGGTAGTACTCCGAGTGAGGCTGCCAGGCCAATCGACCGGCGAAGTGCGCACGGCGGCCTTGTGCTTCATCAATCTGGCCAAGCTCTCGTTCGCGCAGATTCCGACTCAGAAGCAGCTGTACCAGATGGAGTACCATCGCCAGGAGCTCAAGCATGCCATGGATGCGGCGCTCAAGATGCTCTCGATGCCCGAGGGCTGGGTGTTCTCGCCGCGCTACTCGCTCTACGAGCGCGGTCAGACGGCGCAGGAGGCGGCCCGTAGCTCGCGCATCGTCGGTGGCACCGGCGCACCGCTTCGGGGCGGCCGCAAGTCGTACCACAAGTCGATTCCACTCAAGCAGCGCACTGTGATGAAGAACCGCAAGCTGGCGTTCGGCGAGATACTCGAATCCGAAGCCAAGTACCTCGCGGTGCTGCGCACCTTGGTGACCGTGTTCAAGAAGCCGCTTCGAGCGACGTGTTCTCCGTCGACCGTGGCACCTGCTGCGACGAGCACGAGCAACGACACTGACGAAGGCGGCTTGGTGATCACCGAGGCTGAGATCGAGGCCATCTTCTCGAACGTCGAAGCGATACTCGGACTCACGAGCCAGCTCCACGATGCACTCTCGATGCTGGACTCGGGCAAGTCACGCAAGGGCGTGGGCGAGATCTTTATCGACCACGCGCCCATGATGAAGCTCTACATGCAGTACATTAACAACTTTGACCGCTCGGTACAGACGCTCGCCGAGTGCATGAAGCGGCCGGCGTTCGTGGCGCAACTCGAGGTGTTGTACAAGAACACCGAGGACCAAGGGGCGCTCGATCTCGGTGCCTATCTGATTGCACCCGTGCAGCGGCTGCCACGCTACGAGCTGCTTCTCACGGCGCTGCAGCGCTTCACGCCCGAGGAGTTTGCCGACTATGCGACGCTCGGCACCGCGATCGGCAAGATCAAGAGCATCAACGACCAAGTCAACGAGGACAAGCGACGCGCCGAGGTGCGCGCCTACGTGGTGCAGCTCAAGCAGCGACTGGTCGGCACGCCGGCCAACTTGGCGCTCGTGCAGCCGCAGCGATTGCTGCTACGCGAGGGCCCGCTCGAGAGCGTCGGCAAGAAGAAGCGCAAGGCCATCTACTGCTTCCTCTTCACCGACCTGCTGCTCGTGACCAAGGTGCGCGGCCAGCAGTACCGCTTCCTTGAGGTGTACGCCGTCGGCGACGCGCACCTGATGATGGCCGACGCTCCCGACGCCGGGCCATGCGCCATGCGAGTCGTCATTCGAAGGAGCATCGGCGCCGGCAGCCCATCGAGTGCATCGCTCAGCGAGGCACAGCGGCCGGGAACCATCTTGTCACTCGAACAAGCGAACGCCGCGGTCGCAGCAGCTGGCAGCGGTACCATCGGTGGCAGCTCGAGCTCACCCACTGCCGGTATGAACCTCAGCCTTCGTGCGCCATCGTTCGCCGATACCAGCGGCTCGCCGTCCGAGTCGGTCGTGTGGATCGCTGCAACACCCGAGGACAAGCAAGCGTGGCTCAGCTGCTTCTTCGAGGCACTCGAGATCACCTTGTCGCCCCTTCGAGGTAAGCGTTAAGGTCGACTATCAATCCAGCTATCCATCGGTCGATCGACCAATCTTTCCATGTTGTAAACCACAAACAAATGAACAGAGAGTGTGTATTCTTGTAGGCCCCACAAATACGTCGGCAGGTTGATGTGTCGTTCAAGTCATTGTGATCGAAGCTTGAAAGGTTGCGCAGTCGAGCTGAACCGTGGCCTTGCTCCACTTGCGCACAAAGATCGAGCCCGAGGCACGCTGGCAGTGCTGGTCGAGCGGCACGCCGTAGTCGGGCGCATTGAAGATGGCATCCGGGAACGGCAGCTCGAACGGCCACTTCATGCCCCACTCGCCGAAGCCGATCCACGCGTACGGCCCGCGCATCAGCAGGAAGGCAGCCAGCTGCTGCTGCAAGTACGGAAAGGGATTCGAGGTCGAGTTGACAGTAGTGAGGCCGGACAGCAGCGGCGCCGAGATGAAGGGCGTCGAGTCGTTGCACGCGATCGAGAGCCATCGCGCACAGCTGGTCTCGTTGATCATGATCGGCATGGCGTTGGCGTTCGCTTGGCCCGGAATCAAGCTCCACGTGTAGCCTTTGGCATCGAGAATGGCGCGCTGCACGACCTGCATGTTGTGCAGCCAGCCGTTGGTGATGTCGGCAATGTCTTGGTCCGACAGCTGCATGTCGGCTTGGCTGTTGGCATCAATCTCCGACGGGCCTTGTACTGGGTCGTTGCAAGCACTCGAGCCGTTGATGATTGACGAGCACCAAAAGTCTACGCAATGCAATGCAATCCAATCCAATCCAATCCAATGCAATGCAATCCAATCCAATCCAATCCAATCATCAATCCAATCCAATCCAATCCAATCCAATGCAATGCAATCATCAATCCAATGCAATCCAATCCAATCCAATCCAATGCAATCCAATCATCAATCCAATGCAATCCAATCCAATGCAATCATCAATCCAATGCAATCCAATCCAATCCAATCCAATCCAATCCAATCCGCCAACCAGTGGGTCAGTGGGTGAGCGAGTGCTGATGACTAACTACGAAACGCACCGTCGATGAAGAGGCCGTCGATGGCATCGGAGCCGACGCCCGTGGGTCCGAGGATGTACTCGTTGACGAGCCAGTCGGTGAGCATCGAGCCATTGCGATGATCGAAGAGGTACTCGCCGCAGGGCAGCGCGTAGCCGCAGCCACACTCGACCTCACAGGCGCCGTCGGGGTTCGGGTCGTCGAGCGTTGGCACTTGAGGCGTCTGCTCCTGATCGTGATAGAAGCTCGAGCACTTGGTGATGTTGGCTGCTCGGACGCGCGTCGGTGAGCAACGACCCGATGCAGGTAGGCTGGCAAGCTGGCTGGCTGGCAAGCACGTACCTTGTGTCGTGCATGGCGGTACGTGCAGCCGAGACGACTTGCCGAACTGTCGAGCGAGCCAGCGCGATGTGCATGGTGAGATTCACGTGAATCAAGCGTGAGCTTGGTTGATGCGTGCTTGCACGTGCAAGGCGCCGGCGCACCTTGAGGAAGAAGCCCGAGTATCTCGGGTCCTCGATCTTGCGCCGCACGGACTCGAACCACGGCAGGGCCTTGACGAGGTTGCGGTACACAAACACCTTGGGCTGCCACTCGTCGGTGCCGTTGGACGCCGCCGAGGAGTCCGACACGCGCGCCACGATCCTGTCGTGCAACTTGCGCGGCCAGCCGGCGGCCTTGGTGGCTCGCGCCTGCGTGAGCAGCCGGCCCTCGCAGTCCATGGGCTTGGTGTTGGCCCACAGCTGCTTGGCGTTCGACCAGTCGAACGACACGATGCCAAAGTGGCGCGCGAACGACGGGTCGGTCCACGACGTGGTGTTCCACGCCATGGCGATCGTCGAGCGGCGCAGATCGTAGGTCGGCGGCCACGGTGGGTTGGTGAACGGCAGGAAGGCGCTCGCTGGGCTGCTGGCCAGCCACGCAACCAAGCACACTTGCAGCAGCGCGATCGTGATCCAGTAGTTTGGCATGATACGCGAGAGATTGATGATGATATGCGAGAGGTTATTGATGATACCCGAGATTGATGATGATGATATTCGAGAGGTTGATGCTGATGATACACGAGATTGATGATGTCCGAGAGATTGGTGCTGGATTGATGGTATCCGGGATATGGATTGTTGATACACGAGAAACTGATAATGATATGCGAGAGATTGATGCTGATATACGAGAGATTGATGATACGCGAGAGATTGTTGAAGGTTGCGCGATGATGATGGAGAGGGAAGAGCGGCAGGAACAGCAAACGAATGTCGTCGTCGCGATCTTTCGATCGCTTCTTCTT
>ERZ778027.4548-NODE-4548-length-11681-cov-19.646310_pt1 | contig 11681 bp, 13 predicted proteins | sample MGYA00375757_ERZ778027 | MGnify/ENA primary metagenome ERZ778027 (study PRJEB29350, sample SAMN05389817) | bioreactor metagenome | isolation source: Ammonium sulfate bioreactor | place: South Africa: University of Cape Town | collected 2014-02-18 ... | reverse complement strand
GTCCGCTTATTACGCAGCCGTTTATCGCCATAGTCCGGGCAAGCCCGAACGGTTCTAATATAGAGATGACGAGTTAAACTTTGAAGCCATTGACTGCAGATTTATTTGTAGCTACAATCAAATGAAGATTGAATTTGATCGCACCAAAAGCGAGAGAAATGCCCGAGACCGCGGGCTGTCCTTCGGATTGGTAGAGGATTTCGATTTCGACAGCGCGCTGATTGTGACGGATGCGCGCCGGGATTACGGAGAAACCCGCTATCGCGCAATTGGCCGGTTGAACGAACGGGTTGTGGCGATGGTTTTTACGCTGCGTGGCGACGTGTTGCGCGTGATTTCCTTACGGCTTGCGAGCAGGAAGGAGCGACGGATTTATGAAAAAGCAAAAGAAGAGTAGCTCTGCCTTGCCGGAAAATCCGGAATGGACGGAGCGTGATTTTGCTGAGGCAAAGCGTGTCTGGGAGATTCCCGAACTGGCGCATTTGTCTAAACGCAAACCTGGCGAACGCGGCCCGCAGAAGGCGCCAACAAAGCAGCAGGTGACCTTACGGCTTGACCGCGATGTGGTGGAGCGGTTCCGCGCTACCGGACCCGGCTGGCAAGGCCGGATCAACGATGCCCTGAAGAAGGCAAAGGTGGGGTAGACTGCCTTCCGAATCGTTGGATTTGCAGCATAGAAACGCCTCATGCGCCAATATCTGGAGCTTATGGATCGCGTGCTGAAGACGGGCGTGGAAAAGCGCGACCGGACCGGCACCGGCACGCGCTCCGTCTTCGGCCATCAGATGCGCTTCGATCTGGCAGAGGGTTTTCCGCTTCTGACCACCAAGAAGCTGTTCACCAAGGCGATCATCTACGAGCTTCTGTGGTTCCTGAAGGGCGAAACCAATGTGCGCTGGCTGCAGGAGCATGGCGTCACCATCTGGGACGAATGGGCCGATGCGGCGGGTGAACTGGGACCGGTTTATGGCCATCAATGGCGGAGCTGGCCAGATGGCAAAGGCGGCACCATCGACCAGATCGCGCAACTGGTGGCGGACATCAAACGCAACCCGGATTCACGCCGGTTGATCGTGACAGCATGGAACCCGGCCGATGTGCCGAAGATGGCGCTGCCGCCATGCCATTGCCTGTTCCAGTTTTATGTCGCGGACGGCCGGCTTTCCTGCCAGCTTTATCAACGCTCGGCGGATATTTTTCTGGGCGTGCCGTTCAACATCGCAAGTTATGCCTTGCTGACCATGATGATTGCGCAGGTGACGGGGCTGAAGCCCGGTGAATTCATCCACACGCTGGGCGATGCGCATCTTTATCTGAACCATCTGGATCAGGCGCGTGAGCAGATGGCGCGCAAGCCTTTTGCGCTGCCCACTATGCGGATCAATCCGGCGGTGAAAGATATTTTCGCCTTCCGCTACGCGGATTTCACGCTGGAGAATTATCAGGCCCATCCCCACATCAAGGCTGCGGTGGCCGTTTAGGTGAAGGCGAAAAAAGAAAGCCCCGGTGTTTCCACCGGGGCTTTGTCATGCGGATGCAATTTTAATAAAACACGCCGTAGACGACCCGGATGATTTCACCGTCATAACGATCCACCAGCAGGGCGTCGGGGCCATAGCGGACCCACACCGCATCGGACGGTGGCGCAAAGAGGCCGTAGGTGGTGAAGTTCATCAGCCAGAACGACCGCGTGAAATAGGTCGACGGCAGACGCTGGCCATAACTCCAGCGGCGATAGGCATATCCTTTGGGCGCGTGGTAGACGCCGGCGTGATAGCGGCGAGGCGCCTTCACCGTGCTGCGATATTTGGAATAATTTGGCCGTGCATGGGGCCGCTGACCCGGATGCGCGCCGGGGCGATTCGCCTGCGCGGGCCCTTGATTGCTGTGTGCGGGCCTTTGATTGCTGTGCGCGGGCCTTTGAGTGTTGTATGTCGGCCTTTGATGGCTGGCCGGCGGCGCGGCTTTCGGCGCCGGGCGGCTGTGCGTCACCCCCGGTTTGCCGTGCGTTTCGTGCCGGTCTTGATGGCGGTCCGGCTGTGCCATGGCGGGTGCCGCAACAATCAGCGACAGGACGGCCGCAGACATCAGAAACATTTTCATGAATGATCCTTTCCAGGCTTATGTGCAAATCGCCAGAAGGGGGCCTTTGCTGACACGATGCCGTTATGCGTCAACGAACCTGAGCAGAACATGAACGCGATTTTCAGCCAGCGCGCAGCATTGTTCCCGGACGCCGGGACGGAACCCTTGGGTACAGGTGATACATGGCGGTGATAGCGCTCATTTTGGCCATGGCGGACAATGGCGTGATCGGCGATGCGGGCGGCATTCCGTGGCGCATTCCGGAAGACATGCGGCGGTTCAAGGCGCTGACCATGGGCAAGCCGATCGTCATGGGCCGCAGGACCTGGGAGAGTTTTCCGAAGCGCCCGCTGCCCGGCCGCACCAACATCGTCATCACACGCGATCCGGCTTATCGCGCCGAAGGCGGCGTGGTGGCAGGATCGCTGGAAGCGGCGCTGACGGCGGCGCGCGCGGAGCGGCCGGATGAAATCATGATCGTGGGTGGGGCGGAGATTTATCGTGCCGCGCTGCCGCTTGCCGGCCGCATTCATCTGACCGAAGTGCATATCGAGGCGGGCGGCGATACGATGTTCGCCTTCGACCGCGCCGCCTGGCGGGAGAAGGCTCGCGAAAGCCATCAAACCCCCGACGGCCTCCGTTACGATTATGTGACGCTGGAACGCAAATCATAGGGCCAGGGCCGCGCCTGCGCCTGTTGCACAAAACTGCTTGCGGACCCTGCATTCCATATTTTCGATTGTACTCCCGTCTGGTTGAGTTCTAGCGTGCAGGCGAGCAAGAACAATTGGGAGGAGTTCAATGCAGTTTCGTGAAATCACAAGCGGGCTTCGCTTTCCCGAAGGCCCGGTGGCGATGGACGATGGTTCGGTCATCGTGGTGGAAATGGCGGCAGCACGGATCAGCCGCGTAACGCCGGACGGCAAGATCAAGGTGATCGCGGAGCCGGGCGGCGGGCCGAACGGGCTCGCCATCGGGCCGGATGGTGCCCTTTACGTCTGCAACAATGGCGGCAATTTCGAGGTGCATGAGCGTGACGGGCTTCTGATCCCCGGTCATACGCCGGCTTCGCACAAAGGCGGGCGGATCGAGCGGGTGAACCTTTCCACCGGAAAGGTGGAAGTGGTCTATGACAAATGCGACGGGGTGAACCTGGGCGCGCCGAACGACATCGTGTTCGATACGGCGGGCGGGATGTGGTTTACCGATCACGGCTCCACCAACGAGAAGTACCGCACCCATGGCGCGCTTTTTTATGCCAAGGCGGATGGTTCGAAGATCACCAAGGTGCTGCACGAATTGCTGTCGCCCAACGGGGTCGGGCTGTCGCCGGACGGCAAGATCGTGCACTACGCCGAAACCTTCCCGGCCCGGCTGTGGGGGTTGCCGCTGACGGCGCCCGGGCAGGCGGTCGTGAATGACGGCTTCACCCCGGCCAATTTCGAGGGCAATTATCCGGGCCTTGCCTATTTCGATTCCCTTGGGGTGCAGGCCGATGGCGGTGTTTGTGTCGCCACTATTCTGGCGGGCGGGATCAGCACCTTCTGGCCCGCCAGCGGCAAGTTCGAGCACACCGCGCTGCCCGATATTCTGTGTACGAACATCTGCTGGGGCGGCAAGGACATGAAGACGGCCTTCGTCACCATGTCCTCCACCGGCAAGCTGGCGGCGATGGAATGGCGTTCGCCGGGCCTGCGCCTGAACTACAACGCCTGAACTACAACACCAGAATTGCAATGCCTGCGATACGGGTGGGGCGATGCGATAGTCGCGCCCACCCGTTTTCTTTAAGAGAGTGCCACGCGTCACACTCTCTCGGCGAATAACCGTTCAATGCCGCGCGGCCACACGCTGCATCGGGCGGCCATACAACGCCGCGACCAATGGCTGGCCGACAGCGGCAACCGCCCGCGCCGTCGCCTCTTGCGCACAGGTGCGATAGAACATCTGCATCTTCAGGTCGCTCGTTTCCGGGGCCCCGCCGCAGACGACCGAGGCAGCCTCCTCGATCCGCGCCAGAAGGATGCGCGCGCCGGCCGGATGCGAAACATTGAGATCGTCGTACGCGACGCTGATCCGCATTCCGCCTTCGGGCACGGTGCCCGCATGTGCTGCAACACCACCCAGCAGCCCGGCGCATATCGTCATTACAGCAATCTTGCCGATCTGTTTCATGGCAAACTCCTTCGGTTGCTACCCGGCAAATATTGCCGTCGCCGGCAAATGTGACTCCCGCGCGCCCGCGCCCGAAAGGATGTGCCGCCGCCCGATTGCCGGTAAAATGCCGACCGGGCGCCAGACGACCGTCAGAAAGCCGACCGCCGGCAAGCGGCCGGTCGTCACCGCACGAGGTTTATGGTTTCAGACGGTGACGCCGCTGCGATCCGCTTCGGCGGCAATGGCGGCGGGCGCCAACGCTTCTTGCGCAAAAGCGTGCGGGAGTTGGCGGACCGTGAAAGCGGCGGCGATCAGACAGCGCGCGATTTGTCCGGCACAGAAAAGGCGAAGCTCCCGCCGCGCGGATTCATGAAACTCGACCGCACCATCCGCCTTCCGGCTCAGCAGCCCTTCGCGCGCGGCTTCCATCAGCACCCGGCGCACCTGCGGCCGCGACACCTGAAACCGCCTGGATACCTCTGCCGCGGAGAATGGGATGGCGCCCACGGGCGGGAAATTCCCGTCGTTCGCGGTCAGCATCAGAGACATGACGATCTGTGTGGCCCCACGGCGTTGCTGAAAGATGCGCAGGATCGCCGGTGTCTGCGGCGTGGAGAAGGCGGTCGCGAAATCGCCCATTGCCACCAGTTGCACGTATCTCTCCGTGACTTCCGGACGGTCGAGGCGTTCCAGAACCAGCGTTGCCGCGGGTTCGATGATCGCCGATGCCTGAAGCGCGACCCTTAAATGGCGGTGCCAGGCCGCAATGAAAGACGCCGTCGGTTCATAGCGCTGCGGCCGCGTGCCGGGAACCGGCACAATCCAGTTGAGATAACGCAGATAATATAGAAGTGCGCGCGCGCGCCCTGGGCTCATCGTTCTGACCTGGGTGCAGGCCTGTTTGAATCGCGGCAGGGTGATGCCGCCGGTTGCGTGAAGGTAAAGTGCCATCATTGCAGCGATGTAATGTGCGGCATCCTGAAAGACGCCGCGCAAGCCGGGGTCGGCCTGGCTCGTCACCATCATGTTCGACACAAAGAAGTGTGCGGCACGCTCAAACGATGGATGTGCAGTCACCTCGGCGCAGCGCTCGTCGGTTAACTGACCTTCGATGCACCAGGACGCCAATCGCCCGATATCCGATTCGATTGACATTCTTGTCTCCGGAAAAACGAAGTACAAACCAATCGAATCTGCGTGCTGTAACGATCAGGCGCTGTCGCTCGCGTCACACGATCCTAGCAGAAATTCCGGTGCTGGAGTAAGGCGCGGCGGGACGATCCATATGCTCAACGATTGTGCATCCGTCGCGCCGTGGAATGAGATCCGGTCCGGTGGGGGTGCCGGCGGATCCATGACGATTTCGATTGTCTGGCGGTCATGGTCAAATTTGTTCAGTCGCGGCGTCCGAATGCCGCTCTATCTTCCGCGTGCGAGCGGTTCCCGCTTCGCGCTGGGAGGACTGGATGCGTGTCTGTGAGCAATGCTTGCAGCAATTGCCGTCTTCGGGGGGCACCCTTGAGATGGTTGCGGGTGGCGATGACACCTTTATCAACCTGGCGCACGAGCCGGATTTCTGTCTCGCCGCGATGGTCGTGCGGCCGTCGCTGCGCGAGATCGAGGCGGACGGCCATGTTGAAACCATCGAACCGCGTGTGATGCAGGCGCTTGTGGCGCTGGTACGCGCCAAGGGCAATGTGGTCTCCCGCGATACGCTGATCGCTTTGTGCTGGCGGGGCCGCGTGGTTGGCGACGACGCGATCAACCGTTGTATCGCCAAGCTGCGCCATGTGGCGGAGTGGCCCGACGATGCTCCTTTCACGGTGGAGACGGTGCCGCGGGTCGGTTATCGGCTCAGGCTCGCAGAACCGGCCGCGCTGCCGGCGGCCGGAACAGATGCGGCCGAGCCCATCCTGTCTGTCGCGGCAACAATGCCGCTTCGTTTCGAGCGGCCCCGGCAGCGGTTTGCTATGGCAATGTCCGCGCTGTGTGCCGTCGTGATGGCCGCAGCGGTCTGGCACGCCCGCCCGGGTCATCGTAGCGAATGGGCGGCCGGAAACTCAGGGATCGTTTTTGGTTCGACCTCTGCCGAAGCGCATCCGGCAATAGCCCATCGCGATACCAAAACCACCTCGCAGGCGAAGCTCAAAGGCGCCGGGAATGATCTCCACGTCTTCGAACTTCTCCGGTACATGCAATAGCCTCCGCACAAAGTGCGCGGCGTGGCATTGGGGCCTTGGGGATCAGGGCTCTGGATCGCGGCCGATCCATTGCGGCGGATCGCTGGCGGGGAAGGATGCGTCGGACGCCTCGTCCACCTTGTCCCAGTTGGCGGGCTTCGGTGCGCGGCGCCGTTCTTCCGGCAGGGGTTCGTCTTTTCCTGGCCGGCGTTCGTCTTTCTCTGGCAGACCTTTTCGTTTTTCTGCCATCGGATCCTCCTTCTATTCGATGACGATTTTGGGTGCTGCGCGGGCGGGGGCGGCGATGGCCTTGGCCACCTGTTCGGCGATGGCGAGAAACGCGTGTGCCTCAGGCCCGGTGGGATTGTAATCGACAATCGGGGTGCCGGCGTCGGAGGTTTCGCGGATCTTCGGCATCAGCGGCACTTCGCCGAGGAAGGGCACGCCCAGTTTCTCCGCCGTCGCGCGCGCACCGCCATGGCCGAAGATGTGGCTTTCATGGCCGCAATTCTCGCAGACGAACACACTCATATTCTCCACCACGCCCAGGACCGGGATCTGGGTGCGGTTGAACATGGTGATGCCCTTGCGCGCATCGATCAGCGCGATGTCCTGCGGTGTGGAGACGATGACGGCGCCTTTCAGCGGCACGCGCTGGGCGATGGTAAGCTGTGCATCGCCGGTGCCGGGCGGCATGTCGATGACGAGAACGTCGAGCGGCGCCCACACCACATCGTTCATCATCTGCGTCAGCGCGCTTTGCACCATCGGCCCGCGCCAGATCATCGCCTGGTCCTCGGTGACGAGGAAGCCGATCGACATCGCCTTGATGCCGAGCTTCGCAATCGGGATCAGTTTGCGCCCGTCCGTCTGTGGTTTTTCACGGATGTCGAGCAGGCGCGGCACGCTGGGCCCGTAAATATCGGCATCGAGCAGCCCGGTGCGCAGGCCAAGGCGCGAAAGGCCCAGCGCCAGATTGACCGCGACAGTCGATTTGCCGACGCCGCCCTTGCCGCTGGCCACCGCGATAATCGCGTTGACACCCGGAATGCCCATCGGCGCCACAGGGGTATGGCGCGGGCGCAAGTGTCCGGGCCGGGCGTGCGGCGCGGGTGCGGCCTGATGCGCGGATGAGTGCTGCTGTGCCGGGGCAGGCCGGGCACCACCGGGCGGTTCGTTGTGCGCGGTGAGCACCGCGGTCACCGAAAAGACGCCGGGAAGGGCCGATACCGCCTGTTCGCACGCCTTGCGCAGCGGTTCGGCGCGCGGGCCGCGGGCCGGCGGCACTTCAATCGCGAAACCCACATTGCCGTCGCGCAGCGTAAGGCCCTGAATCGCATTGCCCGCCGTCACGCTTTTTCCCGTTTCGGGATCGATGACGCGCGCCAGCGCGTCCAGAATTTGGTCTTTTGTCACTGCTGTCATGGTTTGCGCCCAAAGGACGTTCCACCTATATACGCCTGAGGCTGTCAGAACCAATGGGCACAAATGCCTTGGAATACCCCGAATGGAAATCAGGGCGGTAACACGCCGGGCGGCGGACGCGGACCGTGGGGCCGTGGCCCGTCAGGCGGTGGACCGCAGCCGCCGGATTTTGAAGAACTGCTGCGCCGCAGCCAGGAACGGCTGAAACGCATATTGCCGGGCGGTTTCGGCGGCCGGGATTTCGGCACCGGCGGGCTGATGATCGGCGCGCTGGTGCTGGTGGTGGTGTGGCTGCTGAGCGGTGTTTACGTCGTTTCCGCCTATGAGCAGGGCGTGGTGCTCAGGTTCGGAAAAATTGTCGCGCGCACGATGCCGGGCATCAATTATCACCTGCCGTGGCCGATCGAGACCGTTTACACACCGGACGTGACCCATCCGCGCCAGATTTCCATCGGCTATCGCCAGGCCGGTTCGGAGGAGGATACCGGGCAGGATGTCTCCAGCGAGAGCCTGATGCTGACCGGCGATGAGAACATCGTCGACATCAATTTCACCGTTTACTGGGTGATCAAGGACGCGGCCAATTTCCTGTTCAATGTGGAAGACCCCAACGGCACCGTGAAAGCGGTGGCCGAAAGCGCGATGCGCGAAGTGGTGGGCAAGAGCCAGATCGAGCCCATTCTGACCCAGGATCGCGAGCCGGTGCAGCAGCAGGTGAAAAAGCTGATGCAGGCGGCGCTCGATTCCTATGGCGCCGGTGTTCAGATCACCGATGTGAAGATGCAGAAGGCCGATCCGCCGGCACAGGTGATCGACGCCTATCGCGACGTGCAGGCCGCGCGCGCCGACCAGGAGCGGATGCGCAACGAGGCCGAAGCCTATTCCAACAAGATCATCCCCGAGGCGCGCGGCCGGGCGGCCCGCATCGTGCAGGAAGCGCAGGCCTACAAGCAGCAGGTGGTCGCCGAGGCCAGCGGTGAGGCCAAGCGGTTTCTTTCCGTGTACGAAGAATATCGCAAGGCGCCCGACGTGACGCGCGAGCGGATGTATCTGGAAACCATGAGCCAGATCCTCGGCACCTCGAACAAGGTGATCGTGGACGGCAATTCCAAGGGTATCGTGCCGTATCTGCCGCTGCCGGCGCTGAAGAATGTGCCGTCGAAGACGACGAGCCTGCCCGGACCGCCGGGTTCGACCAAGGCGCAGGATTCCAGCGTTTCCGCAGGAGGCAGCCAATGAACCGCGGCGTGGGAATCCTGATCGGGATCGCGGCTGCGATTGTGATCGTGGTGGGGCTTTTGTCGGTCTACACCGTCAATCCGCGCGAGCAGGCGCTGGTGCTGCAATTCGGTGCGCCGCGCGCGCTGGTCACCGAGCCGGGGCTGCATGTGAAGATGCCGTTCCTGCAGCAGGTGCTCTATCTGCCGAAATATCTGCTCAATCTCGATGCGCCGGCGGAAGAAGTGATCGCGCTGAACAAGAAGCGCATGGTGGTGGATGCCTTCGCGCGCTGGCGCATTACCGATCCGCTGAAATTCTACCAGACGCTTTACGATACGCAGACGGCGGTGGTGCGGCTGACGCCGATCCTGTCATCCGATGTGCGCCGGGTTCTGGGCTCGCACAGTTTTGCCGCCATTCTGTCCGACCGGCGGGCCGAACTGATGGTCGATATCCGCAAGGAGATGAACCAGGACGCAGGCAGCTTCGGAATTCAGATTGTCGATGTCCGCATCCGCCATGCCGATCTGCCGCCCCAGAACAGCGAAGCGATCTATCGCCGCATGCAGCAGGAACGTGCGCGTGAAGCCAACCAGTTCCGTGCCGAGGGTGAGGAAACCTCGCAACGGATCAAGGCGCGGGCCGAGCGCGAAGTGACCGTCATCACCGCCGAGGCGACGCGCGAATCCGAAATCCTGCGCGGGCAGGGCGATGCGCAGAAGACCAAGATTCTGGGCGATGCCTTCGGGCAGGACCCGAATTTCTTCGCCTTCTACCGCTCGATGGAGGCGTATCAGGACGCGATGCCGCCGGACAACACCACCATGGTGCTGTCGCCGACGGGACAGTTCTTCCGCTATTTCGGCGCCGGCGGCGACAGCCGCAAATAGCGTCTTGCGCGCGCGGCCGGGCCGCTGGCACGAAAGTGATCCGCGCGCCCTGTTTGCAGGCGGGAATGTTCGCTTATGCTGACCCTTCGAATCGGCGCCATTTGCGGTGATGGAACGGGGCGGGAGCCGGACAGGTTTCGTTGATGAATATTGCCATGATCAGAATGCCTTATCGTATCCTGTGTGTGCTTTTCGCAGCGCTTCTGCCGCTTGCCGCGGGCCCCGCGGCCCAGGCACGGCCGGCACCGGATTCCTTTGCCGATCTGGCCGGCCAGCTTCTGCCGACGGTGGTGAACATCTCCACCACCCAGACCCTGAAGGCGCAGAAACCGCAGCTTTCGCTGCCGGATGTGCCGCCGGGTTCGCCGTTGCAGGACCTGTTCAAGGATTTCCTGCAGAACAATCGCGGGCTGCCGCGGCATGTCACCTCGCTCGGCTCCGGCTTCATCATCGATCCCTCCGGCCTGATCGTGACCAACAATCATGTGATCGAAGGCGCCGACCAGATCACGGTGACGCTGAATGACGGCACCACGCTTCCGGCCAAGCTGATCGGGCGCGACGACAAGACCGATCTGGCGCTTCTCAAGGTGAAGCCGTCGAAGCCGCTGCCGGCCGCGAAATTCGGCAATTCGGACAAGGCACGGGTAGGCGACTGGGTGATGGCGATCGGCAATCCGTTCGGCCTCGGCTCCACCGTGACGGCGGGCATCGTTTCGGCGCGCAACCGCGATATCAATGCCGGACCGTATGACGATTTCATTCAGACCGACGCGCCGATCAATCGCGGCAATTCCGGCGGACCGCTGTTCGACATGGACGGCACGGTGATCGGTGTGAACTCCGCCATCTTTTCGCCCACCGGCGGCTCGGTCGGTATCGGCTTTTCCATACCGGCCAATCTGGCCAAGGACGTGATCGGGCAGTTGCGCCAGTTCGGTACCACCCATCGCGGCTGGATCGGCGTGCGCATCCAGCAGGTGACCGATGATATGGCGCAAGGGTTGGGCCTTCCCAATGCGGCCGGTGCGCTGGTGGCTGATGTCACCGCGGGCGGCCCGGCGGCCAAGGCCGGCATCCGCAACGGCGATGTGATCGTGGGTTTCGACGGCAAGCCGGTGACCGACAATCGCAGCCTGCCGCGGCTGGTGGCCGACACCAATGCGGGCAAGCTGGTCAATGTCGAGGTGGTGCGCGGCGGCAAGAAGCAGATGCTGAAGCTGACGGTGGCGAAGCTTCAGGATGAAACGCCGAAGACGGCCGCGCGCAAACCGCAGCAGCCGCCCGGCAAGGCAAAGCCGAAGGTCGCATCGCTTGGACTTTCGCTTGCCGCGCTGGATGAGGAAACGCGCGGTCATTACAGGATTGCGCCCAATGTGAAGGGTGTCGTCATCACCGACATCGATCCCGACGGGATTGCGGCGGAGAAGAATTTGCGCCCCGGCGATGTGATCGTGGAAGTGCAGAACCAGCCGGTGCGCACGCCCGACGATGTGGTGAAGAAAGTCGCCGCCGACGTCAAAGCCGGCCACAAGGTCGAGGTGATCCTGATCAATCGCGGCGGCAATTTGACCTTTGTTGCGCTGCGCTTTTCCGGGCGGTAGGCCCCCCTCAGTGGATTGCTCTCAGGTCCGTACGATTTCGGGTTCGGAGTAGCCCTGCAGGTAGAGCAGCGCGTCGAGGTGATTGTGATCGATGCGCGCGGCGGCGGCTTCGGCCACCA
>ERZ778027.4546-NODE-4546-length-11695-cov-3.101460_pt1 | contig 11695 bp, 19 predicted proteins | sample MGYA00375757_ERZ778027 | MGnify/ENA primary metagenome ERZ778027 (study PRJEB29350, sample SAMN05389817) | bioreactor metagenome | isolation source: Ammonium sulfate bioreactor | place: South Africa: University of Cape Town | collected 2014-02-18 ... | reverse complement strand
CAATGCAGCTCTCGGCCATGCGGCGCGAAGCGACACAGCAATTCGCTGACAGCGCGACAGAACTTCCCTTCGTCCAGCCGGCCGAACTCCACTCGCTTCCTATCTGCTTCGTGGCCTCGCGTCTGCTGCTGCTGCTGCTGCTGCTGTTGCTGCCTCCTCACTGCCTCATACTCACTATCGGTCCCCTAGTTCCATCATGGCCTTGGCAGTAGTTGTTCGTGGCTCTCGTGCTCGCGCGTGGTGCTTGCGCCAGCTCCCGCGCGTCGTGGCTTCGCGTTGCTTCGCGAGCCAGAGCCACAGCGATGGCGGCAGCAGCAGCATCTGGAGTCATCTGGGAGAGGCGCCGCTCGATGGTAACCACGCCACGAACGCTGCCTTCGAGGCTGATCCTTCACCGCTCAAGGTGAACCTCGGTCGCGGCGTGTACAAGGACGACGCAGGCAAGAACTGGGTGCTTCCGAGCGTGCGCCAGGTGCGTCTGCCGCGAGCGAGAGAGCGAGCGAGCGAGCATGGATGAGCGGCTCACTCGCCAATCGATGCTAGGCCGAGGAACGTATCTTGAGTGGTAAAGGGTCGGGCCACGATTACTTGCCGTTCGATGGCTTGAAGGAGTTCGTCGCTGCGACGGCTGCGTTCGCGTTCGGCGCCGAGTCGGAGCTCATCAAGTCCAAGAAGGTGCCGCTGCCACGCTCATGTGTGCTCGCGCGAGACCCCTGGGCGCACCTCCTCACGCGCGCACACGCGAGAAATAGGTCGCCACGGTTCAGAGTCTGAGCGGCACGGGCGCGTTGCGAGTCGGCGCCGAGTTCCTGGGTCGCTTCCTGCCGTCGTACGTCGAGCGCACGGTGTACGTGTCGGACCCGACGTACGTCAACCACTACCCGGTGTTCGAGCTGTCGGGCTTCCGCGTCAAGGAGTACCCGTACTACGACCCGAAGACGCGCGGTCTCGACTTTGCGGCCTTCCACGAGTTCGTCAAGAACGCGCCGCGTCAATCGGTGTTCTTGCTGCACGCGTGTGCGCACAACCCGACCGGCGTCGACCCGTCGCGCGCGCAGTGGGACCAGCTGCTCCCGACCTTCCGTGATCGCGGCCACATCGCCTTCTTCGATAGCGCCTATCAAGGATTCGCCTCGGGCGATCCCGAGAACGATGCGTATTCGTTCCGATCGTGGGCGGCCGCTGGCGTTCCGGTGGTCGTGGCGCAGTCGTACGCCAAGAACTTTGGCCTGTACGGTACGTGAGCCATCGCTGCTGTCACTACGACCACGACGACAACTACCACTCACAGACTCTCTCTCTCTCTCTCACAGGCCAACGCATCGGTGCCTTGAACGTGGTCGCTTCGAATCCTGACGAGACCTCCAAGATCAAGAGCCACTTGAACAAGGTAGCATTCCCTCATATGCTCGCTTGTTCGTTCGCGGACCTCGCTCGCTCACTCGCTGGCTGGTGCAGGTAATCCGTCCAATGTATTCGAACCCACCGCTGCATGGCGCTCGCTTGGTGTCGACGGTCTTCACGGTGCCCGAGCTTCGTGCGCAGTGGAACAAGGACGTCAAGACCATGGCCGACCGCATCATCGGCTCGAGGAAGGCGCTGGTCGACAACCTCGCTCGCATCGGCAGCAAGCGCGACTGGTCGCACATCACCAACCAGATCGGCATGTTCGCCTACAGTGGCCTCTCTGGTACGCTGCTGCGCCGACTTGGTATCTCGCGCCCATGCACACGCTCACTCGCTCAATCACTGACTCATTGGTGGTGGTACAGAGCCTGAGGTGCGCAAGTTGCGTGATCTCCACGTCTACATGAACCTTGATGGCCGCATGTCGATCAGTGGCATCAACTCGGGCAACGTGCAGTACCTCGCCGAGGCCATGCACAAAGCCACCTCGTCGTGAGAGCACCTCGGACACCTTGGTTTGCGTCTCTCTCTCTCTCTCGCAAGCTTGCAATGCAGTTTTGTCGAGTTTGATTCAAGTCATTGGTCGTTCATTGATACATCAAACTCAAACAAGAGCGATGATACAGCAACAACGCCTCCGAGCTACCACAAGAGTCGAAGGATCCAGTTGATGATGATACAAAGTAGCACAACAGCGAGTACCGAGATCGCTTGGCGATACGGCTCCAGCAACGAACGAACGAGCGATGGACTATTGTGCTCGATGGCTGCGCCTGGTGCCGTGCGCTCTTGCGGCGGAGATGCCGGCTCTGCTCCTGTGGCGGCAGCTCCTGGTGCTTGTTGCTTGCTCCGAGACCTCGCGCCTCCTGATGCCGAGAGCTCGGTTGGTGTCGCTGGGTTCGCGAGGGCTTGTACACGCTGAAGCTCGGTGTTGGCGGCACGAGTCGACTTGGCGTTGGGCGAGAACTTGATGGCCTTGTTGAGGAGGCTGACGACACGCTCGCGCACCTTTGCGTCCTTGCTGAGGTCGCTCGATTGCGCCAAGCTCTTGGCCCACTTGACGTACATCTGGTGCACGCGCTCGAGCACAAACTGCGCCTTGGACGACGTGGCGCCAAAGCACGCCGTGTGATCTTGCAACGCCTGGTGCAGATAGGTTTCGGCTTGTTGCCACTTGTTGAGGCGCATGCTGACGAGGCCGAGCTTGACGCGGTTGAGAGCCACGCTCGGGTGCACCTGGATCGTGTAGGTGCCGCCACTCTGCGCCGTGCCGGCAACGTGTGGCGGCGGTTGCGAGAGTGCAGTGTTGCTGTTGGCGCTGCTCGATCGCTTGCGCTTGTGCGTCGCGGGATCGCTCGGGTCGTGCGCCTCGGGCGAGCGGTAGAAGGCGTGCGTGTTGTGCTCGAGTGCGAGCTTGTAGTAGTACTCGGCCTTCTCGTAGTTCTTGGCGAGCTCGTACACGTTGCCGAGCCCGTTGTACGAGGAGCCGAGCTCGGGGTGGAAGGTGTTGCTGCCAAACACCTTGAGCCGAATCTCGAGCGCTCGCTCGTACATGGCGATCGCCTGCTCGACCTGGTTCTCGGTGAGGTACACCGACGCCAGGTTGTGGATCGTGCGAGCGACCTCTGGATGCCACAGCCCGAACACCTCCTCCTGGATCGAGAGCGCCGTGTTGAACGAGCGCTTGGCGAGGTCGAGCATCTTTTGCTTGCGATACCAGTTGCCAATGTAGTTGTGCACATGTGCCACGTGTTGATGGCGCTCGCCGAGGAGCTCGATTCGGATGCTAAGACTCTTTTGGTACATGTCGAGGCTCTCTGCGTTCTTTCCCTGCATCGATGCATTCGACAGTCAATATGGTCTCCATCTTCCCGTGGAATCGGTCGGTGGTTGGTCGTACTTGAAAACTGTACAACAATGCGAGATCGTTCAGCGAGAACGCATACTCGAGATGCTTGGTTCCGACGGTCGACTCGAGGATCCGAAGCGAATCCGTGTACAACTCCTCGGCCATTGCATAGTCGAACGTGTAAAAGTAGACGAACGCGAGGTTGCGCTTAGTGTTGGCAACCAGCGGGTGACACTCTCCCAATAGTGTACAGCGAATGTTCAACGACTCGTGATACTGTGCCAATCGGTCAGTCGATGATCGGCTCTCATCACGTCATCACTCGATCACTCGATCAATCGATCTATCGAAGCACGTACCGCTTGTTTACTCTTGGCATACATTCCTGAGGAACAGTGCAGCTTTCCAAGTTGGTTCAAAATGCTCGAGCACTGCAAGTGCGTCGGTCCCAAGAGCCGTTGCCGAATCGCCAGTGCCTCCTCGAGTAACTCTACAAGGATCATTGTGGTGATAGCACACGTATTGGTGCATGAGTTTGGCGTGGTGCTCAACACGCCACGAGCAACGTACCAAGTGCAGCCGAGTAATGTGCCTGCATGTACAAGCACTTGCCGATCAGCTCATTGCACTCGGCAACGTTCTCATCACTGGCCGAGAGCTCCGTAAAAATCTCCTTGGCTTGTTGGCCGAGGCCCTTGGCCTCCTCGTACGCTCCTCGTTCGTAGGCACAGTTGCCGAGAGCTCGTAGTGTGGCGCCGATCTCGGGACGCGGTGAGGTGTACAACTCTCGGCGCAGTTGCAACGCTTCCTCGAGAGCCGCAGTAGCCTCGGTGAATCTGCCACATTTGATCGTCGTTTCCATCAGTTGCGAGTTGATGGGAGTCTCTGACAAGCTCGCGCTCGCTCGCTACTGTACCTGCAAGAAGTAATGTACACTTCGCCTAGCCGATGCAGGCAGGCGGCGCGGAACTTGTTGAGATTGCGAATCTCATTGGCACGCGTCGGATCGTCTCCCGCGTCACCAGGCGGTTCGGCGCTCGCAACCGAAGACGACAAGATGGCTTGTGCCTTGGCAGCCATGAGATCGAGACTGTTCTTGTACGCTCGCTCGGCGTTGGAGATGTTACCGGTGCTAACGTACGCACGACCGAGCTCGTTCATCAAGAACGGCAGATCGCCCAACAAGCCTCCGGAGCCAAACTCGCCCAGCTCATCCGACGAGCATAGCTCGGCGCGATTCGAGTGCGCGAGGCCGTCGACCGTCGAGACGAGCAGATTCCGCTGGTGCGAGAGTGCCACGTCGACCAATCGCTCGTACAGCGTCACCATGAAGAGCCGCGGTCGGGCATGGAAAATACGGTGGCCGAGCTTGAGGAACTCGAGGCAGATCGAGTAGCGACGCAGCTCCATCGAGAGGTTGATGGCGGCCTCGATGTTGGCTCGCTCAGTGTCAAAGATCTGCAGCGACTCTTGGAACGATGGCAGTGCCGTTGCACGACGAAGGATCATCAGGTAGTAGTCCACGAAGCGCGTCTGCCACGTGCATCGCACTGTGGCGGACGACAGCGGGCCACCAGTCGGTTCGCCGCTCGGCACCGAGTAGTACTGGTCGTGGAACGACGACGCAAACAGCCGTATGGTCGCGTGGAGGCGGTAGCGAAAGTTGACAAAGTCGACCAAGCTCTTGACCAGCAGGCCAGTGATCATCTCTTGTGCCACATCGACATCGACGCCAAATACGGCGGCCACCGACTCGTCTGCGCATACGCAATCACTCGTACATACACATGAGCCACGCTGCTGCTTCGAACCAAACAAACAAACCAGTGCAAGCGGCATGTGCCAGACGTACCGTTGAAGTCGCCTGGAAATATCGCCAAGCACAGCAACAAGTTACGCTCGGCGCCCTCGCTGAGCATCTCGAACGACGCTCGAATGCACGACTCGATCTTGCGGTCCTCCATACTACCACGCAACACCATCGAGTACCGTCAATACACCTTCTATTGTCGGTGCGATACTTGCTCCTGCTCGAGATACCTGAGCAACGCGCTTCCTTTGCTCTCGGCAATCTTTCGTATCAACGTTTCGGGCCGCAGGTTTGGCTGTTTCGCAAGCACGCTGTGCGCACGCCAGTCCTTCGTTAGTTTCAACTCCTCGATGCCCGCGCTCGCTTGTGGGGAAATGTACCCTCCGACGACTCGAATGGCAAGTGGCCACCGCCCACACAATTCGGCCAACTGCAACGCCTGCTCGAACGTGAACTCGAATGGCGAATTCGACATGGACCGCATATCTTGAAGCAACAACGCAGCGCTCTACAACAAAAGAATGAGCTCTCGTCCACAGTGAGGGTGCGAGTGGGTCTGCGTTCAGGTGTACCTCCGAAGGAAGCTCGCCCAGTTTGATTTCGATCGCCGATGGAACGTCGAGATGGAGCGCCAGATGATGGCGGCTCGTGACAATCACGATACAATCCGAGTTCGGTAACAATGGCAATACTTGCTCCCTCGAATTGGCGTCATCTGGTCGCAGGCACAAGTGAGAACTTCAAGCACGGTCAAGTAAGCCAGACACACTCACGCTGACGCGCTCGGTACCAAGCAGTAGGATGCACTTCCGCGACTTGAAGCACGACAGGTAGTATCCCTCGACCTCCATTCGGTTGATCGACTTGATGGGCACATCGAGATGGAAGGCGCGAATCGTGAACAGCATGGCGTCGTAAGGTAGAATGGGAGTCGAGGAGCCACCGTGCAGCGGGATGCAAAAGTGGTTCGAGTAGTTCGACCACGGGTTTGCTGCCTTGGCTGGAGCTGACGGCGATGACGACGATGACGACGAAGATGTCGCTGTCGCTGTCGGTGCGACGGCAAGTGAGCCCGATTGCCGTAGTCGCGAGTTGCCCACTCGTGATGTCGCAATATCGACTGGCAGCGACAGTTCGTCGGTGTTACCGATCTGCAAGCCATTCGAGATGCACTCGGCAAGCTTGCGAGCGCAAGTGGTTTTTCCTGAGTTGAGCGCGCGTGCACACACACGATCAGCCAAAGTGCCTTGGCAGTGACATTGAGAAGGTCTCATACCAATTCCTCCAGGTCCATAGAGCGAGATCACCTGCAAACGATAAAACCCAACAATCCCAATTAGTCGCTCGCCATCGATCACACAAGCAGCAGCACAGAGAGAGAGAGAGAGAGAGAGAGAGAGACCTTGGGTCCAGGATGCGGAGGAGCATTTCGCAGCCGAGCTGCAATGTCTGCCAGTTCAGAATCTCGACAAAAGAACCGAGGAGCGGCTGGCATCTTGAACGAGGTGTCGAGCAACGCAGACGGCAGCGGCATGGCGGCCTCGACGGTCTTGGACATTTGTAGTGGCAGCTCGGGGTTATTGACTTCGTCCAACGGATTCGAGCGACCAGGGCTGCGGCGAATGCGCGTGATCAGCTGCTCCCACGACATGGTCGTGATGCCGCCATTACGTCGAATGTACGCCACCATCTGAACCGAGTTCGAGAGCGTTCGTGGCACCATATCAGTCAGGTTCGTCGACTGGCATGCGAGTTCATTCGTTTGCTCGCGCCACCATATCGTGCATAACGTACGTTATTGCGACCCATGAGATGCACGGCAGCCGAAGACTTTTTAGTGTGGAACTCGACCACGAACCAGCCGGTACCCTCCTCTTGCTCGGCCTCCATGGCCTTGATTTGCTGCCGCATGTCGTCCGACCACGAATCGAGACTCACCGACGTGTCGACCACGACAGGCACGAACTCTACGATCATCATGATCATTACGATCATCATTAATGATGTCGCGGGCAATCCGGCCATTCAAGGTATGTCAGTCGATGCGAGAAGCTCTCGGAGTGAGTGCATGGATACAACAAGATGGTTCGGTCGTGCGTACGTATCGCTACATCGCGCCAGTCGATCGAGGGCGAGAACTGTTCGAGCACGCTATCGACGTGCTTGCGGATATCGTCACGTTCTTGGCGTCGTAGTCGCACTCCACGAACCACTCCATCATCCTACACACATACCCATACATACGCACACATAAAACAAACGCGCCCCCCGCGCCGTCCAAGCCATTCCATGGTCGATCACGAGCACCATTCGAGTTGGATCAGATGCCACGCACGACTCGCTCGATCTCTCGCCGTCGCCAATCCAAACGCTTGCAGCGCCATCGTACGTCGACGCCACAGAAGAGCATTCCTCCGACCGTGTTGAGGAAGGCATTGATGTATCGAGCTGCATACTCGACGATACGGCGCGATGGCTTGTCGACGTGCTGATGCAGCGCCTTGAACTCGTGCTGTTGGTCCTCGTCGAACGGCATGCGATATCCGAGCGTGTACACGCGCTGGCTATCGTGTCCGTCGGCGTCCAACAACCGCAATGGCTTCGAAGCATCATCCTCGAGCGTAATCTCTGGTTCGAGGGGTGTCGTTGGGGTCGGCGTCGGTGTCGATGTCGATGTCGATGTCGGTATCGATTCCATCGTTCGAGAGTGTGAGAGTGTGAGTGAGTCGCGATCGATCAAGATCAAGGAGTAGTAACCGGCAATACTGAATGGATACTCGGTAGTTTCATGGGTTGGTCTCACGCTGGTATATCTCTACGACGCCAATGTATCAATAAGAGGCTTCCAGGTATGATCCCTCTGCCAAACCGCAAGCAACAGCGACAGCAGCACGTGGAGATGCGAAGAAGAGGAGACGATGAGGATTTTAGGAAGCGACGAGAGTACGGCAAGGGACTGAGGACACTCCGTACTCGAATGAGTTTTTGTAGACACGCACGAGGAGCGTGCTTTCTTCTGTTGTTCTCGCTGCCTCGTCATCACCACCATCACCACTCGCGCTCTCGTCAATCGATCAATCAATCGGTGAGCTCACTAATCACGCTCTCGAACCCGGCACCGTGATAGAAGAAGAAGAGACACAGACACACAACGTACATACCTCACGAGAGAACCACACCGAGTACAGCATCTAGTCCTATGGCGACGATCGTTGTTGGTCTGCGTCCGAGTGCGTGCGTGTCGCTCGTGCGCGTGGTGCTCGTCGGTCGATCGCTGCCATCGGCCACTCGCGTCATTGCTGCCAGCAAGCTCTCGACCACCTCACGACACGACTGCACTCAGTCTCACTACCACTCCACGACCTCCACCGGCGCCAGTGTCACTGCTCGATCGCCAGTCATGCAGCGACGTCTCTACTCGCTCAAGGCCGCACGTCGTCATCTCAGCAAGGAGTTCGAGGCGCGCAGCGAGAGCAAGGCCGCCGCCGCTCCGGCGCTCCACGACAACCAAGTCCGAATGGCGCCACCGATGAGCACCAACGTCGTCGCCGATCAATACGTTCCTCTCAAGTCGTATGTGAATCCAGTCGCGTGGTGGGGCGCCTTCCGCTCGTTCATGAGCACGCGTGTGTCGCTGTTTCGCATGCGCTCCACCAACCCGACCTTCAAGCCGTATGTTGACGACGCACCCTCTCGCTCGCACCGTCGCTGCCATCACTACCACACCCTGTAGCCTCTCAGACACTCTCATCGCTCCACCACCTCTCCATGTGTCTGTTTTCCACGATCAACACGCTCTCGCCATGCGAGCCGCACCGCTCGCTGCTCGGCTAACCTTCGTCGACGCCATTGCAGCAAGGCCTGGGTGCAGGAAGAAGCCATTCCACTGTGGCGCGAGATCAACTCGGCCATTGCCAACAACCAACTCGGTGTGATTCAACGCACGACCACCGACAAGTTGTGCTCGATGCTGAAGCCCGAGTTCCGAGCCAACGAGAAGCGCCTCGGCAACAAGCACGTCAAGTGGTTCGCCGACCTGACGTCAGCACGATTCAAGGCCGCTCGCTTCATTCAGATCGAGCAGATCAATGCCAAGTTTGCGCAGTTGACCGTATTGTTCGATTCGCAACAGGTATGCTTCGATTCGATTCGATTCGATCACTTGTCGTATCGCTTCTCAATGCCTTTTGGCTGGGTTGGCTGCTGCTGTTCCACGATAGCGAATCGAAATCTATGATGGTGAGAAGCTCATCGGTAGCTCGAAGGAGCCCAAGCACATTATCGAGTACTGGGTATTCGAGCGACCACTCAGCGTCGAGGCGGGACGCTGGCGTCTCTGCCATCGATACACGCCCGAGGAGGCAGAATCGTCGGCTGCAAACTCTGCCTCAGGCGTATCGTCCTAGTACGCGAGATTGAGATTACGAGATTGAGAGATTGAGAGGTATAGCCATGCTGCAATCTGGCGATGCACAGCGCGAGAGCAATCTCTTGCGCATCACGAATCGTTGGTTGGAATGAAGGACTTGGACAATCATGTACTGCATCCAGCACTCGCGTCGATGGCTGGCTCGCGATCTTCATTGATGCACCGATGATCGAAGTTCGAGTACCGAGAATCGAGGATCGAGGATCGGAATGAGCAAGCAAGCAAGCACATTGATTCGAGACTGCAGACGCGCATCAACGTGAGATCTCAGCTGCCCTTCTTGCCTTCGTTGGCTGCCAAGTACACGGCGCTCAGTTGGCGTGAGTTCAAGTGAATCTGCGGTCGCTTGGAGCGAATGAACTCCAACGCCGCATCGACTGTCATGTTGCGATGGCGGTGTAGATACACGGCCACCGCTGCCGTGCTCCTGCCTCGTCCAGCTTTGCAATGGCCTGCATCGAGTCAGTGAGACGACGATTCGAGTACGAACGAGCTCGAGATCATGTGTATGCAATCTCGTGCTCGTAGTACACATTGGATGGATGGATAGACACGTACAGTAGACCTTGCGCGAGTCAGGAGCATCACGGACGTGCGCATGGATCCAGTCGGCAGCGTCGACCAGCATGTTGGGAGACACCGGCTCGTAATCGGGTGTACGAACCCACTTGGTCTGCACGCCCTCGCTGGACCACATCTCCATGGTGGCGGGCTCGTAGCAGAGCGACTGCTGGAGCTCGTGGCCCTCGACCAACGCCAGCACGCCGGTGACCTTGTGGTCGGACGTCAGCTGCGCAATGTGATGGCGCTGCGGTAGTGTGCCGAGTATGAGCTCGGGAACGATCTCGTCCCAGTGATTGTGACCCATCATTCGATTGCGCAGCAAGGTGGTCGTGTACGAGAAGACGAACAGCACGCGAGGCGACCTCACGATCGCGACGGCCGCGAGGCCGCCGAGCACGAGAGCGCCACCAGCGGTGCGCACGAGTATCGAGTCATGTGCGTTGGCGCCGAGCAACGCCGGCTCCCACAACGCCACACAACCGACGCCACAAGCACCGAGACCCGCGAGACCGATACCGAACCATCGATTGAAGATGGTGGTCGGTGCTGGTGCTTGTACGACGACGACGACGTCCTTCGACATTGCGGAGGCGGTGGCTGAGGTGTGAGCGTGGGTGAGCGAGATGGGAAATGATGATCGAGTCGAGCATTCTCTCTGTGATGAACGAAATCTAAGGAACGCATATTGTGAGCCAACCGATGCTCGAAAACCCTACTCGAGTACGGAACTCGTGCCGTCTCTTCCTCAGCGAGAAAATCGATCGACATACGGTTTGCTCCTCAGGCGCATTCATTTGTCTCCTCTCCTCTCGCCACTCACACGCATCATCCTCTCGATCCCCCAAACTGACCATGGCACAAGGACAATCCGTCAACATCACCACACTGCCACTCGAACGATTGGGCCCCATCAAACAACAGCTCGATGAGGAGCTCGAGCGTCTCGGCGCCTCGCTGCAACAGCTGCAGATGGCGCTCGATCGATACGCCGCATCCAAGGACTCGCTCTCGATCGTCAACAACGCCAACAAAGGTGCGCCGCCGAGCCCACTCGACCGATAGCCAAGCCAGTGCATGTAATTGACGCATCCGTCGCGTGCGTGTGTGCGAGCGTGGTCTCCAGGTCGCGAGCTGCTGGTTCCGCTGACGTCGTCAATGTACATACCGGGCGAGATCGCCAACACCGACACCGTCATGGTCGATATCGGCACCACATACTATGTCGAGAAGGTACCTTCTTCTCTCGAACCACGAGACACAACGCCTGCGTCCACACGCCCTCACTGCGCAATGGCCTCTCTTGATCACGCTAACTCTCCCTCTCGATCCATCATCGATCATGCTCGCTCTCCTCGTTCGCTCTAGTCGATCCCCGATGCGGCCTCGTTCTTTGATCGTAAGATTGCCATGGTCAAGGAGAACATGGACAAGCTCAAAGCTGCCATCGGAGTCAAACAACAGCACGTCGAGGCCGTGGCGATGGTCATGCAACAGAAGATCGCCGCCATCGCACAACAGCAGCAACAGCAAGCCGAGCACGGCGGCATCAAGGGCCTCTCGCTCCACGCCGAGTAAATTCCTTGGTCGTTGTCGTCGTCTACTATCCAGCCAATCGACCGATCTCTAGATAGATAGA
>ERZ778027.4540-NODE-4540-length-11716-cov-4.391133_pt1 | contig 11716 bp, 9 predicted proteins | sample MGYA00375757_ERZ778027 | MGnify/ENA primary metagenome ERZ778027 (study PRJEB29350, sample SAMN05389817) | bioreactor metagenome | isolation source: Ammonium sulfate bioreactor | place: South Africa: University of Cape Town | collected 2014-02-18 ... | reverse complement strand
ATTTGCAACGATCTGTCGGGCCAATCCTCTGCCGCGCTGGATGTCGACGTCGACGGAGAGGAGCCCGACTACCTCCTCTGGGAGGGCATCGATGTCGTCGCACAGTACGCGGGTGAGATGGAGCCCGACATCGAACACTTGGCGATCGCGATGCTCGGCGTTGAAGGAGCCGCACCAATCCTCATAACCGCAAACTGGGATCCACTAGTTGAACGAGCCTACGATCTGCTGTTCGGTACGCGAGACGGGTTACTGAAAGTTGAAGTCCACCCCGACGAATTCCGGCCGCCGCACGCTCGCACAGAGCTAATCAAGTTCCATGGTTGCGCAACTTTCGCCGATGTAAACGAGCTACGGTACCGGCCACTCTTGATCGCTCGCAAATCGCAGATCTCTGACTGGATAACGGATCAGGACTTTCGAGCGCTCCGTGAGCGGCTAACTGGCATCGTCCGCGACTACCCGAGTCTCATCGCCGGGCTGTCCGCGCAGGACGCGGACATCCAGGCCGTCTTTGGCTTGGCAGCCGACATGAACCCGTGGTCGTGGCCCTCCGATGCTGGTGCTGTCGTTGTCGCAACCCCGCAACTGGGATCAGATCAGAAGCAAGTGCTCAAACAGGCGTACTCGCAGGCCTACACGCCGAATGCTCGGGACATCCAAGCCGACGCCAGTCTCGGTGCGTATCCCCGCGTCGTGTTCCTTGCGCTCTTGGCACATGTGTGGCGAGCAAAGCTAGCTCTGGCGCTTGACGATCTGGGCCTCGCCCCTGAAGTTCGAGATCCATTGGCCGTTGGCGTCGCCACGTGGAGCCGAACAATGGCTTCTGCCTTCGATGCAGGGGAGACGATCGATCTGCTCGCGGCGCTCACGACGATCACCCGAGGAATGACGCGGTTTAGGAGAGGCAAGCCCGGTAGTGCGATATACGAACCGATAAGTCCGGAGCCCGCCCGCGAGCGTCCACAAGGACAATCTGGTCGACGTGTTGATACCGAGGTGGCTGCCCTGTCGCTCGTTGCTGGCGCGATGACCTCCGGAGCGGCCGACCGTCGTTGGGAGATATCGTCGGCAGTGCTGGATATCAGCTCGCTTCAGGTCAAACTTCCGAGCGGAGTCGAGCGGGCTGTCCAAACATTCGCGGATGATGGTGCTCTAGCTGCCGCCACCGCCGATCACGAACTGGCGGGGCCGCTCACTGTGATCGCATACCGCAGCCCCAATCAACAGAGGTCGCCGCGGCACTCAGTGGGCCGTACGGGTCATTTCGAAGCGGAGCCGTTTTACCTCGACAGCGTCATCGACTCCGGTGTCGAAACATTGAGTGACCTGTTGGATGCGCTGGAAGGATACCTAGTCCTATGAGGCTCGAGGACGATGTAGTCCGTGTACTCAGCGAGGGCGGATATCGAGCGATGGGAGTCGTTTCGGTTCGATTTCGTGCTGTGGAGTAGCCATGCCGGCTTCAACTTGGTTGTGGGTATCGCTCTCAACGACGGCCTAACGAGGAAGATCGCTGCTCTGGCCCGCGCACTCGACTATGTGGAGTCCAAGGCATCGATCACCGTCGTGGTGGACGCTGAGGACATCGGCCTCAAGACACGATCGGAACTCAGCCGGTATGCTCGGGTGCTGGTTGTGCACGAGGACACGCTGGAGGACGATCTTCGCGTGCTCCTACCTTTGCGGCTGGCGTGGAAAACCGTCGAGTCGGTCGATCCAATTGAGTTGCTGCGCCGCTCAAGCGCACGCGATCCGCTCATCATGGGTAGTTCGCTGCTTGCCGGGTCCTCAAGCGAGGAGACGGTGCGGGAAAGTCTTCGCAGATTCGTCGTCGCCCCCCTGGAGTCGGCATGAAACTTCACTCCATCGAAGTAAGCAACTTTCGTAGCATCCGGGGCACCGTAGCTTGTGATCTGGATGCCTCGGTCGTGCTCGTCTATGGTGCAAATGGGGCCGGGAAGACGTCCATTCTTTCCGCGATCGAGTACGGGCTAACTGGATCAGTGAGCTCGCTAGCTGACTACGGCGACGCGTATGCGGCCCATCTCCTGCACAGCGGGACGGACAGCGGGTCTGTCTCGCTAACGATCAAAGAAGCCGAGACAAGGACCGGCACTTTCCATCTTGCACCGGGGTCACCGACGTCCGAGCCATTGCTCAGCCGTGCAGATGGCGACTTTCTGCGGGAGCGTGCTTACCTCGCACAGTCAACGATGGCTCGCTTGCTTGAGACGTACGAGCAATCCGACCGTCGGGGCGACTCCGCACTCGCGCGCTTCGTCAACGAGCTACTCGGCTTAGAGTCGCTCGATGCTCTGATCGCAGGACTGGAACCAGCGAGGGACGTACGGAGGATTCGGAAGCAGGTTCCCCAGTTCGGCGAAGCTGAGGCGGAGCTTGCGTTCCTGCGCCAACGACTGAAGGAAACTCAGGCGGACATCGCGAAGGCGAAGAACGAACACACCGCACTGTCTAAGCGTCAAACCACGGCTGGTCCGGATCGGCGTGAGGACGCGCCCACGGTGGACCGCGCGGCGGCCCTCGTTCGGCGTGTAGAGAGTGTAGCGACGAATCTTGAACAGGTCAGCGCTTCCCAGGAAGTGGATTTCGTCAGTCTCGAAGGAGAGTTGCACGCGACATCTGAGCGGATCTCTGGCTGGATCGCGACTGCGTCCTCGGCATATGAATTGCTGCTAACTGACGCCATTGAGTATGCGGATGTGGATCTAGCGCTGTCGGCCGAACCGGGTTCGATCGCCACGAGCTTGGAGATCGCGGAGAGACTCGTGGCGGAACGCCTGACGGATGCTCGCGCGCGGACGGACGCGCATCGTGCCAATGAAGCAAAGCTGGCGCCACTGGATGAGCAGATCGCCGTGGCTCGCGAGAGCGTGCGAGATTCGAATGCCGAAATCTCCGAGCTTGCGCTCGGGTCGGATGCCGCGGGACTGGCTGAAGCATTGTCCGCCATCGGCGCGTACATCATCGATGATCGCTGCCCAGTCTGCGAGCGCGATTTCGCGGAGATTCACCAGGGCCACCTCTCGCTGCATCTGGAAAGGCGGATCTCGCAACTGGGAGCCGTAGCGAAGCGAATCGCCTCTCTGGGAGAGCGCAGGGCTCGGCAGCAGGGTCGTCTCGACGACTTGGCGCGGGACAAGCAAAAGATCATCGATGGGCTCGAGTCGCCGCAGTCTCTCGCCGAGCTGAGATCCTCCATGACCGCAGGGAATGATCTGCTTGCGCGGATACAGGGTGCGCGGCCAAGCGCCGATGGAGTTTCCCGCGACCTCTTAGAGCGTGAGCGACTTGAGGCGCTGCTTAGCGCGTCTCGATCCGCGGCCGATAAGTTCGCTCGGCTCCGTCGCGACCTTTCGGAAATCGCGTCGGAGGCCGGAATCGGAGTAACTGAGGGATCGATCTCCGTTTTCGCAGAGCAGGTTCAGCAAGTTCTTCATCGCGCGCAGGAGTTGCTCCGAAGCGCCGAAGTGGCGGTCAGCGCAGCCAACGATCGGATTGTCCTCGAACAAGAGATAGATGATCGGTCCCGGGCTCTTGGAGAGTTGCAGAAGGCTCAATCGTCGCTCAGGCAGCGCATATCCGCAGCCGACGTGCTGCTCTCAGCCGCTCAGCAGCGTATCGACTCGGCCGTCAACCTGAGCAAAGAAGCGGTCGAACTTCGCATGCGTATCGTGGCGCAGGTCTTCGACTCGGAATTGAATGGAACTTGGCGAGATCTCTTCACGCGTCTGGCGCCCGAAGAGCCGTTCGTGCCTGAGTTCGTCGCATCAAGCGGTCCACGACGCGGTATCAGCCTGCGTGCCGTAAATAGGCAGACGGGAATGGCAGGTCCGCCCGGACTTGTGCTCAGCGCCGGCAATCTCAACACGGCAGCACTAACACTTTTCCTGTCGCTGAACGCTACGGCCAGTTCGCGGGTCGAGGTTCTCCTCCTCGACGACCCCGTTCAGGCAATGGACGACATTCATGTTGCGCAGTTCAGTGCACTGCTGCGCTCGTTCACTCGTGACCTAGGTCGTCAAGTCATTATCGCCATACATGAGCGATCGCTGTTCGACTACTTGGCGCTCGAGCTTGCCCCCGCCAATGTTGGTGAGTCCCTGGTAACGATTGAACTTGCTCGCGGTTCAGGTAGCCCTACCGACTCTCAGGTTCGCAGGTTCGAATATCGTCCTGATCCCATCGAGACAGGGCTCTCAGCCGCGTAGCGGGCGCGTAGGGGCACGCGCTATCCATCGCGACTAACCCAGGCGCGGGGAAAGTCAACTCGATTGCCTGGCCAGGGCGGCAACAACCTCACTAGCGCCCAGCGCCCCAGCGCCCCGGCGCATGAAGCTACGGCCACGACGAACCTTCGGCCGGATCCGATTGACTAGCCGGCGACCGCGGGGCCTCCGTGCGATTGATCGCAATCGATCCCATGGGCGACCGCGCCGGCACCTGAGGTTTCGGCGCGAAGGCCGCGTTTGGCCGCCGGAGGGCGAGACGAAGGTGCCGCGGGCAGCAGGCCCCGGTCTCCGCCGACAATTGCCGATGATGCAAGAAAGTGCGGGCAACGGAACGTGTTGCCAACACTTCTGTTGGTGGGTGTTGAAATGCGGGCAGTGACGCGAGCCAGGCAAGCAGCGTGCAGCAGAGTGTTTGACGACGCTCCATCTTGTACTAGTCGAGCTGTCGAAGCTAGCTGACGGCAGCACGACCGCCGAGCCAACCTTCGTACAGTGGGAACCCAACGCACTGAGTGCTTCGGCATGAGCGTAGTCAACAGTTGACTTAGCCCTCGTGAGGCTTAGCCCCCTGGATCTGTGTCCAGGACTCCAAGTCTCGCGCCAAAATCTGCTGCAGTTCCGCATTGAGGGTTCGGGCAAGGTGTGCTTTCGTTGGCCGCTGAAACCATGGTCGTCGCGAGGCGAGTTCGTACTTCAGGCGCAGATTCTGAATCTCATTCAGAACCCCTGATCGCTGTACCCATAGCTCTCGGTGATGGAAGTGTTGATTCCACGCGAGCAATACCGCCGCGGTCGCCGATGCCGCCGTCGTCGAGACTCCAATAAGGTCGACCCAGAGGTTGTCCGATAGTGCGGCGCTGAGAGCACCGAGTATCGCGACCGCGCCGGTGATGACTGTGGTCCAGATCGTAACCTTCGAGGCCCGTCGTTTCACTACCCTGCGAGCGTTGGCATATGTCTTCTCCCACTCGAAGATGTAGTACCCGACGGCTTCCAAACCGTCGAGGCCCTTATCAGCCCACTCTGGCGCTTTCACCCCGCTAGGTCCGTCGGTGGAAACGCCGGCTTCGCGGAGCATCGAAGCCGCCCCGACGAGCAATCCACTGACGAGCACCGCAATTGCGACAAATAGGCTGATCGATTGCCCTCCAACATCCCGGACGCCGTCCACCCCAATCGACAGTGCGCTCAGAAGCGCCACGTTTGCGATCACGACAACACCCGTTGCGATCAGGCCGAGTATCCGCGCTGGACCGCTGCGCGCCAAGAAGTAGCTCGCGACCGCCAGCCCGAGTGCGATGAGAGCCTCTAGGCGAATCGCTACGAATACCGCACCAGGTTCTAGACACCACGCTGCTGACGCCGGACTCACACACCTAGCCCAGTTGACAGCCGTCACCGGAATTGCGATGACGCCCAGCAGGACGAGCGCGAGCGCGACGAGCCACATCAACACCGTCCGCCGAGCACCGCCCCGCTGCTCGGCTATTGCGTTCACCCCGTTTTCCGCAGTTCCCATTCCGTCATTATGGAGGCACGAACGAGCGCCTCGTGCCCGAACGTTTTGAGGTAGGACCATGGCGGTGCGCGCCAGAAGCCAAGAGGTCGCGGCAGCGAACTGTCGGGGCGCGGCGTCGCGAAGTGCACCGCGGATGGCATCGCTCCCGTGTGTCCGACCGAACGCGCCTGGTACGGATCACCCACGATCGTCACGCCCACCTGCTGCCGGAGTCTGAAATCCACGAGCGCGTCCGCGGTCTGTAAGTCGACCGCACCGGTTCGTCCACGACGATCCGATCGCGGCCTCGGAGTTTGAATCGCTAAGGGCGGCCGTAGATGACCCCGCCGTCCGGGTCCGCCTCGCCGGATGACCGCTGGGTGCATACCTAAGCGCCGGCGGCGTCAGTGGTCGCGGTAGCCGTCGTCGGCGAGGGGCGCGCGCGGGCTCGACGCCTCAGCACCGACCTCGCGTGAAGCGACGGACGCAGCCTTGCGGGTCGGCGCGACCACCAGCATCCGCCGGAGCTGAAAGCGAGGGCCCTGGAACGTGATGCCAACACCTCTGTTGATGAGTGTTTGGCAACGCGGGCAGTGGCGAGAGCTTATAAGCAGCGCGCGGCCGAACGAGTGAGGACCCTCCAGCGCAGTAACTGGGCTCTACATCCCCAGCCCGCGCCCCGCAGTCGGCGCCTTGCCCACCGGCCCCGTCGCCATCGCCGCCGCGCGGTTCCGCGCCGCCCGCGGCACCTCGGCCTGTGCCGCGCGCACAGCATCTTGCATTGTCAACTCCGAAGTGCCGCGCTGCATCGACTCGGCGAGGCATTCGCGGGCCGCCGCATCCGTCCGCGCCACGACGATCGCGACGTTGTGCAGCCGACCGCGCGTGAGACCTACGTAGAGTCCCGCGGCATCGACATCAGGCCCGACCACCGACGCATCGGCGGTGTCGCCCTGTACGCCGTGCGCGGTGGACGCATAGGCGAGTTGCAGGTGCTCGCGCGCGTACTCACTGGACACGCGCGCCACCTCGCCGCTGTCGTTCACGGAGACGAGAGACAGGTACTCGTCGCGGATGCCGCGCACGATCCACTGCGCGCGATTCTCGACGCCCGTGAGGCGGTCGTTGCGACGGGTCTGGACGGTGTCGCCGACGAGGATGCGCTGCTGCTCGATTCCCCATGCGGCGACGCGCGCGTCAATCTCGCCCTGGTCGACTCGCCGCTGTTGGATCGCGTCGTTGATCGCATCCGCCTCGGCATTCGTGCCAGATACCAGCGTCACCCGCTTGCCGCGTGCGTGCCAGTCGAAGTACGCGTCGATCATCCGCTCACGCGCCGCGTCGTGATGTTCCACCCGGTCGACGTGACCGTGTTCGGCAAGCTCACCCGCGACCACCAGCGCACACTCGCGATCACCCGCATCCCGGAGCCGCAGCGTGAGCGCCGCGTAGGCGGGATCGCGGAACCGGTGCACTGTGTCGAGCTCGACCGCAGCGTTCGCGTGCCGGATCGCAGAACCCATCGCACCCGCATGCCCGACCGGCAACGCCTGATGCGTGTCACCCACGAACGCCAGCCCGACACCCTGCTCGATCGCGAGCTCGACGAGGACGTTCGCCGTCTGCAGGTCAACCATGCCGGCTTCGTCGACGACGATCCGATCGCGAGAACGGAACACGTAGTGGGTGGGTCCGCCATATGCGGCGCCCGTGCTGGGATCGACTTCTCCGATCCGAAGCCTGGCCCACACCTTGCCGCCGACCTCGTTGGTGCCCCATCGGTAGCCATGGTCCGAAAGCAAGGCATGAATGCTGGATGCCGCGGCCCCGACCTCGCGAGACGCCACCGAAGCCGCCTTCCGTGTGGGGGCAACAACGAGCAGCCGCCGCCGTTGCGACGTGAGCGCCGCGAACGCCGCGCGCAGCATCGTCGTCTTCCCCGTGCCGGCGGGGCCGGTCACCGTCACGAGCCCGTCCGTACCGGCGATGGCGCACGCCGCAACGCCTTGCGACGCATCCAGTGCCAACAGATCCTCGTTCGGTGCGAAGCGGTGCAACTCGCCCGGCAGCAGGGAGCGCCCCGGTCGGGCGAGCACGTCCAAGCGGCCGGCGAGACGCACCTTGGCGCGTACGGTCTCGGTCGCCATGAACGCCTTGACATGCGCCGGCGGCTCATCCGCAACGAGCCGGTAGACGGAACGCGTTGCACGCTCCGTGATCTCAGCGATCACGCCATCGAGCCCGCCGCGCTCGGCAACGACGCCCGTGCGCGAGAGCGCGCGGATTGCGCCTGCGCGGATGTCGAAGATGCTGAACCTCCCGCCGCATGAGGTGGACCGTTCGTCCGCATCGACGACTGCCTGTGCAGCGAGCAGATCCAGGTCGACGGCATGAGGATCGGTTGCATGGACTTGAATGGGTGCGCGCGGGGTGACCAGGCTCGGACCGATCGCTGTGATCTCGTCGCGGACGCGGGTCTCCCAAGCCACCTCATCGAGATCGGTCGGCTTGTTCGGACGCGACACGGCCCACGCGCGGCGATCGATCTGCTGCAGCACCTCCACGCTCGGCGCAGATCCTCCGTGCGCCGCCGACCACTCCGCGATCAGGCGCGCGCGGTTGTCTTCGATTTGGGCCGACCGACGCGAGACGGGTCGGACGGCGCCGGCGAGTTCGGCGATCTCGCCAGTCTCGTCGAGCGTGTAACCGTGCCGCGCGAGCGCGGCGATCCAGGCGGGATCTGTGCGGGCGGCGAGCTCGCCCTCGGCGTTGACGACGGTGTGGAGTTTCATCGCGACGCGCGAGTCGAGGTTCGACCACTTGCCGTCCGCGCCGAGCACCTTGATGTTCAGCCAGAGGTGCCGGTGGATGTGCGGGTCGAGCGCCCGCGAGCGCCGGTGCTGCAGCTCGACGACCTCGATGCGGGTGATCTCCTCGCGGATTAGCCCTCCGTGCCCGCGCCGCGCGTTGAGTTCCATCTGCCACGTGAGCAGAATGCGTTCACGCAGCCGGTCCTGGAGTGCTTCGAACTCGGTGGCCAGTTCGGGATGCAGCAGCGCGGCAATGCTGTACGACTTCGGGTGGTTGAGCGTTCCGTCGAGCAGCAGGTCGGCGTCGGGGCTCAGCCGCTGATGACCGCGCTCCTCGCCGGTGACCGGGTCGTTTCCAGTGAGCCAGACACGCAGGCCGCCGGCGGTGAGCTCGTCGGACGCGATAACGCCGTTCGCCACGATGAATCGTGAAACGGTCGAGTCGGAGGCGCCACTGTACGCTTCGAGCGCGTCAACGCCGGGGGAGTGCTGCAGGTGAGCATCACAGGTGCCCTTGAGCGCGTAGCCGATCGCGTGTCGAACCCCTCTGGATTCGACACCTCGCTTCCATCGCTCGAGGCCTCCTCGCATGCCGTCAGAATAGGACGCGTTTTCCTCATTATCCAGGGATTTTTCTGGTGCGCAGGTACGTGTAGCGGAGTGCTTCTAAAGGGTGTCGCTCACCCCGGGTGCCTGCGTGCATTGCTCTGTTCTCGTTGTTTGTCTCGTCTTGGTCGTCTTGGCCGTCTTGGTCGTCCTGGTCGTCTTGGTCGTCATCGTCTCCTGCGTGTCCGGGCTTCTCGTCCCTTGTTGCTACTGGGATCGGCGCTGTCCCGACTCGTCGAATGAGGCACTTGATCCCCCGAGACGATCGCGCCGGTTTAGCGGGGTCTCCGCCACCATGAGATGCGAACTCGATCGGGTCGCACGAGCGTGCACCGAGCGGGATCGGCTTACGGACCTCGCCGATGGGAATTTCAGGCTCCATGTGCTGCCTCGGCAGATCGCGACCGCTTCGCCGCTCCACACCTCGCCCTCAACGGAGCAGGGTGCCGTGGGTACGGAAGTGCACCATCTGGTTCATCAACGTCGCAAGGAGGCTCTCGGTCGAGTCGAGCGAGTTTAGATGTGCGCCGTCGATCAAGAGGACCGTCGTTCCCTGGGCCAGCGCCACCTCCATGGCGCGAATCCCGGCGTATCCCTGAGCTCCGCTGACTGTCGTGGTGGTCAAGATGACACCGGAGCGTGCGCCCTTGCTCGAGAGGCGCGATGCGAAGTATGCGACGTCTTCGGACGAGACTCTAGTACTCGAGTAGTTCTTGCATTCAACGATCAACACTGGTTCGAGGAAGTACAGCCCGCTCCGCACCGCGTTGTTCGTGAAGACAAGGTCTGTCTCCATCGCTCCAAAGGCGTCCAACTGGTCCCGCGCAACTAGGTCGACCCCGCTGAACTTGCTAAATAGGTAATCGCCGAGATCCTCACACGCACGCCCCTGCGCTGTCGTTGATGATGCTCGCCCACCCGAGCGCAGATAGTCCGAAACCCGATTGGCGCTATATTTCGCCACGAACTCGCCTTCCATGTGCGAGATCGTTTCTAACCGCGCGGACCCAGCGGCTAAACAGCGATGAGTCCCGGGAGATTGAGTCGGCCGACATCGTGATCAAGAATCGGCCGTCACGTTCGTCGACCTGCGGGTCATTCAACCCTGACGGTTCGCCAACGATGAGTGCCCCGAGCGTAGCCCCGCTCGCGGCGAGAATTGAGAAGACCTGATCGATGGCCCCGCGCGAGGCTCGAGACTTGAACTCGACTGGGATCGGGTTGAACGGCGCTGCGCCATCTACCCATGCAAGCGCATCGATTATCGAGGCGCGACCGCCGGACACATGCTTGGTCGCCCACGAATCACCTCCTAGCGACGTAACGCCGCTGTCGGCAGCCAACGCGCGAAGCACGACCGAATCGAACGCAGAGGTTTCTATTTGGCGCGCCTGTGCTGCTTTCGCGATCGTCGGATCTGCAGCATTCGCCACGTATCGCGGTGAACCAGTGTTGAGCTTCTTGGATGCAAGTTCCTCGCGCCGCGCGCGGCGCTCGGCGGCTTTGGCGCCAAGCGCTTGCATCTGGAAGGCGATGGCAGCGGTCGACAATGGTTCGATCAACGTGTGAGTGTGTGCTGCCAAGGAAGGCGCTCTGATAGGAACGGGCCCAAGGAAGACGAGGGGACGATTAGCCCCCAGGGCAAGGCCCGCGATAAGGGCTAACTCGGGATCGAGTGACTCCGAGCGCGTAGGTAAAAGAACCACGTCGCTCCAACGTGCGGCTTCAGACTCGGTTTGAGCGAGGAAGTCACCCTCGCCCCCCTCAGTCGCGAATCCGAGCTCACGAAGCTCGCGCGCGAGTGTCGTGGTGCGCCCGCCTGAGTTCGCGATCCATACTCGCACTTGAGACTCCACAGAATTGATCCTGGCATCCTGCGTTGATAAACACGACGTGGCTTGAGCCGTGGCTGGCGGTCCGAGGGGTTCGGTTGCTTATCAGCTCGCACACCGACGGTCGTCCGTAGCGATCAGATGGGGTTCGGCCTGGTGGACGAGGCTCCATGGCCGTGCGAGACCGTCCGTAGCGCTTGGGGAGCGGTATGCGAGCGTCGACGCCACGGATCGCCCTCATCAAAGAACGCAAGCTGGCCGACTTGCTGCCGCTGCAGGTGCTGCCGTTTCCGTCACCCTGGCTGGCAACGATCTTGGAGCCTTTGTCACATCCGGAGAGGGACCGCGCTAACGCAGCGTTAACGGAGTTCGGTGAAGGTTCATCGTCGATGCCGCGTTCTGCAAGGATCTAAAGATGCCCGCCGCCTCGACAGCTGATGTGTTCTGGTCGACACGACCGACGCTCATGTCGGCGAGCGAAGTCGCGCCCTTCTTGAACCGAAGTGAGGCGGGTGTTGTGGCGCTTGCGCGGAATCATGAGATAGGCGCGTACAAGGTGTCCGGGAAGTGGCTCATCGCACGGATCGACGTACGCGGCTTCGCCACCGGAGATGCGCGCGCCATGAAGTCCGACCTAGGCCTCGTTATCGATCCTGCGCCGGAGTTCACTGGTGACGTCTGGGGTGCACTCATCCATCTGCCAGAACATCTGTCCAA
>ERZ778027.4537-NODE-4537-length-11720-cov-11.005658_pt1 | contig 11720 bp, 16 predicted proteins | sample MGYA00375757_ERZ778027 | MGnify/ENA primary metagenome ERZ778027 (study PRJEB29350, sample SAMN05389817) | bioreactor metagenome | isolation source: Ammonium sulfate bioreactor | place: South Africa: University of Cape Town | collected 2014-02-18 ... | reverse complement strand
CATATTTATGGAATTCGTCATTTGTATACCATGTATATGCATACTTCAGTGGAAATTGACAGATATTTGGAAGGAACTAAATCCTGTTCAACACAATCTCAAACTTTGATTTTCATAATTATAAAATCTTTGAAAATAAAACAATTGTCATCAGTATCACGAAATTTTATTGATAAATTTTAGCAATAATGTTGCAAACAAATTCACACTCATCATTCGATAGTGTTTCTGAAATATTTTTCATGCATGGCAATTGTAAAATCTCATAATAGGAATTAAAACGTTTACTAGAATCGTGTTGTAATCTAAAAAATATCAATAACAATTCCGATGATAATTTCAAACTCAAAAGATTACTAACAGTTTTAAAATAATTTCTCGTACATCTTCCGATACTATTTCGGGTACATATGGTGTCCAATTCATAAGTGCGAACTGTCTTCCAGATGTTTCCCATTCATCAAATGGGTTTTTACCAGAAATAATTTCCAATAGACTTATACCTAATGCCCACATATCATCTTTAATTGTACATTCAACTTTTGGTGGTATATAATTCAAAGTATGTACAAGTGGCGATAATGGTGAATTAAGGTCATCCGGTATATATGAGTCTGAGTGGTACCTTCCCAATCGAGTATAACTACGAGAAATGCCAAAATCACATAATTTGATAGTACTAGTCTTATTAATAAGCATATTTGATGGTTTTAAATCTCGATGAACAATTTCTTTTTGTGCCATATAATTAAGTCCTCCAGAAATCTATATTATTTGATTGTAAGTTATATGTTTTCAAAATTAATTATATTATATTTACGTACATCATGAATAATACGAAGTAATAGTCGATCGATTGAATCGCATGAAAGTTTTTCTTCCTTATGCATCATACTATAAAAGTTTTCTAGTGAAGTATCCATAAACTCCATACAAATATATAAAGAACCATTTTCCTACGAATAAAAAAAAAGAACAAAAGTCATGTAGTGTATGTCGATTAGAAGAATCTATGGTTACTGGATCCAAAAACGCACAATAATAATCGATAATATATGGAGAAGGTCCAGTACAAATGTCTTTCATAGTTTCTATTTCAATTGCTCTAATCTTATAGTGTTCAATACACTAAATATATAAATAAAAAAATCTGATTTTTCAAGAATTTTTCTATATAATTATTTTACTTTAACAGCAATTGGGATATCTTTGGATTTTTTCACAACGATTGAAAATACTTTACCAGATGCGCCTTCACCTTGTTTTTGAACATTGCACAAATCACGTAAACTAATCGAAACTCTATCCTCTGAGTCCCCGTACGAAAACTCATTTGAACCTTCCGATACACCATGTCTAAACATAGATATTAACTGAATGAAGTGCTTTTTTTATTAATAAAATTTCTAACTCTTTCAATTTGTCTTCTTCCGATTTTATTTTGTTTTTACTTTGAAGTATAGAAGGACTTAAAGTTTAGTTTTCGGTTTCTAAATTTCTTTGTTTTATCTATGATCTTTATGCTAATAGAACGATCAGAATTGGTACTCTCTTGTATATCACCATTTATGTATATAGGGGTAGTAAAACTGAAAATTGGATGTGTCTCTGAATTATTATCTCCAATTTCAGGCGTTGTTTTCACTGATCTATTTAATTCTGGTTCTAAAACCATTTAGTTTTTATTTCTGTCATCCTGAAAAGTAAAAGCTTACGCTCGAGAATAGGATGCATATCTGTAGATACCGATTGAGACAGTTCTAAAGGAGCGGTATCAGTTTCATCTGGTGGTGATTGTTCTCCTGATGAAAGATCAGCAGAATCCATATTCGACATAGTTAATAATGAATTCGAAGCATAAAACGTATAGTTTTTATGATGTTATTTTCTTACGATCGTATGTTATTGGATAAAAAGATGGCAAATAACTGATTATTTCTTTTGGAAGTTTCTGCTGATGACATCTGCTGCATGCTAAAACAAAGTCTGGATATTAAAATGATGTAATCTACTCAAAACTTCATCAAGTTTTTTCATTAAAAATACTGTCCTCTTTCGAACAGCAACTATTCACGAAAGAACTTCTTGGGTTTCTATGCAAGAAATATGCATCTGTATTTGCTCGGATGCGTGATTTCTCCCATTTTGGGAATATTTCAGTAGTGTGTTGCTTGTTTCTATGGAATATTCTTACATTTTGTTTAATGTAAACAAAAAAAAAAATACTTTCGTATAAAAATCGAAGCAAATACAATGTCGATTCATTTTTCATGGCACTTTCATTCTATAGCTACGTAGGTATTCATGTGGCCTGTGGACTCGTATTTTTAACGGTATCGATATTATTACTTGTTTTATGTTATTACCGGGTTTCGTCTGTTTACATATTCTTCAATGAACGTATATTTGGTATTACATTGACGCCCAATTCCGATACAGAGAAAACGAAAACTGATCGTTTTCTAGTTGCAATTGCAAATAAACCTGTGAAAGGACGTTGCGGCTGTGGAAATAACTGTTGTCTGATCTTTGTCGGTGGTTTTACTTTAGCAATGGCACTTATGGTCCTTTTCGAAGGATGTGTACTAGCTAGTGCAAGTATAAAAAACGGTGATCAATGTCCTGATGATCCAGTAACTTGTTTTGTTTTCGACAATACCAGTCATTCAGGACCAGTATCCGATTTTGAATGTGTACCAGGTAATACATCGATAGTCTCTTCAAATGCAACTGGTGTATGGTGTTACGGATGGATTGTTAGAAGAAATACTGTTAGTCGAGTGATCAATCAAATTGGTATTTGTGGTGGAATCATAGGTGTATTCGGTACTCTCTTTGCTTTTATGTATCAAGCGCATGCTGCAGTCGCGATTATCATACTAATCCTGGCGATCCTCATGGTTATTGTGATGGTTATCTTATCCACTTTACAGATAGTGTCGTTTTCTATTCTCGCATATGTAGTTTGCGCGAATTGCATCATTATAGGTCTTACTGGCTCGTTATTTAATATTATCGAACATGTAGAAACAGAATCTCCCGTACAAATTACAGTTGCTTCAGCAAATTCAAAGAAGATGACTCCAGTGAAAACTTAATTATATTTAATAGCCTGACTGAAAGAAAATATCTTTTAATAAAAATAAAGCATAGATCAAATAGAAATTGTTCACTGTATTAGCATTGTTCTTTGGACTGTAAGATGGTGCCACAGTTTCATCCCAAGTTGCTTCACAATTCATATCAACACAATTACTAGATTTCCAAATATAGAATAAACCGTCATCATTTTGCACAAGCAAATTTCCTTTAATTAATTCATCTTTAAATTTATTAACTACAGCATCTAATCGAGTATTAGTTGAGTTAATATTGTTGTTAATAGCCTGTAAATCTGCAAGATGAAATTCAATAATCATTGATCGATAATTATCTCGACTAGGTTCTGTTGAAAAAGTCACAAAGTAACCATACAAACCGAAATCATCTTGAGAAATTTTTAAGAACATGTCATTCATTCTATTAATGATATTTAATACAATCGCATTCAATTCCTCGTTGCCTGTTGTACTCAGATTGATCGTAGTAGTTTTAATAATATCGATCGTTAATTGTAACTGTCGATAGTAAGCTTGATAATTCATGATTGGTCGATCAACATAACATGATTTTATCATTTCATATGCACGATGTAATGATGCTAAAGCAATAGATGGTTTTAGATGATCGTATGACGATTTAATCGTCCAAAAGATTTGCAACCAATCAACAAGAAAATCAAGTTTACAAATTGAAGTTATACCAAAATCCGGATTCAAATAACATGGTGTATATGAAGCAAATGCTTTGTCGTGAATTGTCAAACAATTTACATGTTGAAAAGGCCGTAAGAATGGTACGAACTCGACTTGTAAACATTTTCTTACACCATCAATCCATTGTTGTCCGATAGATGTGAATTTATCTTTTCGTGTTGTATAAAGATTACAGAACTTTGTCATATATTCTATGGCATAGCCAGCTGGTGTGTTTTGGCATGAATATCTATGTTCGAGACAATCTTCATACCAACTACAACTTGATCCATCTGGACTTAAGCAATCTCCTGATAAGCTACTCGTAGTTGGACTACCTTGTGTTGTTGTACTAATCGATGAATCATTACAAATACATGTACTAGTTACAGTACCTGAACTAACATCATATAATTCTAGCATACATTGATAATAACAATAGGTTCGTGTCTGATTAGCACATCGATGTTGATTTCCTGATTTTTGTCGAATATAGGAATCAGTAAGACATGTTCCCCATTGTTTCGTCGAATAACCATCAACACTAATACAATCTACGGTGCCAACTGGTCCTGTTTGACCATCACAAGTTGTTCTTACATTTTTTATTAACAATACAAAACAAAACAAACACAGGAGTTCTCGACACATTTGTTATTATCGTCAAAACAAATAAAGAAATGCATGCTATTTTTATGATAAGAATGAAGACACGAATGTAATGTTTTTTATTTAGATTTTTCTTTCTTTTGAAAAACTTCACATTATATGTCTTTGCAATTGATTCCTACGACGATCGATCAATTAACTCGATCATGTATAAGAAATAAAATAATGTTAACTGTATGTATATTATATTGCTCGTCGTTCTATATTTTAGAATATTTCGAGGATAATGGTGATGATGATGAGATCTAACAACTTCAAGTATCAATGTCAACAACGGCGCAGATTTTAGTCCTATTATAGGATATGCTGCAGAACCCTTGCTACCACTTGTCAAAGCTTGTGTTCCTCTTAGTAGTATGATCAAAAAAAAATTTTTATGCAAACTTACGGTTTCGTCATGAACAAACTAACAAACATATTAAAGCAAACGCTTCGCACCTTATCTTGCATTTCGACTCGGTCGAGATGACATCTAGTTTATTTCTGTGTATTTGTAACAAAAAAAGGTTGAATATTAGTCTAATTTTTTTCTTCATCTAATTTTTGAATATCGCTCGTTGGAGCTATAAAGATATGATTGTCCGACCACATCTTTTCTTCAAGAATTGACATCAAGTTGTTCACCATTAACTTTTTCAATCTTTCTGGTATTGTTTGTTTGGCAGCCCAGACATGTAAGACGAAATCACCTTTACAATCAGTTGTCGATGTGTCATATCCATTAATTTCTGTACATGGACCAATAATTAATTCTGAACCAACTTTAAATCGGTCACGGAAATATTCACTAAATGCTCGTTGTTCGTGACTCCAATTTAGTTTCCAATTGTCACAGCCACTTATTGTGTCACCACAAGAAGCCAATTCTCTGAATATATGCTTTGTTAAGTTGTTGCTTCGTACAATGATAAATCCCATGTTTAAAGTCACTCGACCTTTACTGTCTTTATTATGGTTTAAATTCGGATCTGACGCCATAAGCAGACTGCTTGTATCAGTGAAATTATATCGTTTCATCAAAAATTCTAGAGAAGTTTTTGGATTTCTCACATACACATCTGCATCTAAAAACACGACTATATCATATTCGTGAAGCATACGATACAAATGAACGACTTTCACCCACGTTGAATGATAGCCTGGAATATGTGGTGCCACTATACGTTTATAGTGATATCCATGTTGCATAGCTAGAATTGAGAAAATCAATAAAAAAAGTTCGAAGTTTATCAAACTTATTTTTACCATAAAATAGACTATTATAAGCAGTAATTGAATGGAAAGACATCTTATCAAAATCTTCCATTATAGAAAATTGTTCCAACGGTCTTGTATCAACATTCAAAATGCAAATACGTTTCTTTGCCACCGTATTTGTTTCGCCATTTTGCTTTTTAGTGTTTCTTAAGAAATTGAAAAATGACCAGTATTTGCTAGTATTTTGTACTATTGAAACATCGATACGGTCAGCAGTATGATTCTTTGCTGTATGCACTGTTGGATGTTGCTGATGATGGAAAGTAATTATAGATATTAAATTTCGACTTCCATTCTCATTCCAGTAATAATACGCCAATATCAGGAAGAGCAGGGTATAAGTAAGAACAATAATATAGAGGCAAAACTGGTGAAGATTTCGATTGGGCTTCATAAGCTGTTTATTGGTATACCTCAGATTTCGAAAGGAAACAAATAGCAAACTGTATAAGTTGTGGCGATTAATTTCTTCTTTCAGTAGAAGAAATGTTTGAGGAAATTTATATACTTAATCGTTGAAGAATGAATGTGAGAATAAAGGCGTAATATCCGTTGGAATCTAACTGTAAAAGATATCGTGTATTCGGAGGAAGAAAAAAAGAAGAGTCGTGCATACAAACAATAACTGCACGTATATACATATCGGATGATGAGAGAGAAAGCATGTATGACTTAAGAAATGAAAAGAAGAGAATGATGCATCATGAGAGAGGTTCGTGACAAGGGTGTTCTATAATTGTAGAACCTTAACTCATATTCAATACAAAGCAGGCATTACTGCAATATCTGTAATGGCAGGTGATTTCAATAATGATACGAAACTAGATCTAGTCGTAGTCAATGCCGGTTCGAATGACTTATTTGTTTTTTTAAATGAATGTCGTTGATTTTTATTTTATTCAAAATATAAGCATCATACAGTCCCAACGAGACTAAATTTTTGCACTCGATGATTATCTTTATCAGCAACATAAAGATTACCCTGTTGATCAAATGCTAAACCAACAGGATAACTGAATTGATTATTATCATCACCATGACCATTTCCACCAGCGATAACACTACCACGTTTGCTTCCTTTTGGCCATCGCATCACTCGATGATTCCATTGATCAACGACATAAACAGTACCGACTTTGTCGACCAAAACTCCTCGAGGACCATGTAATTGTGTCAGATCAGCACCTAGTCTATTGCCACCAGCTACAACAATGCCTTGTTTCGCACCTTCTTCCCATTTCATTACACGATTATTTTCATGATCAGATACGTATACTGAATAATCACGATCGACAAAAATGTAACTAGGTAAAGATAATTGATCAAGACGATCTCCTTCACCATTACCACCAGCAACCACTGTCCATTCAGTACTGCCTATTTTATATCGTCTTACTTCATGCTGTTTACCATTGACAACATAGAGAAAACCACGATCATCCAAAAACAAACTTGAACAATCTATATTATAAAGAACTGTTTCGCTATTGGTAGTATCTTCTCGAAGAGATTGTCGAATCACTTTATGAGTTTCCATATTACAAATAAGCAAACTATCATCTTGTTCATCGAGAATAACATCCCAAGGACCATTAGATCGTCTTATTTCAAATGAATTCGAATCATCGTCATATCCTTTATCAGATACTACTTCTCCTTCAGTTGCATTTGCATTCCATTTGACAATACGATTATTCAATTGATCAGCAACATAAATTGTCATATTATTATCAACAAACAAATCTCTAGGATTGTGTAATTGATTTAATTCACTACCCTCTCCATTTCCTCCAACAACGGTAACACCACGACTAACCCAACGTGCATTTCGTGGAATATCAATGAGATTTGTTGACGTTGGAACTGAAACAAGGATAAGTATTTGAAATAGAGATTTGAAATTGTCTACCTTGCACTGCTATTTTGACTGGAATGACAAGTTTATCAATTCCATTGTCAATAACAGCTGTATACGTTCCTGAATCGTTCACATTAGCCTTTGTAATATTAAAATTGATCTGAACTTTCGTTTGAACTGAATATTTATTTGATAATTCGAGAGGATTTCCATTGAACAGCCAAGTTAAATTATATCTCGTTGAATCATCAAGTTCAAATGTAATTTGGCCATTCTGATTCTGTAATACTTTCACATCTTTTGGTGTTTGTGACAATGCTAGTGCAGCTAAAAGAAAACGCATGTCATCAAAAATTATTGACGATTTTTAAACTCACTTCTTGGTTTTTTTGGTGCACGAGTTCGAATCGGTTTACTAATATCACTGATTGGACCAAAAGCAATAGCCGTAACTGATTGTACTTTGAATGTAAACATTGTATTCGATGGCAAATCTGAAAGAATCATTTCCGTACTATTGCCATTTGAATAGACTTCCATCCATTTATTTCCTTCTTTTTCACTTTCAGTATTATTAACAAGTGCTTCATTAGTCGATTCCATAAGATACATCACTTTGTATTGTGTTATTTCTTCAGATCCTTTCATTATATCTTTCCATTCGAGTGTAATACTATTCTCTGTCACCGCACTTGCATACGGTTTACTTGGTTTACTTGGAATAATAAAATCATCTTGATGTATACCATCATCATACAATGTCACCTTGGCATATTTAATTTGATCAATTGAATATTCTTCATGAACGATGAATTTAATTTTTGCTTCATCATCATCATTATTTCCTCGAACAAAATCAATAAATTCTCGTACATTTTTACGTACTTTAGCAATCAAATGACGATCTTCAAACCATTTTGTTTGATTTCGACGAATAATGTTCGATACTTTGACATTACTCGTATTGTATCGATAATTATACATATCAATCAATTGTGGTTCATTTTCTTCGAAGAAATGAAATGAAAGACCACAGATATAATCATATTTAACACTGGCAATAGCATCATACGGTGATTCAACGATTACTTTTAAACTTTTATCTTTGATGAAATCATCAAACCATGTTGTTATTAACGCAATTTCATGTTGTTTATCTTCAAGCCATGAATTCAATGTTCTCTGATTGAATGGTGATGAATCGACTTGTTTAAAATAATTAAATAGAACCGATTCTTCAACACCTGTATTTCCGCGAAGTTTTGGTAATTCTACTCCAATTTTATCTTGTAAATCACGTTGAAATTCACTAACTCTTGCAGTAAAATCCGTTAATTGTCTTCGTAAATGATTGAAATATTGAAATATACTAGCTTTCAATAGATCGAATGCTCGTACTTCAAATGCACGTAGATTTTCAATGACAGACACGGAATAATCAATAAGACTCGCTGATATATCTCGAACAACACGCATTGCTTTATTATCTAATAAATGTAATGGATAGAGCCAAACTTTCTTTGGCACAGCATTTTCATTATTTTCTCCCAAAAGTATTGGCAATCGACGATAGATACGAACGGCTTCACTGAAACTACTTGGATTTTCACCAATTCGAAAATCACCGTAGAATTTGCAATTGAGTTTATCAACAAATTGACCTTCATTTTCAGTTAAATTTAGTTTTGCATCAGCTTCAGCTTTAAATGCTGGAATTTTTTCAAGCATTATTTTCAATCGACCACTCACTTCTTTTTTCGATTCCATATTTGAAATCGTTCGATCGAAGATAAAGAATGCTTCGGCACCATAAAGAATGCCCGTCACGACATGTGTCGCCAGATTGGCATCGTGCAAATCAGGATGATTCAAATTTCCTTTGCCAAGATGACTCATAGTTAATTGTTCGAAATGTGTTGTAGTCGAATATTTTAATGTTAAACGAGCTTCAGTATTTGTCTTTTGATAATCTTCAACGTATTTTGCCGAACCAGAAATACTGATTAATCCACCGAGAAGACTCAATTTTAAACTAGCTTCAACTCCTAAAGCGTGTGCTTTTGTTTGTAAAGAATCTTCAGTAAGAATTTCAAAGCCTGTATACGGTTGTCGACGAGTAATTGTATTCTTTGCTAGATTTTGTGGATCCCATAATGTTGCACTTGTGATTATTTTATCAGTACGCATATTATACAGCATACCTAAATGAAATGGCCGTCCCAAAGTCATCATCGTAATTGGATGATGATTAGCCATTGTCTTCAATGGTCCATAGGACAAAATAATTAGAAATATAACATCAAACATTTTTAAAAAAATACTTTCGTTTTCTCGTCTACTATATATACGGGCAAGCTTATCGAAAGAGAAATATGATAGTAACCTTGAATTTTAGTGTAAACAATTTATAATCTTTATTGATAAAAAATATTGTAATTCGAGCTTATATGTAAACTAAAATGTTTTTTATCTTAGCCGCCTAAAAATACAAAGAGAAAATGTATTGAAATCGAAAGCTTTTTTTTGTTACTTGAGAGACAACTTGATGTTGATGTTTGAACCATAAATTTTTGTATTCTATTATTGCCTTGATCAGTAACATATAAATTTCCACTAGGATCAAATTTCAAATCTCGTGGACCACTCAAATAGGTAGGACCTATTCCAGATGAACCACTACAACCAACAACACAAACACCACCTGCTGTATAGTTCATTGTCCATTTAACGATTCTATGATTTCTACTGTCAGCTATATAAATAAATCCATTATTATCAACGACGACTGCTGAAGGCCCATTTAACCGCATCAAAGATGAACCAGCTGATCCACTGATACCAGCTACAGTAATTCCACTTGTTGTTCCCGATGGCCACATTTGAACACGATGATTTTCCTTATCAGCAACATATAATGTTTGATCATTATCAATAAATATACCAAATGGAGCATTGAACTGATCTGCTGCTAGGCCTACACCATTATTGTTTACTAAAACTGTCATATTACTACCATCCGGAGTAAACTTAATAATTCGACTAAAAACCGAATCTGTTGCAATAATGTTATTGTAACAATCAACACGTATATCTCGTGTGATACCAAAAAGACTGCTCGAACTATTACTAGCTACTGTCATACCAACAAGTGAATCATTTGAAAATTTTTGTATTCGATAATTTTGACTATCACCAACAATAATAGCTCCCGTTCTATCCATAGCAACACCTTTTGGATCATTAAGTTGTAGAGCACTGCTTCCAGGAGAAAGACCACCAGCAACAATAGTTCCAGTTCTATTATTAGGATAGTATTTCATAATGCGATGATTATATGCATCGGAAACATATAAATTGTAATCATCATCGACATAAATTGTCACAGGAAAATTAAGTGATATTAAATCAGTAGCATTTGTTCCATTTTGATTTCCAGCAACAGTAATCCCTGTTTGATTCCATGTTGCACATGCTGGAACTGATCGTACATTGATAGTACCTAAAAGTCAGATTAATACCATATGAATATAAAATAGATGCTCGATAGAATCTTACAAGGTTTCGGCGTTGTTGTTGTTGTTGAGCTTGCTATGAGAAAGAGAAAAAAAATAAAATAAATTTTTAGTTTCTATCTTTACTTGTTTTAAATCTAGTTAAGATGATGATTGTTCCAATCATTATTGCTAGTAAACATGTAGCTACTAACAAACATAAGGTCTTACATAATGTAGAACAACATGGGCAACACAATGCAGCTAAACGAGATCTATTTCTTCGTTTTGATTTTCGATGATACTGATAGGTGAAATTGAAATTCGACTCCATATCAATCGATCGTTCTTTGGTCTGTTTGTGAAACTCTCGTGTTTGGTTTAAATTGTTTTCATCTTTTGCTACATCTGGATGTGGCTGTTAAAATGTTGTGACTGAGTTTTTTTTCTTTTTTAAAGTGAAGATTTAACTTACGCGTGGTTTAGATAAATGACAACTCGAAACTTTATTAACACGTACCGAGTTTGATTTCAGAAGATTTGAAGATCTAGTCAATGATGCTGAGTGGTATTTACGTATTTTCGTGTGTACATGCGCTCGACCGGTCATGATTCTACAATCGATTGATTCTTCGGAATGAAAATTAAAAT
>ERZ778027.4532-NODE-4532-length-11733-cov-3.542302_pt1 | contig 11733 bp, 17 predicted proteins | sample MGYA00375757_ERZ778027 | MGnify/ENA primary metagenome ERZ778027 (study PRJEB29350, sample SAMN05389817) | bioreactor metagenome | isolation source: Ammonium sulfate bioreactor | place: South Africa: University of Cape Town | collected 2014-02-18 ... | reverse complement strand
AACTCACCAAGCTCTCTCTCTCTTTGACGGCATGATAAGTATGACTACGTTCATTCATCGATACACTATTGTGGAAGATTGGACATGGCATTGAGTTGGCGTTTCTTGGCTTGAATACGATCGCGCAACTTCATCATCTTGGCGATGTCGGGCTCGGCGCTCTGCGGGAGAAGTTGGGAGAGTTCGAGTGCACGCTGCAAACACTGCAGTGCGCTCTCGATCTCGGCGATCGATGGCTCGGCTTCTGTGTACTTGATCTCCTCGAGCAGGTGGGCATAGATCATGGCAGCGATTCGAAGGTGCTTGAAGGCCTCGCCCGCGGCACCGGCTTCGAGCATGATCGATGCCCACACATTGTGCAGCCACGGATCGTGGGTGTTTGCATTCAGCAGCTCGAGAATCGCACTTAGAGCAGCCATGCGAGTGTCGGGACACAGTACAGCAGCTCTCAGAGGAACGAGGCTCCTGCCGTGGTGTAGATTCTCGATCCGATGAGTGGATGTCACGAACGAGGGCGACAAGGATCACGTACTCGTTGTAAGGACGTTGTGAGAGCAGCAGGGCACGACCGAGCCAGTATTGTGGTTCGCAGCCGGGAGACTGGCCCACGCTTCTCCACAAGGCGAGAGCCTTCTTCAGCGCTCGAATCGACTTTTTCAGATCGGCTATCGGTAGGACAGCGAGTCGGACAAGTCAGAAACAATACCAATAACAACGACAAAGTCGAGTTTCATGGCAGGAGGCACTCGTTCGTACCTGCAGGAGGCACGATCTTGGCGTCGCCGTCTGTCACGAGCGTCGCCAAGAGATTGCTGTCCAGGTTGACGGAGCGCAGCAAGTAAACGTTTCCGATCTCAGCGTACATGAGAGCTGCCTCCTCGGTGCGATTCACGTGCTTCTCGAGTATCACAGCCCAGTTCTCCCACATCTCGGGCTCGGTACGCGATAGCAAGCGAATGTTGTCATAGAGCTGCTTGAGAGCCAATACCGAATTGACGGCCGTGTACTTGCACGAAATGGCTTTGGTGAGGTATGCTACCGCTTGCTGTGCGTGATGATGGAGAGCGACGACGAGTGAGTGCGCTGCTGATCGGCGGCAGGTGCCATCGTCCAACGTACGTTGATCTTGCCGGTGGAGAATAGCGTGCTGCCAATCCAGTAGTCAACTTCACAGTACTCGGGCCAGATCTCGAGCGCACGCTCGAAGCATTCGAGTGCATAGTTCCAAAGCCGATAGCGGCGCAGAAGAATGCCGAGGTTCTGGTGTTCGAATCGTCACCGCCTCAGTACCGAGCACCATACCCAAGCTCGAACCCCAGCGAGCGCATTCCGTACCTCTTGAACCTTGGCGCTTTCGGGACACACCTGAGCGGCACTCAAGAAGAGAGTCTCCTCGGAGTCCCAGTGAAAATTGCGTTGGTAGGTCAGGTTCGCGTACGAGGCGATGATCGCAACGGCGACCAGCACCACGAGCGCCTTTCGAAGGAAGCGGCCGAGTCGCTCGAGAGTCGAAGAAGCTCCGGTATCGGTGGCAGGAGTGGCCTTTGGAGGCAATTCGTCGGTCACACGGCCGTGGTAGGCGACCGAAAGCACATAGGCCAATATCAAGCACAAACCGATCGAAGGCAGATACAGGAGGCGCTCGCCGATGAGCGTGCCGACCGGAAAGAACCAATTACTCGCGGGCACGAACGGAAAGATGGTCAAGCACACGAGGAACAGCAACACGCCAGCGGCATTGGCTGTAGGGGCAACGTGGCGCGAGCGCTTGGCGGCTGCCACGCTCGCCGGCGTCGAACGCAGTGAGAGCAAGAACTTGACACCGAGGACGGCCAGCAGCACGAACAGCGACGTGTAGAGAGCCACGGCCGGGGCGATGCGATCCCAGTCTTGCAGCGATTCGATCATTGGCACGCAGTTGAACGACCAATCGGCACTCATTTGCAACGGGAGCACGAGCAATGTAAAGTAGCGCCAGTGCACGTAGGCGTTCGAGAGGGATCGCAGGAGACGGTCGTCGATGAAGGCGATCGGATTCTCGAGGCGGCGATAGATCTCGACTGTGAACGAGACTGTCGCGCATACAGCCAGACACAATCAATGGACGGAGGGTTTCGGGCTTCTCGTCGTCGTCGTCGAGTCAATGCACGTACCAGTGATGATGCGGCGTAACCACAGGAAGGCCATGGCCACCGCGATGGTGATGACGATACGCACGAATGCCGCCACGTACCAGAGGCGCAGCGAGGGCTTCAAGCGCGAAGCGACACACAACTCGAACACTACAAAGAGGCCCAGCACCGTGAAGCCGCTCTCCTTCGACAGCGTCGAGGCGATCGCAAGCACCATTGCCAGCTGCAGTCGAACGAACATGGCCACGCGCTCCGAGTTCTGTGCATCGTGCACAATGTGTGACGGCGTCAGCATCGGTTCAAGGTCGGCAATGCCCTGATGGCTTCAAGAACAGAGAGCGAGCGAGAGCATCCGAGCACGGTACCATGGTCGCGTTGCGATAGACGATGAGGGCGAGCAGGTAGAAGACGCCGCACAGCATCTCGGCCCTTCCGACCAAGCCGCTGACGGCCTCGGTGTGGATCGGATGCACGGCGAACATCACACTCGCAACGACGGCCGTCTCTGTGGCGGCGATGGCAGCGGCGGGTGAGCGCGAGCATATGGCACGCGGCACGTGGTCACTCTCTGTTGCGGCAACACGCACCGAAAGGCATCGGACACGCAGCGTGCTGGAGCAGCGCGTGGCCCAGCGGCACCAGCAAGACCGACACGACCGTGTGCAGCAACACGTTCCCGATGTGATAGCCTCGCGGCCCGAGAGCCTCGATCTCCTGCGTGTAGTTCTCGGGCCGCAGCGCGATGGCTTGCGTCAAGGTCAAGGTCGAGGTCGAGGTCGAGGTGGCATTCGATGGCAGTGGCCGATGGTAGTACAACACCATGCCGTTGGCAGGAGGGCGCACTCGCGAGGCACCAGGCTTGCGCGCCCAATCGTAGGCGCCCAAGCCCCACACCTCGTGCAGGTAGTGGTTGAGCCGGAACGACAGCACGGTCAGCGGCCGGTACGACTTGTGGCTGCCGTCGGAGCCGATGTCCTGGCCCCAGAAGTCCTTGCGCCACATCTCGAGCCAGCTGCCGCCCCAGTGAGCGTCGCCGTTCGAGATGATGGCAAAGTTGTCATCGAACGCGAAGCGGCCATCGAGCGAGTTCGAGTACACGCCGAAGCAGAGCGCCGCCACCAACACCACGACCACGACCAGATTCGACCGTGTGGCTGGGAACGACGACGACGACGAGGTTGATGATGATGTTGTTGATGTATCTGGCGAGGTTGTGTTGGTTGCTGCTGTTCTGGGTGCCTTGTTGGTGTGGTGTGGGTGTTGGTGGTGCATGGCAGCGGGCGAGTGAGAGACTGCTCGTCGTCACGTCGGAACAGTGAGGTCATCGTGTCATCGTGTCGTGTCATCGTATTCATCTATCCATTGATATCAGCATATCGAGAGCGAGCGAGCAGAGAGCGAGAGTGTTGGCCATTTCCTACATGTTGCGCCGATCTGGGTACAGCGCAACACTCAAACCCGGCCACGGGGTAAGCGTTGGTTTACGGTGTCATCAGTAGGGCTCTCGTGACGAGGCGAACAAGGGCCCGCTGGTAGAACCGATCAGGTTGAGGTCGCGGCGCGCTTTCGCGACCTAAACGTGCCGCCGTGCTCCGCCGCTATTGTGGGAGAGCCATCCCATCCCACTCGCTCGCCTGCCTGCTGCCAACTATCTATCGATCGACCCGGGCTTCTCTGGGTCCTGTCTGCTCGACCAAGTGGTGTTGATCAAGCTGGCTGGCTGCTGGCACCCAACGAATCGAGCGGTGTGTGGGTATCGATCGATCGAGGTCATCCACAGTACCATTCGCTTGCTTGCCTGCTCCATCACACCACCACGCTCACAACCATCTCCTTTGATGATCGAGCGACACGATCCCTCCCCATTCAACCCCATCTCGAATCGAATCGAATCACACTCACACATACACATACACACAGATAGATACCCACGCACGTGAGGTGTTGTGAATGGCGCCAGGGGTCTTTGGGCCTCGGCCATTGCTGCTGGGCTTCGTGGTCGTGTACGTGCTGCTGGTCTTGTATCTGCTCTCGAGCCTCTCGACCGTACCACTCGCTCCCGCACCTCGATGCAGCAAGCTCGCGTTAGGCACGTCGGCCGGCTCGACGCCTGGTGATACACTCGCCCAACTCGTGCCGTCGTCCGCTATACCGTTCAAGTTCCACAAGGTCATGCACATCGAGGACCTCGGCGAGCAGGAGACCATGCTGCTCGACGAGATGTTCCAGGACGACCGCCGGCGCCACATCGAGATGCGCGAGGTGGTCGAGAAGGCTTGGAAGCATCTCGAGAGCACGCGACCGGATCTTGAGATCGACGAGGTGCTACGAGCCGATCGTGTGTTCGATCGACAGTACGGCACCGTGTACACGTTGGAGCTGGTGCGTGCACACACGCGATCGTCATCAATGGTAGCAGCGATGCTGGTACTGATGATTCTGCTGTGGTATTCATCGACACGATTCGACACGATTCGATACGATAGAACATACACAACGTCTCGATGCCACAGCAGCAGTACACGCGTACCATGCAGCTCTATCGTCCGACGCTACCGGTGACTATCGTCAAGTCCGACCTCTCGCTCCCCAGGACGCGCATCAACATCATCGTCACCATCTACAATCGCTGTGCGCTCTTCAAGAGCTTCCTCGAGACGCTCGTGACTCGCCACGGCGACCAGAACCTACGACTGGTGGTCGCCGACTTTGCGAGCACCGAATGCAACGTTCGCTCGTTGCTCGAGGAGTCGTTGCCGACCAGCAAGTTCCTCTATCTGTCGCTGCCGCCGCCGTTCGTCAAGGTCACTGCATTGCAGAAGGCCATCGATCTCGTGTCGAACTCGCTCGACGAGTTGCTGTTCATGTGCGATGTCGATATCGTGATCCCGACGGGCTTCTTTGATATCTTGCGCAGGTACCATGAAGCTTGCCGTGCGCACTTCTACCGTGTCGTTGCTCTGTTGCCTGACGCTGCCATGCATTCTCGCGGCAGAGAAACCATCCAAGGCGTACAGGCCATGGTACCAGTGTGCTTCTCGCTCTACCAAGATCAACCCGAGGTCGCCATCAGCACCAATGGCTTCTGGCGCACGTACGGTTATGCCGTGATCGGAATCTACAAGTCCGATCTCATGAGCGTTGGTGGCTACCGCGAGGCGACCTCGTGGCGTGGCGAGGATCGGGACCTCATCACACGCCTCGTCAATGCTGGATACAAGATCTTTCGTTCGCAGGAGGTGGGTCTATTCCACCGATGGCATGAGGTACTGAGCAGCGAGCACTTGTGAGTCGCATTTCATTCGACTCGCTCATTCATTCATTCGTTCGTTTGTTGAAACTACCTCGATACGTTCGTTCAGGCCGAGCCTTGGCGAAAGTGTCACGAGCTTCTCGATGCTCAAGATCGGCTCGATTGCGAATCGGTACAATTCGACAAGGTCGGCGACAAGCAACGCGTGGGCAAGATGTACATTCAGGCGATCGAGGACCTCAAACGCATGAGCAAGCGCGAGAAGGAGCTCACATGGCCGCCGATCAAGATCTTCGTCTATCCGCTGCCCGAGAGGTTCACGCTCACGCCATTGCGGCTCAACGCGGCGCAGAAGCCAGCGTTACCCGACGATTGTGCCAACAACCATTACTCGGGCGAGGTCACGATCCATCGTTCGATCCTCCTTTCCAAGTTCAGCACCTTCGATGCAGCCAGTGCCGACTTTTTCTACGTGCCCGTGTACAGTACGTTGTGATTGTGTTGCCCCGAGGCAAGAGGCGCACCTCACGACAGGTCATTCACTCACTCTGAACGCGCTGCTTCTTCTCGCGAATGTATGTAGACTCATGCCACAAGTCAGTGGCACGGCTGCAATCACAACGAGTCGACGATTCCTTGCTCGAAGCGGCGTATCGCCACGTACAGACCGAGTATGCACATCTGAATCGTTCGGCTGGCATGAATCACATCTGGACCTTTGCCGAGCACGTATCGTCGAACATTGAGGCGCATCTCAAGTTCACCAAAAAGTACGATACTGCAGCGGCGGTCGACGCCACACGCACGCAACAGCTCACTAATCAGAGAAGCAACACTGGCACCTGGCATGGCAGCTCGATCATCGTGACCACGAACGGCGACCGTAGCGGCGCCTACTCGCCGTGGAAGGACATTGTCATACCACCGAACCTCGAGTCGCAGATCAAGCCCGTTTGGCCCGAGCCGCGCTTCTTTTTGGCTGATGAGCGCGAGTACACGGCGTCGTTCGGCGGCAGCGTGGTGGATTGCTCGACGTGCCCACCGCATTGGCCACGTTGCTGTGAGAGCACCAACGTCGTGCGTAGCTTCATTCGCGAGCATCTGACGCAATACGACGACTTTGCGATCGTCGAGTCGCGCCACGCGCCATCCTACGCGTCGAACATGCGAAGGAGCAACTTTTGCCTCTGTCCACCGGGACGCTCGGGCGTCTTCGTGCGCCCGTACGAAGCCATCCTCTCGGGCTGCATCCCGGTCGTCTTCTCGCCACACGTCGATCTCGCGTTCGCTGGCGTGATCGAATACGACAAGTTCGTCATCTACTACGACATCGAAAAGCTCCCGCAGCTCGCCACCTACCTGCGCTCGGTCTCGCAGGAGGAGATCGTCAAGCGCCGCTTGGCCATGGAGAAGATTTGGCGCCGCCTCATGTTCAACACCATCATGGAGGAGGGCGACGCCGTTTCCACCATGATGGAGCTGCTGACGGCTCGCAAGTGCCGCGCCACAGCCGGTGTCACTTCGGGACATTCTCTTGTGTCACCCTAGCTCTCTCTCTCTCTCTCTCTCTCTCTCTCTCTCTCTCTCTCTCCCTCCCAATCAATCCAATCCAATCCAATCGTCAATCCAATCCTATCCTACTCGGACTTGCTATTGTTGTCACAACCAATTGGTGACCCTATTCGCGTTCTCTCGCTATGATCCTTGCTGACTTGGTGCTGGCAGTTGAGCGATTGACGCTAAGCGCCAACGTTCGAGCGTACACACCATCTGCCAATGCTCGGGCGTAATCTCTTGGTCCCCGAACGTGGCCGCTATCAGCCGTACGAGGTTCAGCCATAGATGCACCGCATCGGTCGTGGTGGTGGCATCGCGTTGTCGCTGCTCGACAAAGTGCGACTGCACCAACTGGCACATGGTCTCGTTGCATGGAGCGACCTCGAGCTCGCGAACGTACGACAAGTACGCTCGAAGTTCGTCCCAGTTCCCGAGGTCGTGCGAGCCGAGATCCACCACTCGAGTCATCACCGACGAGTGTGGCACAGCCATCGTGCAATCACACTGTGATCATGCTTGGGTGAGTGCAAAGCGCAACCAACCAGGCACCTTGGAGCGAATGCTGGCGCACCGTGAAGATCGAGCGGCCCTCAGACAGCACCAGCACCGGCAGATCGGCTTGAAACTCGTTGCGGTGGAACTGAAAGTTGTACTGCACTCGCTGCCACATGATGAGCTCGCTCAAAGCGCGGACATTCAACACGCCTTGACGCATAGGAATCGAGAATGGAGCCAGTGAGCCACAAGGCAACCTCACGCATTCGGTCTCACCATACCTTGTTGTTCGAGGGTTCCAGTGGTGAAGCGACACTCATCGACGATCACAAAAGTACTGTCGGACAGTTGTAATGCTCCCGAGAGTAGCCTGCGCAGTTGACAAGAATGCGTGAGTGTCTCCGATTCGACGCGAAATACTATCTCGTAAGGGACGCACCTATCTTGGCCGTAATCCATGCGAGGAACGAATGGAATGGTGTTCAGCGCCTCGAGCAGCATCGGCAGATACACTGACCTTGGCAGCAGCAATGGCATCAAGGATGCGATTCGAGCCACCACGGCACCGTTGCAGCCAACGACGTTGAGTGCGAACTTGCCGATGCAGAGGGCCTCGTGCCTGCGCAGCACCCGGGACACCATGTTGCACAGCAGGTAGTTGGCGGCCATCTCGGCGGCGGCTTGCAGCTCGCCTCCGGCCATCGCACACTCGGGAACGAGAGCAGTCGCCAGCATGCGAATCACTCGATTGCGCAGCTCCAGTACGTTGGCTCGCGAATGCCAGAATGGAGAAGCGCTCATGGCGCTGCTGAGCGGATTGCCGTTGCCACCAATGGCGCGGTATGCCACAGCATGCAGCCGTGGAGCGTGAGACACCGATCGAGGCACTGGCGCATAGTCGCCTTCGAGATCGAGCGCATGGTCACTGTGTGTGAGGCTCGCGTGAGTGCCAAGACGTCTTGTATTGGGCTCTCTCTCGCTCTACGTACTCTGCAGGCGTCGGAGTCGTGTCGCGGTAGAGTATGCCGATGAACTCGAACACTCGATTCAGTCGAAAGACCGAGTCGTCCGATGCGCCGTAGACTTTGACGATACACGCAGAGCCGCTCATGCCCGGGAGCGGGAGGCCTGGGTCCGTGTGCACCGCGGGCTCGGCGCTCGCTCCTTGCTCGTTGTCCAAGCGAGGGCGCTTCTCGGGCTGCTCGGTGCTCATCGATGCTACCGCACCCTCGCTCGAGTGCTCGCTGTCGCTGAGGCTTCCACCAGCGACGCCATCGAGCTGCTCTGCACGCGTTCGCTTCCCGAGCATAGAGCTCGCAGCAGGGCCACTCGGGTACTGCTCCAAGGTCGTTTCCACTGCAGCCGTGCTTCGGGTGATGTCGCTTGCATTGCTGTTGGAGGCTCGGTTCGCGAGTCTCACGCACGTTTCGTGAACCCACTCGCTCTCTCCTGGCACAGGAATGCAATACAATGGAATGCGTTCGGCAAGCTCGTACGGCTCCGGTATGGTGGCATTCTGCAGTGATCATTTGAGTCAATCGGCGGCCGTTATGGCCGTCCGGCCTCGCATGACGTACCTCTGGGAACTCCTCAACAAACAGACCCGAGTGGGTGCTGATGATGCGTGAGGAGGCCCCATCGAGCACCTGGTAGCGCGGCGCAAAGTACTCGAGGTTCCAAGTGGTCTGCACCATGCATCGGATGCTGTGCAACTCAGCGTCAGTCGCACCACCACCAGTGCACTGAATCGGCGGCATCGTACCGAACGAGAGAGCGCGAGTTGACTGCGGGCAGCGGCTGAGCCAACGACAGCAGCGGCGCACTCTCCCACAGCGCAGGCTCCTCGTCGAATCGAGTCGCGACCAGTTGCCGCGCATCGAGCGAACCGTCAAGAACGAGAAGTTGATCGATCACTTGGATCGGATGTTGCAGGAGATCGATATCTCCAATGCCGTACTTGGCGAGTATGGCAGCAGCAGCAGCTTGCATCGCACCAGAGTTGAGTGAGTGAATGAGTGAGTGAGCGAGTGAGTGAGCGAGTGAGTGAGCGAAGTTAAGAACAGTAACGACACATCGACACTTCTTTCATTCGATCAATCGAGCATCAGTTGCTCGCAAGCCACAACCACAACGCATCGTGTCGATTCTTCCTTCGGTATCGTTGATTGATGGGTGACCAGAATCGCGAAGAGCGAGACTCTCCATCGTGCGTACGCAGTAGTCCGTCGAACCCGCAGTTCAAGCTGCAGCATCCCGATGGTCACGTACAGCCGCTCTACTCGCCGCCGACATCGTTTCACAATGTACCGCGTCTCGAATCGACTCTCGAATCGCCACCGCATCGCTGGATGGACAGTATCGCTGATGACACCGCACAAACTCACACGAATAGATCAAGCTCACATGGGATCATCCGCCGTCTCGCGTGTTGATTGTTGGCAAGATTGGGGACGCTGATACGCAGCTGGCGTTGAAGCAGTGTGCCAGGTACACCTGCCTCGCCCGCGCACCATTCAATGCGCCAAGCTCGAGGGGCTTGTTCACTCATCGGTCGAGGAGAGCACAGTTCGTTGCAAGCTCGTGGACTCACGGTGGTCGTTGAGCCGGCGCAACTCGAGCACATCACCGACGCCATCTCATGGACTGATCGTACGAGCAATCATCAAACTCTCGAGCTCCGCTGCACATCTCCTGATGATCGAGCGTGCTCGTGCACGGGTGCGTTCACATCGTAGCGGACGAGCTCAATCTCGTGGACTTTGTCGTGTGCATCGGAGGAGATGGCACCGTGCTGCACTCGAACTCGTTGTTCCCGTGTGCTGTGCCGCCCGTGATCGCGTTCCATTCAGGCTCTCTTGGCTTCGTACGTGAGCAGATATCTCGACACTGCGAACACGCTCGCTTACTCACTTCCGCGCCAACAACTCACTCGCAATACCAATACTATGAGCAGTTGGCTAGCTTCCAGTTGGCAGATTTCGAGCAGCACATCAATGACGTGCTCGCTGGCAATCAGGTCATGACGCTGCGACGTCGATTGAAGGCGAGCATCTACAAGGCCGGGCAGTTTGTGCGCTGTACGTGTGTGTGAATGAGAGCGAGAGAGAGAGAGATTAGTGGCACGAACCTACCTCTGGCGAGCGAGTGAGATTGATGACTAGTGCGTGGTGTGCACGGGTATCGATTCCAGCGTACTTGGTGCTGAACGAGGTGGTTGTCGATCGAGGTCCCACATCGTACATCACCAAGATCGAGGTGCGTCTCTGAAGCGCCTCACGATAGTAGGTGCATCGGCATCTTGTACTAATACTGCACGCTGATACATTAGTGCGTTTGCAATGACTCGTTCGTTACAACGATTCAAGGCGATGGGTACGTGTTCGCGCTGCTCCCGACTGCAGCTTGAACACGAGAATGCTCACTCGACGCTGCCGATATCAAAGTGTCATCGTGTCAACCAGCACAGGCTCGACGGCGTACAGCTTGAGCGCTGGCGGCTCGATGCTGCACCCGTTGGTACCGGCCTTCATCTTGACTCCCATCTGTCCGCATTCGCTTTCCTTCAGGCCCATCGTGCTGCCTGACTCGGTAACGCTCAAGCTCAAAGTGGCCGAGTGTACGTCATAGGCGTGCCGCCATCTCACCATCTGATACTGCGATCGAGCCCCTAACTCGATCATGCAGCGAGTCGTGGCAGCTCTTGGGTGGCATTCGATGGCCGTGGCCGCGAGGAGTTGTGCCTCGGCGACTGGGTGGTGCTCGAGGGCTCGGTGTGGCCGTTTCCGACGATAGCACTTGGCAACGACACGAGCGAGTGGTTCATGGCACTCGCTCGATGTCTCTCGTGGAATGTGCGCGTCGATCAAAAGTCTCTATGATCGTGCGGGGATAGGCGCTCGTGAGACGCAGCGCTGATTCGAGTGGTGGTTCATAGAGAGTGAGCCCTCCCACCCACGCAATATCGATAGATCACCGCGGATGCTGTAATATCTTTACTACTACCAGTCCACTACCATCAATACAACCAACTATATACCGCCACCAATGCCATCTGGTAATGAACAATGTCTCCTGCATCAGCGCCATCACCAACTAGGGCCGATTGGCATAATTCCGGGGAGAGAGGTCCAGGGTCTTCCGGAGGCACCTGGCTGGTATTCGCTGAGGCGGCGGCGCTGCTCCTGTTCATTCCTTCCTTCGCTCGCTCCTCGTCGCTGCTGCTCGTCGTACGCGTGTGGTCTCTTCGCTTGTGCAACAACGTGATATCGGCCCTGTACTCGTTGCCGTGAGTAGGTC
>ERZ778027.4530-NODE-4530-length-11739-cov-3.091321_pt1 | contig 11739 bp, 24 predicted proteins | sample MGYA00375757_ERZ778027 | MGnify/ENA primary metagenome ERZ778027 (study PRJEB29350, sample SAMN05389817) | bioreactor metagenome | isolation source: Ammonium sulfate bioreactor | place: South Africa: University of Cape Town | collected 2014-02-18 ... | reverse complement strand
CGCCAGTGGCACAGCGAGCAGCGAGGGGGACGAGGGCGAGTGGCGAATGAGGCGCAGAAGCAGCAGCACTGAGCACTACCGAGCACTGAGCGTTTGTTTGTTCGTTCGTTTGTTTGTTCATCTCACGCGCATCTCTCCGACCCCATTCAAGCACATCAGCCTCGCTCTTGAGATACTTGTCGAGATATCAACTCCATTCAAGTACATCAACCTCGCTCTTGATATACTTGTCGAGATATCAACTCCATTCAAGTACACACAGCATAATGAGCGAGAAGCAGCCTGATAAACGCGGTAAGAAGGGCGACAAGCGACACCACGGCAAGCCCCACCGAACGCCCTCGATCAAGGACGAAGGCACTGCCGATGCCGCGAGCCACAAGCCTCCTCGGCACCACAAGGATCGCGCCAGCACCTCGAGCGCCGAGCTCGCTGACGAGTCCACCTCCACAACTACAACCACAACTACAACCACCACTGATACGACAGGCACCACCGACGCCAAAGGAGAAATCGCGCCCCAAGCCCCGCTGTCGCCACGGTCGTTGTTTCTGAACAGCGTCGTGTTCGTCGACGAGTTCGATACCGACGACCATGCAACGATCGACGCCAAGCACGAGGAGCGGCCAGGCGGCGCTCCTGCCGACGCGATCGATACCGACCACCACGCCAACAACTCGACCAGCGAGCCTGAAGCTCCGTCCTTCACGTCGCAGGTCATCTCGGGCGAGCCGACACCACTCGGTGGCGCAGCGCGACGCAAGACCACGCCGATCCTGACCAAGTTCGAGCTGGCTCGAGTCATTGGCACTCGCGCTCTGCAGCTCAGGTACGTCGTCGTCGTAATCATAGCCGTCGTCTGATCAAGGTACTCGCAACGATCTGACCCTCGGAGAATGCGCTGCAGCCAAGATGCACCCGCGACGGTCGATACGCTGGGAGAGACCGATGCCATGCGCATCGCGCTGATGGAGTTCTTCGCCGGCCGCATACCGATGACCGTGCGGCGCTTCCTGCCTGATGGCAGCTTCGAGGACTGGCCGCTGACCGACCTCAACCCGGCGCAGTCCTCGATCCTGATTCCACCCATCACCAAGAACTACCAGTATCCGGTGTAGCGCGAGACCTTCTTGATCGCCGGGTTTGTAATGTTATACAGTCATCAGTACTCTTTCTCTCTCTCCCTCTCTCTCGCGGATTCGTTCGTTCGTTGGTTGGTTGCAGCGATCGATGTAGTTGCTTCATTACTGCGATGCGTACTCCGCGTCGGATTCAAGAGCTTGCTCGTCACTCGCTGCTATCGAGCAACGAAGCGAATCGGCGCATGGCCTCGTCCATCTGCTCGTCGGTGGCGACCGAGAATGACGCACGAACGAACGACGACTTGGCTCCCGAGGGCGAGAAGGCGCCGCCAGGCACCAGCAGCACCTTCTGCGCCAGTGCGCGCTCCTTGATCAGCTTCTCGGTGTCGGGCACCTCACGCAGTCGGAACCACACGAACATGCCAGCCGACGGCGTCGCCCAATCCACTGGGCGAGAGGCCAGATGCTTGGCAGCGAATGCCATGAAGGCATCGCATCGCTGTGTCAGATGCATGGTGAGAATCCAGCAGCAGCAGGAGCATCATGGCTGGCTGGGCACGAACCTGGCCATAGAACGCCTGCACCTGTTGGATGTGATCCTTCCAGCCTTGCTCTCCCCAGTGATCGAGGATCGCCTCGACCATCACTTGGCTCATACCGCATGTATGCAAGGCCGAGGCCTACTCACCGGTTCCACACACACACCACGCACCAGGAATCAGATGCGCTTGTACGCAGCTCGCAGAGCGCCCCGCGGATGATACCTGCTGGTTCAGCTGCAGCTTCTCGATCAGTTCGCCAGGTCCTGTGGCCCAGCCGACTCGCAATCCAGACGAGAGCACCTAGTATCGCCCGAGTGAGCGAGCGAATGCGAATTGAGTGAGGCACTCTCGCTCGGTACCTTGCTCATGCTGTCGAGACGAATCACACGGCCATCGACATCGAGCGAGAGGAACGAATGCAACGGCTCGCGTGCAGCAGTCGACGGGCCTCGCGCAGGCAGCTGCAGGTTCCAGTACGGATCGTCCTCGATGATGAGGATATCGTGCTTGCTGGCAAGGTCATAGACGGCGCGGCGGCGGTCGTTGGTGAGCGTGGCGCCGGACGGGTTCTGTCCGGTCGGGATCGTGTACAGCAGCTGCGCAGCGGCGTCGAGTGCATTGCAATCAGCAACCCGACGAGCATCTAGCTCACGGCATCATCATGATGGCACAGCGGCAGTACCACCGACCTTGGGGCGCTTGGCCTGGCCTTGGAAGGACTCGAGCACGCGCTTCAGGTGCGCGGGGTCCAAGCCGTCCTTGTCGCACGGCACTCCTGCAATCGAGCAGCCACGAAACGTGTCGACTTGAGCAGTGTGCGCAGCCGACGCTCGCGACAGCGGCGGCACGAACCAACGAGGCGGCAGCCTGTGGGGTTGAGCGCCGACAGCGCGCCCGAGTAGGTCGGGTCCTCGGTCAGGGCAATGTCGCCCTCGTCCAGGCACAGATCGAACACCTGTCGAGCTCGCCGCAGTTGAGACTCGCGCGCTCACTCGGGGCTCGACACACGCGTGCACGAACCTTGGAGAGCGCGTCCTGCGAGCCCGTAGTGACCAAGATCTTTGTGTCGCGCGGAGGTCGATGTTCTCGCTGGAGCGGCAGAGGCAGCAGCCGCAATCGTCGTCGTCGTCGTCGTCGTCGTGAGCGGTCGCGTGCGTGAAGTGCGGTCTCGCGCGTGGCTCGTACCTTCTGCAGGCGCGAGAGCTTCTCGAGCAACGACGGGAGGCCGTACGACGGCGAGTACTGCAAGGCCTCGGCGACCTTGCCAGGCGACAGCTCGAGCTTGACGGTCTCGGCGGGCGCCGACGAGTGCGACGGCGGCGCCGGCACCTGCAGCGTGAGGCCCTTGAAGGGGAAGAGCCTCGCGTTGGGGTAGCCGCCGCCGAGCGAGATCATGCCCGGCAGCGACACCAGCGGCTGCAGCGCACGGATCGCCGACGGCAGCAGGCGCAGCGCGCGACGAGACAGGAAGCGCGTGTAATCCATGCTCTTGTTGTGTGCGAGCGAATGAACGAATGAATGAACGAGTGTGTCAAGCTGCTGCGTTCGTTTATCTCTCTCAGTGAGCAGGAGGAGCGCTTGCTGGTGCTCTGCTTGGCAAACGAGCGAGCGAGCGAGCGAGCGAGGCAACACGAGAGCAAGTACTCGGCAGGGCAGCGTATGGCAGGGCAGGCCAAGGCCGGCGAGAGCGCTTACAAGCACGAGCTCGGCTGCAGCTTGCGGTCAAGGAACTCCTTGATCTTGTCGAGGAACTCGAACGTGTTGAGGTAGTCCGAGCGCTTGACGCTGCAAGAGACGAGCGCACGCACGCAGGCAGGCGTTAGTCGACGAGATCCTCAAGCGAATGCAACGGCGGCGTCGAAGCGCAAAGCGTACTTGGAGATGGTGCCCTTGATGCACAGCGCGAGATCCTTGGTCATGAAACCGGCCTCGACGGTCTCAATGCAAGCCGCCTCGAGCTTGGTCGAGAAGTCAGCCAAAGCCGCGTTGCCATCGAGCTTGGCACGATGGGCAAGACCACTGCAACCGTCGTGTGTGAGTGAGTGAGTGTTTTCACAAGGAGAGAGAGAGAGAGAGAGAGAGAGAGCCATACCGAGTCCAGGCAAAGATGCTGGCGATCGGGTTGGTGGAAGTCTCGCGACCAGCCTGGTGCTCGCGGTAGTGGCGAGTCACAGTGCCGTGCGCGGCCTCGGCCTCGACGGTCTTGCCGTCGGGGCACATGAGCACCGAGGGCATGAGACCGAGCGAGCCGAAGCCCTGCGCCACCGAGTCCGACTGCACGTCGCCGTCGTAGTTCTTGCACGCCCACACGAAGGCGCCCTCGCTCTTGAGAGCGTAGGCGACCATGTCGTCGATGAGGCGGTGCTCGTACCAGATGCCGGCGGCCTTGTAGAGCGCCACGTACTCGGCCTCGTAGATCTCTTGGAAGATGTCCTTGAAGCGGCCGTCGTACGCCTTGAGGATCGTGTTCTTGGTCGAGAGGTAGAGCGGCCACTTCTTGGCGAGCGCATACTGGAAGCAGCTGTGCGCAAAGCCGCGGATCGACTCGTCGGTGTTGTACATGCCCATGATCACACCTCCGCCCTCAAAGTTGAAGACGTCGTAGGTCACCGGCGCACCGCCGTCGTTGGGCGTGAACACCATCTGGAACTTGCCGCCAGTCGGCACCACGGCATCGGTGGCGCGGTACTGTGTGGTGGACGACAAGTGGTTGGTGCAAGCCAGCCAGCAGCCGAAGCGGTGCGGTGCGCACTCTCACTGGCGTACCTGGTCGCCAAAGGCATGACGACCAATGACGATCGGCTGCGTCCAGGTGGTGACCAAGCGCGGAATGTTGGCGCACAAGATCGGCTCGCGGAACACGGTGCCGCCGAGGATGTTGCGGATCGTGCCATTGGGCGACTTCCACATCTTCTTGAGCTTGAACTCTGTGTTCGCGCGAGCACCGACAACAAACACGCACGGGGAACAAGAGGTGGTGGAGGTTGAGGTTGAGGAGATTGAGACGATGATGAATACGGGCGCAAGGAACGCAAGCCAGACATCCAAAGGCCGAGGCAGCAGCGAACGAACCTTCGACGCGGGCCTCATCAGGAGTGATGGTGGCGCACTTGATGCCGACGTTGTGCTTGAGGATGGCCTCAGCGCAATCGACCGTGATCTGGTCGTTGGTCTCATCGCGCTTCTCGATGCCCAGATCAAAGTAGAGCAACTCGATGTCGAGGTACGGCAGGATCAGCTTGTCCTTGATCAGCTGCCAGATGATGCTACACAAGCAAGCAAGCAGGCAGGACAATGAGGCACAGGCCTCTCTCGCGGTCTCTCGCGCAATTTACGAGGTGCCTTGCAGCGACACTACTCCCCACCAGCAGCGCCGCCACACACCCACATACCGAGTCATCTCATCGCCGTCGATATCGACGACAGGGTTGTCGACCTTGATCTTGGCAGCCATGACGCAACAGCAGCGAGAGAGTGAGAGAGAGCGAGAGAGAGGCAGCGAGCGCGACGAGGGCAGCGAGAGAAGGAGACCGCCGGAGACCGAAGGCGCTGAGGAAAAGTGGCGTGCTCGGCTGCTTCTATAGAGGCAACCTTTTCGTCACGTACCCCGCTCAGCGATATTTTCGCTCTCTTCGGTGTGGTGGGCGAGATTTTTCGGTGTTCGCCATTTTCGCCTTCGCCCTCCCCATCCACAACACAACAACACACGAGAGACATCGATAGACTGGAGGATACTCTGCTTGCTTGCTTGGTTGCTTGATTGGTTGATTGGTTAGTAGTTGGTTAGTTGCGATCAAATGGACAAGTATCGTCGTGTCAAGAAGCCGCGGTCGGATGCCGTGATTCAGGAGAACGAGATTCGTATCACGACCAAGGGTAAGATGCGCAGCTACATCACGTACGCCACCAACCTGCTGCAGGTACGTCGATTGCTGCCCTGCTTGCTGCCTGCTGCGATGTTGCTTGGCGCTCATGGTATCCGTGCTGCTCTGCAGACCGGCAAGGCCACCGAAGCGAACCTGCGTGCCATGGGCCGTGCCATCAACAAAGCCATCACGATCGCCGAGATCGTCAAGCGCCGCGTGCCAGGCCTGCACCAGGTACGATCGCCCTCATCTTGGTGCTGTTGGTGCTGGTGCTGCTGCTGAGCGCCTGGCCTCCGTGTACTAGATCACCCCCATCCCCTCGGACAAGATCGTCGCCTTGTCCGAGCCGCTCGAGGAGGGCCTCGAATGGTACGGCTTGCGACATCGCGATTGTCGTCGCGATCGCTGACACCGAGCGACTACGTGCGTTCGCTCGCTCGCTGGTGCAGTATTCAGACAAAGCGCCACGTGTCTTCGATCACCATCACGTTGTCGAGCTTGCCACTCGACACGAGCAACGTCGGCTACCAGCCCCCACTCGATGAGGAGGAGATCCGTTCGTTTCATGGTGCGCCTTGTGTGCGTCGACTCCTCCGCGACTGCCTCGCGACTCGCTCACACACGAACTCGCACGCAGCTGAACAAAAGACACGGCCGAAGCGATCGAAGCGCCAAAAGGCCCGTTCAGGCGCCGAAGCCGAGCTGGAGGACGACGCCGGTGCCGATGGTGCCACATCGACCTCGTCGACCTCGACGGACGAGCACGCGGCTGCCACACCGCCTGCCGCTCTCTCTGATCAATCACCGTCTGCGCCACTGCCCGAGCGAGGTACGACGCAGCCTCTCTCTCCTCTTTCTCGAGCAGCGTGGTAGAACGCATTACTCACGCACTGGCGCAGGAGGACGAGGCCGTGGTCGCGGCCGTGGTCGAGGCCGCGGCCGAGGACGTGGCCGCGGTCGAGCGCCGTATCCCTTCGATGGCGCCGCCGAGGCCGTGATGCCGGTAGTGCACGGCGCCGTGGTTGCTGACTACCAGCCGCCGCATCGCCGCGCCTACCAGCATCATCACCAGCAGCAGTACCACCACAACCAGCAGCAACAGCAAGAACAGCAACCGCACGATGGCTCACAACCAGCGCCTGTCGAATCCGACCAAGCTGCGGCGCCTGCCTATGGCGGCCGTGGAGGCCGCGGCGGCAGCCGTGGATATCGCGGTGGCCGTGGCCATCGAGAAGGAGGAGGACGCGGCCACCGAGGAGGAGGCCATCACCAGCACCAGCACCATCGAGCCGATGCTGCCGCCGAGGCTTCCACAGTGCCTGCAGCCTCTACAACGCAGTGAAGCCCACGCTGCACAGTCGAGATTGTTTGTTGTACTGGTGTGTGTGTGTGTGTGTGTGTGTGTGTGTGTGTGTGTGTGTGTGTCTGCTCACTACAATCGTTGATCTTACTTGCATCGACAGCCAATGGCAAGCCTCTCGCAACAGGAAACGGACGTGTGTGGTGTTGCGCATTTAGCGAACCAGAACAAGTCACAAGAGTCGGGAGGTCAACAAAAGAGAGGGCTGAGCAAGCGAGTAAGAGAGAGAGAGAGAGTGAGACACGGAGAGATGAGCGAGAGGCGAGTGTGTAGCGAGTACACCGAAGGGAGCCGGGAGCGAGCGAGCCAACGAGAGTGCACCAACGAGAGAGAATACTCGCTCGCCACGTTACAAGACGAACGAAGCAGCGACCACCTGGGCGACACCAGCACCACCAGCAGCACCAGCAGCAGTGAGTCGTCGAGGTTCGCGAGAGAGCGGGCAACTCGACGTACCTCCATGTCGTCGACGGTCAAGAACTTGACCAGGCCCGGGTCGGTACAGCATTGCGGATGGTTGGCGGTCTTGATGATGAACTCCTCGAGGCCCTTGCGGCGCTCCTCGATGAAGTCATCTTCGAATCGACCTATCGATCGTGAGCCTTGCAGAGTGAGCGAGTGTACGTGTCTCGAGAGCCGAGAGCGAGAGCACAGCAATGTGGTGCGGCACACGAGTGTACGCGCGATGACGCACCCCAGCCAAACATCGAGCCCCATGTATCGGCTGGCAGACTTGGTAGACGCTCGATTGGTCGCTTCCACTGCTTGGAGCGGATCATATTGTCGAGGTGGCTGCGCAGCCACACAAAGTCGTTGTAGCGTCGGCGCACCGTGAACGAGCTGCCGCCGTATTGTGGGAAGGTTGTCTACAAACACGCGCGTACGCATATCGCGCAGAATAAGGCAATGTCTTGAGGTGAAGGCCTCGAGGACGAATACAACGAGACGGTAACACTCGCTAGGTACGCTCTCCCACGAACGAACGAGCGAGCGATGTGACACCACATACCATGGTCGAGACACGATAGGTGGTGTGCGTCTTCTTGCCATTCTGCTCGTGAACGAGCGGATCGGTGACCTTGACGATGGTCTCACGTACGTCGGGAGCCTCGTACACGTCGTGAACCTCGGCCTCGTGTCTGCTGTGCAAGTCGTTGCGGATCATCGTTGCGATGCGAGTGGAGTGCTTGTGTGCGTGTGCGCGGTTGCCGCTACCACGCTACCAGACGAAAGAATCTGACGACACCACGAAGGCGTACACGAGAAACTGGAGAGGATGCTACCAAGAGATTGACAGAGAGTGATCGATCGATCGAGATGGCTCGATGAGGGTAGCGCTGGTATCGATAGTCGATGGATCGAGAGGCGCGGGTATGGAGGAAGATGCGTGCGCGAGCGCGGAATGAGCGAATGAGGCGAGAGAAGGCGAGCGAGTAGGCCAAACCCTCAGAGAAACCGAAAACGAAAAAGTCGAACACGGAACCAGCATTCCGCCACTCGCACACTGATCGCAATGTATTGGAGCAATGCAGCTACGCTCACTCCTCACTCCTCAGCTGATGAGGAACTCTCACTTGTTGGCTCGTGCTCATGCTCGTGCTCGTGCTCGTGCTCGTCGTGTGTATCGTGAGAGTGGCCACACGAGCATCCACCGACGCTGTTCGCCGCTCGGAACTCGGCGCTGCGCAGCCACAGAATCAGATTGAAGCGCTCGCCCTCCGTGATGGCAGATGCTCCGTGGCGATGCTTGCCGAGATGTAGAATTGCTCGGCCAGGCTGGTGCGCGAACGTGAAACGCTCGTTGTGTGTTGCTGGATCGAACAGCAGGCCATGGAAGTACAGATCGCCGCCTGCGCAGTGAATGTCAGTGTCACTCGCTCGTCGAGAGCACATTGTTGGTGGCCTCATCATCGCCACGTACCCTTGAACTGACGGCCAAGGCACACGTTGAGCGTCACTTCCGAGTCGTCGTAGTGGAATCCCAGGTCGAGATCTTCACTCATACGGTATTGAACCTGGTGTGTACATACAGCCATTTCTTCCTCTGTCACCGGCTGCGGTCCCCCCACGAAGCAGCGAACGAACGCCGTACCATGAAGCCATGATGCGAATCGAGTGTTGCTCCTCCTTGTGCCGGGAACAGTAGCGCCGTCAGTGGCAACAAGTATCGCTCCCGCAGCTCGCTCAGGAACGGCGTGAAGCCGATGTGGTCGAGGATCACGCCGTAGTTGTTCATCGAGTTGGGCCGCGACACTGGCAAGCCCGACGCTTCAAAGTGTGCCAGCTCCTCGAGCAGCGCCGAGCAGAACTCGATCGTAAAGATCTCGAGCGAGTAGATACCTGTCGGTGCCTCGAGTGTCAGCAGAGCGCGCAGCGCATTGGGACTCCCGTCTCGAATGGCGGCCAGGAACGAAGGCACGAAGAAGCTCTGCATCGGAGCGCGTGTGAGAGCGAGCGAGCGTTCGTGTCGCATATCATACGGGCATGCAGCAGTACCTCCGAGAGCTGGTAGATGTGCGGGTGTAGGGGCTTGTAGACCTCCTCGATCAACTTGAGCTTGGCGCTCTCCATCGCCGCGCGACGGCGCATGAAGCTGACGTACTCGGCGCGCGTCCTGGGTACCAGCGGCCCGCCATGCTCGATCTCGGCGCCGCTCACGACCATGAATGGCCGATCGCGAGAATGGCCCTCGGGCAGTGTGTAGTGCCCATCCTCATCGGGCTGCAGCTCGTCGGCGTCGGCCGTCATCAACACCATCTCATCGTCATCATCGATAGCGAACAACTGGCGCAGACGGCTCTTGCTCACGAGCTCGGGAGCGAGCGTCACCGCTCCGTGACCCAAGCTCGCAAACGTATGAAACACCGACATATGTGATGACAGAATCGACTTGCTTACTCGCTAGCTTGCTTCCTCGGTGAAGTAGTGGTGTTATCGAGTGAGGGATAGGAAGATGATATCGATGTCGATGATATCGTTGTCGTAGTTGCAGAACGAAGAGAAGAAGAGCACAGGAATGTCGCTCGAGTTCCACACGTCGTTCACTGTTCTTGCCTCGCTGCTTCGCTCGATGGAGGTGCCAGATGCCGAGCTCCTGTCGGCCGTGCGGGCATGCAATCCAGATGGCATTCGCGAATTACTTGCTGCTAGAGCGAGTGTCGCTGGTTTCGATGTCGGCGAGGTCGTGACGGCATGCAACAACGACCTGGCCAAGGAACGTGAGATGCTTCGATTGCTTCTTGACGCCAATGCATCAGCCGAGAGCGCCAGAGTGTCGTTGGTGCATCGATACCTGCAACACGGCGAGCACGACATGTTGGCACTCGTGCTTGCTCACGGCGCCTCGGTCAACCAGCGCTCCAACGCCGCCAAGGCCCACCATGCCACGCCGCTGCACATCGCCGCGGCGAGTCGCAAGGCAGCCGTCGTCGCGTTGCTTCTCCGCCACCAAGCCGACGTCAATGCTCCCGACGACAATCACACTCGCCCGCTGCATCGTGCAGTCGGCTCTCGAGCACTGCCCATTGCACGAATGCTCCTCGATGCGAACGCCGATCCGAACGCCCGAGACTCCGATCTGCGGACGCCACTGCACGACGCGTGCGAGAAGCAGCTCTGCGACGTGGTCCAGCTGCTTCTCAAGCACGGCGCTCGCGTCGCCATTCGCTCCGAGCGTGGCATTACTCCACTTGCTGCTGCCATCACGTCCTCTAGCGTTGAAGTCGTCCGCATGCTGCTACAACAAGGATGCGATGCCCGCGAGGCCGTCAACGAGAGAGACTTGGAGCACGCCACGCCGCTTCATCTCGCGTGCGAACAGGGGCACGAAGAGATTGCTCGCCTGCTCATTGCGCACAGTGCACACGTCGATGCCAAGATGACTGACGGACCGACACCATTGCTCCTTGCAACAATGCGCCTTCCGAGCCACAGTCGAGTGGTTCAGCTACTCGTGAACTGCGGTGCCAGCAAGGCCATGGCGACCGAGTCCCTGGCCAGTACCCGAGTGCTGTGGAACTACTATGCGTACCAAGAGCATATCGCCAGTCTGCCTCGCTTCCAGAGTACGTAGTCCTTGCTCGAGAGATACATGCACCTAACTAACAAACTAACAATCCATATGCTCCGAACTCCAGAGTTCCAGTGGAGCCTCTCGATGCATCGATTCGCTCCGACCTACTTGCGCAAGACCATCGTGACTCTCACCATGATTCGCTCGTTGGAGCATTGGTTCCTGCCCAACGAACTGCTATTCCTCATTTTTGAGTTCCTTTAGAGTAAGCAAGCCCAGCCGACCAACAGTCGGTTCGATATTTATCAGAAGAGGTTATTTGGCCATCATACGCCAACTGTTCCAGCGGGAGTACGCCGCAGCTGCTGGCATTGTCGCAGATTGCGAGTCCCAAGGAGATACTCCAAGCATGATTGAAGAGAGGCACGCATTGAGAGTAGGAGCACCTGTTGGTGGGGTTGGTGTTGGTGTTCGGGGTCGGGGTTGGTTGGTTCATTGCGTTACAGCCCTCGTCTCCAACCAAGTCGCCAACCGAGAGACACAGCTCTCATTCCCTTACTCATCCCTCGTCGAACCAACCAACCAACCAACCAACCAAGCAAATTACCTATCTATCGATCGGTAGGCGTGCGCGAGATGGCCGTGGCGTCCTATGAAGGCAAGGAAGTGCTGAAGCAGGAGCTGGCAGCACTCGCTAAGCGCCGCCTCTCGGCCTCGCGCATCGCGTCCATCACCAAGATCGCGCTCAAGCAGGTCAAGGTACGTACGCCGACGAGGCAACCCACTGCCATGACCATACTGGCCGAGTGCCATTGACTCGCGACGCTCTCTGGCTCCAGTTCTTCAAGCATGTGGTCTTCCATATCGAGCGCTTCGC
>ERZ778027.4525-NODE-4525-length-11760-cov-6.064075_pt1 | contig 11760 bp, 8 predicted proteins | sample MGYA00375757_ERZ778027 | MGnify/ENA primary metagenome ERZ778027 (study PRJEB29350, sample SAMN05389817) | bioreactor metagenome | isolation source: Ammonium sulfate bioreactor | place: South Africa: University of Cape Town | collected 2014-02-18 ... | reverse complement strand
TGATGATTGGATTGGATTGATGATTGGATTGGATTGATGATTGGATTGATGATTGATGATTGGATTGATGATTGGATTGATGATTGGATTGATGATTGATGATTGGATTGGATTGGATTGATGATTGATGATTGGATTGGATTGATGATTGGATTGATGATTGGATTGATGATTGGATTGGATTGATGATTGGATTGATGATTGGATTGGATTGATGATTGGATTGATGATTGGATTGGATTGGATTGGATTGATGATTGGATTGATGATTGGATTGATGATTGGATTGGATTGGATTGGATTGGATTGGATTGGATTGGATTGGATTGGATTGGATTGATGATTGGATTGGATTGGATTGGATTGATGATTGGATTGGATTGATGATTGGATTGGATGCAGTTCATTCGATCTTGACGCAGCACAACCCAGCACTCTATTCGGAGCTCGTCGATGTCGTCGCGGTCGTGGTGGCAGCAGCCGCAGCGGTACGCGAAGCAGCCTCAGCCTGCAGTCGCTTGCACACACCCTGCGCCATCCACCAAACGTATCAACACCATTGCTCATGTATCAGCGGCGGCAGCTGCATATGCGTACCTTGTGCGATGACCAATGGCGAACTTGGCACGGCCTGCGAGCGAGTAAGCAAGCAAAGCAAGCCATGTCAGTATGTGTGTATGGCTCGCTCAATCGCTCTCGTCGTACTTTCCGCAGTAGTACACCTGGCGGCAGTTGGCACACGACTTGTACGCCACGGGCGTCTCGCTCTTGATCTCGTCCTCGTAGTAGCCGCAGCCGCCGCAGGCGCGCTTGCCGCTGGCGTTGCGCTGGTACACGCCGTTGATGGCAAGCAGCTGCACGTCGAACACCAGGTCGGCGTTGGGCGGTATGTCGCCACCAGCACCGCGCGCTCCGTAGCCAAAGTGCGACTTGATGTGCAGCTTGGCGCGCTCGCCGAGGCTCAGCTTGGCGACGCCCTCGTCCCAGCCACGGATCACTTGGCCGACGCCGATCGTGAACTCGAACGGCTGGTTGCGGTCGCGCGACGAGTCGAACTTCTTGTTGTTGGACGCGAGATGGCCGTCGTAGTGCATCGTGAGGTTGTCGCCACGCTTCGGGAACGTGACGCCATCGCCAGGCGAGAGCGATTCGATCGTGACACCGTCAGAGGCCATGCTGTTGCGTGAGAGAGTGAGCAGCGAGCAAGTGAGAGCAAAATCGCTTAGATTCGCTCATTCATTCGTTCAGGCGTCGTCGGTTCATTAAACCCGCGCTCGTTGGTATGCTCGATTCCCGGCGCGCGCTCCGTTCCAGATTTATTCGAGCCTTGGTGCGGCCACACCACCCGAGAGCTGATCAGCGCACCATCAACACCAACACCAAGACACAGAGAGTTCGAGGCACGATTTCCGGGTGCAGAGGGTACACGGAACGGAAGGGAACGGAAGAGAAAGGAAAGCACAGAAACCTCTGAGAGAGAAGAGACCGACCGATCGCTCCTCAGTCTCCTTCCCGCCTTCTCGCGCCAACACCTCTCTACTCTCCTCTCCCCCGAACCACCCTCGAGCGCCCGCGGCGAATAAATCCCTCCTCCTCGCGCACACGATGAGCCACCAAGGTTACGCACCGCTCCCTCAAAGTGGACAGGCCCCACCGTCGTCGACCTCGCAACAGCTCGATCCCTCGGTGCTGATCGAGCCCTATCGCCCCGAGGTCACTGCCGAATGGTTGCCGCCGCCTCCAGCCACCAAGCCCTTCGGGCCCGAGCAACGTACGCCACATCCCCACACATCCCCCACACATCCCTTGATGTCCGTACACTCACTCGCCTACTCTTCATATCTCTCTCGCTGGCGATATCCCTCTCGTTGACCGATCGACGATGCTCTCGTTGCGCGCACCACATCTCCAGCGCCGCAAGCTCTCACCGAAGCGGTGCTCGATACTCGGCCCTTTAGCGAGGAGGACGCTCGTGAGTGCCTCGACTCCTACATCAAGTCGACCTGGTTCTCTCGTCGTGGCGTACGTACGCGCGCTATCTCTCGATCTCTCTCTCGCGCACTTCACAATGGAGTGGCTCGTCGTCGCTCACCTTCCATACATTACCTGACCGCCCGCGTGGCACGCACAGTTCGCTCGCGATCTGCTCATCAGCCAGATCTCGTCGGCGGACGCCTACGTGGCCGAGCTCGAGACCTTCCTCGAGTCGCGAAAGGTGACGCCCGATTATCGTCCGATGCGCGAGTTGATCCACACGCTCGACGGCCCCAACATGGGTCCCGCGCCTGGTCCGTGGCAGGTAGGTTGCTCGCGTTCGCTCTCCCTCGCTCTCCCTCGCTCTCCCTCGCTCTCTCGCTTGAGTGCGGCCTTCGTGACTGACTGACACCTTGACGACCAGATCGAAGCCCATCCGCGTACGTTGTTCGCCGACATGGACCTTTCGATCCAGGTACCGCACACCGAAGAGGTGCGAGTGTGCCACAACTGTCGCGGACGCGGCGATGTCATCTGCTCGTTCTGCCACGGCCATGGCCACATTACGTGCTCGACGTGCCACGGCACTGGCCATCGAACCGTGCACAAGACCGACTCGAACGGAGTCTCGCGCTCCGAGAGCGAGCACTGCTCGTTCTGCCACCACGGCCACCGTGATTGCTCGACGTGCGCTCGAACGTACGTGTGCCGTTCGTGCATTTCTCACTCTCTCACACTCGCTCACTCACTCTCGCGAATGCAAACAGTGGCTACGTGCGTTGCACCGTGTGCGATGGTTACCGCAACCTGATCCACTTTCTGCGCCTCGACATTGCATGGCGCAACAAGCGCCAACGCGCCGTGATCGACGCTGAGGACGACCAACTCGAGTACGCGCTCTCCATGCCCTATTGCTGATGCCGTTGTTGTTGCCTCACTGACTGACTGATCGCAGTGCCAACGAGCGTACGCGCTTGACATCGTCGGACGCCATCCGAGGCGCTCAGGGCCCGCTGGTGTTCGCCGAGGAGGACGTCGTGCTGCCGCTGCGCAACGCCAACGACCTCGTGCGCGTCAACCCGGGCGTCAACGGCAGCGTCAACCGCCTGCTCGAGGCGGCGGTCGATGCGTCGCAACTGCAGCACCGCCAGCGCTTGATGATCCGCGGCCTGCCCATGTACAAGGTCTCGTACCTCGACAAGGGCGTGCCGCACAACTTCTGGGTCGTCGGCACCAACCGCACGGTGCATGCGCCTCACTTGCCGTTGGACATGATGCGCGTCTCGATCGCCGCGCTGTTGTGCCTGTTGCTGATCGCCGCCATCGTCGGTGGCATCGGCGCTCTCGTGTACTTTGTGGTGCTCAAGTAAGCCAGCCACACAAGCTCAAGCCTGCTCCTGCTCCGCTGCATTGTTGGCTGCCTTCTCGTCAAGCTATCTATCTATCCATCTATCCATGCTCTTGTTTCGTTCCTTCGTACTGTTGGGTGCTCCCCAGCCATCCCTATCCCTACTAAAGCTACCGAGCCGTCGTTGTGCTCTACATACATTCATTGTGGCCATCCATCAATCCCGTCACACTCGGGAAGAAGCAATTGCTGCCCTGTCGGCAACGTGACCTCGAATAACGAGCTGTTCGGGTGCTCAGTGATGTTGGATACTAACTCGAGCGCCAACGACGAGCGAATCAGCGCTACTCGACCCAGCTCGTCCGGAACCTCGAGATACAAGCGGCCATCGTTGCGTGAGACTCGCAGCGCTACAGTCAGCCAGTCAGTCAGTCAGTCTCGATGTTAGTGAGGTTGGTGGTTGCCATTGATCCCTCTCTATTGCACACCTGCTGGGTCGAACGGATGCTGCAAGTCACCAGCATACACGAGAGCACGAATGCCTCCAGTAGCGTCGTGATGTAGCGCCGAATGGAACACGATCGGTGTGCGCTCGTATCGTAGGAAGTTCAGCTCGACGCCACACGGCGATACGAATGGATACAATCGAGCTGTAGCATGTCGTATGGAGGAGCATCGGGAGCCCTTCGTCTCGTTGTCGTCAGGAGGCAGCGAGTTGCGCACAAGGTTCGAGAAGAAGAAGTTCAAGAACCTCACGTCCTTGAGATGCACGGGGCCGCTTGGGAGCGTGACGGCAGTGTGGCGCGCCTCATCGAACCAGTCGCTCGTGCTGCATGTCGAGTCGAGAGTCGATGAGTCTCGTTGTCGTCGGCGACGTTGTTGTACACGATCGACCTCGAGTGATGGCAGGCTGTACAAACAGCCACGTTCATCGAGCCAGTAAAAGTACAAGCGCTGATACCACGAGCAGTGATGCAACTCGATTCGAGGAGTCGAGGAGCTGCTCATAGGTCTCGGAGGCAGACGCGTATTCAACGGCGATAACCTCGAACCAAGACGAAGTTGTTGTAAGATCGATAGCATGATGGAGTGCTGGATCGGTTAGCGAATGGAATGGATTGAATAGCGAACGGACTGGATTGAATAGCGAATGGACTGGATTGAATAGAGAATGGATTGGATCGAATAGCGAATGGAATGATTTGAATAGCGAATGGATTGGATCGAATAGCGAATGGATTGGATTGAATAGCGAATGATGAGAGTAAGAACAGTGGCCTATCCATTCGATCTCTCGCTCTCCCTCACGCGCTGACACCTGGTATCCATCGTCTCGTATGAAGATGAAGCCCTCCAACGCAACAAGACCCTCACCGTCCTCATCCTGGATCGAGATCTCACGTGACACGATCCCGTTGTTCGCGCACTCGTTCATCGAAGCGTTCGCCATCTTGATACTGTTCCTGGCACCGCGCTCGGTCTATCTCGACAACCAACTCTTCGATCCGGAGCAGGTCGGATCGGCCACCTCGCAGTCACTCGCCGTGGCCTTGGTAGCCATGACCGTCGTGGCCATGTTCGTGACGCGACGCGGCGCCACGATCGGCGAGCGGCTCGCAGCGAGTTTGGTGTGCTTGCTGTACCACACGTTGCTGTGTGTCGCCGTTAGCGTGCGGCTCTATCGCGGATACGCGGTGCCTGGACCAGGCAGCACGGACTTTGACCGATGGCTCGTTGAGGTCGTAGCGCATGTACCGGTAGCGTGCTTGCTCCTCGACTCGAGTATTAGGCTGTACACAAGATCGGCCCACAGCAAGGAGCACTAGATGCTACCTCGTAACACGGAATCGTTCATGCGCTTATCCTATCATTCACTTGTTGTTCATTATTACTCGCATAGCTCAAGAAGACTTGGAAGCAGTGGTAGCAGCAGCAGCTTGTTGGTTGGCGAGTCGGTACGAGGAGCGCCATTGAGCGTAGCCCTTGTCGGTGCCCATGAGCCAGTCCCAGAACTTGTAGCCGCCGAGGTTGTACTTGCGACCTTGCACCGAGTGATGGTAGAAGTGCGCCTCGGCGCCACCGTAGATTGGTGATAGTAGACGCAAGGGATGGAACGGCAAGGCGTAGCCCGAGTGAGCGTCGGTGCTGCGCAGCTCACGGAACACGAGCCACAGCCAGTGAGTGACAATGTGCGTGCCAAAGAACCACGCCGTGATGAACGGGCTGTGAATCAACGACAGGCGACCAGCAACGCGGATGATTAGAAGAGCAGTCACGAGTGTGATCGTGATCGTGTGTGCGCGCCCGCTCGACGCATACCCAGCCATCAGAGGCACCAGGAAGTTGCAGAAGAACTCGACCGGATGCGCAATCTCGCCAGTCAACGAGAAGACATTGACGAACTCGTGATGGCGCTTGTGGTACTTGTTATACGCCCACGGCGTGTGCATCCTGTTGTGCCACAGCCCGCCGCCACCACCGCCACCGCCACCGATTGGTCAACTTGCGAGAGAGTGAGTGAGGCAGCGAGGAGCGAGTACACACCACTTATGCACCCAATAGAAACCAGCATCCTCGACGATATTGAACACAACCAACTGAACCAGTATCTCTTGCCTGCGAGGACCACCACATTAGAACCACCAACACCACTACCACCACGAGTAGGGCACTCTCGCGCTCGTACGTCACGACCTACGTACCACGAAGGAAGAACGGGTGAGGTATGGAAGCCGACGTACGCCAGCAGCGGATACGACAGCAACGTGAGCGGCAGCAGCTGCAGCACGTGACCGCGAAGCAGCATCCAGAACGAGCCCCACACGAGCTCTTGTGATGGATATTTCTACCCAGATCGATTGGAATGAATACGATGGATTGGATTGGATTGGATTGGATTGGGTTGGATTGGATTGGATTGGGAGATACACGTACATCAGCAGCAATACGATACGATTGCAGTAACTTGAAGCGATCCAGCAGCAAGTACGGTAGATTGAACACCAACCATGCCACCTGATGCACAATGAACGTGCCTCCAACCACCACCATCCAAGGAGGATACTCACGAGCGATCGCTGCCCACCACTGCTCCATTCCTTGGCGACTACAACGCTGCTTCTGCTGCTGCTCCTCTCAAGCAATGAATCAAGTCGATCAGATCGATCAACGAAGCGTAAATCTTCGCCATATTCAGACGGGGTACGAAAGAATATCGCATACCCCGGACAGTTAAGCCCATCATTGTGTGAGGAGCGTTTGGTTTCTTGTTCCAACCAAGCCCACCATTGCCGTACGCTGGCGCTCGTCACACACGACGGACGGACGACACGGCGCGTTGTGGTGGCCTCTCGCTCCTTGTTCCTCCTTCTCTCCCTCTCGTCCCCTCTCTCTCGCTCGGCGGCCACCCACCCTTTCTCGTGTGTGTCGGTCTGTCGTGCAGTGAGTCGGTGTGTGTGTCGGTGTAAGAGTGCGTAGTGTTCGAGTTCGTGTCTCTCGCTCGCGTTTCTTGCGCCCACTCCATCATCGTCATCATGGCACACACTTTTGTAGTGTTTGTTGTGGTGCTCTTGGCGGCTTCAGCGTTCGGTGGCGCACCGCTCGTTCTCACGACGCCGGCGTCTTTGACCATCGAGTGTGGCACGTCTTCGGCTCCTACGGCGACCGGTATCGCCACGTACACTGGCACCGGCTGCGGCCTTCGTGTTCAGCTCAACTACACCGACACGATCCCGAACGCCAACACGTGCAACCGCTTCTTCCTTCGCACCTGGACCGTGGTCGATGGTTGCGGTATGGAGGCCGTCGGCACGCAGACCATCACGATCCAGGACACCACGGCGCCGGTCATTACGCTCGTCGGCGGTGCGACCGTCACTCTCGAGTGCGGCAGTTCGACGGCGCCGTCGTCGACGCTGGGCGCGACTGCGGTCGATGCGTGCGGCACGCAATATTCGCTCACGTACTCGGACAGCACGCCGACCGCCGGCATGTGCGGCCTGCTGTTCTCGTTCACGCGTACCTGGACCGCCATCGATGCGTGCGGCAACTCGGCCTCGTCGATGCAGATGATCTCGACGGTCGACACCACCAAGCCGACGCTCGTCATTCCGCAGAACCATGTGTTCGAGTGTGCGAGCACGACGCCGCCGACGCTCACCGCCATGACGCTCAACGACAAGGCCACCGCCAACGACCGCTGCACGGCGCCCGGGGGCGTCATGATCGCGTCGATGGACACGGTCTCCAAGCCGTGCCCCAGCTCCGGCACGACGTTGATCTCTCGCGCCTGGACCGCGACCGATGCGTGTACCAACGCTGGCGCCGCCACGCAGACCATCACGGTGACCGACACGCGCCCGCCGGCGCTCACGCTCCCTTCGCCGGTCTTTACGTCCGAGTGCGACCAGACGATGCCGATTCCGCCCATGAGCACCCCAACCGTGACCGTCACGGACCTGTGCGACTCGGGTGCCAACTTCTACTACAACGACACGGTCGTGCGCCAGAACTGCGGCAACTCCGTGCAGTACAAGCGAACCTTCACCGGTTACGATGCGTGCGGCAACAAGGCTCAAATTGTGCAGACGGTCAACATCGTCGACACGACGCCGCCGGTCTTTACGCCGCCGGGCCCTGTCACGGTGCAGTGCGCCGCCGGAGCCACGGCGCTCGCCAACACCGGTGCCTCGCCGTACCCGACCGGCACCGACAAGTGCTCGGCCACCGTCGTCGTCACGTACCAGGACGTCGCGACGCCTGGCTGCACCTACGTGCCGTCGCTCAAGCGCACCTGGACCGCGACCGATCAGTGCGGTCTCCAGACCTCCGGCGCGCAGACAATCACGGTCCAAGACACCGTGCCGCCGACCGTCACCGTGCCGCCGGCGCTTACGCTTGAGTGCGCTGTCGCGAGCGCCACCTTCGTGCCGGTACTCGCGACCGCCACGGACGCGTGCGATCCGGCGCCCACCATCTCGATCTCCACCTCGAACATCAACATCAAGGTGCCCGGCGTGTACCAGCGCAACTGGATCGCCACCGACCACTGCGCACAGGCGTCGGCACCTTCGCCACAAACGATCACGGTCTCCGACACGACGCCGCCGGTGCTCGTGTTGCCGCCCGACATTGTTGTGCAGTGCGGTCAATCGACCATGCCGGCCGCCACCGGCACGGCGACCGCCGTCGACCTCTGCGACCCGAATCCCACGGTGGCGCCGCCGGTCGACGTCTTTACGGCGCGTTGCGGCAACTCGGGCACCATTGCGCGTACCTGGACCGCCAAGGACGCCTCGAACAACATGGTCTCCAAGACGCAAATCATCACGGTCGTCGACTCGCTGCCGCCGGTCATCACCGTGCCGGCGCCTGTGACGGTCGATTGCACCGCCAGCACCACGGTGGCGTCGCTCGGCTCGGCGACCATCGTCGACGCGTGCACTCCGGCACTTCGCTCGATGAGCAGCACCGACACTGTCGTGTCGGTCGGCTGCGGCGGCAACAAGGAGGTGACGCGCGTGTGGTACGCCACCGATGCGTGCGGCCACACTTCGTCCGCCACGCAGTTGATTCACATCAAGAGCACCATGGCTCCGATGGTCACGCCGCCGAGCAACATTGTTATCGAGTGCGGAAACTCGATTGCGCCCGTCGCCGGTGCCGCTGGTGCACCGACCATCACGTCGCAATGCAACCGCATCGTCGGCATGAACTACACCGACTCGGTGACCGCTGCGCCGTGCGGCTTCACAAAGACCATCTCGCGCACGTTTACGGCGGTCGACGACTGCGGACTCCGCTCGGCCCCGAGTGCCCCGCAGACGATCACCGTCATGGACACGACGCCGCCGCGCATCGGTGTGACGCCAGCCACCATCACGGCGCCGTGCAACGTCGAGATCTCGAACCTCGTCAACCTCTACAACATTGTCGTCGTCGCCAACGACACTTGCAGCGCCTTCGTCAAGGTCACGAGCTCGGATGCCACCTCGTTCCCGACTGTCAACTGCGGCTCCGGCACGCTGACGCGCACCTACAAGGCCGTCGATGCGTGCGGCAACATGGCCACCGCCACGGTCGTCGTGACGTTGGTCGACAACACACCGCCGGTCTTTAGCGACCTCGCTCGTGCGAGCGTCTCGCTCACGTGCTCCGAGGATTCGAGCGTCAGCGGCCCGGCCGGTACGCTGACCGCCACCGACACGTGCTCTTCCGTGACGGTGACGTCGGCCGACACGACGGCCGCGCTGCCGAACGCCCCGGCGTGCGCCAACAACCAGGTCATCACTCGCACGTGGACCGCCAAGGACGCGTGCAACAACGCCGCCACCTTTGTGCAGACCATCACGGTCAGGAGCACCGAGCCGCCGTCGTTCACCACGTTCCCGGCCGACCTGCTGCTCGAGTGCCCGGCCGCTCCGATGCTCACGCAGCCGACCTTTTCCGACAAGTGCGCCGGTACCGTGACGCTCAGCAGCACGTCGACCAACACGACGCTGTGTGGCTCGACCTACATCAAGTTCCTCACGTACCGCATCACGAACGTTTGCGGCCTGTCGTCGAGCCGCACGCAAAAGATCCAGTTCTTCGACACGCTGGCGCCCGTCATCTCGGTCTCCAATCCCGGACCGATCCTGTGCACCACCAACTACACGGCGGCCGCCCTCGGTGGCTACTCGGTCGCCGACGCTTGCGACCCCAACCCCGTGGTCGTCACGTCCGATCGTCTCGTGCAATCGTGCGGTTCGTCGCGCATCATCGAGCGCCGTATCACGGCCACCGACGTGTGCGGCCACGTCTCGACCGCCACGCAGCGCCTCAACGTGCTGGCCAACGCCGGCTCGTTCACGCTGCAGGTGCCGACCGCCAACCTCGTGTGCTTCTCGTCGACGGCCTACAACGCCACCGGCGTCGGAATCGCCACGTACACCAACCCGTGCACGACGCCGGCCGTCGTCACCTACAACGACATTGGTCAGATCTCGTCGTGCGGTGTCGGTAGCATCACGCGTACCTACACGCTGAACGACGGCTGCAACCTGCCGCAGACGCTCACGCAGACCATCACTCTCACCGACTCGCCGAGCCTCGTCATCAGGCCGACCTCGGTGTCGCTCCAGTGCAACACCACCACCGGCCCGCTGGCGCCCTTGGTGCTGCCGACGGCCTTGGCCTCGTCGGCCGTCTACAACAGCTCGTGCCTCGCGCAACGCACGCCGATCGTCACCTACCGCGACGTCTACTCGGGCACCTGCTCGGCACCCGTCATCACGCGCACCTGGACCGCCAACGACTCGTGCAACCCGCTGCTCACCACCACGCAGACCATCAACGTCGCCGTCGCGCCGCCGACCTTCACCTTCGCCTCGACCAACATCTCGGTCGCGTGCCTCGCTCCGCAGGACCCGATCTCGCTCGCTTCGGTGCCGGTCTTCAACCCGTCGTGCGGCTTCACCAACGCCACTGTCTCGTACTCGGACAACGTCGCGACGCTCGTGTGCGGCCTCGGCTCCTACGTGCGCACCTGGACCGCCAACGACTCGTGCCAGGTCATCACCGGCACGCAGACCATCAACGTGCTCGGCTCGGTCTCCTTCACCGTCTCCAACGCCTCCATCACCGTGCAGTGCAACTCCACCATCCCGAGCCCGACCTACACGCACCCGTGCGGCTACCAGCCCAACATTACCTTTGTCGACTCGAACGTCGTCAACGGCTGCGGTCTCACCAAGAACTTTACTCGCACCTGGTCGGCGTCGCTCACCGGCTCCAACTGCAACACGCCCACCGTCGTGCAGAACATTACCATCGTCGACACGACGCCGCCGACCTTCACCTTCGCCCCGCCCAACGTCACCGTCGTGTGCGGAAACTCGACGGCCCCCGCCGCCACCGGTGTCGCCACCGCCGCCGACACTTGCGGAACCGCTACCGTCGCCGTGCCGGTCGATACGCCCTCCACTACCACCGTCATTGGTGCTCCTACGTGCCCGACCAGCATCACGCGTGTCTGGACCGCTACGGATCAATGTGGAAACTCGGCCACCTACACGCAGACCATCTCATTGGTTGCTCATCCATTCTAGTAGACTCCACTCGAAACTCTCTCTCTCTCTCTCTCTCTCTCTCTGATCGTCAAGCTCTCTCTCCCGCTCGCTCGCTCGCTCATCTTCTTGCTGACGACATCTTGCCTTCTCCTGTATGTTCACTTTCGATACACTCCCTCACTCGCTAGGAGCTCCTCTCAGTCTTGCTCTGCTCTTTCCTCTTGTTCTAGCTGTGTTGTGTTGTGTGAGTGAGTGGGAGCATCTCTCTCTGTGATTGCTCTCACTCCCACTATCCTATCGCGTACGCGCACAAGTGGCATTGTATGAATTGTATTGAGAGACTCACTTCAATTACGGCACTTGCTCGCTCGTATCTACACACTCACACTC
>ERZ778027.4524-NODE-4524-length-11761-cov-3.515120_pt1 | contig 11761 bp, 11 predicted proteins | sample MGYA00375757_ERZ778027 | MGnify/ENA primary metagenome ERZ778027 (study PRJEB29350, sample SAMN05389817) | bioreactor metagenome | isolation source: Ammonium sulfate bioreactor | place: South Africa: University of Cape Town | collected 2014-02-18 ... | reverse complement strand
GGCGACTTCTTCGATCTCCATGCCGCCTTCGGTGGAGGCGATCACGGTGATCCGGCCCGACAACCGGTCGACCAGGAGGGAGAGATACAGCTCGCGGGCGATGTCGCAGCCCGCTTCGACGTAGACCCGGCGCACCGCGCGGCCGGCGGGGCCGGTCTGCTTGGTGACCAGCGTGTGGCCGATCATCGCCTCGGCCGCCGCCTTCACCTCGGCGGTCGAGCGCGCGAGCCGCACGCCCCCCTTGCCGTTCGGATCGTCGGCGAAGCGGCCGGCGCCGCGGCCGCCCGCATGGATCTGCGACTTGACCACGTAGACCGGGCCGGGGAGCTTCGACGCCGCCGCCTCAGCCTCTTCGGGCGTCCAGGCGACATGGCCCTCGAGCACGGAAACGCCGTAGCGCTTCAGCAGCTCCTTGGCCTGGTATTCGTGGATGTTCATCGCAGAGCCTCAGCCGATCAGTTTCTTGGAGGCTTCGATCAGCTCGCGGACCGCGCCGCAGGACTTGTCGAACGCCGCCTTCTCGGTGCCGTTGAGCTCGATCTCGACGATCCGCTCGACACCGCCGGCGCCGATCACCACCGGCACGCCGACATACAGGCCGTCGATGCCGTACTGGCCGGTCAGGTAGGCGGCGCAGGGCAGGACGCGCTTCTTGTCCTTCAGGTAGGCCTCGGCCATCGCGATCGCGGACGCGGCCGGCGCATAGAAGGCCGATCCGCGCTCCAGCAGCTTGACGATCTCGCCGCCGCCATTCGCCGTGCGGGTGCAGATCGAGTCGATCTTCTCCTGCGTCGTCCAGCCCATCTTGATCAGGTCGGGGACCGGGATGCCGGCGACCGTGGAGTAGCGGGTCAGCGGCACCATCGTGTCGCCATGGCCGCCGAGCACGAAGGCGGTCACGTCCTCGACGGAGACGCCGAACTCCTGCGCCAGGAACAGACGGAAACGGGAGCTGTCCAGCACGCCCGCCATGCCGACCACCTTCTCGGCCGGCAGGCCCGACTTCTCCTTCATCACCCACACCATCGCGTCCAGCGGGTTGGTGATGCAGATCACGAAGGCATCGGGGCAGTGGGTCTTGATGCCCTCGGCCACCTGGGCGATCACGCCGGCGTTCTTGCCGATCAGGTCGTCGCGGCTCATGCCGGGGGTGCGCGGGAAGCCGGCGGTGACGATCACGACGTCCGCGCCCTTGATGGCGCTGTAGTCGGACCCGCCGCTCATCTCGGCGTCGAACCCGTCGACCGGGCCCGACTGATGTCGAGCGCCTTGCCGGCCGCGACCCCCCCGAACACGTCGAACAGGACGACGTCGCCCAGTTCCTTCAACCCGATCATGTGGGCGAGCGTGCCGCCGATATTGCCGGCGCCAATCAGGGCGATCTTGTTGCGGGCCATGCCGAGTGTCCTTCCGAGGCGCGATCCGGCGCCATACTGAAACAGGTGCGGCCCGCCAGGCGGGGTCCCGAATGTCGGCCGGAGAGGGCCGGACCGCGGGTCGGCCTGGAAGGCTGGCCGTTGCTAGCCCATCGCGATCCCCCCGACAAGCGGGGCGGGTGCAGTGCAGCATGGCCAGCGACAGGCCCGCCTACGGCCGCACTCTTATATGCGGCCTATATGACGGCCGGCCTCGGGCCCCATCGCCCCTATACGCGCTCCACCCCTACTCCTCCCGTCGGTTTCATCCCCCAATCCGGCGGGGTTCCCATGTTCGACCTTCTCTACCTCCTGCTTGGCGCCGCCTTCCTCGGCGGCTGCGTGCTCTACGCGTTCGGCTGCGAGCGGCTGTGAGGCACCGATGACCTTCGACCTCATCCTGGGGGCCGTGGTGATGCTGGGCCTGCTGGCCTATCTCGCCTACGCCCTGATCCGGCCCGAGAGGTTCTGACGCCATGACCCTCGACGGATGGCTGCAGATCGGCCTCTACCTCGCCCTCCTCCTCCTCATCACCCGGCCGTTCGGCGGCTACATGCACCGGGTCTTCGCGGGCGAGCGCACCCTGCTCTCCCCCGTGCTGCGACCGGTCGAGCGCGGCCTTTACCGGCTCGCCGGCGTGGACGAGCGCATCGAGCAGCACTGGACCGGCTACGCGGTCGCGATGCTGGTGTTCACCCTGGCCGGCTTCGTCCTGCTCTATGCGCTGCAGCGGTTGCAGGGCGTGCTGCCCTTCAACCCGCAGGGCCTGCAGGCGCCCGCGCCCGACCTCGCCTTCAATACGTCGGTGAGCTTCGTCACCAATACCAACTGGCAGTCCTACGTGCCGGAAGCGACGCTGTCGTACCTGGTGCAGATGGCCGGGCTGACAGTGCACAACTTCGTCTCGGCCGCGACCGGGGTGGCGCTCGCGCTCGCGCTGATCCGCGGCTTCGCGCGGCGCGGCGCGGACACGGTTGGGAACTTCTGGGTCGACATGACCCGGTGCACGCTCTACGTGCTGCTGCCCGTCTGCATCGTCGTCGCCCTGGTCTTCGTCTGGCAGGGCGTGCCGCAGAACCTCTCCGCCTACACCGATGCCACCACGCTCGAGGGCGCGAAGCAGCTCATCGCGCAAGGGCCGGTCGCCTCGCAGGAGGCGATCAAGATGCTCGGCACCAATGGCGGCGGCTTCTTCAACGCCAACTCGTCGCATCCGTTCGAGAACCCGACGGCGCTGACCAACCTGATCCAGATGCTGCTGATCTTCGCGATCGGCGCGGCGCTGACCAACGTGTTAGGCCGCGCGGTCGGCAACGAGCGACAGGGCTGGGCGATCTTCGCGGTGATGGCGCTGCTGTTCCTGGCCGGCGTCACCGCCCTCTACTGGGCCGAAGCCGCGGGCAATCCCGCCTTCGCCGCGTTCCACGTCGATCCGACCGGCGGCAACATGGAAGGCAAGGAGGTGCGGTTCGGCATCGCCAACTCGGCGCTGTTCGCGACCATCACCACGGATGCGTCCTGCGGCGCCGTCAACGCCATGCACGACAGTCTCATGCCGCTGGGCGGGCTCGTGCCGATGCTGAACATCATGCTGGGCGAGATCGTCTTCGGCGGCGTCGGCTCCGGCCTCTACGGCATGCTGCTGTTCGTGATCGTGGCGATGTTCGTGGCCGGGCTGATGGTGGGCCGCACGCCCGAATACCTGGGCAAGAAAATCGAGGCGAAGGAGGTCAAGATGGCCATGCTGGCGATCCTGTGCCTGCCGCTGTCGATCCTGGGCTTCACCGCGCTCGCGGTGGTGATCCCCGCCGGCACCGCCGCGCTGTCCAATGCCGGCCCGCACGGGTTCTCCGAGGCGCTGTATGCCTACACCTCGGCCGCCGGCAACAACGGCAGCGCCGGCCTGTCCGCGAACGTGCCGTTCTGGAACGATACGCTGGGGCTCGCGATGTTCATCGGCCGCTTCCTGGTGATCGTGCCGATGCTGGCGGTGGCGGGCTCGCTCGCACGCAAGAAGATCGTGCCGGTTTCATCTGGAACCCTGCCCACGGATGGCGGCCTGTTCGTCGGCCTCGTCACCGGCGTGATCCTGATCACCGGCGGCCTCACCTTCCTGCCCTCCCTCGCCCTGGGCCCGATCGTCGAGCATCTCTCGATGCGCGCCGGCACCCTGTTTTGAGACGAGACCCTTCCATGTCCTCCCATGCTCGTAGCGCCCAGCCCACGCTGCTGGACCCGGCCATCCTGGTGCCCGCGATCGGCCAGGCCGTCCGCAAGCTCGACCCGCGCCAGATGGCGCGCAACCCGGTGATGTTCGTGGTCGAGGTCGTCGCCGCCCTCACCACGGTGCTCGCAATCCGCGACCTCGCGAGCGGCGGCGCCGGTCTCGGCTTCACCCTGCAGATCATCCTGTGGCTATGGGTGACCGTTCTGTTCGCCAACTTTGCCGAAGCGGTGGCCGAGGGGCGCGGCAAGGCGCAGGCCGCCAGCCTGCGGCGCGCGCGCACCGAAACGCAGGCGAAGCGCCTGCTGCCCGGCAGCGACGGACGGTTCTCGCCCCCAGGCCTGTGGGAGCCGGTCGCGGCCCCCGACCTGACATCCGGTGAGATCGTGCTGGTGGAGGCCGGCGACCTCATCCCCTCCGACGGCGAGGTCGTCGAGGGCATCGCCTCGGTCGACGAGAGCGCGATCACCGGCGAGTCCGCCCCGGTCATCCGTGAATCCGGCGGCGACCGTTCGGCGGTGACCGGCGGCACCCGCGTGCTGTCCGACTGGATCGTGGTGCGCATCACCGCAGCCCAGGGCTCGACCTTCCTCGATCGCATGATCTCGCTGGTCGAGGGTGCGGAACGGCAGAAGACGCCGAACGAGATCGCGCTGAACATCCTGCTTGCCGGCCTGACCATCATCTTCGTCGTTGCCGTCGCAACCATCCCCGCCTTCGCGGCCTATGCCGGCGGCTCGATCCCGGTGGTGGTCCTGGCGGCACTGTTCATCGCGCTGATCCCGACCACGATCGGCGCATTGCTGTCCGCGATCGGCATCGCCGGCATGGACCGGCTGGTGCGTTTCAACGTCCTCGCGATGTCCGGCCGCGCGGTGGAGGCCGCGGGCGACGTCGACACGCTGCTGCTCGACAAGACCGGCACGATCACGCTGGGCAACCGCCAGGCGACCACCTTCCTGCCGATCGCCGGCGTCTCGGCGCAGGAGCTGGCGGAAGCGGCACAGCTCGCCTCCCTCCCAGACGAGACGCCGGAAGGCCGCTCCATCGTCGTGCTCGCGAAGGAGGAGTACGGGCTGCGCAGCCGCGACATGGCGCCGATCGGCGCGCAGTTCGTGCCGTTCTCGGCGCAGACCCGCCTGTCCGGCATCGACTACGACCGGGTCTCGATCCGCAAGGGCGCGGTGGACGCGGTGCTCGCCTGGGTGCGACAGGGCGCGGAGCGCGATCGCGGCGGGGTCGCCGTGCGCGACACCGTCACCGACGCGGCGGTGCGCGAACTGACCGCCCGCGCGGACGAGATCGCCAAGGCTGGCGGCACCCCCCTCGCCGTCGCCCGCGACGGCCGCCTGCTCGGCGTCATCGCGCTGAAGGACATCGTGAAGGGCGGCATCCGCGAGCGCTTCGCCGCGCTGCGGCGGATGGGCATCCGCACGGTGATGATCACGGGCGACAATCCGCTCACCGCGGCGGCGATCGCGGCCGAGGCGGGCGTGGACGACTTCCTGGCCCAGGCCACGCCCGAGACGAAGCTCAAGCTGATCCGCGACGAGCAGGCGCACGGCAAGCTGGTGGCGATGTGCGGCGACGGCACCAACGACGCGCCGGCGCTCGCGCAGGCCGATGTCGGCGTCGCGATGAACACCGGGACCGTCGCGGCCCGCGAGGCGGGCAACATGGTCGACCTGGACAGCGACCCGACGAAGCTGATCGAGATCGTCGAGATCGGCAAGCAGTTGCTCATGACCCGCGGCGCGCTGACCACGTTCAGCATCGCCAACGACGTCGCGAAGTATTTCGCGATGATCCCGGCGATGTTCCTCGCCTTCTACCCGCAGCTCCAGGTGCTGAACGTGATGCACCTGGCGACGCCGCAGAGCGCGATCCTGTCGGCCATCATCTTCAATGCCTTGATCATCGTGGCGCTGATCCCGCTGGCGCTGAAGGGCATCGCCTACCGCCCGATCGGCGCCGCGGCACTGCTCCGCCGCAACCTGCTGATCTACGGCCTGGGCGGCCTGGTCGCGCCCTTCGTCGGGATCAAGCTGATCGACATGCTCGTCTCCGCCGCGGGACTGGCATGACCGGCAGGCACGCCCGACTCGTGGCCGATCGCGACCGCGCACGACGCTCCCCATCAAGGCACCACACCATGACCTCCCACATCCGCCCCGCGCTGGTGATGATCCTCGGCATGACGCTGATCACCGGCCTCGCCTACCCGCTCGCCATCACCGGCGTCGCGCAGCTCCTGTTCCCGTCCCAGGCCAATGGCAGCCTGGTCGTGCAGAACGGCACCGTGATCGGCTCAACCCTGATCGGGCAGGCCTTCACCAGCCCGCGCTATTTCCACGGCCGTCCCTCCGCCACGAGCGCGGCCGATCCGAACGATCCCGCCAAGACCGTCCCCGCCCCCTACAACGCCGCCAACTCCGGCGGCTCAAACCTCGGCCCCACCAGCCAGGCGCTGGTCGACCGGGTGAAGGCCGAGGCCGCCGCGTTGCAGGCCGAGAACCCCGGTACGCCCATCCCCGCCGACCTCGTCACCACCTCCGCAAGCGGGCTCGACCCCGACCTCTCCCCCGCCGCCGCGCTGTTCCAGGTGAAACGGGTCGCCCGCGCCCGCAACCTGCCGGAGGACCGCGTCCGCGCGCTCGTCCTGCAGCAGACGCAAGGCCGGCTGCTGGGGCTCCTCGGCGAACCTCGCGTGAACGTCCTGCAGCTGAACCGCGCGCTCGATGCCATGCCGCCGGCCTGATCGCGGCGTGGTAGAGACGCGCATGGACGAACGTGCCGATCCCGCCCGCCCTTCGCCGGACGCGCTGTTGAAGCTGGCCGGCGCGGGCGGGCGCGGACGGCTCAAGATCTTCCTTGGCGCGGCCCCCGGGGTCGGCAAGACCTACGAGATGCTGAGCGCGGCCCAACTCCGCCGACGAGCCGGGCAGGACGTGATGATCGGCGTGGTCGAGACGCATGGCCGCGCTGAGACCGAGGCGCTGCTCGCGGGCCTCGAGACGATCCCGCGTCACCCCATCCCGTACAAGGGCCGCACGCTGCCGGAGATGGACCTCGACGCCATCCTCGCGCGCAAGCCCGCGCTCGTGCTGGTCGACGAGCTCGCCCACACCAATGCGCCCGGCAGCCGCCACCCGAAGCGCCACCTGGACGTGGAGGAACTGCGCGCCGCCGGGATCGACGTCTGGACCACGCTCAACATCCAGCATGTCGAGAGCCTGAACGACGTGGTCGCCCGCATTACCCGGATCCGCGTGCGGGAGACCGTGCCCGACCGGGTGATCGACGACGCGGACGAGATCGAGCTGATCGACCTCACCCCGGCCGACCTGATCCAGCGCCTGCGCGAGGGCAAGGTCTACGTCCCGCGCCAGGCCGACCGCGCCGTCCGCCATTACTTCCAGGCCGGCAACCTGACCGCGCTGCGCGAGCTCGCGCTGCGCCGCACCGCCCAGCGCGTCGACGCGCAGATGCGCGACTACATGCAGAGCCACGCCATCCAGGGACCCTGGGCGGCGGGGGAGCGTGTGCTGGTCTGCGTGGAGCCGCGCGCACGGCCCAGCGCGATCATCCGGCATGCCCGCCGCCTGGCTGACCAGCTCCGCGCACCCTGGGCCGCGATCTGCATCGAGACGCCGCAATCCAGCCGCCTGTCCGAGCGCGCGCGCGCCGACCTCGCAGCCGCGCTGCGTCTTGCGGAGAGGCTGGGAGCGGAGACGGTGATCCGGCCCGGCGACGACGTCGCGGACGCGGTGATCGAGCATGCGCGCGCGCACAACGTCACCCATGTCATCGTCGGCCGCTCGCATCGCAACCGCTGGACGCAGCTTCTGTTCGGCAGCGTCACGCAGCGGCTGATCGCCCGCGCGGGCGGCATCACCGTGCACGTGGTCGAACCCGACCTGCCACCCGACCTGCATCCGCCGCCGGCACCGCCGCGTGGGCGGGTGCGGCTTTCTCCCTACGGCGCCGGCCTGCTGCCGGTCGCGGCCGCCCTGCCGATCGCCTGGCTGCTGCACGGCGTGCTCTCGGTCGCGAACGTCACGCTCGTGTTCCTGACCGCAATCCTGCTCAGCGCCGTGCGCGTCGGTCTCGGCCCGTCGCTGCTGGCGAGCCTTGCGGCCGTGCTGGCCTACAACTTCTTCTTCCTGCCCCCGCTCTACACCTTCACCATCGCCGACCCCGAGAACGTGGTGGCGCTGTTCTTCTTCGCCGCCGTCGCGGTGATCGCGAGCAATCTCGGCGCCCGCGTGCGCGGCCAGGCGCTCGCCGCGCGGCAGCGCGCCCATGCGACCGACCAGCTCTACCAGTTCAGCCGCAAGCTGGCCGTCGCGGTGACGCGCGACGACCTGCTCTGGGCGACCGCGCACCAGATCGCGACGATGCTCCAGGTGCGGGTCGTGCTCCTGCTGCCCACCGAGGACGGGCTCGCGGTCCATGCCGGCTTCCCGCCCGAGGACCAGCTGGAGGAGGCCGACCTTGCCGCGGCACGCTGGAGCTACGCGAAGAACCACGTCGCGGGGCGGGAGTCGGACACGCTGCCGGGTGCCAAATGGCTGTTCCTGCCGCTCCGCACCGGCCGCGGGCCCGTCGGCGTGGTCGGCATCATCCGCGACGAGCCGGGACCGCTGCTCACCCCCGACCAGCAGCGCCTGCTCGACGCGTTGGCCGACCAGGCGGCGCTCGCGATCGAGCGTGTCACGCTGGCGCGCGAACTCGCGGAAGCACGCGTGCAGACCGAGACCGAACGGTTCCGGTCCGCGCTGCTCACCTCCATCTCGCACGACCTGCGCACGCCGCTCGCCTCGATCCAGGGATCCGCATCCAGCCTCGCGACCGCGACGCTGGACCCGTCGACCCGGCGGGACCTGCTCGAAACGATCGTCGAGGAATCCGAGCGGCTTAATCGTTTCATTGGGAACTTGCTGGATATGACGCGGCTAGAGTCGGGTGCGGTGCGGCCGCGCGACGGGCTGGCGGACCTGTCCGACGTGGTGGGCGCTGCGCTGCGGCGGGCGGCGAAGATCCTGGCCGGCCACACCGTCGTGCTGGATGTCGCGCCCGACCTGCCGCCGGTGCGGCTCGACATGGTGCTGTTCGAGCAGGTGCTGTTCAACCTGCTCGACAATGCGGCCAAATATGCGCCCCCTGGGTCCGCGGTCCGGATCGCCGCGCGTCGCGTGGAGGAGGAGGTCGTGCTGCAGGTGATGGACGAGGGCGACGGCCTGCCGCCGGGAGCGGAGGAGCGGATCTTCGAGAAGTTCTATCGCGCGGAGGGCGCGGACCGTCGCCGCGCCGGGACGGGTCTCGGCCTGGCGATCTGCCGCGGCTTCGTCCAGGCGATGGGCGGTCGCATCACCGCCGCCAATCGCCCCGACCGTTCCGGCGCCGTGTTCACGATCCACCTGCCCGTCCCCGACCTGCCGCCGCTGGCGGAGGAGGAAGCATGACCGAGGGCGCGATCCCCCTGCGCATCCTGGTGGTCGACGACGAGCCTGCGATCCGGCGCTTCCTGCGCGCCGGCCTCGCGGCCCAGGGCTATGTCGTCTCCGAACTGGACACCGGCGCCCCCGCGATCGACGCCATGCGCCGGCGCGCCGCCGACCTGCTGGTGCTCGATCTCGGCCTGCCCGATCTCGACGGGCTCGAGGTCATCCGCCGGCTCCGCGGCGCCGACGTCACCGCACCGATCATCGTCCTGTCGAGCCGCGACGACGAGGCGGCGAAGGTCGCGGCGCTCGATCTCGGCGCGGACGACTACGTGACCAAGCCCTTCGGCATGGAGGAGTTGTTCGCGCGGTTGCGCGCGGCGCAGCGGCACCGGCTGCAGCAGCAGGGTGAGGCCCCGCTGTTCCGCAGCGGCGATCTCACGGTCGACCTGGTGCGCCGGATCGTGACCGTCCGCGGCGAGGAGGTGAAGTTCTCCCCGCGCGAATACGCGCTACTGCGGCTCCTGGTGCAGCATGCCGGAAAGGTGCTGACACATCGCATGATCCTGCGTGAGGTCTGGGGGAGCGACACCGACGTGCAATACCTGCGCATCTACATCCGCGCGCTACGGCAGAAGATCGAGCCGGATCCGGAACGCCCCAGTCATATCCTCACGGAAACGGGCGTTGGTTACCGGCTGCGGGCGCCGGATCACGACGGTGGCCGGCGCGGAGCCGCGCCCTGATGGAGATCGCCGACCTGCTCGGCCCGGAACGGGTGGCATTGGACGCGAAGGCTCGCGACAAAGCGCAGGCGCTGCGCCTGGTGGCCGACCGCCTGGCGAACACCGGCCCGTCATCCGCCGCGATCGAAGCCTCTCTCGACGCGCGGGAGACGCTGGGGTCGACCGGTCTCGGCCGCGGCTTCGCCCTGCCGCATGCGCGCATCGACGGGCTCGATCGTTTCATCGGCGCCTTCTTCCGGCTGGCGCGCCCGATCGACTTCGCGGCGATCGACGGCGCGCCGGTGGACCTTGTGTTCGGCCTGCTGATCCCGACCGGCAACGATGCCGCCGCGATCGCGACGCTGGCCGCCGTCGCGCGGCTGGGCCGGGATCCGGCCGTGACCGACCGGCTGCGCCGCTGCCGCGATCCGCTCGAAGCGCTGACGGCGCTCACCACGCGCTTGTGAGCGTCACTCCGCCCTCTCACGCCCACCTTGAAGTCAGCAACGCGATCGTTTGGGGGCATCCGCATGAGCACAGTGTCGCGACGAGGTGTATTGGGCGCGACGTTGACGGGTCTCGCTCTCGCGCCGCAACGAGGACAGGCTGATGAAACCACGCCCGCCTCGCCCTCCGGCACGCAAGCGCCATCCTCTCCGGCACGGTCAGCCGAGGCGCTGGATATCGTTCTGCAGGTGAACGGGTCGGCCGTGCCGCTGACGGTGGAGCCACGCACCACCCTGCTCGATGCGCTCCGGGAACAGGCGCAACTCACCGGCACGAAGAAGGGCTGCGACCACGGGTCCTGCGGCGCCTGCACGGTCCATCTCGACGGCCGGCGGGTCGTGTCCTGCCTGACGCTCGCGGTGCGGGCGCAGGGCAAGGCGATCACCACGATCGAGGGGCTCGCGGTCAACGGCACGCTGCATCCGGTGCAGGCCGCCTTCGCCGAACAGGACGGGTTCCAGTGCGGCTACTGCACGCCCGGCCAGATCATGTCCGCCGTCGCGCTGATCGACGAAGGCCATACCGGTTCGGATGCGGAAATCCGGGAGTGGATGAGCGGCAACATCTGCCGCTGCGGCGCCTATCCCAACATCGTCGCGGCGATCCGCGGCTCCGTGCAGGAGGGCTGAGCTCATGCAGGCCTTCACCCTCACCACGCCCGATGGGCTCGAGTCGGCGACCGCAGCCGCCGCGCAAGGCGGCCGCTACATCGGCGGCGGCACCGACTTGTTGCAGCTTGCGAAGAACGACGTCGAGACACCCGACCGGCTGATCGATCTCGAGCCGCTGCCCCTCACCGAGATCACCGCGACGGACGACGCGCTGCGCCTCGGCGCGATGGCGCGCATGAGCGACGTGGCCGCGCATCCGGCCGTCGTCGCACGCTGGCCGGTGATCTCGCAGTCGCTGCTCGCCTCCGCCTCGCCGCAGGTCCGCAACATGGGCACAATCGGCGGGAACCTGCTGCAGCGCACACGATGCGGCTATTTCCGCGACACCGGTTTCGCCTGCAACAAGCGGGCTCCCGGCTCCGGCTGCCCCGCGATCCAGGGCGAGAACCGCATGCTCGCGATCCTCGGGACGAGCGATCACTGCATCGCCAGCCATCCCTCCGACCTGGCCGTCGCGCTGATCATCCTGGACGCCTCGGTGGAGTTGCGCGCGACCGATGGAACGACACGCACCCTGCCGTTGTCCGACCTCCACCGGCTGCCGGGCGATACCCCGCATGTCGAGACGACGCTCGCCCCGGGCGAACTGATCACCGCGGTATCCGTCCCCGCGAGCCGCGCGGCGATGCGCTCGCACTATCTCAAGGTGCGCGACCGAGCGAGCTTCGAGTTCGCCCTGGTCTCCGCCGCGGTCGCGGTCGATGCCGGCGCCGGGACCGTGCACGACATCCGCGTCGCGGCGGGCGGGGGCGGCGCCAAGCCATGGCGCCTGCC
>ERZ778027.4523-NODE-4523-length-11761-cov-5.810354_pt1 | contig 11761 bp, 10 predicted proteins | sample MGYA00375757_ERZ778027 | MGnify/ENA primary metagenome ERZ778027 (study PRJEB29350, sample SAMN05389817) | bioreactor metagenome | isolation source: Ammonium sulfate bioreactor | place: South Africa: University of Cape Town | collected 2014-02-18 ... | reverse complement strand
GAATGATAACAAATTGTTCACATTGCCCAGTAATTGGGCTAGGACCGCTACGCTTCAAACTCAAATCGGAATGCATAAACAGTGGTCAACATTGATGAAAAGCTGGCGCCAATCCTCGCGGAAGTGCTCCGCAGGAATGCCGGCGAAGAAGAATTCCATCAAGCCGTCAGGGAAGTCCTTGGAAGTCTCGGCCGCGTCGTCGCCAAACATCCCCGATATGCCAACAACCATGCTCTGATCGAGCGCCTGTGCGAGCCGGAGCGACAGATTATCTTTCGCGTTCCGTGGGTTGATGACTCCGGACACGTGCGCATCAATCGTGGTTTCCGGGTGCAGTTCAACTCGGCGCTCGGCCCCTACAAGGGCGGCCTGCGTTTCCACCCGTCGGTCAACGTCGGCATCATCAAGTTCCTCGGCTTCGAGCAGACGTTCAAGAACGCGCTCACCGGAATGCCGATTGGCGGCGGTAAAGGCGGATCGGACTTCAATCCGCGCGGCCGTTCCGATGGCGAAATCATGCGCTTCTGCCAGTCGTTCATGACCGAGCTTCATCGCCACCTCGGCGAGTACACCGACGTTCCCGCCGGTGACATCGGCGTCGGCGGCCGCGAGATCGGCTTCATGTTCGGTCAGTACAAGCGCCTCACCAATCGCTACGAAGCCGGCGTCCTGACGGGCAAAGGCTTGACATATGGCGGCTCTCGCGCACGCACCGAAGCGACCGGCTACGGCACGACCTATTTCGTGCAGAGCATGCTCGCCACGAAAAAGCAGGCGTTCGAGGGACGCCGCGTCGTCGTATCGGGATCGGGAAATGTTGCGATCTACGCCATCGAGAAGGTCGCCGAATTCGGCGGCAAGGTCGTGGCGTGCTCCGACTCGAACGGCTATGTCGTCGACGAAAACGGCATCGATCTCGCCCTCGTCAAGGAGATCAAGGAAGTCAAGCGCGGCCGCATTTCCGACTACGCCAAGATCAAGGGCGCACCAGTCCGTTATATCGAAGGCGGATCGATCTGGGATGTCCCGTGCGATGTCGCAATGCCGTCGGCAACGCAGAACGAACTGACCGGCAAGGACGCGCAGGCTCTCGTCAACAACGGTGTTATCGCAGTCGGTGAAGGCGCCAACATGCCTTGCACGCCGGAAGCGGTACACATCTTCCAGCAGGCTGGCGTGCTCTTCGCCCCCGGCAAAGCGGCAAACGCTGGCGGCGTCGCAACGTCCGCACTTGAAATGCAGCAGAACGCATCGCGCGATAGCTGGACGTTCGAGCAGACGGAAGCCCGTCTCGCCATCATCATGCGAGACATCCACGACAGCTGCGCCGAAACCGCCAAGGAGTACGGCGCACCCGGCGACTACGTCCTCGGTGCAAACATCGCAAGCTTCGTCCGCGTCGCAGAAGCGATGGAATCTCTCGGCGTTATCTGACGCTATCTATCGATCGGCCGGGCACTGCCAAAATGCGGTAGCGCCCGGCCGTTTTTTTGTGCAATCAAGCCGCGGACAACGTATCGAATTCAGCGCGTACGCTGTCGACGGTCGGCTTGATGAGCGCGCTGACGCCCGGGATCGCGAGCGCCTTATCGAACATCTGATCGAGCATCGGCCGCGTCGCGGCGATCGCATTAACGACCGTTTTACGAACGTCTGGCGAAAGCTGATCGAGCATCTTTTTCAGTCGTGAAAATTCATCGGCCGATTTTGCAAGAGGCTGAGCAACTGCTTGCGCGGACGCCTCGTCCTTGATGCTCGAAAGCGACGAACGCATCCCGTCGACCGCGTTTGCGATCTGCGCACCGAAGTCCGTATCTCCGACCTTGACTCCGCGAATACTGTCGAGCGCCTGGAATGGCGCCGGCATGATGTCCGTGCCCGCAGCACCCGTGCTCGTCCCGGTGTTCGACGGCGAGTTCGAATTGGCCTCTGTCCGTGCGGGAGTTTCCGTCGCCGGCGGCGGTGCGACCGCAGTCACGTCCGGACCCGAGCCTGTCCGCAGACTCCAGGCGATGCCGAGCAATGCCAGCACTGCAAGCGCCGGAAGTGCCCAGCGCCACGGCGACGACGCTTCGCGAGACTGATCGCTGTATCTCTCGGTCGGCGTCGTGTATTGCGGCCGCGAGGCGGGGTCCGCCGCTGTAGCGGCGCGCTCATCACCCATCACGCCGTCGAGAATACCCGTACCTTGGAGATATTTCGAAAAGCCTGAAGGGATAGCCCGCGCAATGCTGTCCTTTTGAGACTCGACGAGGTCAGCGAGACCATCGGCATCGAGCCCTCTCGCGCGTTGCTCTTGACCGAGCACGCCCAACACGACAGGTGCAAGCAAGCCCATCAGACTTTTCGAGATGCCACCGCCGACGCCGGCGTATTGGCTGACGGCATTGGTGAGCGCCGATGACGTCGAACCACCAAGAAGCGAATTCAGCAGGCTCGCGCCGCTTTCGACCACATTATTCTGCGTCGGGCTGCCAATCACGTTTCCCAGGTTCGAGAGCAGACCCGGCGGCTGCTGCGCGATCGCGCTGTTGAGAGCCGATGCGCCACCCGGCCTGGAAATCAAGGACACCAGAGCGGCGAGAAGGCCGGGAATACCAGCCTGCAAAGCTTTTTCTGCTTGTGACCTGTCGAGCCCTAGCCCCGAAGCGATGCGTGTAACGATGTTGGCGCTGAGAGCTTGGGTGATGCTGGCGATCAGATTTGCTGACATGGGAACCGTCCTTCCGGTTGCCCCCCGGATGCAGAACTCCCCTCAAGCTTGATGATTAGACGCGCAAAGCTCAGCCGAGTCCATCCGTTGCACGTCCGAGCAGCGAAGAAGGTAGGGCCGGATTCGCTTGAAGAACTTGCGAGCACAAACCTGAGCGCCGTTCAGCGGCGGCAGCTGCAGTGACATCGCTTTGAGAAAAAAACGTCTGCGCGCAACACGTAGACCCGCGCGATCTGATTCCGTTTCGCCGGAAAAAAACAAGGCCGACGCCCAGAGGGCGCCGACCCGTTCGTGGACATCGGGTACGGGAATGAAGAAGGGAGTACCCGACCAGCAAAAAATATCTTCAGCCGGCAGACGAGTCAATTGCAAAGAAACTTTTTTTCTTTATAGTCACGACAATGTGCATCCGAGACGATTTTGTTCCGGGTGACCCATGAAAATCGAAGCCAAGAAATCCGAACGCATCATTGCAGATGAGTTGGGGTCAAAGCCGTCGAAGCATCGGGTGATGCCAAGCTTTTCCCCGGGTCGCTCCATCGGTCGAGGCGTCAGCGTACGACAAGATCGCCGCCACCACTCTCGTGCACAAATCGGATCGTCCGTAAGCACCGCAATTCCGATCATGCACCTGCCGCCGAAAACTTACTAACGAATTTTGCGAAGGCCATGAAACTTAAACACCGAACATTGCCGTTCGATCTTCGCTCGCTGGAGATATTTCTCGCCGTCTGCGAAACCGGAGGCATGGCCGCCGCTGCGAGCGAACTTGGGCTGACGCAGCCTGCCGTGTCACAAACGATTTCCGAGCTCGAGAAGCGCACAGGTACGGATCTGTTCGACAGAAAGTGCCGCCCGCTTGCGCTTACTCTCAGCGGCTCGTTGATGCGTCAGCGCGCAACGGCGCTGCTGTCCGACGCACATCAGATCTCGCCTTTGCTACAGGATGCAAAGCAAGGAAAAGTCTCATTCATTCGCGTCGGACTGGTCGACTCTCTCAATCGCGCATTGACGATCAAGCTCTCCGAATATTTGCAGTCTCGCGCCGGCAAGGTTGCGATCCTCTCGGGTTTAACCGCAGCCCATGCGAGTGAATTGCTGACGCGCAAGCTCGACTTGTTTTTGGGCGTCGACGATCTCGAAGAAACGGCGGGCCTCGAACGATGGGAGATCGGACGCGAGCCCTACGTCCTGTTGCTGCCCGCAGGCACACGCATGGTTCAAACCATCGACGATCTGAAGCGCCTCGCGGAAACCAAGCCGTTCATCCGCTTCAGCGCGCGCTCACAAACGGGCGTCGAGATCGAACGCCATTTGCGCCGCCTTGGCATCGTGGCGGCGCAATCGTTCGAGTATGACAGTCCTTATTCCGTCGCAGCCATGGTCTCTGCGGGGCAAGGCTTCGCAATCTCCACCGCCCTCTGCATCTCGGAATCACAGCTTGGCAGAGAAGGCTTGATCACCTGTCCGCTACCCGGCCCGATCGTCTCGCGAAAGCTCTCGGTCGTCGCGCGCTTTCGCGAGCTGGGTCAGATCCCGCGCGACGTCGCGGACGTCACGCGCCTCGCATTAGGCGAGCATATCTGCGCCCTGAATGTCTGAAGCCTGAACGCTCAAGCCGAATATTGATGCGCGACCGGCATGACGACGATCGGCTTCAGCGGCCCTTCGACGTTTTCCGCTTCAGGAACCACAACTTGGCCGCTCGTTGCGCTCTGCAACAAACTCTCGTTCGTTTCCGCGGTGGAGGATTTGTCGTCCGCATCGCTCATATCGAACAATCCTTCCGTGTCTGAGTTCAGTTGCGAGCAGCGGCGGCTAGTTTGAGAAACTTGGAAACGCCGTCTGGCGCTGCAGATTATCGCTTTTTGAAATAAAGACGATAGGAAAAGTCATTCGTTCCGTGTGTCCGAGAATTTCTGCATCGACGCGAAGATTGCTGTGATGCGCAGGCAGGGCAACGCGATCCCAATCGCCAGGCACAAAGCTATGCAAACTCTCGCCTGCCCGAATTCCGCCAGCCAGCGCGATGAGTTCGTGAACGGTGCTGAACACCGGAGCCTTGTAGATCCCAGGCCGTGAAACACACCCGAGCAACGCATAGAGCGTTTGCGGACCGCTCGCGGCATCGCCGTCGAGCGCATCACCCGTCGCGACGATTTCAGGCACCCACGCTACGAACTCGGGATCGGCGATCAGCGCCGACGCGCTCGGCTCCTCGCTGTTCGACGTCAGACAGATCTGCCGCAAACTTTGCTGCTCCGACTGGCTTTCGGCGTCGATCAATGTGAAGCGGACATTCGCGCCAAGTCCACGATTCTTCAGGAAAAGAAATTCCTTATAGAATTTGCGGCACGCACTCTCGTGCCTGCGGCTGTAGCAAAGAACGATCTCCGGCGCGCCAAGCGCATGCGCGACGATCAGCAGGCCTTCAAGCACCCGTTGCGGAAACTGGGCCAGGAAGAAGGATTGCGCCATCTCTCCCGGTCCATGCTCGTCAATGAGCATGACGATTTTGACGGTCGAGTACCGCGCGCGAAGCTCTCGAATCCGCACGCCGAAAGGCGCATCCGCCTTTTCGAACAAGCGAACCGCCGCCGAGGATAACGCGCAGAGAACGCTTTCGAGACTGCGCCGCTTGGCCAGACAGCTTTTCAGAACCCCATAGCCGCCGGACGCGCAATATTGCTCGAACGACTCGGACGGTCCGAAATCTGATGTCTCGCAAGCGCCCGAGTAGATGCGTCCGTCCCGGCCGATGGCTGGCGCGCGCCAGCACTGTGCCAGACACGTCTCGCGCGTGATCTCGTCGCTTCGAACGAGCCCGGACTCGACGAGAGAGTGACAAAACTGTTCCGCTCCGGCCAGCGCGCATGGCAGCCCGACGCAAACGCGTGCGCGATCTTCATCCGCGGGCTCAGCATCTTGGCTGGAAGCGTGCTCGTCGCCCGCACGCGCCTCGCTGTCGTCGTGAAGCACGGACGCAAAATCCGCCTCGCATACGTAGCCGCGACATCGCTGGACAGCTCTGAGCCAGCCGGAAAGACATGAGCGTCTGTTCAATGGCGCCCCAGTCTCTGCTGAAGGATTGACTGGCTCGGAATGCGCGCGCGTTTGCTATCCGGTGCGGCGCCAGCGATTGCGATCTCGAAAAAAGACGGCTGAGAGCGGTCACTCTCAGCCGAGTTAGACGCACAGTGGGAAAAAGGCTGTTTGTGCGCCGCGAGGACTAGTGGAACACAACGACCCCCCTTCACTTGCAGATCGACCAGGACGATCGAGGAGGAATACGCTCGCCCTGGCCATTCGCCACGAGCACGCGTCGAGGTCAGGCTCAACGGAGCCTCGACGCGTTCCGCGATGAATTCCGATGCCGTCAGATCGCGCGCAGACGTTGGTGCGCTCGAAAAAGCACAGCGAACGTGACGTGCTTTTGGCGTGCCCAACATGAGGAACCACATGCGATCTGTACTGACGACCTGTCGCAGTATTATGGTGGCGAGCACGAGCGCAAGTAAAAAAACTTTCTGGCTAAGAAATGATTTTGCGTCTGCGAGAAGGCTTTGCGGTGCGCCATAAAGCGAATTTTATGAACACCGGCACGATATAACTGAATTCGCGAGCGAACTTAGCGATTGGTCGACTATGGTCGCAGGCTGATAGGCCAAGTGCATGTGGCATCTGCAAAACAGCGTTCGCAACTGAACGGGCAATTGCAGAATAGACCGCCTGCTGACGATCAGCCAGCCTGCTCCTGCGAGGCCAAAGTCGCCGTCTGGACGCCGTGCGAATGCCGGCTGATTCCCCACAGAGCCAGGAACGTGATGATCGACGCCGCCGTCAAATAGAAGCCCACGGCCTGAATGCCGAACTTCGTCGCGAGCGTCGTCGCAACGTAAGGAGCCAGCGAAGCTCCGAATATCCCGGCGAGATTGAACGCCAGCGAAGCCCCCGTATAGCGCACCCCGACAGGGAACGGCTCCGAAAGCGCCGTGCCGAGCGGGCCGTACGTAAAGCCCATCAGCGCTAGGCCCAGAACCATGAAGCCGACGACGCTCGCCACGCTCCCGCCGCCGAAAAGCGGTTCGAACAGAAGCCCGAAGATGCCGATGAGCGCCGTCGCCCACAGCAGAACCGTCTGACGGCCGACCTTGTCTGCGAGCCACGCCGACAGCGGAATAGTCAGCCCGAAGAAGATCACGCCGATCATCTGAATCGGCAGGAATTGCTGACGCGTATAGCCGAGGTTGCTGATCCCCCAGCTCAAGGCAAAAACCGTCATCAGATAGAACAGAACGAACGTCGCCAAAGCGCCGAACGTCCCAAGGATCAGCAGCCCGAAGTGCCGCGAAAATACCGTCGCCAAAGGCACGCGCACGCGCTCGTTCTTCTCGATCGCTTTCTGAAATGCCGGCGTTTCAGAAATCCGCAGACGCACGTAAAGCCCGACAAAAACCAGAACGGCGCTGGCGATGAACGGTATGCGCCATCCGAATGAAAGGAATTGCTGATCGGTCAGCAGCTCGGTGATCGCGAGAAACACGCCCGTCGAGCAAAGAAAGCCGATGGGCGCGCCGAGCTGCGGAAACATGCCGAACCACGCCTTCTTCCCTTGCGGCGCGTTCTCGGTCGCGAGCAGCACCGCCCCGCCCCACTCGCCGCCGAGCCCGAGACCTTGAAAGAAGCGGCATAGCGCGAGCAGCAACGGAGCCCAGACGCCTGCCGTCTCATACGTCGGCAGGATACCGATCATGATCGTCGCGATGCCCATCGTCAGCAGCGCCGCTACCAGCGTCGCCTTGCGTCCGACGCGATCGCCGAAATGCCCGAACAGCATGGCACCGACGGGGCGCGCGAAAAATGCAATCGAAAACGTCGCGAAGGATTGCAGCGTCGCCGTCGTCGCGTCGGCGCTCGGAAAGAACAATTGCGGAAAAACGAGAACCGCCGCCGTCGCGTAAATGTAGAAATCAAAGAACTCGATCGTCGTACCTGCAAGGCTTGCAAACAGGACGCGGCGCGTCGAGACGTTCTTTGATCCGGTCAAAGGCTCACCCGATGATGTCTGGTGGATTACGATTCGGCTGCCGGAATATTTCAGCCAACTGAAGCCTCCGCAAGCGGAACCGGCTTACGAGCCCGCAGGCGCCGTCCACCTCACCAAGACATGCAGTTTTGGGCCAGTTTCGTGCCTGGAACTTCGCTCCCGCAAAGAAAGCGGCCGGGCGGTGCTAGCGACAGCTCCCCTTCGCGGTCCGGCTCGCGTGAAGTCCAGAAAAATGGAGAGAGGCAACGTAGCCCGTGCCTCTCTCCACGGTGCGGGCGCTACCTTCGGCGCTGTAGCCCCCGCCTTCTCGTCGGCTCACGGATTTCTGCGCGCGAAGGACGCCGCATACACAGCCCCGCGATCCGCAATCATCGGATCGGCAGCCTCTATCCCGGCCGGAACCGCATTCGGCATGAAGACGAGCTCTTTGTTCGCCGCATCGTCACCCGCGCTTTTCGTCAGCGTGATCGTCCCAAGCGGGACCGTCTTGCGATCTGCGGGCCATGCGAGCGACGGATCGTCGACCTTGTCACCGGCATCCGCGATCTGCGCGACGAGCGTGAACGCCACCGGACCTTCGCCGACGCGCTTTTTGATTTCGTCGCTGAGGTAGGAAGCGGCCGCCGCCTTCGCGTCCGCGTCGCCTAGATAGTGCTCTCCCCCAACCGGCACGATTTGGTAACGGACGAACGCCGCCGTGCCGTCCGCGTTCGTCAGCTTGAAGGCGTTCACCGCATAGTACGGCAGGCTGGCGAAGCTCACCGGATTGGGCTTCGCGGCAGTCAGAAAGGTCTTGGCGATCGGATGATCCCCGAGAAACGTATCGAGCGGCGTCGGCTTTGGCGTATCGGGCTTGCTCGTCCCAAGCGCGATGAGAAGCTGGCGGAACTCGCCGGTGGTCGCGACGGGAAAGCCGTTGAACGAATGCGCGACGATGTCTGTCTCCGAACCATCCGCGAGCTTGAACTTCACCGCCATGCCGCGCGGACTGGCCAAGCCGTCATTATCCGCAATCGTCGGTATACCGGCGAAATTCGAGAACCGCACCGTGACCGGTACAGTCGAACCCGCCTGCAGATGCGGTGCAGTCGTGAGCGCGGCTCCTTCGGGCGAGGCAGCGAACGTTCCGGTCAGAACCGTTCCCTTGGCGTGAACGGCGCGCGCACCCTGGTGCACGCCGAATACGCCGTTGACGGCATCGACCATTGCGTCGGGTGGCACCTCCTCGGCCTTGGCATTGATGGCGAGCAATGAAATTGCGGCGGCAATCAGCAGCGGAATAGCAGCTTCCTTCATAACCGATCTCCCGTTTGGAACGACGCATTCGAACGAAACCACTCCGCACACACGACCACCGGTCGCGACTGCCGATCGCCAGCCGTGTCACGTAGATTTGCGTTTGGTTTGCTGATTAGTCGGGCGAGAACATCCGGACGTTACGCCCTGTTCGGACGAATTTTATCGACATGGACACCCGCCTTCGCAAAACGATCGCCGAGGAAGCCGCCGAATACAGGCCGCTGCTCTATCGGATGGCGCTGACGCAGCTGAAGAACGCGGCGGCGGCCGAGGACGCAACGCAGGAAACGCTGCTCGCGGCGATCGAGAAAGCCGACAGTTTCGAACGCCGCTCGACGCTGCGAACGTGGCTGTTCTCCATCCTGCGCTTCAAGATTCTCGATGTCATGCGCGATCAGTCCAAGTCGCGGCGGCGGGACAGCGAGCTCCCCGCCGAACATGCGGTCATCGACGACGACAATTCCCGTACCTTCGACACGCTGTTCGATGACAGCGGCTGCTGGATCGACACCAAGGACGTCTGGACGAACCCTCACACCGTCGCGGAGCGCGACGCATTCTTCAAAGTCCTTGAAGTGTGCATGACGCGCCTTCCGGCCCGAACATCGCGCGCGTTTCTGATGCGCGAATGGCTCGAACTCGATCCGCCTGAAATTTGCCGGGAACTCGGGATCTCCCAGGGCAACCTGCGCATTCTGCTGTACAGGGCGCGGATGCAGTTGCGGCTTTGCCTCAACTTGAATTGGCAGCGAGATTGACGATGACGAACCCGATCACCTGCAAGGACTCAACCTGGCTCGTCAGTGAATCTCGCGAGCGCACGCTTTCGAAAGAAGAGTTGCAGGACCTCGAGGGCCACATCGCGGAATGCCCCTACTGCAAAGGCGCGAGCACGCAGTTCGCGGTCCTTTTCAAACAGCTCGACCATTATCTCGGAAACAGCAGAGCGGAAAAAGACGAGACCGGCTGAATCTGGTCCTCCGCCGCAGGATTTTTCTCGCCCGCAGAGATAACGGATTGAGTTTCAATTCAAATTTGAAAGCAACCGCGCCTCGCTCTTGCCCAGACTCATGCGCTATGACTTGCGAGTGAATCGGGCCGGGCGGAACCACGTGATCGACAAGCCAAACACATCTCTGTCGAGACTGCTCGTTCTCGCCACCGCTGGCATGCTGCTGACGGGATCGCCCGGACGCGCCCAGCAGCCCCCGAATCCTGCCGAAGCAGCCGGCCAGATCGCAGACTTTTTCGGCAAGGTCGGCGACCAGATCTACGAAAACTGCATTTTCGAGCTTTCCGACGAGCAGATCGAGGTTCAGCACGCGCTCGTCAAAGCTTACATCGAGCACGGCGCGAGCGGTGCGTCGGCAAGAAAACTCGCCGCGAAACAGATTCAGCCGCCAAAGCTGTCGGCCGAATGCGAGCAAATCCGGAATATGCCGCGCATGGCACAGCCTCCGCCGACGGAAGCCGCGCTTCCCCCCGGCGCCTGGGAACCGAAAGTCGCGGCGACGCCGAAAGCAAAAACAACACCGGCACCGCCGCCGATACCACCCGCACGCGCCATCAGTCTCGCGAGCAAGAAAGTTCTGCCGCAGTGGGATTGCGCCGAAGGCGTCGACTACGTCACGATCCAGCACAAGGGTTATCCTCGAAAGCTGACCGGCGGCGAGATCTGCAATCCGTTCCAGGACGTCGTGCATGAAGTGCCGGCTGCGGTCGGAAACTTCCGCTTGGGCTATACGATCAAGACTGGCCGCCTGTTCGTCATCACCGAAGGCGGCGCGCGCGGCCAGACGATCGCCTGGGCCATCTCCGGCCGCGAAGTCTGCAGAAATAATCCCGACCCCGACTGCCTTGCGACGCGTGCCGTCGGTCCGTTGCCGCCCGGCGAATACACGTTCTCGGCGAACAAGGATCAGCGCGTCACCTGGGGGCCGACGATCAAGCGCTATGTCGTCGGCGTTTACCTCAAGAAGCTCTGGGGCAAGGAACAGTATACGCCGCAGCAGACGTCAGCCATCCTTGCGCGCGGCAATATCGCAATCCACGAACGCCTGAAGGGTGAGATGTCGGAAGCCTGCCTCGGCTTCGAACCCAACGGCTGGGCTTACGTCGCCTCGCTGATCAAGAACGCGCGCGCCACCGGCCTCAGCGTCTACGTCGACGAGCCCTATCCGCAGGTTGCGGAAAATCCCCCGATCGTCGTCGCATCCTCGTTCTCGCTGACCTCGATTTTCAAATAGGCCCGTTGGCGGCTATGCTGGCTCGAAATCGTGCCTTAGCCCTCGCCCGCAATTGCGTCATCGCGCCATAAGCGGGCCATGTAACAAGGGCGCCCGCCGCATCGAAAAACTCCCCGGAACGGCGGCGACACTGGAGGAACGCAGAATGAAGTACACGAAAGACAAGGATGCCATCGCCCGTCTTTCGCCGGAGCAATATCGCGTGACGCAGGAGAGCGGCACCGAGCGCCCCGGCACGGGCGAGTATTTGTACAATAAGGAGCCGGGCATTTACGTCGATGTCGTATCGGGCGAACCGCTCTTCGCATCGTCCGACAAATACGAATCCGGCTGCGGCTGGCCGAGCTTCACCAAGCCCATCGTCGCGGCAAACATCAACGAAAAGCACGACGCGACCCACGGCATGGTGCGCACCGAAGTCCGCTCCAAGCACGGCGACAGCCACCTCGGCCACGT
>ERZ778027.4505-NODE-4505-length-11816-cov-3.999660_pt1 | contig 11816 bp, 8 predicted proteins | sample MGYA00375757_ERZ778027 | MGnify/ENA primary metagenome ERZ778027 (study PRJEB29350, sample SAMN05389817) | bioreactor metagenome | isolation source: Ammonium sulfate bioreactor | place: South Africa: University of Cape Town | collected 2014-02-18 ... | reverse complement strand
AGTCGCCGCGCCGTGACCGATGAACGCGACCTGCTCGAGCGCATGTTCCGCGCCCTGACGCAGCGGATCGCGTTCCTGACCACCGGCGGGACGGTGCCCTCGGTCGACCCGAAGCTGCCGCCGCTCGATTCCGGCCTGATGGGGCCTCGGGTCTTCCCCGACAACCTGACGATGACGGTCGCGGTCGGCACCTCCCTGTTCGACCAGGATCGGTTCGGCCTGGCGGACCGCAAGCCGCGTGAGCTCGTGACGATGCGGCGCTTCCCGAACGACGCGCTGGATGCGGCGTTCTGCCACGGCGACCTGCTGGTGCAGATCTGCTCCAACACCGCCGAGACGAATATCCACGCGCTGCGCGACCTGGTGAAGATGATGCCGGACCTGATCGCGCTGCGCTGGAAGTTCGACGGCTTCCTGCCGCCGCACACGATCAAGACGCAGGGCCGCGACACGGTGCGCAACCTGCTGGGGTTCAAGGACGGGACCGCCAACCTGGACGTACGCGACACCGCGCTGATGGACCGCAACATCTGGGTCCAGAGAGAGGCGAACGAGCCCGCCTGGACCGCCGGCGGCAGCTACCAGGTGGTGCGGCTGATCCGCATGATGGTGGAGCGCTGGGACCGCACCCCGCTGCAGGAGCAGGAGACGATCTTCGGCCGCGACAAGATGGAAGGCGCGCCGCTCGGCATGGCACGCGAGCACGACGCGCCGGACTACGCGGGCGACCCGGAGGGCAAGCAGATCCCGCTCGACGCGCATATCCGCCTTGCCAACCCGCGCACCGCGGAGACGGCCTCCAGCCTGATCCTGCGTCGTGGCTACAACTACAGCCGCGGCCTGACGGCCTCCGGCCAGCTCGACATGGGGCTGCTGTTCGTCTGCTTCCAATCCGACCTCGCGGCCGGGTTCGTGACCGTGCAGAAGCGCCTCGATGGCGAGCCGCTGGAGGAATACATCAAGCCGTTCGGTGGCGGGTATTTCTTCGCGCTACCCGGCGTGCCCGGCCCGAACCACTATCTGGGTGAAAGCCTGCTCGCCGCCTGAGCCACCGCGGGACCCGCGCGGGGATCGGCACAGCGTCCAACGACCCCAAGGCGGGGCGTGTTTCCGTGCGCCGCGACGCGCCATGCGGCGGCACGCCCCGCTGGTATTCGCGGCGTGGCGGACGGCATGATCCATGCTCCGCGCTAAGCGCCAACCAGGGGGAACCGTCGCATGAACCTGTCCCGACGCACCGGGCTGGCAGCCGCGTCCGCGATGCTGCTCGCTCGATCGACGCAGGCGGCCGAGACGCCCGCCGTGCTCGACGCGACGCTGCGGCCCTATCTCGGCAAATGGAACCTGCCGGCGATCGGCGCGGCCGTGCTGCGCGACGGCGCGCTCCGCGGCGTGGGCGCGGTGGGGACGCGCCGGGTCGGCACCGACATCCCGGTCACGGTCCATGATCGCTTCCATATCGGGTCGGACACCAAGGCGATGACGGTGCTGCTCGCGGCGCTGACTATCGAGCAAGGAAAGCTTGGTTGGGACACGCCGATCGGCGATGTGCTGTCCGACTTGCCGTCCGACACCAACGCGGCTTTCCGGCGCATCACGCTGACGCAGCTCATGTCGCACACATCCGGCCTGCCGGGCGATGATGACGAGATCGGCATGCTCTACGTGAAGGCCGGCGAGCAGGACGGCAACCTGGACGCGCAACGCCGCTGGCTGGTCGCGCAATGGGCACCGAAGCCGCTGGCCGGAACGCCCGGCAAGAGCTGGGCCTACTCCAACCTCGGCTACGTCGTGCTCGGATCGGTGCTGGAGCGCGTCGGCGGCAAGACCTGGGAGGAGCTGCTCGCCACCCAGGTGTTCGACCCGTTGCAGCTACGGAGCGCCGGGTTCGGCCCGCAATCCTCCATGGGCCGGGTCGACGCGCCACTGCCGCACGACATCGTCGACGGCCGGCCGATCGCCTACCTGGCCGGGCCGAACGCGGACAACCCCCTGGTCCTCGGGCCCGCCGGCACCGTGCATCTCTCGCTGCTGGACTTCGCCGCCTGGGCGAACTGGCAGGTCGGCCAGGGACGCCGCGGCCCCGCACTGGTTTCGCCCGCAACGATGAAGCGGATGCACAGTGCGGTGATCGAGATGCCCCCGCAGCCGCACGCCGCGACCGGAACGCCCGGCAGCATCCAGGCCAGCCACCTCGCCTACGCGCTTGGTTGGGGCGTGGCGACGCTGTCCTACGCGGATACGCCGTTCGTCGCCCATAGCGGCTCGAACGGCAAGAACTACGCGATGATCCTGCTGCAACCGCAGACCGACTTCGCGATGGTGATGACGACCAACATCGGCGGCCCCAAGGCCGACGAGGCATTCAAGGCGCTCGGCGCCGAACTCTACGCCCGCTTCATGCCCCCCTGACCCCCTCTCCCTTCGCGGGAGAGGGCCCGGGTGAGGGGGCGATCGGGGCAAACGCACCGCCGCACGCCGACCCGCCCCCTCTCCCCTCGCGGGAGAGGGATGGGGTGAGGGGGCGATCGGGGCAAACGCACCACCGGACGCCAACCCGCATCACCCCTCCCCCAACCCCCCTCCCGCAAGGGGAGGGGGAGGTCGGAGGGTTACTCCGCGGCGGGGGCGGGCACCGCGGCGGCGGCCCGTCGCCGGCCGACGAAGCGACGGATCACCGCGTAGAACACCGGCGTGAACACCAGCCCGAACACCGTCACCCCCAGCATGCCGAAGAAGACGGCGGTCCCCAGCGACTGGCGCATCTCGGCGCCGGCGCCGGTGGCGGTGACGAGCGGCACGACGCCCAGGATGAACGCGAAGGACGTCATCAGGATCGGGCGCAGCCTGGTCCGCGCCGCCTGGGCCGCCGCCGCGAACGGCGTCTCACCGTCGTCTTCCGCCTGCTTCGCGAACTCCACGATTAGGATCGCGTTCTTCGCGGCCAGTCCGACCAGCACGACGAAGCCGATCTGCGCCAGCACGTCCACCGGCATTCCGCGCAGGCCGAGTCCGGTGACCGCGGCGAGCAGGCACATCGGCACGATCAGCACGACCGACAGCGGCAGGCTCCAGCTCTCGTACTGCGCCGCCAGCACGAGGAACACGAACAGCACGGATGCGCCGAAGATCACCAGCGTGGAGGTGCCGGTCAGGCGCTGCTGGAACGCGAGATCGGTCCATTCGAAACCGAACCCGGCCGGCAGGTGCTCCGCCGCCAGCTTCTCCATCATCGTGAGGGCGGTGCCCGAGGAGATGGTCGGCAGCGCGTTGCCCTGCAGTTCCGCGGCGGGATACAGGTTGTAGCGCGGCACGCGATACGGGCCGGTGCGGTCCTCGAACTTCGCGACGGACCCGAGCGGCACCATGGTGCCGGAGGCGTTGCGGGTCTCCAGGCGGGAGATGTCGCTGATGTCCCGCCGGAACGGAGCATCCGCCTGCGCCATCACCTGGTAGGTGCGACCGAGATAGTTGAAGTCGTTGACGTAGGCGGATCCGACGAAGACCTGCAGCGCCTCGAACACCTGTTCCGGCGTGACGCCCAGCTTCTCCGCCTTCACGCGGTCGATGTCGGCATAGACGTTCGGCGTGCGCGTGCTGAACAGTGAGAAGACGCCGACCAGGCCGGGGGTCTGGTTCGCCGCCGCGGCCAGGCCGTTCACCGCGGCCTCCAGCGCGGCGGGGCCTTGGCCCTGCCGGTCCTGCACCATCATCTTGAACCCGCCGGCGGTGCCGATGCCGTTCACCGGCGGCGGCGGGATGGTGATGACGAACGCTTCCTGCACGGCATCCAACCGTTGGCGCAGCGCAGCCAGCACTTCGTTCGCGCTGTCACCATGCGCTCGGCGCTCCTCGAACGGCTTCAGGCCGACGAACACGGCCCCGGCGTTGGAGGCGTTGGTGAACGTCGCGCCGTCGAAGCCCGCGAACGGCACCGCGTATTTCACGCCGGGTGTCTTCAGGATGATGTCCGTCGCCTTGCGCACCGCCGCGTCCGTGCGGTCGAGCGACGCGCCGGGCGGAAGCTGCAGCACGGTGATCAGGTAGCCCTGGTCCTGTTCCGGGATGAACCCGGTCGGGGCGCGCATGAACTGCCAGCCCGTGAGGCCGATCAGCACCGCATACAGCGCCAACATCATCACGCTGGCGCGGATGAAGCGCGCCGTCAGTCGGCCGTAGCGGTCGGACAGCCACTCGAAGCCGCGGTTGAACCCGCCGAACAGCGCGGCGATCCAACCGGCGGTCGTGCGGACGGAACAGCAGCGCGCACAAGGCCGGGCTCAAGGTCAGCGACACGAAGCAGGAGATCACGGTGGACGCGGCGATCGTCACGGCGAACTGCCGGAAGAACTGCCCCGAGATACCGGAGATGAACGCCGCAGGCACGAACACCGCGCACAGCGTCAGGGCGATGGCGACCAGCGCGCCGCCCACCTCGTCCATCGTGCGGTGCGCCGCTTCGCGTGGCGTCAGCCCACGTCGCAGGTTTCGCTCGACGTTCTCCACCACGACGATCGCGTCGTCCACGACGATGCCGACGGCGAGCACGAGGCCGAACAGCGACAGGTTGTTGAGCGAGAACCCCATCGCCGCCAGGACGGCGAAGGTGCCGACGAGCGAGATCGGGATCGCCACGATCGGGATCAGCGAGGCCCGCCAGGTCTGCAGGAACAGGATCACGACCACGACCACGAGGCCGATCGCCTCGACGATCGTCTTCACCACCTCATGCACCGATTGCGAGATGAAGGTCGTGGTGTCGTAGATGATGTCGTAGCGCAGGCCGGGCGGGAATTGCTGCGACAGTTGCTCCATCGCGGCCCGCACCCGCGTCGCCGTGGCCAGCGCGTTGGAGCCGGGCTGCTGGTAGATCAGCAGCGGCACCGCTTCCTGCGTGTTGAGATAGCCGTTCGCGCCGTAATCCTGCGCGCCCAGCTCCGCGCGACCGATATCGCGCAGGCGCGTGACGCGCCCCTGGGCGTCCGACTTGATGATGATGTCGTCGAACTGGGCCGGCGTGCTGAGACGCCCGAGCGTCTGGACGTTCAGCTGGAAGGCGCCGGGTTGCGCGACGGGGGGCTGGTTCAGCACGCCAGCCGAGACCTGCACGTTCTGCGCCCGCAACGCGGTGATCACCTCGCCCGCGGTCAGGTCGTGCGCCGCCACCTTGTCGGGGTCGAGCCAGATCCGCATGGCATAGTCGCGGCCGCCGAAGATCTGCACGTCGCCCACGCCCTCGAGCCGCGCCAGCACGTCCTTCACGCGCAAGGTCGCGTAGTTGGACATGTAGAGCTGGTCGCGGGACCGGTCGGGCGAGAGAAGATGCACGACCATCAGCATGTCCGGCGAGTTCTTCTTCACCGTCACGCCCAGTCGCTGCACCGTTTCCGGCAGGCGCGGCGTCGCGACCGCGACGCGGTTCTGCGTGAGCATCTGCGCGGTATCGAGGTCGGTGCCCAGCTTGAAGGTGACGGTCAGCGTGAGCTTGCCGTCGCCCGTCGCCTGGCTGCTCATGAACAGCATGTTCTCGACGCCGTTGATCTGCTGTTCGAGCGGCGTGGCGACGGTTTGGCTGACCACCTCGGCCGAGGCGCCCGGATAGCTGGCGGTCACCACGATGGTGGGCGGCGCGATTTCCGGGTAGCGCGCGATCGGCAGGGCGAAATAGGCGATGCCGCCGACGATGGTCAGGAAGAGACTGAGCACGGTCGCGAAGACCGGCCGGTCGATGAAGAAGTGCGACAGGCGCATGGGAAGCCTCCCGCGCCTGGCCGTGACCGGCGGCGCGCAGAATGAGACGGTTGGAAAACGCGTGTGTGGCAGCGCCGGGCGGCCCGCGCGAAGACGGGGCCGCCGGCGGAAGCGTCAGTTCGCGGCGACGGCGATGGCGCCCGGCTGCGGGGTGACCTTGCCGCCCGGTCGGGCGCGCATCAGGCCGTTGATCACCACGCGGTCGCTCTTCTCGAGCCCGCCGGTCACGACCCGCAACCCGCCGTCCAGACCGCCGAGCTGGACCTGCTTCGGAACGACGGTGCCGTCCTCGGCGACGGTCATGACCAGCTTGTTGGACTGGTCGGTCGCGACCGCCGCATCAGGCACCAGCAGCGCCACACGTGGCGCCTCCGTCGGCAGCCGGACGCGCGCGAACTGTCCGGGGGAGACCAGCAGGTCGGGGTTCGGCACGGTGGCGCGGGCGTGCATGGTGCCGCTGCTGCGGTCCAGCTTGTTGTCGACGAAATCCAGGACGCCGCGACGCGGCCATCCCTGCTCGTCGGTCAACGCCAGCTCCACGCCCTTGCCGGCGTTGGCGCCGGCGGCCTGCTGGTACCGCCGCCAGTTCAGGTAGTCGCTCTCGCTCATGTCGAAGTCGACGTGGATGGGATCGAGCGAGACCACCGTGGCGAGCAGCGTGCTGTTGGCGCCCGTTCCGCCGTTCACGAGACTGCCGATCGAGACCTGGTGGGCGCCGATGCGGCCGGTGAAGGGCGCGGTGATGCGCGAGAACTCGAGGTTGAGCTGCGCCGACCGGATCGCCGCCTTGGCCTCCTCCATGGCTGCCTGCGCGGCACGTTGCGCCTGGACCCGCTGGTCCAGCACGTCACGGGAGGCGAAGTCGCTGCGCTGCAGCTCGCTGGTGCGCTTCCACTGCCGGTCCGCGAGATCGAGGGAGGCGGCGGCGTCCTGGTATTGCGCGGTCGCGCGCTGCAGCTGGATCTCGAACGGGCGCGGGTCGATGACGAAGAGCAGGTCGCCCTTGTGCACGATCTGCCCGTCGGTGAAATGGATCTCGGTCAGGTATCCGCTGACCTGCGCCCGCAGGTCGACCTCATCGACCGCGGAGAACTGGCCGGTGAAGCGCGTCCAGGCGGATACCTCGCGCTCCAGCGGCGTGCTGACGGTGACCGTGGGCGGCGGCGGGGCGGCCTGGGCCACGGCCGGCGCGGCGTCCCCATGCTGCCAGGCGGCGAAGCCGCCGGCCGCGAGCACGAGCGCCCCGGCCAGCCAGGCCAGGCGGCGGCGAAGCCGGGGACGCTGCGATCGCGAGGACGGAAATTCGGAATCGTCGGACATCGGCTGCTCGGATTTTTATAACGAACAGCACAGATGTGGGACTGGACCCAGGGTTTCAAGCTTCTTATGTAGCGTTCAGCAAAAAAGCAATTGGAGGTTCCCATGGCGATGGGACGTCCACGGTCGTTCGATCTCGAACAGGCGCTCGAGCGGGCGATGCAGGTGTTCTGGCGCCTGGGCTACGAAGGCGCGTCGATCGCGGAGCTGACGAAGGCGATGGGGATCGCCTCGCCCAGCCTGTACGCCGCGTTCGGCAGCAAGGAGGGCCTGTTCAAGGCGGTCCTCGACCACTACGAGGCCCGCCGGCTCGGGTACAAGGCCGCGATGCTCAGCGCCCGCACGGCGCGGGAAGCGGTGGAGCAACTGCTCTACGGCATGATCGATCTGGTCACCGATCCGTCGGAGCCCCCAGGCTGCCTGCTGCTGCAGGGCGGCCTCACCTGCGGGGCGGATACGCAGGACATCCCGCAGGAGCTCGCCCGACGGCGGGCGCAGATGGAAGAAGGGCTGCAGGCCCGCCTGGCGCGCGGCATCGCCGAGGGCGATCTGGCCCCCGGCGCTGATATCGGCGCCCTGGCGCGGTATTTCGTGGCGGTCTGCAACGGCATCGCCGTGCAGGCCACGTCGGGCGCCGGCCGGGAGGAATTGAGGCAGGTTGCTGATCTGGCGCTGAGGGCGTGGCCCGCGTCGGGGGCCGAGGCGCGGACGGACGTCACAGTGGGGTGAGGTAGAGGGGTCGTCGGGGGAGGCAGAGAAGTCGTGGATGGCCGCCCTGCGGCGGCCATGACACGGAGGTGGGCAGCCTCCGCCGGCCATGGCACGGGGGAATGGACCCGGGCGCTTCCCGCCCGGTGTGATGGCCGCCGAAGGGCGGCCAATCTACGACGTCGCTCCCCGACACGCCCTACGCGATGCGCAGCTCCGTCTGCGGATCGAACAGGCAGATCTTCCGCGTATCCACAGCGAAGCGCGCGTTGGTGCCGGGGGCCAGCCGCAGATCCGGCGCGACGCGGCCAAGCACCTGCTCGCCGCCGAACCGCAGCAGCACGATCGTCTCCGCGCCGGTGGGTTCGATCACCTCGACCGGCGCATCCAGCGTGACCGTGGCGCCATCCATGTCGCTGAAATGCCGAGTCGGCTCCGCGATGCATTCGGGCCGCAACCCCAGCACGACCTCCCGCCCCGCCCAGGCGGCGGGAACCTCCGCGACCGGCAGGCGCACCGCGGCTGCGCCCTGACCGATCGTCGCGACCATCGCGCCGGCCTCACCGGTCAGCCGCGCCGGGACGGTGTTCATCGGCGGCGCGCCCATGAAGCGCGCGACGAACAGATTGGCCGGCCGGTTGTAGACCGTGTCCGGATCCGCGAATTGCTGCACGACGCCGCGATGCATCACCGCGATGCGGGTTGCCAAGGTCATCGCCTCGATCTGGTCGTGCGTGACGTAGACGATGGTGGAGCCCAGCCGCTGGTGCAGGCGCTTGATCTCCATCCGCATCTCGAGCCGGAGCTTGGCGTCGAGGTTGGACAGCGGCTCGTCGAACAGGAACAGCAGCGGATCACGCACCAGCGCGCGGCCCATGGCGACGCGCTGGCGCTGCCCGCCCGAGAGCTGGGACGGCTTGCGGTCCAGCAGCGCCTCGATCTGCAGCAGCCGCGCGACACGGTCCAGGATCGTCGCCTGCTCGCGCTTCGGCACGCCGCGGCACTCCATGCCGAAGGTCATGTTCTGTCGTACGGTCATTGACGGGTAGAGCGCGTAGGACTGGAACACCATCGCGATGTTGCGGTCCTTCGCCGGCACGCCGTTCATCGGCTTGCCGCCGATCTCGATGCGGCCCTCGGTCGCGTTCTCCAGCCCGGCGATGATCGACAGCAGGGTGGATTTGCCGCAGCCCGAGGGGCCCACGAGGATCAGGAACTCCCCGCTCTCGACGTCGAGGTCGATGTCGTGCAGCACCTGCACCGCACCGAAGCGTTTGGAGACGTTGCGGATGGTCAGCGCGGACATCTACTTCACCGCTCCCGAGGTCAGGCCGCGCACGAAATAGCGGCCGCCGAACAGATACACGAGCAGGGTGGGCGCGGCGGCCAGCAGCACGGCGGCGCTCTGCAGCCCGTATTGCGGCGCTTCGCTGACATGCACGGCCAGCGCGATCAGGGCCGCGGTGATCGGCTGGTTCTGGCCGGCCGAGAACGTCACGCCGAACAGGAACTCGTTCCAGATCCCCGTGAACTGCCAGATCGCCGTCACCACCAGGATCGGCGGCGAGAGGGGCAGCACGATGCGCCAGAAGATGCGGAAGAACCCGGCCCCGTCGATCCGCGCCGCCTTCAGCAGGTCGGGCGGGATGCTGACGTAGTAGTTGCGGCAGAACAGCGTCGTGAAGCTCATGCCCTGCACGACATGGATCAGCACCAGGCCGCTGATCGTGTTGAACAGCCCGAGGTCGCGCAGCACGATCGCCCAGGGCACGAGATTCATCTGCTGCGGCAGGAACACGCCCAGCGTCATCACGAAGAACACGAGCCCGTCTCCGCGGAACCGCCACAGCGCGAGCGAGTAGCCGTTCAATGCGCCGAGCAGCGTGGAGATGATGGTGGCGGGGATCACCATCAGCAGCGAGTTGTAGAGATACGGCCGGATGCCGGTGCAGTGTTCGGCGATGCAGTAGCGGCTCCAGGTCTCGCCGAAATTGCCCCACACCACCGCTTCGGGCCAGGCGATGACCGAGTTGTGGTTGATGTCGGCCGTGCTCCGCACCGCGTTCAGCATCACCACGGCGAGCGGCAGCAGGTAGAACACGCTGAACAGCAGCAGCGTGCCGTAGATCAGCGCGCGCGCGAGGGGACGGTCAGGCACGCGCGGCGCTCCGGCGGTTCTGCCATAACCGGAAGCCGGCGTAGGGCAACAGCACGACCGTCAACGAGGCGAGCAGCATCACGGCGGCGGCGGAGCCTCGGCCGAGTTCGCCGCGCTGGAACATGAAGTCGTAGACGACGAGTGCCGGCAGGGTGGAGGAGATCCCCGGCCCGCCCGCCGTCAAGGCGACCACGAGGTCGTAGGTCTTGATCGCGAATTGCAGCAGCATCACCAACACGGCGACGAAGATCGGGCCGATGGTCGGCAGCACGACGCGGGTATAGGTGCGCCACGGACCGGCGCCGTCGATCTGCGCCGCCTTCAGCAGGTCCGCATCGACCGACCGCAAACCTGCGAGGAACAGCGCCATGGCGAAGCCCGAGGCATGCCAGATCGCCGCCACGACGATCGCGTAGATCGCCAAGTCGCGATCAATCGTCCAGCCGAAGCGGAAACCCTCCCACCCCCAGCCCTGCACCAGCTTCTGCAATCCGATCGAGGGATTGAACAGCCAGCCCCAGACGGTGCCGGTCACCACGAAGGAGACGGCGATCGGATAGAGGAAGATCGTGCGGAACACGTTCTCCCCGCGAATGCGCTGGTCGATCAGCACGGCCAGGAGCAGACCGACGGCGGTCGCCAATACGACGAACAGCACCCCGTAGATCGCGAGGTTGGCGTACGCGACCTGCCAGTTCCGGCTGTTCAGCACGACGGTGTAGTTGCGCCAGCCGGCCCAGGTGTAGTCGGGCAGCAGGGTCGACCGGGTCAGCGACACCGCGGTCGTCCACAAGCTGAAGATGACCACGTAGGCGCAGCTCACGACGAGCGGCGCCCACATCACGAGGGTCCGCAGTCCCTCGCCCAGCAGGCGCCGCGCCGGCATGCTCAGCGGACGCCGTCCACCGCGTCGGCCAGCCGCTGCTGGCCCTGTTCGGGGGCAATGCGGTCGTCATGCGCGAACTCGGTGAGCACGTCGAGCATCGCCGCGGTGATCTGGTTCGTCTGCGCCATGTTGTGCGCAAGGCTCGCGACCACGCGGTTGGCCTTCACCGCCTCGCCGAGTGCGCGGGCCGCCTCGCGCTGGCCGTCGCTGAAACCGGGCGCGGTCAGGTCGGTGTCGGTGCGCACCGGGATGGAGCCGGTGATCTGCGAGTACATCGGCCCGAATTCCTTGCTCATGACGATCTTCGCCAGGAGCTTCTGGCCCTCGACGAATTCGGGCTGCTTCTTCTGCCAGAAGATGAACTCGTCGGCGTTGAGGTCGAAGGCGACCTTGCCGTCATCCTGCGGCGCCGGGCCGACCAGGTAATCGTCGAACTTGAACCCGGCGTTCTTGAATACGCCCTGCGCCCAGCCGCCCATCAGCAGCAGGCCCATGTCGCCCTTCATGTAGCGCGGGATGAAGCTGCTGTAGTGCTGGCCGGCGGCACCCGGATCGGACCAGGCGGCGAGCTTCCGGAACTGCCGGAAGGCGGCCAGCACCTCCGGCCCCTTCAGCGCCTTGTCGTCCAGCTCCATCACCGCCTTGCGATAGGCGTCGGGGCTGATCCCGCACAGCGCGATCTCCCACTTCATCCCGTCGTCCCACTTGATGCCGCCATTTGCGACGGGGGTGATGCCGGCGGCCTTCATCTTCTCGGCGACCGCGTTGAACTCCGCCCAGGTCTTCGGCAGCGCCGTCAGCCCGACCTTGTCGGCGGCCTTCTTCGAGACGAACAGCGTGTTGATGCGATAGGCCTGCACCGGCAGCGCGATCCAATGGCCGGCGGGCTTGCTGATGCGCGCGAGTTCGGCGGGCACCACCGCCTCATACCCGGCTTCCTTCACCAGCGGGTCGAGATTGACCACCGCGCCGACCTTCGACCAGGCGGCGATCTCG